>Ga0123339_10003624_pt1 | contig 10246 bp, 9 predicted proteins | sample lystaG_FD_89956 | JGI IMG/M metagenome (GOLD analysis project Ga0123339, IMG submission 89956) | Glacier valley bacterial and archeal communities from Borup Fiord, Nunavut, Canada, to study Microbial Dark Matter (Phase II) -... | ecosystem: Environmental > Aquatic > Freshwater > Ice > Glacier ... | reverse complement strand
TATCGTCTATCCGCCGGACTTCGGGGCAATCGATGTGACCGCAGCCCCGTATTTCGCCAAGGGCGATGGGACCACCGACGACACAGCGGCGATCCAGAAAGCACTCGACGCTCACCCCAGCTCCGGCGCGATCATCTACCTGCCGAACGGCATTTACCGTATTTCGGACACCCTCCACTGGCCGCATGGCAATAATCCCGGCGGGGAAGAGAAAGAGACGGTTTTGCAGGGCCAGAGCCGCGAGGGAACCGTGCTCCGTCTCCCGGATAACTGCCCCGGTTTTGGCAGCCCGCGTCGCCCGAAAAGCCCGATCATGACCGGCCAGGCTCCCGCGCAGCGATTCGGCAATGAGATCCATAACCTGACTGTTGATACCGGGGCCGGCAATCCCGGAGCGTGCGGAATACAGTTTATCGCCAATAATCAAGGCGGGGTATACGACGTCACCATCGTCTCCGGCGACGGCCAGGGCGTGAAAGGGCTGGACCTGGGCTACACCGACGAGCAGGGGCCGTGCCTGATCAAAAATGTGCGTGTGCAGGGCTTCGACATCGGGGTTTATGCCTCCACGAGTGTCGCCAGTATCACCCTGGAGCATATCAGCATCGAGGCCCAGAACAAAGCGGGGGTGCGAAACGACGGTCAGCCGCTTACTCTGCGTGACTTACGCAGCCGCAATGCCGTCCCCGCCCTGATCGCCGGGGGCGGCTTCACAACACTGGTCGGGGCGCGGCTGTCAGGTGTCGGCGGCGCGGCTTCGCAGCCAGCGGTCATGGCTCTTTCGACCCTTTCCGCCCAGGGCGTCCAGACGACCGGCTACAAGTTCGCCCTCTCTGACCGGACGGCGCATACGCGTGATATTGCCGGACCCAGCCTGCCTCTTTTTCTCAGTCGTCCAGCCGTCAGCCTGTTCGGCACACCCGGCTCTCCGCTGCGGCTGCCAATCCGCGAGACACCGGAATTGCCCTGGGCTGATCCGGAGACCTGGATATCGCCGCAAAAGTTCGGGGCCAAGGCCGACGACGGGCAGGACGACTCCGAGGCCATCCAGAAAGCGATCGACTCGGGGGCGTCGACGGTCTATCTCCCGCGCGGCGGCTACACCATTGCCCATACGATCATCATTCGGGGTGGCGTTCGGCGGATCGTTGGCGGCAAAGCGTTTCTCATGGTCGCCGCTCCCCTCAGCGGCCAGGCGCAGCCGGTGTTTCGGCTCGGAGCGGGGACGACGCCGGTCGTGACGCTCGAAGGCATCAACACGGACTTTTCCGGCGGACCATTCTACTTTATGGAGGACAATAGCCCGCGGAGTCTAGTGCTGCGCCGACTGGCGATCAACTTCCAGGCGGCGGACGCTTTTCATGGGCAGGGACCCGGCACGGTGTTTATTGAAGACGTGGTCGGACGCTATTTCAAGTTTCACCAGCAGACGGTTTGGGCGCGGCAGTTCAATGTCGAGGGCGACGGTCTGCATGTGCTCAACGATGCCGGGACGATGTGGATTTTGGGCCTCAAGACCGAGGGTGGCGGGACGCTTCTGGAGACACGGGGCGGGGGAAAGACGGAGCTTCTGGGCAGCTTCACTTACACGGTCGGGGCGCATCTTCCCGACCCGATGTTCGTCGTTGACAACTCGGCAGCCACGTTAAGCTTCGGCGAAGTCTGCTACACGGGGCAGCCTTACGACACGATCGTGCGGCAGGTTCGGGGCGCAGAAACCAAGGTCATGAAGAAAGCCGACCCGGCCTGGAACGGGGTGTTCACGCTGTTTACGGCTTCGCCCTAGACTTTGAGGTGGGCTTTGCCCTAGGCTTTAGAGCGGTCTTTGAGGTGAGTTGTGGCGCGGGATCCGGCGGGGCGGCCAAAGAGACTTCCGGCGGAATGGGGTTTCCCCGGTCGCCGAGGCCCGACCCGCTGCTGCCGACGGGGGACATGCGGCTGTAGGTGATGCCGTAAGGCTGCAGGGGCACCGTCGGCTTCTCCAGCGTACTTCCGACACGGCCATATTCGAAGCCTCCGGCTCCTGACCCTCCGGCTCCGGCCCCCGTCGGAGCTTCGCTGGGACCACCAGGCGGGGTCGGCCCTTTGTGCAGTGCATGGAGCGGGGTCGTCGGCCCGGACACCTCTTCCGACGTCCTCTGGGGACGCGCGCAGCCCGCACAAAGAACCATCAGACACGCGGCAGCCAGCAGCAAAAATCGAGGGGAAAGCATGGTACAGTGTTCCTCACTCAACGCCGACTTAAACGCGGGCTTCAGGAGAGAATCAGCCGCTCCACTGGGTCCCCGACATGCACGGAACCCAGCTCCCGCGCGTCCAGCATAATTCCGCGCAGCCGCCCTGCACTCAGGGCTTCTTTCTTGGTCAGCGTCGTCCGGGCAGCCAGCTTAGAACAGGGCCGGTGGGGTGTCGGCGTGACGGTCAGCAGGACCTCCCCGATCCGCAGTGTGTCGCCCGGCGCAAACTGGGTCAAATCGAGGCCGCGGATAATCAGGTTATCGCCGGGAATGTCGTAGGCGATGCCCAGCGCATCCAGTACCTCTGCATTCATGGCCGAGACCTGCCGCCCGGCAATCAGCTTGCCGCGCCACCACTGCTTGCCGGGATACTGGCCTTCGACCCCGGTCCCGGGCAGAATATGCAGGGCATTGACCAGATCATGCTTGTCCATCTCCGGAGTAATTACGAGTGCCGCAATTGTCCCTAACCCATCGTAGCGCAGAGCGGTCAGACGATTTTGATACTCCATAAGCTGGGCTGCGTCGATTGTCGGTTCTTCGATCATGGCTGATATTTCTCCCGCCACTCCTGGGCCTGCTTCAAATGGTAGAGATCGTGCAGGGGAATAAGCATCGTCAGGTCCTGGATCGACAGCACGCCGATCTCCGGACGGTCTCCGGTCCGCGCCCAATCCTCCGGGGCAAACGTATGTACCTGCGCCGTCAAGGCGCGGCGGCGTTCCGCATAGAGACCCAATTGCTCCCGCCAATCCGAGGCGGCGTAGTGATGCTCGACGGCCCAGGTGCCTTCATCGTAGCCCGGGAGTGTCGGATGGTCTTCGCGCTGCATCCGGGTCAGACGCTCCGAAAAGACTGGGTCCCAATCGGCCAGATGCGCCACGACCTCGCGGAGGGTGAACCGCGCTGGATCAGGCCGAAAATCCGCCTCAGCCTCGGTCAGCCCGTTCATCGCCCCGGCGAGAAGTGCCGGGGCGGATTCAAGTGCGGAGAGCAGATAGCCCCGGGCATAAGCGTAGGTGAGGAGCAATTTTACCGGGCTTTCTTTTTGTCAGGATTTCTTCGGCACGTTCTCCGAGGAGTGCCCCGGGCCGACTTTGGCGGTGGGATCGACATGGGCTTTGGCATGGTTGACGGCGATCGCCGCTTCGCCGAAGCCGGTGGCGATCAGCTTCAGTTTGCCGTCGTAAGTGACGATGTCGCCCGCGCCGTAGACGCCGGGAACATTGGTTTCCATGCGCGAGTTGACGGCGACCGAGTTGCCGACGATATCAAAGCCCCAGCCCTTGATCGGCCCCAGATCAGTCAGAAAGCCCAGATTGAAAAGCAGCTCGTCGCACTCGTAATATTTCTCTTCTTTGGTCCGGTTGTCGAAGATGGTCACGCCCTCGACATGCTCCTCGCCGTGGACCTGCTTGACCTCATGGAACGTCAGAAATTCGATGGGCAGAGCTAAGACTTTCTCGATGGTGTCTTCATGGGCCTTGAACTTGTCGGTGCGGTGGATCTGAACAATGCTCTGGGCCGTGTCGTAGAGGTTCAGCGTCCAGTCGAAGGCACTGTCGCCGCCGCCGACCACCATCAGCCGCTTGCCCTTCAAGATACTTTTATCATTGACGAAGTAGTGGATGCCGCGCCCCTCCAGCTCCTCCAGACCCGCCTGGGCGATCTTGCGCGGCAGGAACGCCCCGACACCCGCGGAGATTACGGCGGTTTTCGCGTAGTGCGTATGGCCCTTCTGGGTCGTCATCGTCACTAAGCCGTCCTCGGATGTCAGCGTTGTGACTTTCTCATCGAGTGCCAGAGCCGGATCGTACTGCATCATCTGCTCGGAAAGGTTCGCGACCAGGTCTTTGGCGTAGACTTTCGCGTAACCCGCCACGTCGAAAATGTACTTTTCCGGGTACAAAGCCGAGAGCTGCCCGCCCAGCTCCGGCAGGCTGTCGATAACCTTGGTTTTCATGCCCCGCAGGCCCGCGTAGTAGGCGGCGTACTGGCCGACCGGCCCGCCGCCGATGATGGCGATGTCGAAAATCTCTTCGGAATTGACTTCGTTGACGTTCACAGACGTACCCAACTTCCCAAATGCGCGGACGTTATTTTAGGGCTTAATTATGGCTGATTTCCGTGCCGATTGTCAAGTAAAACACTTGCTTTTGCCCCCGCGGCTATGTTACAATAAAGCTCAAAGTCGCCACAGTGGCCCGCGTTCTGGAAAGGCATCGCCATGAGTTTTATGCTGGAAGAGATCCGGCAGCAGCCGGATGTCGTGCGCCGAATTATCAGTGAGGAATGGCCGCGCGTCGAAGCACTGGCCGCCGAAATCAAGCGGCGTGAGATCGCCTTCGTCTTTGTCGCCGCCCGAGGCACCTCGAACAATGTGGCCCAATACGCCAAATATGTGCTGGAGATCCAGCACGGGCTGCCGGTCGCGCTCGCCGCCCCCTCCGTCTTCACGCTGTATGAAGCCGTGCCGCATCTGGGACCGAATGCGCTGGTTCTGGGCATCTCGCAGTCAGGGGCGGCTCCGGATGTGATCGAAGTGGTTCGCCGGGCACGGGAGACCGGGGCCTTGACCGCCTGTGTCACGAATGAGCCGGAGTCGGTGCTGGCGCAGGCGGCGGAGTTTCCCCTGCTGATCGGCGCAGGCGAGGAAGTCGGGGTCGCCGCGACCAAAACATACACCGGGTCCCTGGCCCTGCTGGCCTTGCTCTCGGCGGCACTCGACGATAATCACCCGGAACGGCTGACACATCTGAGCCGGGCGGCGGAAGCGATGGAGAAGTCCCTGGGTCTCGACGAAGCCGTGCATCATCTGGTCGAAAAGTACGCCGACATGTCGGACTGCGTAATTCTCGGGCGCGGCTTCAACCAGGCCACCACGATGGAGCTGGCCCTAAAGTTGACCGAGACCTGTTATGTCTCCGCTAAAAGCTACTCGGCGGCGGATTTCCAGCACGGCCCCATTGCTCAGGTCGTCAAAGGCTACCCCTGCCTGCTCTTCGCCCCGGACGGCAAGGCCTTCGCTCCGATGGCCCGGCTGGCGGAGAAGCTGCGGGCGCAGCACCCAGCCCTGATCTGCTTCGCGCACGATGCGGCGTTCCTGGCGGGCAGCGAGACGGCGGTGCGTATCCCCGCCGCCGTCCCCGAGTGGGTCAGCCCGCTGGTGTACATTGTCGCCGGGCAGCTCTTCACCTACTGGCTTGCCACACTGAAGGGCTTCGATCCGGATTGCCCACGCGGACTGGAAAAAGTGACTCAGACGCGCTGAAAACGTGTGATCGAACCACTACCGCCTCCCGGTCCAGTCCGGCCCGGAGATCTCCTGCCAGCGGGCACGGATCGCGGCAATGGCATCCGGCGGCAGCGGCCCTGCCTCGAGCAGAGCGGCATTGCGTGCCCAGCGGTCCGGATTCTGCGTCCCGACAATCGCGGTCGCCACGGCGGGCTGCGCCAGAGTGAAGCGCAGGGCGATGGAGGCGGCTTCGGGCGTTTTCAGAAAGTCGTAATCCAGTGCCTGCAGACGCTCCCAGTAGGAGTGGGAATAGTCGTCTTCCGGAAGGGTCGGTTTGGTCCAGGCGGCGTTGGCGATCGGGCGTTTGGCGATTACGCCTAGGCCGCGCTCCAAAGCGAGAGGAAGAGTCAGCGTGATCGGCTCCTGATCGGCCACGGAGAGCGAAGTCTGGAGGGTATCGAAGGCCCCGCACTCCACGGCATACCGGGCCGCCGCACCGTCGCCGCTGTAGCCGATAAAGCGGGCCTTGCCCGCCTCTCGCGCTTTTTGCAGCAGCGCGATCACATCGCCCTGTCGCAGCAGAGACTCCTCGCAGGAATGCAGCTGCAGCAGGTCTACACGATCGGTTTGCAGCCGCATCAGGCTGCGGTCGATGCTTTGTTCCAGCATCGGCAGGTCCCAGTCCGGTGCGTCAAAGCCAGAAGAGTGTCCGCACTTCGTAAACAGGTGGAAGTGGTCCCGCCGATGCGCGACGGCCTGCCCGATCAGCTCCTCACCCCCCGCGTAGCATTCCGCCGTATCCAAAACGTTCAGCCCGGCGTCCAGCGCACTCTCCAGCAGCCGCTCTACGGTGCTGAGAGAAGCGGCCTGATAGCCGATCTCCGCCCCACCAAATCCCAATGCGCTGACTTCCAGCCCAGTTTTCCCCAAAAGTCGCCGCTCCATGTATTTCTCCTTGCTGAGTTTTAGTTGGTATACCCCGTTGACACAGCGAACATTTGTTTGCTATACTAAGAGAAAACACACGGACGAACTCGAGGAACCCCATGAGAAAGACGCCTATCGACCAACCCGCACTTTTTGCGCTCGATCCCCCGCCGCTGAAACCTGTCTCGAAGCAAGCCCCAAAACGCATTGAGAAGCCGGTCCCTGTGCTTCCAGGAGCTGCCAAGGTCAAGCCAGTGGCGGTCAAGATGCCGCGCGTTCCGGTACTGGCGGCTGCCGTTCTTCCCGCAACGCTACGGTCGGCGATGGAAAAGTCGGGAGCCGAAGGCCAGGCCTGGCGGATGAGCGGTCGGCACGCGGTCGCCTACCTGCGCTGCGCCGTGCTGGCGAGCGAATTGCTGGCCACAGACACGCGGCATCTGGCGAAAGCGGCTATGGCAGTCTACTACGACCGCAAAGGCAAAGCATTCGCCTGGCAGGTGCGTTTCGATACGGAGCGATGGGAGGAAGTCACTGCCCGTTTGGGATAAGCGGCTTCAGGATAAAGCGGCGGGTCGGGGCTTCAGGGCGGTGCCGGGAAGACGATCGGGATGGCGACCGCGCTGAGTGCTCCGAGGAGGGCGATAACACCAAGCAGGTGGGCAAGAGTAAAACCGCGCATGGAAACTCCATTTCTTTCGCCATAATCGGCAAAATCAAGGTAATCGATGTTTCAGGCAGCTCCGCCGGGGTCACAAGCTATTTTACCCTATTGCATCGCGGAATAACTTCAGGGCTGTGAAGAATTCAGGGCTGTGAAGAATTATCGGAGTTATGCCTACAATAAAAAACGTGGAACTCTTAGCGCGGGACAGGGAATAATCAGCACGTCCTCCCAGAGTCAAGAAAGCACGACCACGCATGATCTCGAACACCCGACTTCCACATTCTCCCTTGAAGATTGATCACCAGAACGTCAGTCATAAGCTCGCAGGTGGTTTTTTTCTAGTCATCCTGCTGGGCCTGCTGAGCTACTTCCAGACTGTCGAGGCGATGCAGGCCGGAGCGCGGCGGGCACAGAGGACCGCAGCACAGGTACACGCCAGTGTTTCTCTGGCCAAAGATGTCGCGTCATCTTCTCACGACACGGCCTCTGATACGCTGGCCTATATCTACAATCCCACAAACTCCGCCGCTCGTGAGCGTAAGTGGGAGGCGCAGGATGCGACTGACAGCGGCTTTGACAAGCTTAAGGCCAGTCTGCAGATGCTTCCAGGCAGTGCGGAGCTGCTCCGGCAGTGCGATGCTGCATCACGCACGAATGCTGCGGACTGCAGCCCGCTGGAGGCCCGTGCGATTGCCTTGACGCAGCAGGGGCACAGTCGTCAGGCGCAAAGGCTTTTGGAAGAGCAGGGAACTGGCCCCCGGTATCGGCTGGAAATCCAGATGGACGCGCTTGTCGACGCCCTCGAGGATTACAGCAGAGTCACAACGCAGGCTGAGCACCGGGCGACCGCGCATACGGTCGTCGTCGGCTGGACGATTCAGGCCTGTATTCTGGCTCTGTCTCTCATAATCGCCCTGGCCGTTACGCGCCGGATTTCCGCCGGCGTTCGCGATGTGCAGCAGGTGCAGGAAAACCTGCGCGAGAGCGAGGCACGCTACCGCCTGCTTTTCGAGAAGAATCCGCATCCGATGTGGGTGTATGATCGGGAAAGTCTGCAATTTTTAGCGGTCAATTGCGCCGCTGTCCGTAGTTACGGCTTCAGCGAGGCCGAGTTCCTCTCCATGACACTTTTGGACATACGACCGGAAGAAGACCATGAGATGCTGCGGCTGGCGGCCGCAAATTACCCGGCCTACCCCCCGGCGGACAGCGTTCTTCCCCCCTCCGCCTGGCGGCACCGGTCACGCGACGGCCAAATTCTTTGGACCGAGATTTCTTCCTTGCCTCTCCACTGGGCAGGGAAATCTGCAGCAATCGTCATCGCACAGGACATCACGGCACGCCGGAAAGCGGAAGAGGGCATGAACCGCCTGGCAGCGATTGTGCACTCGACTCAGGAAGCTATCATCGGGTGGTCGGCGAACGGTGAGGTCAGCAGTTGGAACCCCGGTGCCGAGCGTTTGTACGGCTACAGCACGGCTGAAATGCTCGGCCAGCCCATCACTTGTTTGCTTCCCGCAGGGAGCGAGGAGGAATGCGCCCGTATCAGTCAGAGCATTGGTGCCGGTCTTTCCATCGAAATCCCCGATACGACGCGGCGTCACAAGCAGGGACACCTGGTGGAAGTCTGGGTCAGCTCTTCGCCGGTTCGCGATGCCGCAGGTGTGATCATCGGGGCTTCGACGATTGCCCGGGATATCACTCATCAAAAGCAGTCCGAAGCTCTAATTCGGTGGCAGGCATACAACGACGCTTTGACCGGCCTCCCGAACCGGGTCCAATTCCACGAGAAACTAACCACAGCGATCAGCCTGAGCCAGCCACTTGCCGTCTTGTTTGTCGACCTGGATCTCTTCAAACGCGTCAATGACAGCATGGGACACGCGGCGGGAGATCAGCTGCTTCAGGAAATCGCGTCCCGCTTTCAAGGGGTACTGGAAACTGGCGACGTTCTCGCACGCATGGGAGGCGATGAGTTCACTCTGCTGCTGACCGTGAGGAAGGGTCAGGCGGAGACCGCCGCGCAGCAGACCGCCGGGCGACTGCTGGCATGTCTCGTCCCGCCGGTCGTGGTTGAAGGTCAGGAACTGTATGTGACGGCCAGTATCGGAATCAGCCTGTTTCCTTGTGACGGCGAAGATGCGGAGACCTTGCTGAAGTCGGCGGATCTGGCGATGTACAGAGCAAAAGAGGAAGGGCGCAGCGGGTGGCAGGTTTTCACGCCCGCTCTGACCGAAGCCGCGAGCGACCGCATGGTCATGGAGAATGCACTGCGTCAGGCTATCGAGCGGGAGGAGCTGACTCTTCATTATCAGCCGCAGATCGACCTCGCGACCTGCCGAATCATTGGCGTGGAGGCTCTGGTACGCTGGCTGCACCCAACACAGGGAATGATCCCGCCGCTGCGCTTCATTCCCCTCGCCGAAGAAACAGGCCTGATTCTTCCTTTGGGAGATTGGGTGCTGCGGGAAGCCTGCCGTCAGGCGGCTGTCTGGGAAAAAGAAGGCCGGCCCATGCGCGTGGCCGTCAACCTGTCCGCCCGTCAGCTTGGTGCGGACGATCTGACGGACAGGGTGCTGTCTGCGCTGGCGGGCACGGACCTTAATCCACGCCTTCTTGAACTTGAGCTAACGGAGAGTGCCTTGATCACACAGGGCGAAGCCGCTGCACGCCATCTGCGTGCGCTTCGGGCACAGGGGGTACGCGTGTCCGTCGATGATTTCGGTACGGGCTATTCGTCACTGGCTTACCTACGCCACCTGCCGCTGGATATACTGAAAGTCGACCGCAGCTTTGTCACGAACCTCGGCGGACCCGGCAAAACGGGAAGCCAAGACCAGGCGGTCGTGCGGGCAGTGATTGCGATGGCCCATGCTCTGGATTTGGAAGTGATCGCGGAAGGGGTGGAGACCGAAGCACAGAAGTCCGCCCTCAAAGAGTTGGGATGCGATGCCATACAAGGCTTTTTGTGCAGCCCTCCAGTCTGCGCCGAACAGCTTGAGGTTTTGCTGCCGAATGTTAATCAAAGCGATCCACTGCATTTCAGTGCTTGCGCCGCCTGACAGCCATTCTTAACACACGTCTATTCTTAACACACGTCTATTCTTAACACACGCCTATTCTTAACACACGCCTATTCTTAACACACGCCTATTCTTAACACACGCCTATTCTTAACACACG
>Ga0123339_10003623_pt1 | contig 10247 bp, 5 predicted proteins | sample lystaG_FD_89956 | JGI IMG/M metagenome (GOLD analysis project Ga0123339, IMG submission 89956) | Glacier valley bacterial and archeal communities from Borup Fiord, Nunavut, Canada, to study Microbial Dark Matter (Phase II) -... | ecosystem: Environmental > Aquatic > Freshwater > Ice > Glacier ... | reverse complement strand
GGTATAAGTCGTCAGCGCGCCGCTCAGCGTGCAGTCTTGAGCAAACGGTGAATCGACCCCAAATCGGCCGAATTTGAGCTAAAAAGCGGGGCTTTGCCTCCCGCTAACCTTCCGGAGAACCTCGCCATGACCGATCAGCGAAAGGCGGTGCCGTTCGCACCCCAAGTGCATCCAGTCGGTGGCCACGCCGTCATTACTTACGGCGTGGCCGATGAAGCGCCGGTTTCGCGCATCCTGGTGCTCAAGCTGGATCACCTCGGTGATTTCGTGATTGGCCTGCCGGCCCTCCGAAAAGTGCGCCAGGCCTTTTCCTGCGCCTACATCCGCCTGGTCGTCGGAGGTTGGAACCGGGCAGCGGCCGAGGCGTCCGGCCTTGTGGACGATGTCGTAACCTACGATTACTTCCCGCAGGACAGCACCCACTGGGACGGCCGTCCCTTCCAACCCCTGCACCGCTTCCACGCCGCCGTGGCCGACGCCTCCCGCTACGACCTGGCCGTGGACCTGCGCGTGGACGAGGACACGCGCCATTTGCTGGCCGAGGTGGACGCCGTCCGCCGCTGCGGTGTCGGCACCGTGGCGCGCCACCCCTTCCTCGACATTGCCCTGCCGCCCGAGCACGGCGGCCACCGGGCGCTGGCCCCCCCTGCCGCGCGCCGCCGCGTCCTGCCGCCGGACCTGTTCACCTCCCTCATGCCGCGGCAGGAGCTGTTCTGGCACGAAACGCCGCTGCGCCCCTGTCCCACCCATGTCGTGTACGGGCCGGATACCACGCTGCCGACAGGCACCTTCCGCGCCACGTTTGCAATCAAACTGCTGGGGTGGACGTTCAAGATGCCCGACGTGTCAGTGTCGCTGGACGTGCTCCAGGGCGGCGTCATCGCCGCACACCATCGCCTGAATGGCAGGGCGCTACGCCGCCTCCCGCCCGAAGGCGCCACACTATCCTTCACCAACCGGAAGCCTGGCGCCCCGCACGAATTTCGCATCTTCATCGAGGGCAGCGCCCCCCGGGCACGGCTGCGGTTCGCGGGCGTCGGGCTGGACCATGCCGACCCGCCGGTCTACCCCCGGCTTCGCCCAGCCGCCCTGCACACGGGCGAGCAGTTGTCGCTGCTGGTCCAGCTCACCATCGACCGCTGCCTCTCCCCCTATGGGGCACCCCCGGCGCATGGTCCCGGCCGCCCCCTCCACGTCCTAGTCGCGCCGCTGAGCAACCGCGACATGCGGGACTGGCCGGCCCGGCACTACGCCACGCTGATCCGCCAGTTGCTTGCGCGCGGCTGCACGGTGGCCCTGGTGGGCGCGCCGGGGCAGGCGGCGGCGCTGGATGCGCTGATGCGCCTGGCCGGCCACCCGCCGGGCCTGTCCAGCCTGGCCGGACGCACCGCCTGGTCCGACATGCCGACCCTGCTGCGCGGGGCCGACCTGGTGATCTGCAACAACTCCGGCATCGCCCACCTGGCTGCGGCCGAGGGCGCGCGCGTGCTGGCCATCCACTCCGCCAGCCACCAACCCGCCGAATGGGGGCCACGCGGCCCGCGGGCGCACGCCGTCATGGCGGACGTGCCCTGTTCGCCCTGCGGCTTCGACCGGCTGGCCGAATGCCCCTTCAGCCACACCTGCATGGAGGATTTGCTGCCGGACGCCGTGCTCAGGCAGGCCGAGGCCTTGCTGTCGGCCCTTGCAGCACCGTCCCATGCAGCGCCGCAACCCACTCCCGGTACGCTTCCATGCTGAGGCGCCCGACCTGCGCCCACTTCCGTGCCCACCTCGACGCACGCAAATCCGCGCGCGGCGCGTCATCCCAGGCCAGCCAACGCAGCCCGGCACCGACCGTGCAGCCTTAAGGCTCCACGTTCAGCCCCGCGTTGTCGCCCACCTCCGACGCCTCCTCGCGTAACGTCGGCCCAGGCGTGCCGGCCGCCACCGCCTTCGGCACCCCAAACCTCTCATACGACGAGGCGCAGCTCCGTGCCGGACTCGTTGGGCAGCAAGTTGGAATTGAGGAAGGGATCGGCCGTCAGCGCCTCGCCCCAGCGTGCGCGCATGACCGCCCGTTCCTGCCGGAACCGGGCCTGGTGCTCCGGCGTGTCGTCGGTGCCGCGGCTGGCCTGCTCCAGGTGTAGCAGCCGGGCATAGGGCGTCCACACCACGCGCAGGCCGCGGGCGCGGACACGCAGGCACAGGTCCACGTCGTTCCAAGTGACGGGCAGACGCTCGGCGTCGCAGCCGCCGACTTCCTGATACAAGGCCCGGCGCAGCGCCATGCAGGCCCCCGTAACGGCCGTGACCTCGCGGGTGATGCACAGGCTGTCCTCATACCCCCGCGCATCCCCCGGCAGGTGCCGCCACATGTGCAGCCCAAGCCCCTGGCGGCTGAGCACGATGCCGGCGTGCTGCACGGCGCCCCCGGGGTAGAGCAGTTTCGCCCCGGCGATGCCCACACCGGGGCGCAGCGCCTGCGACGCCAACTCGCGCAGCCAATCCGGGTGCAGCACATCGGTGTCGTTGTTGAGCAGGACCACGACCTCCCCGCTGGCGCTCCGCACGCCCGCGTTGTTCAGCCCGGCCCAGTTGAACGGGCCGGGCCGCGGCACCACCAGCACGCGGGGGTCGGCGGCCAGGCGGCGCAGCAGTCCCAGCGCCGCCGCCTCGGTGCTGCCGTTGTCCACCACCACCACCTGCAATCCGGGGTAGTCGGTGCGCTCAAGCAGCCCCGCCACGCAGCGCCGGAGCAGCTCGGCCCGGTCACGCGTGGCGATCACCACCGAAACAGGCGGCGGCACCGCCGGCAAGGGATGGACGACGCGCAGCGTGTTGTTCTCCGCGCGGACCTCACACCCCTGCTGCCCGGATGCGCGCAGGAGGCGTTCGGCCGCTGGCACGTCGGCCGGTCCGGTCAGCGGCTCGCCCATGCGGCGGCTGAGCAGAATCCGCGGCAGGTGGACGATACGGCCCGGCCCGGCCGCTGCCGCGGCACGCAGCAACAGGTCCCAGGCCGGGCGTGGCTGACCGGGGCGGCATCCGCCGCAGCGGCGCAACAGGTCGGTGCGGGCCAGCAACATCCCGGGCCGCCCGGCGGCCACGGCCCGGTCGGGGTCCCACGCCTCGCCGAAGCGGGGGGAATGCCGCAGACCCGCGTCGTCCAGCGCGTCCTCGTCGGACAGCACGATGTCGGCCCGATCCGCGACGGCCGCGAGGGCGGCGCCAGCCCCGGCATCCAGCCGATCCCCCGGACCTAGCAGAGCGGTGAACGCGCCGGTGCAGTGCCGGAGGGCGCGGTTGACCTGCCGCTCCATCCCCTCCCACGGCATGGCACGCAGGAGCCGCACGCGGGGGTCGTCCCGCTCCGCCTGGCGGGTCGCATGCCCGAGCCGCCGCCCCACCGCAACCAGTTGTAAGCCAGACTGGGTCTGGCCCAGCACGGATGCGATCGAAGCCGCATTCATCCCTTTGCGGCCTAGCAACACGATCACGGACAGGCTCGGGCCACCGGCCGCCGCGGGAAGGGGGGGCAAGGTCGCCAGCCAGGCCCGGTACTCCTCCGGCCGGTCCAGCCTCGCGCCGTCCGGGAACAGGTCCGCCCGCAGGGGAAAGCGTGCCGCGACCTCTGGCGCCACGGCAAGCGACACAGCCAGCGCCGCCGCGTCCCTCGCCATGCCATCCGGTGCCGTGGCCGGCCCGGCATAGTCAATGCCAAGGGCGCTGCTGCGTAGCACCGGCATCGGGCTTTCGTGCCCGGCGCGGCGGCGGAACTCCTCGGAATTGAGAAAGGACATGGCCAGCTCGCGCAGCGTCCGGCCCCTCAGCAGCTCCGCGGCGTAGGCGCACAGTCCGCCCCAGTCCGGCGGACGGCCATGGACGACGCGGTACAGGCGGGCGACCTGCTCCACCGCGGCCCGCCCGCCCGGGGTGACCAGAATAGCATCCAGCCCCCCCATGTGTCCCGGCTCGTGCATGACGGCGCCTTATGCCCGGCCCGGACATGCCCGGAAAGGGCGGGTCGGCGGGCAGGCCCGCCGCCTCTCGCGTAAGCAGTCATGCGATGGTAGACCGCCAGGCAGCAGAATTTCTCGAGTAGGTCCGTCTTGATGCCCTCCAGGCTGCGTAACCTGGCCAACTTGGTCCCTGGCCCGCAGACGTTGCGCCGGCGCCAGGCCCGGGCGCTCATCGCTACCGGAAATGACGCCAATATTCGCCGCGACTGGGCAACGGCAGAGGCAGCCTATGCCGCCGTGCTCAAGCTCCAGCCCCGCCTGGGCAAGATTTGGATCCAGTACGGCCACTCCCTCAAGGAGCAGGGCTTCCTGCGCAAAGGCGAGGACGCCTACCGCCGCGCCATCGCCCTGGATAACGCCGATGCCGACGCCTATTTGCAACTCGGCCACGTCCTGAAATTGCAGGGGTTCCCCGACCAGGCTGAGGCGGCTTACCGTGGAGCTCACTTGCGTGACCCCGCCTCGCCGCACAGCCGGGCCGAGCTGGTCGCCCTGGGCGCCGTCCTGGAAGGGCCAGCCACGGACGCAGCGCCGCCGCCGAGCCGCCCGGCCCAGGGCGTCACGCGCGACGAGGCGTTCGTCGCCGCCCTCCGCCCAAGGGAGGGCCAGGCGCCAACCTACCTGAGCCTGGACCACCTGCTGGACGTGCATGGCCTGAACAGCGCCTTCGTCGCAAGGTTCGACGCCGGCTTTTACTTCCACGTTCACCCGGCCGTGCGGCATCGACTGGGCACGCCCGGGCGCGAGCGCTGCCTGGTGGACTTCTGCGAGCGCGGCATTGACGACCTGCTCAGCTTCGACCCGCAGCTTGCCTTCGACCCGGCGTTCTACCGTGAGGCCTATCTCGGAACGATGCCGTTCACCTCAGGCAACGCCTACCGGCATTGGCTCAACCTCGGTTTCAACAAGGGATGGGCGTCGAACCGGCACGGGTGGGTCAAGGCGTTGCTCGGCAAGGACGTGGGCAACCTGGACGCGTTTGACGTGGCCCTTGCCGTCGCGTCGGTGGACCGTGCGGCCGTGGACGAACGCTGGCCGGCCCAGTTCGAGCGCCTCGCCAACGGTGCCGCAGCCGATCCACGCGCCTGCCTGGCAGTGACCCGGCAAACAGCAGGAACCCTCGCTGCCATCGCCGATCGCCTGTTCCGGAACGGCGCGCGCGACAAGGGGGCTGTCCTGTACCAGCGCGTACTCGACGCGGTGCCGGACGACGTCTACGTGCAGATGCGCCTTGCGGATGCATTGTTGCAGTACGGCGTCTTCCGCGAAGCCGCTGTGATGTATCAGAACCTGCTGCGTGACAGCGCGCAGGCAAGCGCCTGGACCTTCCTCAATCTGGCGCACTGCCACGCCCAGCTCGGCCGGCTGGACGCCGCCATGCGCGTGTTGCACGCAGGCGGGCAGGCATTCCCGGGTGACCCCGGCCTGGCCGTGCGTTTCGCCGACGCGGCGCGGGCCTACCTGGCGCGGGAATGGGACGTAGCCTTTGCCGAGGGGCGCCTAGGACGGTTCGAAGCGGCGCAGGCACGGCTGGGCCAGGCCTGCGCGGCGGTGTCCGGCCTGCTGGTTCCACGTGACTGCCTGCCGCCGCGGCACATCCGCCGCGTCGCCCTGGTGGGGAACCAGGACCTGCCGCAGTGCCGGTTCTATCGCGTCGACCAGAAGTTGGAGCATCTGGCGGCGGCAGGGTTCGAGGCCGTGCTGTTCGACCATCACACGGACCTCCCGGCCTTCCTGGCCAGCGCCGGGGAGTTCGACGCCGCCATTTTCTACCGCGTGCCCGCCCTGTTCGACGCACTGGTCGCCATCAGCAAAGCCCGCGAGTTAGGTCTCGTGACCTTCTACGAGATTGACGACCTCATTTTCGAGCCTTCTGAATACCCCGGCACCTTCGCCAGCTACGGCGGGCAAATTAGCTCGGACGAATACGTCGGCCTGAAGCTGGGCGTGCCGCTGTTCCGCCACGCCATGTCGCTGTGCGACTACGGCCTGGCTTCCACCCCGGCTCTGGCCAAGCAGATGGGGCCGCACGTTGCGACGGGCCGGGTGTTCCTGCACCAGAACGCATTCGGACGCCTGCACGAAACCCATGCGGAGCGCCTTCCGGCACCAGCTTCCGACGGCCCGGTCACAGTGTTCTACGGCTCCGGCACCAAGGCCAACAAGGAGGATTTCGAGGAGTTGGTCGAACCCGCTCTGGTGGAGCTGGTCCGCCGGCATGGACCCCGTGTGAACGTCCTGCTCATGGGCTATCTCAACCCGACTGCGCGCCTGCGCTCCATCGAGGCCAACGTCACTTTCGTCGCGCCCAACTGGGACATCGGCGCCTACTGGGCCATGCTTGGCCAGGTGGACGTGAACATCGCGGTACTCAAGCCATCGCTTATGGCGGACTGCAAGAGCGCGATCAAGTGGCTGGAAGCCGCGATGCTCGGCATTCCCTCGGTGGTCAGCAGCACCGCCACCTATCGCGAGGTGGTCCGGCCCGGCGAGACCGGCCTGATCTGCACGACCCCGGACGAGTGGACGGCCGCGCTCGGCAGCCTCGTCGCCGACGCCGCACTCCGCCGCCACATCGGCGCACAGGCGCGGCAGCAGGCCTACACCGATTACGGGCTAGCCCCAATGGCCGCCAATATCAGGCACGTGCTCGAACAAGCCGGGCCACCGGCGCCCCCCTGCCGCAAACCGACGGTGCTGGTCGTCAACGTGTTCTACCCGCCGCAGGCCATCGGTGGCGCCACTCGAGTGGTCCACGACAATGTGTGCCACCTCCACGCTGTCCACGGCGGCCAGTTCGACCTGGAGGTATTCACTACCATCGAAGGAGGGAGCGAGCCCTACAAAGTGCGCTGCTACGTCGCCGATGGCGTCAAGGTGACGGGAGTCACCACGCCCGTCGAGCCCGACATCGATAGCAAGCTGGCGGACCCGCGTATGGCGGAGCTATTCACCGCCTGCCTGGACCGCGTACGGCCGGCCCTGGTCCACTTTCACTGTATCCAGCGCCTGACGGCCAGCATCGTCGCCCCCGTGGCGGAGCGCGGGCTACCCTACCTGGTCTCGGTCCACGACGGCTGGTGGATCTCGGACCACCAGTTCCTTCTGGATGGCGAGGGCGGAATGCCGGTCTATGAATACGACGACCCGCTGGCGACGCTGCGCGCCCTCGGCCAGCCCTCGTTCGACCGCATGATGCAGCTGCGGCCGGCCCTGCTCGGAGCGGCCAGCGTGCTGGCCGTGTCCGAGCCGTTCGCGCGCATTTACCGGAAGTGCGGCGTTCCCAATGTGGAAACAGTCGCCAACGGCGTGTCGGCGCTGCCTCAGCCGGAACGCACGCGCTCGCCGGATGGCAAAGTCCGGCTGGCCTTCGTGGGCGGCCTGTCCGCACACAAGGGATACAAGCTGCTGCAGTATGCCATGTATGGCGAACGGTTCAGCAACCTCCGTCTGATGGTGGTGGACCACTCCCTCGCGCCCGGGGAAACACGGCAGGAGACCTGGGGCACGGTGGACGTGGACTTCCGCCCCAAGGTCCCGCAGCGGCAAATCGGCCTGCTGTACGGACAGATTGATGTGCTGCTCGCCCCATCCGTGTGGCCGGAAAGCTACGGCCTGGTGACGCGCGAGGCACTGCACTGCGGCTGCTGGGTGGTCGCCTCCGACCGGGGCAGCATCGGGGAGTACGTGTCGCAGGACGAGAACGGCTTCATCGTAGACGTGTCCGGGCCGGAGGGCCTGGTCGCGGCGCTGAAACGGATCGACTCCGATCCCGCACGTTATACCGTGCGGCCTGCCGTCGTGCCGCCAATGCGTGAGGCTGCCCAGCAGGGTGACGAGCTTGCAGCCCTGTATGGCTGCTTGCTAGCAGACCATGTGGCTGCTATCCAGCCTCATACTTAGACGCCCCGCCTTACAGATGGGCATGTGCGAGAGCAGCGAAAAGGACCGACCGGGATGATGGACATTGATCATCCGGTCATGCCGGGCTGTGATGCCGGCTTGCAAGCACTGACCCGCTGGGAAGACACCTTTCTTACTCTTGAGCAGACCGCCATCGAGCGCCGCTTCGACATGCCGTTTCATAAGACGTATCCTGTCAACGGCGTGTTTATCAATGACTGGCATAGGCACCTGTCGCAGGCGGCGGGCTCTACCGGCATGATCGAGATTGGCGTGGAGGGCTGGCTGTTACCCGTTGACGCGCTCAAGCTATATGAACTCGGCTATTTCTGCGGTGGTGACATTCTGGAGCTCGGCACCTATCGCGGACTTTCCACCTCAATCCTGGGAAAGGCGATAGCGGATTCGGGAACCGAACGGATCGTGGTAACTATCGACCTCGACCCCAACGCGACAGCAACAGCAAGGATCAATCTACAAGGACGACCAGGGGCTGAATCCATCCACCTTTTTAATGCTGAGGCAGGCAAAGCTGTACGCGACCTTGCGCAAGCCAAACGCACGTTCAGCTTCGGCTTCATTGACCACTCGCATCAGTATGAACACGTTTTTGACGTGTGTCAGTCACTTCACCGGGTGCTCGATATCGGGGCTTTTGCCCTCTTCCACGATTTCAACGATCCGAGAAACGCAGCCCCAGCGGCTACGGACTATGGAGTGTATCAGGGCGCCCTGGATGGATTGCGTGCAGACCGGTTCGAGTTTTGGGGCATCTTCGGCTGTTGCGGGCTGTTCCGCCGTGCCGGTCCATGCTGACGTTCATTCGCCCTTTGCGCATTTGGCATGGCACCGTCCGCTAGACTGTTGGCCGGCTTGCGCGTTGGGGGCGAGCTGATGAGGCAGGTGCAAAGATGATACCTGCCTGCTCTAGCAATGCCGGCTATCGGGTTTCGGCTGAGACTGTCAGCTACTTCGTCTGGCCCCGTTGCAGGCCCTGCTCAGCCTGCTCATGGTGAGAAGGCTGCTCGCCACACGCGGAGATATGCGAAAGGACGAAGCATAAGGGAATGAGCTTGCGGCGCCGTATGCCGGCCTATGTGGGCTGAAGCGTCTTACGACATTACGGAGCACGCAGTATTTTAAATAGAGGTTATCTTGAATAGAAATCGCAGGTGCGCAAAGGAGACTGCATTTGGAGTATCATGGCTACCTTGATCGCTTTACCGTATTGAATCAATGCCTTATCGCTGACGGCTGGGCTAACTACCAAGACATCGCGGCTTGGTACGATGGCAAGCCGCTTTTGCTTAGTCAGATGCCGGTGCGCCGGCCGGATCTCGCAGGAATGTTCGGAGCTGAAGCTGAAAGCTGGGGCTTTGCATTTTGTGCTGCGTTGCCGTCCGCTGATGTGGACCGTACTAATTTTCGGATCCGGCTTAATGCAAAAATTACGCTCGATGATCCAGCAAGGGGCTTCCGCCGGCATGACGACAACAAGTTTGAAGCAATGACGCAGCGATTTCGCGATGCCGTAGCAGGAACGAAAGGACAGTTTCTCGAAATTGGATCCCGCGCGCGCAGTGGGGTGAATTACAAGAGCTGGTTTCCGGACGACATAGACTATGTCGGAATTGACATCGCGGCGGGGCCGAATGTAGACGTAGTCGGCGACGCACACCATCTGTCAAGGCTTTTGAATGGCAAGTTCGCCTTCGTTTTCTCCATTGCCGTGTTTGAACATATACTTATGCCGTAGAAAGTTGCCATTGAGATGAACAAGGTTATGCAAGATGGTGCATGGGCATTAATCATTTCTCATGGCGCCTGGCCTTTGCACGAGGAGCCATGGGATTTCTTCCGCTTCTCGAAAGAAGCGTGGAATGGCATTTTCAATCGTCATACTGGCTTCGCAGTGGTTGATGCGCAATATCAATTTCAGGCGAGCATTGTGCCGCACTACATACACAGCTATGATTTCGAACGCATGAGCAGGGGTTCAACCTACTTGCTAAGTGGCTGTCTCATAAAGAAAATCGGGCCTGCCGTCGTCGCCTGGGAGGCTGAAGCGGGTGACGTATATAATCTTGGTTACGACCATGCTTAGAAGCGGTTTCCACTACTACCCTGAGTTGAGCCATCCTGGTTGGCTATGTTTTGTCCTGGCTACCCATGTTCTGGCCTTTGCGGGCGAGGATGTGGGATAGCGTCCGCGCTGATGGTGGCCCGTGCGTCTGAGTGGTACGGTGTACTGTCATAAGGCTGGATCAGCAGCTTTGGCCGTATTGAGGCATCGGTGGATGGTGGCAGGGTGGACGTTGAAGGTCCGGGCGACCTCGCTGATGG
>Ga0123339_10003621_pt1 | contig 10250 bp, 10 predicted proteins | sample lystaG_FD_89956 | JGI IMG/M metagenome (GOLD analysis project Ga0123339, IMG submission 89956) | Glacier valley bacterial and archeal communities from Borup Fiord, Nunavut, Canada, to study Microbial Dark Matter (Phase II) -... | ecosystem: Environmental > Aquatic > Freshwater > Ice > Glacier ... | reverse complement strand
GTGGTTGGCGGAGGGGATGAGATTCGAACTCACGGTAGGGCTTGACGCCCTACTTCGGTTTAGCAAACCGACGCCTTCAGCCACTCGGCCACCCCTCCGCCGGGGTCGTCAATCGCACGTCGTTTGCAATGCCGGTGTAGGCGGTCGGCCCGCCCGCGTCAAACCCGGATCAGGCCCAGGACAACGTCCCGCATCACGCCAACACCACGGCGAACCCGCGTTGCACACCGGGGCGGGCCATCAGGGTGTCGAACCAACGCCGCACGTACGGGAAGTCCGTCAGGTCAACCTTGTGCCGCTCGTGCCGCCAAACCCAGCCCAGGATGGCGAAGTCCGCCACCGACACCTGCCCGGCCACATGCTCAACCTGGGCCAACCTGCGGTCCAGCACGCCATACAGGCGGCGTGTCTCTTTCATGTAGCGGGCCAGCCCATACCGCTGGTCCTCCCCATTCACCGTCAGGAAGTGGTGCACCTGGCCCGGCATCGGCCCGAACCCGCCCATCTGCCACATCAGCCACTCCAGCACCGGCACCCGCTCCCGCAAGCCGGACGGCAGGAACTGGCCCGTCTTCTCACCGAGGTAGAGCAGGATGGCGCCCGACTCGAACACGGAGATCGGACTGCCGCCCGGGCCGTCCGGATCGATGATGGCGGGGATGCGGTTGTTGGGGCTGATCTTCAGGAAGGCGGGGGCGAACTGCTGGTCCTTGGTGATGTCGACGACCTTCACGGTGTAGGGCAGGCCCATCTCCTCCAGCGCCACGCTGACTTTGCGCCCGTTCGGGGTGTTGTAGGTGTGCAGCTCGATCATGGCCCGCCCAAATCTGGTTTCGGGAACGCTATTCCGGCAGGCAGCATGGGACAAGCTGGCCCGGCGTTTGCTAAGTTCCGGGCAACAAACACCGGAGTCGCTATGAGCACCACGCTACGCCCCGCTGCCGCCTTGCCCGTTGCCAGCACGCGATGGGTCCAGCTTGGGCTGGGGCTGATCTGCATGATGGCGATCTCCAGCCCGCAATACATCTGGACGCTGTTCGTCAAACCGTTTGGAACAGCAGTGAACGCCACTGCTGTGCAGGTGCAGTGGACGTTCAGCATCTTGATCGTGCTGCAAACCTTTTTCAGCCCCTTTCAGGGCTGGCTTGTGGAGCGGTTCGGCCCGCGCCTGCTGATCGCAACAGGCGGTGCGCTGACGGGGCTGAGCTGGGTGTTGGCGGCGCAGGTCACGACGCTCTATGGCCTCTATGCCACCTATGGCCTGCTGGGCGGCCTTGGCACCGGGATCGTCTATATCGGCGTGGTCGGGCAGATGGTCGGCTGGTTCCCGGACCGTCGCGGCTTCGCCGTCGGCGTGGCGGCTGCCGGGTATGGCATCGGCGCGGTACTCACGAACTTCCCGATCGCCGGCAGCTTGGCCGCCAACGGGTATGGCCCGACGCTGCTGCAATTCGGCCTGGGCATCGGTGTGGTGGGCGTGCTCGCCGCGCTTGGCCTGCGTGCGCCACCCCCGGCGCTGACGCAGCAGACACGGATGCAGTCCAGCGTGGCAGACGTGAACACGGGCGCCATGCTGCGCAACCCGATCTTCTGGCTGATGTTCGGCATGATGACCATGATGTCCACCTCGGGCCTGATGGTCACGGCGCAGATCGTGCCGTTCGCCAACGACCTTGGCATCGGCAAGCTGGTGATCTGGGGTTTTGCGGCCATCCCGCTGATCCTCACGGTGGACCGCATCTGCAACGGGCTGACCCGGCCGTTCTTCGGCTGGGTGTCCGACCGCATCGGGCGGGAGAACACGATGTTCATCGCCTTCGGGCTGGAAGGCATCGCCATGGCGATCTGGCTGGCGACGATGTCCAACCCGGTCATGTTCGTCATCATGTCAGGCATCGTGTTCTTCGGCTGGGGTGAGATCTTCTCGCTGTTCCCCTCCACCCTCACCGACACCTTCGGCGCCGAACATGCGACGAAGAACTACGGTTGCCTCTATATGGCACAGGGCATCGGCGCCATCTTCGGCGGTCCGTTGGCGTCCTGGCTGCGGGAGTACGCAGGAAGCTGGACGCCAGTGTTCAGCCTGGCCATCGGCGCGGACCTGCTGACGGCGGTGCTGGCGCTGGCGCTGCTGAAGCCGATGCGGGCGCGCTACCTAGCGCGGCGGTAGCCCGCCCCCGGTCAGGCGAGGCGCTGCTTCAGCGCCTCGTTGACCAGGGCCGGGTTGCCCTTGCCGGCCATCGCCTTCATCACCTGGCCGACGAAGAAGCCGAACAGCTTGTCCTTGCCGGCGCGATACTCCGCCAGCTTGTCCGGGTTCGCCGCCAGCACGGCATCCACCGCAGCATCGATGGCGCCGGTATCGACCACCTGGCGCAAGCCCCGGCTTTCGACGATGGCGGCCGGGTGTTCGCCGGTGTCCACCATCGCCTCGAACACCTCCTTGGCGATGCGTCCGTTGATGGTCTTGTCGGCCAGCAGGTCCAGCAGCCCGCCCAGGGACGACGCCGACACCGGGCTGTCGGCGATGGTGCGCCCCGTGCGGTTCAGGGCGGCGAAGAAGTCGCCCATCATCCAGTTCGCCGCCTGCTTCGCATCCCGCCCGGCAGCCACCGTCTCAAAGAACGCCGCCGTCTCCTGGTCGGCCACCAGCACCGCGGCGTCGTAGGCGGGCAAGCCGTGCTGGGCCACGAAGCGGGCGCGCTTGGCATCCGGCAGCTCCGGCAGGTGGGCGCGCAGGCTGGCCACCCAGTCCTCGTCCAGCACCAAGGGCAGCAGGTCCGGGTCGGGGAAGTAGCGGTAGTCGTGCGCGTCCTCCTTGCTGCGCAGGCTGCGTGTCTCGCCGCGGGCCGGGTCGAACAAGCGGGTTTCCTGCATCACCTCGTGGCCGTCCTCCCACACCTGCACCTGCCGCGCCGCCTCCGCCTCGATAGCCTGCATCACGAAGCGGACGGAGTTCACGTTCTTCACTTCGCAGCGCGTGCGGAACGGCTCGCCGTGCTTGCGGACGGACACGTTCACGTCGGCGCGCATGGACCCTTCCTCCATGTTGCCGTCGCAGGTGCCGAGGTAGCGCAGGATGGTCCGCATCTTGCGCAGGTAGGCGCCAGCCTCCTCGGGGGAGCGTAGGTCCGGTTCGCTCACGATCTCCATCAGCGCGACGCCGGAGCGGTTGAGGTCGATGAAGCTGCGCGCCGGGTCCTGGTCGTGCAGGGACTTGCCGGCGTCCTGCTCCAGGTGCAGGCGGGTGACGCCGATGCGCTTGGTGCTGCCGTCCGCCAGCTCGATCTCGACCGTGCCGGCGCCGACGACGGGGTGGGCGAACTGGCTGATCTGGTAGCCGGCGGGCAGGTCCGCATAAAAGTAGTTCTTGCGGTCGAACCGGCTGACCAGGTTGATTTGCGCGTCCAGCCCCAGCCCGGTCCGCACGGCCTGCGCCACGCATTCCTGGTTGATGACGGGCAGCATGCCTGGGAACGCGGCATCCACCAGGCTGACCTGGCTGTTCGGCTCCGCGCCATATTCGGCGGAGGCCCCGCTGAACAGCTTGGACTTGCTCACGACCTGGGCATGCACCTCCAGCCCGATCACCAGCTCCCACGGGCCGGTGCGGCCCTCGATCACGTAGGTCATGCGTGTGCTCCCGCCCGGATCGCGGGCAATGCCGAGAACCTGGCTGCGCGTTCCAGCGCCGCGCCGACGGCGAACATCGTCTCCTCATCGAAGGGCCGCCCGATCACCTGCAAACCCAGCGGCAGCCCCTGCCCGTCCAGCCCGGCCGGCACCGACAGGCCCGGCACGCCCGCCATGCTAGCCGGCACGGTGAACACGTCGTTCAGGTACATCTTCACGGGATCATCCATGTTCTCACCCTGCGCGAAGGCCGCGCTGGGGCAGGTTGGCGTCAGCAGCGTATCCACCTTGGCGAACGCCTCAGTGAAGTCCCGCAGGATAAGCGCCCGCACCTTCTGCGCCCGCAGGTAGTAGGCGTCGTAGTAGCCGGATGACAGCACATAGGTGCCGATCATGATGCGGCGCTGCACTTCCTTGCCGAAGCCCTCGGCCCGGGTGCGCTCATACAGGTCGGTCAGGTCCACGCCATCGACGCGGATACCGTAGCGGACGCCGTCATAACGGGCCAGGTTGCTGGACGCCTCCGCGGGGGCAACGATGTAGTAGGTCGCCAGGCCGTACTTCGTGTGCGGCAGGCTGACATCGACGATTTCGGCACCTTCCGCCCGCAGCCAGTCCAGGCCCTGGCGCCACAGGGCATCGACCTCGGGCGGCATGCCGTCCGCGCGGTATTCCCGCGGTACGCCGATCCGCAGCCCGCGCACCCCGCGCCGGCACGCCGCCGCAAAGTCCGGCACCGCCCGGTCGGCCGATGTGCTGTCCTTTGGGTCGAACCCAGCCATGCTGCCCAGCAGCACCGCGCAATCCTCCACCGTCCGCGCCACCGGCCCGGCCTGGTCCAAGGACGACGCGAACGCCACGACGCCCCAGCGGGAACACCGGCCATAGGTCGGCTTCACCCCCACGATGCCGCAGAACGCCGCAGGCTGCCGGATGGAGCCGCCGGTGTCCGTCGCCGTCGCCCCCAACGCCATGCGCGCCGCAACCGCCGCAACCGAGCCGCCGGACGAGCCGCCCGGCACCAGCTTCGCCCCATCCGCCCGCGTCCAGGGGTTCTGCACGGGGCCATAGGCAGACGTCATGTTGGACGACCCCATGGCAAACTCGTCCAGGTTCGCTTTGCCCAGGAACACTGCGCCGTCCCGCAGCAGGTTGGCAGTGACGGTGCTCTCATAGGGCGGCACGAACGGGGACAGGATGCGGCTGCCGGCGGTGGTGCGCGTGCCGGCGGTGCAGAACAGGTCCTTGATCGCGAGTGGCAGGCCCAGCAGCGGGCGCGTGTCGCCGGACGCCAGCGCCGCATCGGCGTCCGCGGCGCCTTGCCGCGCCGTGTCGCCCATCACGGTGATATAGGCGTTAAGCTGCGGGTTCAGCGCCTCGACGGCATCCAAATGCGCGCCCGTCAGCTCGGCTGCGGAAAAATCCTTGCGGCGCAGGCCGTCGCGCGCCTGCACTAGCGTCAGGTCGGTCAGCATCACTCGACCACCTTCGGCACGGCATAGAATGGCCCCGCGCGGTCCGGCGCGTTACCGAGCACCTGCTCGGCAATGCCGCCATCCGTCACCTCGTCCGCGCGCAGCCGCAGCGCCATCTGCGCGGCGCCGGCCAGCGGCTCGATCCCGTCCACGTCCACCTCGTTCAACTGCTCGATCCAGCCCAGGATGCCGCCGAGTTCCTGGGCCAATTGCCCCAGCGCCGCCTCATCGACGCGGATGCGGGCAAGCTTGGCGACGCGACGGACGGTCGCGGGATCGAGCGACATGGCAGGGCTATCCTATGGTAATGGGTGCCGCCGCCCATGCCGGGCTGCGCGACAAGGCGGGACCATAACGGCCAGCATGCCCCTGTTCAACATGGCGGAGTTACGGGCCGCCGTCCCGCCGGGCCAGCGCCTGATCGGGCTGGACCCTGGCGCCAAGGTCATTGGCGTTGCGCTGTCCGATGTCGGCGCGATGCTGGCCAGCCCCTATGGCAGCCTGCCGCGCGGCAAATTGTCGGCGGCGGCGGCGGAGGTCGGCAAGATCGCGCGGAAGGAGGGCGCGGCCGGGCTGGTGGTCGGCTGGCCGCTGTCGATGGACGGCACCATGGGGCCGGCGGCGCAGGCGGTGCGGGATTGGGCGCGGGCGCTGTCCGACCTGGCCGCCCTGCCCGCGGCGCTGTGGGACGAACGGCTGTCGTCGTCCGCCGTCAACCGTTTCCTGATCGGCGAACTGGACCTGACCAGGCGCAAGCGCGCCGCCATCGTGGACAGCATGGCCGCCGCCTACATCCTGCAAGCGGCGCTGGACGCCAGCCATCCTGGTAATAAGCCCGAAGCAACGTCCTGTCCAAAGTCGTAGGGCGGAAAAGCGGAGCGCCTTCCGCCATCGGCGAGGACTGCAATGGCCCGAGGCGGAAGGCGCTCCGCTTTTCCGCCCTACAAACCTTACCGTCGCACAGGTGGCTCCAGCGGATCGCACGCTGCCGCCGCGGCACGGGCCAGGACGACCATGCGCCGGGCCGCGACGCCGGCGCCAGCGACCTCCCCGGCCAGGTGCGCCAGCAACGGGTTGGACAGCACCGCATGGGCGGCGGCGTTGCCGGCGAATTCCAGCGCGCCAACCGTGGTGGCGGCGCCAATCGTCCGGCGCAGCAGCGCGAAGGTGCCGAGCGTGCCGGGCCGTACGCCGTAGAGCTGCGCGACCTGGCGCACCAGACGTACGCCGCGCCAGGCGACCAGCAGCACGTCCAGCGAGGGCGACGGCATGGCGGCGATGCCGGCCACCATCTGCAAGGCGGCGGTGCGGCCCATCCGGTCCGCCTCCCCCCGCAGCGCCTGACCGGGGCCGGAGCGCAGCAGGGCCAGGGCGGCATCAGGGTCGTTCACGGCGCGCAACGCCGGCAGCAGCGCCGGACCGCCGGGGACGCTGGCGGCCCAGTCCAAGGCGGCGGACATGATGCGCCGCGGCTCCGTGCTGGCCAGGTCCGCCCGCAGCCCATCCACGTGGCGCAGCGCCAGCACGGCGCGCACGTCCCGCAACACGCCCGCCCCCAGCAACGCCACCCCTGCAGTGGCGACGCCCAGCGTGGTCCAGCCCAGCCAGGCTGCACGGGTGAACTGGTCGATCACGAAATTGGCGAGCGACAACCCGCCCACGCCGAGCGCCAGGGTGACGGCCCCAGCCAGGACCAGCGGCGCCCGGCGGGATGGCGCTGGGTCGGTCAGCACCTCGGGCGGCGGCTCGGCATGGAGGCGTTCGGCCCGTGTGTCCTCCAGCTCGATGCGTGGTCGCAGCGGCGCGGGATTGGCCGCCGGACTGGCTGGGATGGGCGTGGCTGGCGCGTCCTCCACCTCGATGCGCGGCCGGGGCGGTACCGTCACAGGATCCCCTCCAGCAGGAACAGCAGCAAAGCGTCCAACCCGAGTTCCGGCACGCCGCCACGCCCGGCATCCGGCGGGCGCCGCGGCTCGAACACAGGCAGTTGCAGGAATGGGTGCGCCCAGAATGCCGCATCCGGCGGGCGGTCGGGCACCTCACCGGGGTAGGAGCGCAACAGCCGCTCGTCGCCGATGCGCCGGCCCCGCACGGCGGACACCGGGCGCCCATCCAGGGTCCAGACGAAGTCCTCGGTGCAGCGCACGGCGGCGATGGGCATGTGCGCCGTCCGCACGTCTGGGCCGGCCGACTCCGGGCTGGCCAGCGCGCGCAGCAGCGCCGACAGGTTGCCGCGCTGGCGGTCCGCCACGTGGTCTGCCTTGGTCGCGGCATAGGCCACACGCGACACCGTCCGCGGCGGGCGTTGCAGACGGCCGAGCGCCAGCGCCGTGTCCAGCAGGGACCGCCGCCAGCGCAGCGCCCCGGCTGCCGCGGCCAGGGCGCCGCTCGCGTCGGCAAACGCCGCCTCCCCCGCCGACAGCGCCGAGAGCAAGTCCACCAGCACGACGATGCGGTCCAGGTTGCCGAACATCGGTTCCGCCAGGTCCTCCTGCACCGCACGCACATAGGCGGCGTAGCGCAGCGCCAACAGGGCATGCAGGCCGCTGTTGCCGCCCTTGGGGCCGCGCATGGGGAAAAAGGCCATCCAGGCGGGTTCCGGCCCCGGCGCCGGCATCAGGAACCGGCCGGGTTGCAGCAAGGACAGCCCGGCTTCATCCCGCATGCGCGCCAGCATCGCCCGGTACAAGCGGTGGCCGGTGGCGGCCAGGGCCTCATCGGCCGGGGCGCCCGCGGGCAAGGCGGTGGCATAGGCCAGGAACTCCTGCGCCATCGGATGCCCTTCCAAACGGCGCAGCACGGCGGCGGACCAGTCGGCATAGGATGTGCGGACCAGCGGAAGGTCCAGCAGCCACTCGCCGGGGTAATCCAGCAACTCCAGACGGATGCGGGCGGGCGGCAGGCTGATGCCGAGCCGTTGGCGGTCCAGCACCAAGTCGAGCGCCAGCAGCGATGCCGAGCTGGTGCGGGCCGGCCAGGCCGGCGGGTCCGCGGTCAGCGCCGCCAGGTGCGCGGCATGGTCGAACCGCGGCAACCCTGCGGCGCCCGCCGGTGCGATGGACACTTGCAGCCCGCGCCCCTCCACCCGCCGCGCCAGCGCCGGCAGCACGGGGCGCCCGGCGCCCAACGCCAGCAGGTTTGCAGCGACCGAGGTGAGGAACGCCGTCTTGCCGGCGCGCGCCAGGCCGGTGACGCCGACGCGTATGGTGCGCCGGGTCAACCAGGCCAGGGTGCCGTCGGGTGTCAGGCGCGCTGCACCAGCTCGACCTTGTAGCCGTCCGGGTCCTCGACAAACGCGATCACCGTCGTGCCGTGCTGCACCGGCCCGGCATCGCGCGTGATCTTGGCGCCAGCCGCCTTCAGCCTCTCGCACGCCGCATACACGTCCGGCATCCCGACTGCGAGGTGGCCGAACCCGCTGCCAACCTCGTACGGCTCGGCTTGGTCCCAGTTGTAGGTCAGCTCGATCACGCTGGATGACGCTTCGTCGCCATAGCCGACGAAACATAGGGTGTATCGCCCGCCAGGCACCTCGGACCGGCGCAGTTCCTTCATGCCCATCAGGCCGGTGTAGAACGCGACGCTGCGGTCCAGGTCGCGGACGCGCAGCATGGTGTGCAGGAAGCGCGGTGTGCTCATGGAGGCGGGTCCTTGTCCGGTGGGCTGGCGGGGATGCCGATCAGGAATAGCCCCCGCGCATCGGCTTCGGCAATGCAGGCGGCGCGGTCGGTGATGAGCGTGCCGCCTGCCTCATACGCAATGCCGCGCAGCCCGGCGGCAGCGGCGGCGGACACGGTGCGGGGGCCAATGGTGGGCAGGTCGGCGCGGCGGTCCTGGCCGGGCTTCACCAGCTTGACCAGCACACCGCCAGGGCCGGGCCGGGCGAGGCCGGCAGCACGGGCGAGCATGGCATCCGTGCCCTCGATAGCCTCCACCGCCAGCACGATCCCCTGCTGCACGACGCAGCCCTGGCCCACGTCCACCTGGCCCAAGGCGCGCACCACCTGGGTGCCACGCTCCACGTCGGCCATCGCAGCGGCATCGGGGGCGGCCTGCCCCAGCATACCGGCGCCCCCGACGGCCTCGGTCAGCACCTCGTGCGCGCCCAGGACGCGGAAGCCCTCCTCCCCCAGCACCCGGACCACGGCGGCCAGCAAGCCGTCATCGCCGCTGAAGGCAGCGCGGCCGATGCGGGCCATGATGCGCGTGCCCTCCCCATCGGGGCGCAAGTCGAGCAGGGAGGGGCGGCGGACCGGGCCGACCAGCACCAGGTCGGTGCAGGCATGGGCGCGCAGGGCGGCCAGGATGTCCGATGCGGCGCCCATCCGGATGGTGGCGTTGGGGAAAGGGGCGACAACCGACGGCTCGGCATAGCCGCGCAGGGCGACGATGAAGACGGGCCGGCCAGCCGCCTGCGCCGCGGCGGCAACCCGCCCCGGGAACGGCCCGCCGCCGGCGATGATGCCCAGGGCGGCCAACGGCAGGAACCTAGCCGGCGTCGCCCTCGTCCAGCCCGGCAAGCTCCGCCCGGATCAGGCCGCGCTTGCTGGGCGCATCCATGAAGGCGAGCAATTCCATCACCAGCGGGTCCGCGGCATAGGCGGCGCGCACCTCCGCCAGCCGGGCGCTGAACACCTCGTCCGGGCCAAACAGCCGGCGTACTGCGGCGCGGAGGGATTGCAGCCCGGCGCGGTCCACGCCCCGCCGGCGCAGGCCGATGACGTTCAGGCCCAGCAGCCGCGCCCGGTTGCCCAGCACGCTGCCGAACGGGATCACGTCCGCCTCCACACCCGACACGCCGCCGACCATCGCGCCCCGGCCGATGCGGACGAACTGGTGCAGCGCCGCCGCCCCGCCGATGACGGCCCCAGCGCCGATGGTCACGTGCCCGCCCATCACCACGTTGTTGGCGATGATGACGCCGTCGCCGATGGCGCAGTCATGGGCCACGTGCACCACCGCCATCAACAGGCAGTCCGCACCCACGGTGGTGACCCCGGTGCCGGTCACGGTGCCGCGGTTGATCGTGCAATGCTCGCGCACCTGGGTCCGGTCGCCCACCTCGCACCGGGTCGGCTCGCCTTTGTATTTCAAGTCCTGTGGCGCGAGGCCAACGGTGGAGAACGGGAACAAGGTGACGCC
>Ga0123339_10003618_pt1 | contig 10254 bp, 12 predicted proteins | sample lystaG_FD_89956 | JGI IMG/M metagenome (GOLD analysis project Ga0123339, IMG submission 89956) | Glacier valley bacterial and archeal communities from Borup Fiord, Nunavut, Canada, to study Microbial Dark Matter (Phase II) -... | ecosystem: Environmental > Aquatic > Freshwater > Ice > Glacier ... | reverse complement strand
CTACGAAACAGATTACATTTTAGTAAAACAGCAAAAATTACAACCGGCTATAACAGCTTTGCAACATGCAGGTTTCCTTGTACAACAATAAAATTTTATAATGAACTATAACGACATTATTGGCACCATTGGCGTAGGGTTAATTTTATTGGCCTATTTTTTTAATACTTTTTCGATGATTCCCAAAGAAGGTAAACTTTTTTTTAGTATGAATATTATTGGTGCAGGGCTTGCCTGTTATACCTCTTTTTTAATTAATTATGTACCTTTCATTATCCTTGAAGGAGTGTGGTGCATAGTCTCAATTGCCGGATTTGTCAAACTACTTTATAAAACCAATTGATATGTTTACAAAAACAGATATTGAGAAATATTTTAACGCTGAGAAAAATGAAAGCCTGTTGTTTATTATTCTTGGCATTATGGCTATTGTTTTGGCGCTGGTATTTTTCTTTTATCTTAAAACAAGCTGGTGCAAAGGTTTTGCCATTCCTTTTTTATTAGTTGGGTTAATGCACCTTATTGCAGGGTACACCATTTATAACAGAAGTGACGAAGACCGTAAACGAAATGTATATACGTATGATATGAACCCTGCTGAATTAAAAGATAAGGAAATTCCAAGGATGGAGAAGGTAAATAAAAATTTTGTGATATACAGGTATGCAGAAATTGCATTATTGCTGCTGGGCCTTGGATTATTTTTTTATTTCCGCAGCAACATGGATAAAAGTTTTTGGGTTGGGCTTGGTGTTGCGCTCGCAATAGAAGCTGCTGTAAGTGTAGGTGCTGATTTTTTTGCTGAACAAAGAGCCGGGCATTATACAGTTGGCATTCGCTCCTTTATTGACAAATAAAAATAAATAATTTACCGATAGAAATGCTGATACTAAAAGTAACTGTTTGCAATTAGATAACGTAATGGATTTAATTAGTTGCTTAAAAAATTAGGAACTGAACAAACAAAGAAAACCTTTCTTCGTCATGGAGCCAAAGAACCTTTTTTTGGTGTTAAGGTTGGCGATATGAAACCCATTCAAAATAAAATTAAAAAAGACTATTCGCTTTCCTTAGCGTTATTTGCTACAGGAAATGTTGATTACTCAATATATAGCATGCCTTATTGCTGATGAAATAAAAATGAATAAAAAAGATTTGGATAGCTGGATCAAGAATGCCGGTTGGCAAATGATTAACGGATATACAGTTGCTTGGATAGTTGCTGAAAGTAAACATCGTTGGGAACTTGCATTGGAATGGATTGAATCAAAAAATGAGCAGGTAGCTTCTTAAGGGTGGGCAACTTTGGCTAACCTGATAGCTATAAAAGCTTATGAAATGCTCGACATAAAGAAGCTGGAAGCGCTAACAAAAGTTGTTGTAAAAAAATTCGCACTTCCTCTAACAGGGTCAAATATACCATGAATGGTTTTATTATTTCTATAGGCTGTTATGTAACCGCCCTTTGTGATACTGCTAAAAAAATTGCCAAAGAAATAGGTGTAGTAACTGTCAATGCAGGTGACACTGACTGTAAAGTACCTGATGCAATTGCATACATCAACACGGTAATTGCACTGGGTAAATTAGGTAAAAAAAGAAAGAGGTACAGTGTTGATTATACCGGACACTTTTCATGATAATTAATTAATTCAATCGGCGTTTTTTCAAACTGGTAGCCTGCATATTTGATTACAATTTCATCAAGTACCGCATCAATTTCTTCAACTGTTTTTAATGTTACCAACTGATAACGGTATTCTTTTATTCCTGGTAAACCTTTTAAATAATTGGCATAATGGCGGCGCATTTCAAAAATACCCACTACCGGCCCCTTCCATTCAAACGATTTATGCAAATGCTTTTTACAAACTGCCACCCTGTCTTCAATAGTAGGTGATGGTAAATGTTCTCCTGTTTTCAGGAAGTGTTTTATTTCTTCAAATATCCAGGGATAACCAATAGCGGCTCTGCCAATCATGATGCCATCTACACCATATTTATTTTTATACTCCAACGCTTTTTGCGGACTATCAATATCTCCATTACCAAAAATAGGGATGTTAATACGGGGGTTATTTTTCACTTTACCAATCAATTCCCAATCGGCATGCCCCTTGTACATTTGTGTTCTGGTGCGGCCGTGTATGGCAAGTGCTTTAATGCCCACGTCCTGCAACCTTTCTGCAACATCTTCAATATTCCTGTGCTCATCGTCCCAGCCCAATCTTGTTTTAACGGTAACAGGTAACGAAGTTGATCTTACAACAGCAGCAGTAAGCCTTACCATCAGATCAATATCTTTAAGCACACCGGCACCGGCTCCTTTCATCGCTACTTTTTTTACAGGGCAACCAAAGTTTATATCCAGCAAATCCGGATTGGTAACATCTACAATTTTTGCTGCCAAAGAAAGACTCTCTTCATCACCACCAAAAATCTGTATTCCCACCGGCTTTTCATAATCAAATATGTCTAATTTCTGACGGCTTTTTATGGCGTCCCTTATCAAGCCTTCTGAAGAAATAAATTCAGTGTACATTAAATCAGCCCCCTTGTCTTTACATACAGCTCTAAATGGAGGATCGCTTACATCTTCCATGGGTGCAAGTAATAAAGGGAAATCTGGAAGTTGTATGTTACCGATTGATGGCATAAAGTCTATTTGATGTTTATTGTTTTTTAGGCTGTAAATTTACGCACTTATAAGCAATCATTATGGCGTATTATGCAACTAAACGATTTAGTTACTGGGGACAGCTAGGTATTTTTACCGCTTTGTTGGGGGCTGGCCTTGTTGTTGGTGGTCTTGCAAGCCTGTTACCATTATTAGGAAAATTAAATCTGAAAGATTTATCAGGAGGCTCTGCTACCGGAATAATGGATGAATTATTAGTGCCTGAAAATGCGACGGCGTTGAGATGGATGCAATTTATTTCTACTCTATTTTTGTTTTTTTTGCCCCCGTTTTTTTATGCTTTCATATGTCATAAAAAACCATTTGTGCATCTTGGTTTTAATTATACCGTTAATATTAAACAGATTTTTATAATAGTATTAATAATATTTGCCAGCCTGCCAATTGTAGGTGCTTTACAGGAGTTAACAACCATGCTGCCCTGGAGTAAGGCAACACTTTTACAATTTAAAGCGGCTGAGGAAGCCTACGATAAACAGGTAATGATTATTGCAAGAATGGATAATTTTTTAGACTATCTCATTTCAATAATCATGATTGCATTTTTACCTGCGGTATTTGAGGAGACCTTTTTTAGAGGTGGACTGCAAAATTTACTGAGCCGTTGGTTTAAGTTGCCCATCGTTGCTATCATTATTACTTCTATTATTTTTAGTGCGGTTCATGGTTCTTACCTTGGTTTTTTAAGCAGGTTTGCGTTAGGCTTTGTGCTTGGATGGGTTTATTATCGCACAGGAAACATCTGGTTAAACATCATTGGCCATTTTGTAAATAATGCTTTCGCCATTACGGTTTTATATATTTCAACCAAGCCGGGAGGAAAACCAGACCCTTCAAAAATAGATGATCATTTTCCGCTGTGGATTGGATTGATAGGTCTTGCCGCCGTGTATGGATTGTTTTTATTGTTTGAAAAAATAAATAAAGATAATATAGACAGGCCCGGCGAAGAAGTACTGATTTCTGATTACAACAATACCGATAACCCCTTTTTAGCCGATACGGAAACTGTTGGCCACACAGATCAATCTTAATTTGGATGGCTATAAATGTAGAAACGCTAAAAACACGTTCTTTAACAGCAGTAGTTTTTGTGGCAGTAATGCTGGCGGGATTATTATGGAACCAATGGAGTTTTATCGCTCTTTTTACAATTGTGCATTTTGGATGCTGGTATGAGTTTGTAAAATTGATGAATAAGATTTATAGTGATCGGTATTTAAAATATTGTTTGCTTGGGTTGATTTATATCACCATGCCGATTTTAATGCTTGTCGATTTATTTTATCTAGGTAAATTTTTTAATGGTAATATTCATGGCAATTCAATTATGGATATCCCATTTTCAGTTGTCATTCCGTTTGCCATTATAATTTCAATTTGGATTAACGATACCATGGCTTATTTGGTGGGATCTCTTATTGGCAAAACCCCTTTCTCCAAAATTTCTCCAAAAAAAACCTGGGAAGGTACAGCAGGCGGTGCTTTGCTTTGTGTTACTGTTATTGGTTTATTAGCCTACTTTATTCCTGTAGCAAAACAAATTGCAATACAGCATTGGGTTGCTATCGCTGTTACCTGCGCTATTTTCGGTACTGCTGGTGATTTATTGGAAAGTAAAATAAAACGCATGGCCAATGTAAAAGACAGTGGTTCCATCATGCCTGGCCATGGCGGGTTTTTAGACCGTTTTGATTCTTTGCTGGTAGCCGTACCATTTGTTTGGTTGTATGTAAAATTGTTTATTTAACTGCTGCGCTGCCTGTTTCAAATCATTTCACAATAAAACATTCTTATTCGAAACTAAAAATTTTATGTTTCTGCAACGTACATTTGCGGTTCAACTCTAACGCATGACCATACACAGAGAAGGACATAAATCAATTGCCATCGGTACACTAATATTCGGTGCAATTAATTTGATCTACTTTTATTTTTTTAGCTTTACCAACGCCTGGTTGGGATGGGTGATTTTTTTCGCCACTTTATTTTTGTTGCTTTTCCTGATCTCTTTTTTTCGCATACCCAACCGTACTTTAACTATTAATGACAACGCAATTATTGCTCCGGCAGATGGTAAAGTGGTAGTAATTGAAGAAACAGTTGATCCCGAATATTTTAAAGACAAGCGTTTGCAGGTATCCATTTTTATGAGTCCCGCCAATGTGCATGTAAACAGAAACCCGGTTAGTGGAACGGTGGTGTACAATCAACATCATAAAGGAAAATACCTGGTGGCCTGGCATCCAAAATCATCTACTGATAATGAACGGCATTCTGTAGTGTTACGAAAAGGCGATACCGAAATACTGGTAAAACAAATTGCTGGGGCATTGGCCAAACGCATTGTAAACTATTTACAGGTTGGCCAAAAGGTAAGCCAAACGCAGGAATTTGGTTTTATTAAATTTGGCAGCAGGGTCGATCTGTTATTACCTTTGGGTACTAAAGTAAATGTAGCGTTAAACCAGGTGGTAAAAGGCGGCGTTACTATTATTGCGACACTGTAAGCCTTCAATAAATTTAACAGCCATAGTTTGGCAAAAAATAATATTGTAGTTATATTTACAATTATTGTAAAAACAACATCTAGCATATGAAAAAAGTATTTCTATTAGCAACAGCATTTTTATTGGTATCAGGTGTTACTTTCGCTGATAACGGAAAAAAGAAAAAATGCACCAAGTCCTGCTGTTCCAAATCAGGTAAGTCTTGTGGTACAACCAAAACTACCAGCACCAACTAATTGGTATTTCACCAACAAAAAAGCCGCTTCAAATTGAAGCGGCTTTTTTGTTGGTGAAATTTTTAAAATATTTGCTCCAGCTCCTTCAAATGATGAATAATATAGGTTGGATTAATATCTGTACTTGTTTTGAGGTGATTTACAAATACACAATCCATCCCTGCATTGATGGCGCCTTGTATATCAGCATCCAGGTTATCACCCAGCATAATACTTTCGCTGAGGATGGCTCCGGCCTTGTTTAAGGCATACTCAAAAATTTCTTTTTTTGGCTTCAGGCTATTGCTAGCCTCTGAGGTAATCATATGGGTAAAGTAACGGTTAAGCCCGCTGTTATTGATTTTACTCCGCTGTGTTTTTTCAAATCCGTTGGTAATCAGGTGCAGTATATAGCCTTTTGCGGTAAGATAATTGAGTATTTCAATGGTATGCGGAAACAGTATTTTTTTTGTTGGTAATAGCTCTAAAAAATGAAGGCTCATATCTTTTGCCAACCGCTCACTGCCAATCTTAAATTCAAGCATCGTCCTCCACATACGTTTCCATTTCAATTCATCGCTGGTGATAAAACCCTTGTGATACCTGTCCCATAATATTGCGTTGTGGTGCAAATAGTGTTTATAAAAATCATTAAATGGATAAACTCCCTTAGCTTCTAAATCAAAAAAAGCATACACTTCTCTCAGCGTTTCCTTTGCGTTGGCATCAAAATCCCATAAAGTATGGTCAAGATCAAAAAATAAATGTTTATATGATGACATGGTTTATTTAATGGGTGATTGTTACTTATTTAAACAAAAGGCGCACAAGCTCATTTTGACCTAACAAGAAATTGTTATTTAGCCACTGTAAGTTACTTTTACAAAGCTAATGGTAAAACAATTACCCGTATTCCTTTCAGGGAAAAAGCAATTTAAAATAGACCAACTCATCTGATAAAATTTTACAATGAATGTAGTTATAACAGGGGCATCCAAAGGAATTGGGAAAGCGATTGCAATTGACTTTGCCGCCATGGGTGCCAATCTTTTTTTATGTGCCAGAAACGAAATTGGTCTGTACAATACCGTGGCTGAATTACAACAAAAATATCCTGCCTGTACCGTTAATGCAAAAATAGCGGACATGTCGAAAAGAGAAGATGCCAAAAATTTTGGTGAATGGATTTTGGATAGAACCAAACAGATTGATATTTTGATTAATAATGCAGGACAATTTATTCCCGGCAGTATTTACAATGAAGCCGAAGGTTTACTTGAACAAATGATCAACGTTAATTTATATAGCGCTTACCATCTTACCAGAACATTGCTTCCGTCAATGATAGCAGCAAACCGCGGACATATATTTAACCTGTGCTCTATTGCCTCTTTACAGGCTTATTCAAACGGCGGCAGTTACAGCATCAGCAAATTTGCATTGCTGGGATTTAGCAAAAACTTAAGGGAAGAATTAAAACCACACAGCATAAAAGTAACGGCTGTTTATCCCGGTGCAGTAATGACTGAATCGTGGGGGGATTTTGATAACAGCAATCAAAGAATAATGGAAGCAAGTGATATAGCCGCAATGATTATTGCAGCCAGCAAACTTTCTGCACAAGCTGTTGTAGAAGATATTATTATTAGGCCCCAATTAGGTGATCTTTAAAAAATGGATAATTTTTTGAAAGCACCGCAATTTTAGCATTATCCATAAATATGCTCATTTAACACTTATTTATAATCATTTGCATTTTTTAAAACAATTATCGCATTGCTATAATTTACTTTTACATCACAAGTCATTATGAGCCTTTCATTAAAAAAATTCTTACTGCTTATTTTTTTATTGCCAATAATAAGTGTGCCTGCTTTATTGGCGCAGGCTCGTTTTACAGCTACTATTTCCCCAGCAACAATCGGTAAAAATGAAACGGCAGAACTTAGGCTGATGATAGAAAATGCCCAACAGGTAGAGCAAATAATCCCCCCATCGCTAAAAGATTTTATCATTATAAGTGGCCCCAACCAGGAAAGTGGGATGGAAACTACTAACGGAGTTACAAAACAATACATTGGGATTACCTATCAGTTACAACCAAAAGCAAAAGGTAATTTTACAATTGCCGCCGCAACAGCAACGGCAGATGGTAAAACATTAAAATCTAACCAGGTTACAATACAGGTTACCAACGCCTCAACTACAACCAATCAAAACAATAACAGCTCTCCTTTTGCAGGCTTGTCTTTTTTTGATGAGCAGGTACAGCAAACAAATAACAGGGATTTTATTTTAAAAAAAGGAGAAAACATCCCAGCTAAAATTGATAAAAACATTTTTATTAGAGTAGAGGCTAACAAAACCAGTTGTTACATTGGAGAACCAATTGTAGTGACTTACAAATTGTTTACCCGATTAAAATCTGAGAGTAATATTGTTAAGAATCCTTCCTTTAATGGCTTTTCGGTAATTGACCTTGCCCAGCCCGGGAGCTCTTTTTATGCCATTGAAAAATTAAATGGCCGAGAATACAATGTGTACATATTGCGTAAGTCTCAATTGTATCCTTTACAGGCCGGAGCAATGGAATTAGAGACTTCCGAAGTAGAGAATAATATTCATTTTGTAAAGGAAGAGTTTTTAAAAGTGCACCAGATAAATGCGAATGATATTTTAAATAATTTGGAAATAACCAACCTGCCAACAGAAGCCTTACAGGATGAAAAAGTAACCTTGCAAAGCAAACCTGTGGTGATTGATGTTAAAGCCTTGCCCGAAATTAATAAACCAGTTTCATTTAAGGGTGCAGTTGGTAATTTTATGCTGGATGCTGGCATTGAAAAAAATAATTTCACTACTGATGATGCAGGGAAATTACAACTACTGATTAGCGGCCAGGGCAACATGGATCTTATAAACGCACCTGAAATTAAATGGCCCGATGGTATTGAAAGTTATGAACCCACAATAAAGGAGGCATTAAATAAACAAGACGTACCGGTGAGTGGCAGCAAAAGATTTGAGTATCCTTTTATAGTTATTAAAGCAGGCACTTATACATTGCCAGCAGTGGAGTATAGTTACTTTGATGCATCTTCTGCTTCGTATAAAACACTTACAACCAAACCCTTTGTAATTACTGTTACAAAAGGAACCGGCAAATCAGCAATTGCTAAAAATAATACAAGCTTTAAATCTGATAAAGAATATTTTTTTGATACCCTTTTTTCAAATCGTTTTTTAATTATCATCCCTGTTGCACTAATCATGTTTGTTGGCTTATTTTTTTGGATAAAAAATGAAAACAGGAAGGAAACAGCGACAGCACTTGCCAATAAAGAAAGTAAAGAAAAAGCAGCAACTACTGAAGAAAATAATGTCCCGGTTAATCCATTATCCAGTACCGAAGAGCATTTGATACAACATGACAGTAAAGGGTTTTATGAAGCATTAAATAAAGAAATCAAGAATTTTTTAGCAGAAAGGCTGGCTGTTCCGGTTGAAACGATTAATAAAAAAAGAATTGCTGAAGAGCTGGATAAAAAGGGAGTTACAGTTACTACCAGCTTACAAATACAACAATTACTAAATGATATTGAATGGCAATTATATACTCCTTATGCGGATGAGACCAAAAGGCAGGAAATGTATCAAACAGCCAATACAATTGTACATTCATTTAGCACTATCCACTGAAGGGGAACAATAAATACATGCTGGTAAACTACTGCTGTTTTAATTCTTGAAAAATCTTGTAATTATCCTGGCTAAAATTCGTGCAATTACACCTCTGTATATTTATATCCTACTCCCCTAACAGAATGAAAATATTTGGGGTTGCGGCTATCTGCTTCAAAATATTTACGAAAGCTTAAAATAAAATTATCAATGGTTCGGGTGGTTGGGTATACATTGTAGCCCCACACAGCCTGCAATATTTTTTCACGTGTAACAACCTCATTTTTATTTTCAATCAACAGTTTTAGCAGCATGATTTCCTTTTTTGTCAGTTCAATCACTTCTCCATCTTTTGTGATACATTCCAGGGCTTTAAAATCAACCTGGTTTTTGCCAAACTTATAAATCTGTTCAAGCGGTTTCCTAATAGCAAGGCGTTGACTTTTAGCTACCAGTTTACTTACTCTTAATAATAATTCCTCCAGGTTAAATGGTTTGGTTAAATAATCATCTGCACCTTTTTTTAATCCCAGCACCCTGTCAGCACTACTGTTTCTGGCACTTAAAATTAAAATCGGAATATCATTATTCTGCAACCGAATCCTTTCACAAACGCTAATACCATCCAGTTCGGGTAACATTACATCTAATACCATCAAATCAAAATGCTCCTGCGCTACGGCTTTTAAGGCCTCCAATCCATCACCTGCACAGGTAACTTCATAACCCTCTAACTCCAGGTTTAGCTTTAATGCTTCTTGTAGATTTTCTTCATCTTCAACTAATAATATGGATATTTTTCTATCTGCCATGTGTTGGAATTATCAGTAGCTGAAAGTTATAATTAACTTCTAAATATGATTGTAAAATTACTGCCGCCGGGAGTATTATCTGTTAACGAAATAGTGGCATTGTGCTGTTCTGCAATTTTTTTGGTAAGGTACAATCCTAGTCCCGTTCCTTTGGCACCTTTGGTTGCAATGTTGCCTGTGCGATAATATTTATCAAATACTTTTTTCTTTTCTGTATCATCAATGCCTTTTCCTTCATCTTTAACAGAAAGACGAATTTCATTGTTAGCCTGATTGAGTAATATTTTTAAAGAAGTTTCTTTGGGTGAATACTTTATAGCATTGTCCAATAAATTATT
>Ga0123339_10003610_pt1 | contig 10276 bp, 9 predicted proteins | sample lystaG_FD_89956 | JGI IMG/M metagenome (GOLD analysis project Ga0123339, IMG submission 89956) | Glacier valley bacterial and archeal communities from Borup Fiord, Nunavut, Canada, to study Microbial Dark Matter (Phase II) -... | ecosystem: Environmental > Aquatic > Freshwater > Ice > Glacier ... | reverse complement strand
CTCGATTGAGGCGTACGAGGGGCGTGTTGCCGATCAGTTCCGTAACATTGTTTGCGATGTGCATCGGTATCTCCCGAAAGTGCAAAAGTAAATTGTAAAATCTAAAGTAACTGTTCACTCCCCTTCGCTCGAAGCTTCGGGTGATGGCTCCGGGGGTGAGAATGAATAGTTACAATCTGAAGTCTGCAGCGTCTCAAAATCAGAGCGAAGCGAGATCTCAAATATCGGCGGCATAACTCAGCGAATCGTCGAGTGATGCTTTCCGTGCAGCGAGTTCCGCGAGCGTAACGCTGTCCAACTGCTTTGCCAGCGCCGACTCGATCTGCTCCTCGAAATCCCGAACGACCCACGAGGCGCCCGGAGCATTGACATCCGGAATATCATCTTCGCTATGGCTGGAAAAGAGGCGGTCGCCACGCATCAAGGCACGTACGACATCACCGATCGTGATTTTGTCCGCCGTGCGCGCCAGGTTGTAGCCGCCGCCTGCCCCGCGCACACTACGTACGATCCCCGCGCTCTTCAGCGAAGCGAGTATCTGGTCGAGATAAGGACCGGGTATGTCCTGCCGAGTAGCGATTTCACGGCTCTGACAGGCGGCGGTCGCGGGCTGTATCGCAAGATCGATCGCCGCACAGAGCGCATAACGCAGTTTAGAATTGAAGAAACTCATAGAAGGATTACTCGGTGGCGTAGAATGATAGCCGCGATTTGGAATGGTAACTTGTATTATCTGACCAATATTATCTGACCAAAATAGTATACATTGTTCCTACCAATTCGTCAAGATTTCTAGCAGCCGCTCATTTGCCGCAAACCATCAGCGTAGTCGAAAGCTCGAAGCTAGGTTTTCGTTTGCCGTTCGAGCTGCCGACAGCGTTCGATTCTGAGTTGGGAACGCAGACACCGTCGAGTCTGCGTACAGGTACGTAAACGCAGTTTTTGCAATCGGCAGAAGTGTTTTATTCGACGTCGAGGAACCGATAACTATGATCGATCGAACGAGCCTTCTCTGTACGAAGGGAGCCTGCCAATCGAGGCGTGCTCCCGTACAGAGGAGGACAAATGAAAGACACCAGACGCGCGTTACGTCGTCACTATCGGCAGCGAATGATCGCGCGTACGCTGAAATCTTTTTCTATTCAGCATGTTTTGCAGGAAGACCGTTTGCAGTGGGCATTGCGCCGCTATAATAATTTGCAGGAGTGTTCGTGCCACATGTGCGGACATCGGCGCAAATGGAACGGCCTGACATTTCAGGAACTCCGTATGCATCAGCGGGGAGACTATCGAGAAGATTGTGGGTCAGAAAATGAGGACTGAGCAGCCGCGCAAGTCCAGTGTTTTCAAACGAATTGGTTGTGGAGAACAAAGCATGAAACGTCTCATACCGCTGCTAGTCGGTTTTTTACTGCTCGGGATCGCTGTGGATCGTGTCCTTTTCCACTACGAACTGCGCACGGCCGGGATCACTATCGCGCCGCAGAATACACCCGCATCAGGGGATTCGTCGTCGAAGCTGATGAACGCAAACGATGTCACCACTACACCGATTGCCGCTGGCAGCGCGAATAATACAGGGGCGACCGGAGGAGCGGCAACGGCTGCGAACACCACATCTGCGCCCGGCACTTTGAGCGCCGACGCACCTGCTGCTTCTGCACCTTCGTCTTCCGCTCCAGAGAATGCCGGGGCGGCTGCTCCCGGTCGTTCGCCCGGCGCAGAACCGGCGTCAGAGCACAAAAACGCGGCGGGTGAACTGACGATTTCCCACATCTCGCTCAAAGCCGAGGCGGATCTCGGACAGATCAAAATCACCTACCATATCACGCCTGCTGCGCGCAGTGCGGACGCCACAATGCAGATTTTTGTGCACCGCGACGACATCAAAAATCACCAGCAGTGGGACACACTCTATGGCGTCGATGAGAAAGGCAGAGGAGTCGTACTCAGTCTGTATCAGGATATGGATAATACCGGGGTCTTCTATCTTCCGGCAACGCGCGGAACCTACGGGCAGGTGCGCCTGCTCCTTTTCAGCGCGCCAGGCGGAAAGTCTATTTACGACTCCTCTGCCGATCCGAAAAAGCCTGCACTTGCTTTCAATGTCTCGATTGTCACCAAGGAAAAGCGCATTGTCGCGCCGACACTCCACGTCGGACAGGCTGGCACACCGATCGATAATGGCAATGGAACCTACACGATCTCGATACCGGCGGAAGTACGCTACCCTGCGGACTACACGATCCCTGGCGGCGGGATGTGGGCGATGGCAAAGGGAGAAGGTCCCATCTTTTCGCAGGCATGGGCAGGCGCTAAGAAAGCGCAGGACGGAACAGATGCCAACGATAAATACAAAGTGATACCGGTCACATTCGTCGCCAAAACCGTCAAGCCCGGTCTGCACAACGTACAGTTCGGTCTGTTTTCAAACAACTGGGGCAAGCCGCTGGAGTGGATATTCCCCGGTACGGATATAGAATTCGGGGGCGACTCCTGGGTCGTCAAAGCCCCGCTGGATCATATTCCACCGCGCGTACGTGTGCGGCGCAACCATTTTGAGACGCTTGGGGGTTCCGATCACGATTTCTATGCCGGCAAACCGGAGGCGCGCCGGGCCGCCACCTTCGTGCGCGGCGGCAACTACGGCAACGCGATCGTCTGGTCGGCTAAACCCGCGCTGAACCGACCCGGCTACTTCTCGCTGCTTCGCGGCATCGGCTGCAAATTCATGCGCTTCAACTTCAACGGCGACCGATTCATCGACGATGCATCGTATCGTCATGCTGTCGATCAGATCGTACAGAATATCTGGGCGGCGGGTCTCTATCCTTTGATTGCCCCGCAGGACCTACCGAAGGGTGACACGATGGATGCGCGTATCGCGCGTGGACGCGAACTGATGCGTGTTATGGCGACGACCTATCGTGGGAAGAGCATCTGGCTGGAAGTCTGCAACGAGCCGAAAGAGTTCGCTTCGTGGTCCGCATGGAAGCCGGTTGCAGTCGAATATGCGAAGGTGATCCGCAGCATCGACCCGGAAGCATTCGTGGTCGTGCCTTTCGAGAACTACAGCAAAGACGGACGCGGCGCAGCGAAAGACCCGATCCGTGACGTGCAGGTCGACTTGTACGACGGTCACGCTTATGTGAAGCCTGAAGAAGTTGCGATGCTGTTCGGCGCACCCGTGAAAGCGGGCCTGCCGGTGCTGATCGGCGAATACGGCGGCGGTCCCGACTATCTGGCTCGTATCGATGCCGCACTGCAGAATGTGCCCGGATTGATGGCATCCGGTCCCTGGGCGTTCACGATCAAAGGGCAGGACAGCCTGCCGCTGGTCGCGAGTGGGGCGACCGCCAACCTCGTATTGACGCCTGCCGGTCAAAAGATCGCCGACGACTACGCCGCGTGGGATGCAGGCCGGAAGATACCGTAGACGATATTTGACATGGGACTGAAGTCCCCGTCTGGAATAGCGAAGCCCGCCTGCGCGGGCTAAGAGCCCTTACCCCGGCCCCTCCCCCTACAATTCGTACCTCATTACGGAGAGGGGAGAAATACAATAAAACCCATATTCGCCCTTCTCCATAACGAAGAATGAGTGGCATAACGCACATTCAAAGCGAAGCGGAGCGTGCCGCCTCTGGCAGGGGAGGGGGTGAGGGCTCGAAGACACTCGCTCTTCTCAGATGAGAGTTTTCATTGCCTGACAAATTAATAACACAGAAGCGATCAAGGAAGCGAATCATGAAGCCAATGATTCTGAAGATGATTCTAAACGCTGGCGTTGGACTGCTGGCGGTATCGACAGGAGTGCCAACGGGGTCGGCGCAAACGAAGCCGCCTGCTGAGTCCGCTGGCTGGAAGGCGACGGGAACGCTGTTTGAAGCCTGCTCGTGCAGTGTGCCCTGCCCCTGCAACTTTGGGCAAAACCCGACACATGGCTACTGCCACACGATCTATGCCTATCGCCTGAAGAACGCGAGCTATAATGGAATCGCGCTCGATGGACTGATCTTCGGCGGCGGTGAAGCCGATAAAGGCGCGGCGACTTTCGTCGACTCGCGCGCAACATCTGTACAACGCCGGGCGCTTGAGAAACTCGCGCTGCTTGTATTCAGTAAGGGCGGAGCATCCGCGGGGAATCGGCGGTTCGTACCTACGAAAATCACTGTTGAAAACACCGCCTTACGGTTCAAACTCGACTTTGCGGGCGTCGGAGGCTTCACGGCGGATATTCTTATCGGCGCGGACGGCACAAATCCGATCATCGTCGAGAATAACACCACCTGGCCCGTACACCGCTTTATCAAAGGCAAGACCACAGCGTTCGATTACAAAGACGCGGTGGGCAACCGCCTGCATCTCGATGGCGTGAACGCCAACCTCGGTGAGTTTTCACTATCCGGAAGGCTGACTGCCAGCGCAAACTCGCGCCGTGGACCTGCGACTGTGCGAACTGCCTCTGTAATAAATGAGTCGGGAATGAAAAAATCCTGCTGCCAGCCGCCTGTCACTATTAAGGTGCACACTGGCGCGAGCTATCCACACCTCGCTGCAAAAGGCGCGCACTGAAGCCGTGGCTCCCCCCCCCCGCTTCCGGCAAAACTGTGCGCTGTCGATCTCTGTCGTTCAGACGGCTCCCTATACATCGCTCGCGATCTCGGACATGGTTCGCCCTGAATGGGTATTGAGTCATGTCCGGCAGGGGACGGTTCAGACAAACACACGCGGCATTCGTGCGACTGCTCGCAGCGGAGATGTGATGCTGCATCTCCCGCACGTACCATTTTCCGAATATGCCAGCGGCGCAGGCATACACGAATGGATCGCCTTTTCCTGCACCGTCGGTCTCCACCAGGAACTGTTTCGCCTCCATGCAGTCAGCCCGGTTGTAACGCTCGAGGACCCTGCCGCCTATAGTGAGAACTTCACTTCTCTCGAGCGTGCTTTTTTGTCATCGGAACGCCCGGTCTCCTCCCTCGAACCCTCGTCAGTCCTATCCACCGATGAACCTGCATCCTCTACCAAGCCCCTGCCTGTTCGCGAAATTCAGATACTTTCCTGCGCTTTCTCCCTGTTCTCCCTGGTCCTGGAGAGCTGGCAGACGATGGGCTTTCCTCCACGCCCGCCTGCCCTCCTCACTGCGCCCGATCGCTTCCAGGAGATTCTCGTCTACATGGCAGCGCAGCTTCAGCGTCCTATTCATCGCGAAGAACTGGCGAAGCGTGTTTTTCTGCATCCCGGCTATTTCGATCGCGCTTTTCGCGCCGCCTACGGTGTTTCTCCGACACGTATGCTGCGCGAAATGCGTCTGCGCCGCGCACAGGAACTGCTTGCGACGACAGAGGACACGCTCGAAGCGATCGCTGCCGCCTGCGGTCTCGGTGAGGCGGTTCATTTCAGCCACGTCTTCCGCGCGCAATTCGGGCAATCGCCCGGTCAGTACCGTCAGAGTGCAAAAACGTCAAGTGAAAGTTATCTGCCGACATTGCCGGAATAAGGGCGAGCGGTTTATAATGAACGGGAGCGAAGAACTGCAGAGCAGGATACTCGCGAAAAACAGACAGATGCGAAATTTCAGGAAAGGAATTCGAAGAGCGATGATACCAACAATTATGGAAGCGCAGCGTCGCCAGTTTGCGGAAGAAGGTTACTTTCTGCTGGAAAACGTTTTCACGAAGGCAGAGATGGACGCGCTTGCAGAGCAGATCGAGACCTATCAGCGGCGGCACGAAGAGCGTCTGGCACAGGTGGGAGCCGAAGGCATTTCCCGCGTCGGTGAGATTTCCTTCACGTCGCATATCGCCGAAATGGACGAACATGTACGCGCCTTCATACTGCGACCCGAGTTCGTCGCCATTACGACTCAACTGCTCGGGCAGGATGTCGATCTCTACTGGAACCAGTCGGTCTTCAAAGGTCCCGACGGCACTAAAGAGTTTCCCTGGCACCAGGACGACGGTTACACACCGGTCGAGCCCTCGCCCTACCTGACGCTCTGGCTCGCCCTCAACGACGCCACCACAGAAAACGGATGCATCTCCGTGCTGCCGGGTTCGCATAAAAAAGGGCTGATGCCGCATGTGCCCAGCCCGATCGGTCTCGTCTGCCATTCTGCCGACGACCCGGATCAGGGTGTTCAATTGCCAGTTCCCGCCGGATCGATCGGCGTCTTTTCTTCGCTGACGATGCACAAGAGCGGCGTCAATCGAACGTGCGGGATTCGCAAAGCTTACATCGTTCAGTACTCCCATGCGGGGCTGAAGGATGCTCGAACGGGTGAGGTTCTCGAAGATAAAATTCCCGTGGTCAGGCATGGCTTGCCCGCAGAAACCCCGTAATTCGACGAGTATTTTTCAGGCATTTTCGAGTGAAACAGTAACAAATTTCGCCGTTTGTTTGCAATTGGCGGAGTCCTGTGTTACAATAGTTTCAACGGGGAGAGGTGGCTGAGTGGTCGAAAGCGGCTGACTGCTAATCAGTTGTAGCGCTAACAAGCGCTACCCCGGGTTCGAATCCCGGCCTCTCCGTTTTTTTATCGTCACACAAAACATACATCGTTGTTCGATTTCCTGTTTATGTTTTGTTTCTTGTGTGACTCCATCGCGTAGATCGTCAGCCCGATATACCAGTTCCGTTGCTGCCGAGAAGCATGTCTGATGGGTCCTCTGTACTCCCCGTCCTTCCCTTGCTTCGTGTATCCTGCCTGACGAACTGCCCAACCATACGTCGACGTCCGCTGCCGCCTCGTTGCGCTGATCGAGCCCGCGTCTTCGTGAAAGGGTCCGCCTATGTTACGTTCATTCCTACTGCTTGCGATCGTGTCTCTCCCTCTGATGGCAGCACAGACCGCCGGAGCTTCCTCCGCCTCTCAATACGCTGCCCTGCGGCAAAAGCTGCATTGTAATCGCCACCTTAGCTATACTGCCGTGCAGTCCGATCCCGAGACGAACGCAGACAAAGTTCTGGAACTGCGCGGAACCGTAAACGGCGTTTCCGAGACCGACAAATCGGTCACGATCATTCTTACACTCCCCGATAAACAGACCCCGACGCTCGATCTTCCTCTCAGTGAAGCGACTCTGTTGCGCGATACGACACTCCCACGCATTAGCCTGCTCGTGCAGGTAGCTTCCAGCAATATCGGCAACCAGGTTTCGCTCAAAGTGCTGTCGGCGGTGCGAACCGATGAGATCGAAGCGTATGACGCGCAGTCGACGGCGAAAGACCGTACCGCGCAGCGACGAGCCGAACAGACACGCAGAGCGAACGAGCGCTGGCATCAGGAAGTCCTGCGCTCGGGTCCGCGAAATGGCTCCAAACTCTCCTCACGCGGCGGACTGTCAAGGCCGGACGTTTCGATCCCGCCGATTACCGGACAGATCGCTGACTATCAGCGTGCATTGGGAGCCCGAGTCCGCGACTGCTTCCCCTACTATTATGATTTCATCGCGCGCCACAATCGCAAGCTCGACGGACACAGCGCCGCGCAGATCGCCTACTACCTGCTGGCGTTCGCCGACAAATACGACGTCGATCCGCGCCTCGTTACGGCGATGATCGTCGCGGAGTCCGACTTCGATCCGCGCTCCACTTCGAGCGCCGGCGCAATGGGTCTCGGTCAGTTGATGCCCAACGAAGCGAAGGAACTCGGGCTGAACAATCCTTACGACATTCAGCAGAACCTCAAGGGATCAGTGCACTTTCTGCGGGCGCGACTCGACAACTTCTCCAGCTCTGCCGCCCCGGGCGGTGCGCTCTCCTTCGAGCAGATACGACTCGCGCTTGCCGCCTACAATGCAGGCGTCGGCGCCGTCAAAAAGTATCATGGCATCCCGCCCTACCGCGAAACTCAGGGTTACGTGAAGCGCATCGAGAAGCTGTACCGCCAGTTCTGCGGTCTCGGTTCCTGACACGATCGTAGAGGTATTTGCTCGCGTCCCCGTCACTCCATGCATCCTCACCCCCGGTGCCTCTCCCGAAACTTCGGGAGAGGCACCGGGGGTGAGGATCGTAATGCCCACACCGACCATAATGCCGAAGACGCTGTCTCCGCCCCTTTTCGTGCCTTGCCCTCTAATCGTCAGTCAAGTAACGTATTGTCCGTCGTCCAAAGGGCGAAACCGCTTGTATCAAAACTTTTCGCAGATTTCGCAACACGCAAAACTTTTCGGTGCCTTGCCCCTAAATCCAGACTCTCGAGACCGACGGAGTGGGCCCATCGAGAGCTAGAGGGGCGTGACCCCCTGATCAGGATGTCCACCAGTCGGGTGGCGCTTTCTTTCCAGTCCTCGCTCGCTCCAAAGAACGTGACGCCGACGATAGCCAGAATATGATCCACAGGGTTGATATCCGGTCGAATATCGCCCGATTGGATAGCCCGTTCATAGATCGTCGCGGCCGCTCCTCGCACTTTCGACATGCTCTCCTCGAACACAGAGCTGCTGCCCACAAGACCGTTCAATGCGGCCGCAATAATCTTTTTGGTGGCAAGGTACTCGATGAAGAGATGCAGCCAGGCCCGAATCGCTTCCTCTGGAGACAACGCACGAGAGAAGTGCTCGGCAGCATCCGCGAGCTTCTCTACCTCGGCCCGGTAAACAGCGCCGAGGAGTGCCTCTCGTGAAGGGAAGTGACGGTAAAGGGTGCCGGCTCCGACGCCTGCCTGCTTCGCGATGTCATCGAGGCTTGCCCCAGCGCCATTCCGGGTGAAAGCCACTTTCGCGATACGAAGGATCAACTCCCGATTGCGCTGTCCGTCGGATCTAGGCTTCCGGGATGCAAGTGGCTTTTCGGCAGAGGAGGATGTTTTTTCGATTTTCATGAGACTATGGCAGAATTCCACTTGACAAACGGAGGGTGCCTCCGGTAATATGTTAAAAGGAGACAGTCTCCATTATACCTGTCCCCGGCTGCTCGAGTCAACCGGGCGCGGGAACTCGGACGTAGGTGACTATCGGGAGTGATTGAATCGAATGTGATAGAAAGAAGAAAGCGATGAGAGTATTTATAACGGGAGCAACCGGATTCGTTGGTTCTGCCCTGGTTCCTGAGTTGATTCAGGCGGGACACACGGTTCTGGGTATGACGAGGTCGGAGGAAGGCGCTGAAAAGCTGACGAAGGCCGGGGCCGACGTTCATTACGGCACTCTTGAGGATATCGAGAGCCTGAAGGCAGGAGCCTCGCAGGTCGATGCGGTCATCCATCTGGCTTTCAATCACGACTTTTCGAAGATCCAGGCAAACTGCGAGGAGGATCGACGCGCAATCGTGGCGATAGGTGAAGCGCTGGCTGGTTCGGGGCGACCGTTCATCGGAACGTCAGGGGTTTTGGTCGATAACCTGACCACCGGAAAGCCCTTCGATGAGGACGATACGAAGCCCGCCTCCCATTTCCCCCGGGTATCGGAGGAAGCGACCCTGGGAACCCTCGAAAAAGGTGTGCGAGGGATCGTGATGCGCTTATCCCAGATTCATGACACGCATCAGCAAGGACTGGTGAGTTTCTTGATCCAGATTGCCCTGGCGAAAAAGGTATCGGCCTATGTTGGCGATGGCAGTTGCCGATGGGCAGCCGCACACGTCAGCGACACCGCACGGCTCTATCGGCTGGCTCTGGAAAAGGGCGTCGCAGGTTCGAAATGGCACGCCGTTGGCGAGCAGGGCGTATCTGCGAGGGACATCGCCGAAGCGCTTGGCAGACGTTTGAACCTGCCGGTGGTTTCGATTTCTCCGGAAGAGGCTCCTGCGCACTTCGGTTTTCTCGGCCATTTCATGATGCTGGACTCGCCGACTTCGAATACTAAGAGCCGTGAGCGACTAGGCTGGGAGCCGACGGGTCCCTCGCTTATCGAAGATCTAAATCATCTTGTTTTGCCGGAAGAAGCCTGAGTTTATCGGGTGATTGGCGGGGGTGGAGTTTCCGTTGCGCGGTTTATCGCGCAATTTACGACAAATAGTACGCGAGATTTTGCAACGCAAGATCAGCCCCGAACGGGGCTGATCTTTGTTCTGCCGGGCCGTCGCAGAGTCGAATGCTTGTGACACGCGCAGAGAAAGCCTACTGTACTGATTGCTCTGGACCTGGCTGGCCGCATGACCCACAACGATATAAGAAAGTACTCACTCTCCCACGTCGTCCAGATGCTTCCCATACCCGTCAACCGGGCTTATGGCTATATCGACCCGGGCACCTACGCACGGGCTCTGCCGACGACTCTCTGATGTTCGCCGAAGAGGGGGTGGGGATAAGTGCACATCATGTAACGGATTT
>Ga0123339_10003609_pt1 | contig 10276 bp, 10 predicted proteins | sample lystaG_FD_89956 | JGI IMG/M metagenome (GOLD analysis project Ga0123339, IMG submission 89956) | Glacier valley bacterial and archeal communities from Borup Fiord, Nunavut, Canada, to study Microbial Dark Matter (Phase II) -... | ecosystem: Environmental > Aquatic > Freshwater > Ice > Glacier ... | reverse complement strand
CGGGTGGCGCTGCAAAGCTTCGATTGGGCAGCGCCACGGCACCTGCGCCGGATACGGCCCGGCATCGCCGCAGGATGGCTGACCGACAAGACGACGCTGGCCGACACGCCGCTCTGGCTGGGCCGCCACCTGGGTGGGCTGGCAGACGTGCCGGATGCCGTGGCCAAGGAAGGCGGCGGGACCTGGGCGCCGCACCATTCCGACCTGACGGAAGACCTGCTGGACCAGGCACACGGCCTGGGGCTGCGCGTGCTGCCCTGGACGGTGAACGCGGTGGACGACATGCGCCGGCTGATGGAGTGGGGCGTGGACGGGCTCATCACCGACTGGCCCGACCGTGCGATGGCGCTACTGCCCCCTCTCCCGCCGGGAGAGGGACGGGGTGAGGGGGTGGGCAAGCGGTAGGTCTGGTTGCAAAAGGAACAGTGCTGCTGACGGGGAAGGGGGTGCCGCATGACCCCCTCACCCCGACCCTCTCCCGGAGGGAGAGGGAGAAGGAAGCCTTATCCGCGGTGATCCAGCGCCACGAAGTCGCGCTGCGGCGACCCGGTATAGACCTGCCGCGGCCGGCCGATGCGCTGCAACGGGTCCTCGATCATCTCCTTCCACTGGCTGATCCAGCCGACGGTGCGCGCGACCGCGAACAGCACCGTGAACATGCTGGTCGGGAAACCCATCGCCTTCAGGATGATCCCTGAGTAGAAATCGACGTTCGGATACAGCTTCTTGCTGATGAAGTACTCGTCATGCAGCGCGATCCGCTCCAGCTCGACCGCCATGTCCAGCAGCGGGTCGTCCTTGATGCCCAGCTCGACCAGCACTTCCTTGCAGGTCTGCTGCATGATCTTCGCGCGGGGATCGTAGTTCTTATAGACCCGGTGGCCGAAGCCCATCAGGCGCACGCCGCTGTTCTTGTCCTTCACCTTCTCGATGAAGGCCGGGATGTTGTCGACGTGGCCGATCTCGGCCAGCATCTTCAGCACCGCCTCGTTGGCGCCGCCATGCGCGGGACCCCATAGGCTGGCGATGCCCGCGGCAATGCAGGCGAAGGGGTTGGCGCCGGTGCTGCCAGCCAGGCGCACGGTGCTGGTGGAGGCATTCTGCTCGTGGTCGGCATGCAGGATGAAGATGCGGTCCATGGCGCGGGCCAGCACCGGGTTCACCTTGTAAGGTTCGGCCGGGACGGCATTGACCATGTACAGGAAGTTCTCGGCATAGCCGAGGTCGTTGCGCGGATACATGAACGGCTGGCCGATGGTGTACTTGTAGGCCCAGGCCGCGATGGTCGGCAGCTTGGCGATCAGGCGGAAGGCGCTGATGCGGCGGTGGTCGTCGTTCGTGATGTCCAGGCTGTCATGGTAGAAAGCGCTGAGCGCGCCGACGACGCCGCACATGACGGCCATAGGGTGCGCGTCTCGCCGGAACCCGTCATAGAAGCGGCGGAGCTGCTCGTGCAGCATGGTGTGCATCATCACGCCATGCTCGAACTCGTGCTTCTGCGCCGCGTTCGGCAGCTCCCCGTTCAGCAGCAGGTAGGCGACCTCCAGGAAGCTGCTGTTCTCCGCCAGCTGCTCGATGGGGTAGCCGCGGTGCAGCAGCACCCCCTGGTCCCCGTCGATATAGGTGATCTTGCTCTCGCAGGCGGCGGTCATGCCGTAGCCGGGGTCGTAGGTGAAGATGCCCAGCGCGCCATACAGCTTGCCGATGTCGGCGACCGACGGGCCGATGGTGGCCGTCTTCAGCGGCAGGGACAGCGACTTGTTGCTGCCGTCCATCGTCACGGTGACCGAGTTGGTGGCGCCTACGTCCATGGTGCTGCGTCCCTAGTTGTTGCGTTGCCTCGGCCTGGGTGGTCCCGCACCGAACTTCCAGGCAAATTAAGGGCGGCAAGGCCCCGGACGCAACCTTCGCAATTGCAGCATATTCCTGTGCGTCCCGCAGGGTCAGGGTTTGTGACGCAAATGCCGCCGCAGCAGCCCCAGCCCGGCCAGCGCCATGCCCGCCAGGGTCAGTGACGCCGGTTCCGGTACGGGGACCCCGACACCGAACAGCACGGCGGTGCTGCGGTAGCCGACGGTGTGGTTGTCGGACTCGTAACCGCCGCCGAAGGCCGCCCCTTCGTGGAACGCGATCCGGTCGAAGGTGCCGGTCTGGTCGAAGAAGCTCACGAACGCATACTGCTCGCCGCCGTTCTGCCCGGGCTGCGTGGGGTTGCCGCAATATGGGCCGGGGCAGGGGCCGAGCGCCTTGATGAGGTCGGACGGGGCGTAGCTGTAAACCAGGCTGTCCCCGCGGTAGAAGTCCAGCAGGTTGCCGCCGTCCAGCGCCGACAGCGCCATGCCGAAGTAGTTGAACCCGGGGATGGACGCGTCATGCCCGAGCGCCAGCGAGTAGCCGGCGCCGCGGTCGAACGTGACGATGTAGTTGCCCTTGCCGCCCGCCCCGCCATACTGGTCGGCGGCGTGGATGCCGAACGCCCCGGAGTAGGTCCCGGTCAGCGCCCCGCCGGTCCCGAAGCGGGTGGTGAAGGACGTGCCCCCGCCACCGCCGGTTGCAGGCAGGCCATCGAAGCCCTCCGTGCCATAGAGGCTGAACTGCCCGCCAGGCTGGTTTGTGCCTGGCGCCTCCTGCCGGGCGGCTTGATACGTTTGCACGAACGTGTCCGCCAATGCCGGGCGCAAGCCCAGTACCGTCCACAGCATGCATCCATAGGCCGCACATCGAACCTGCCACATCCCGCCACTCCTTTCGAATAATAAGACAAGTATCATTATTGATACTTGCGATCCAAAAGGATGTAGTTGCGCCACGTGGACAGCGCATCATAGGAAATGTTGGTAAATGTAGCTTGGCCGCCCTGACGGCCAACACGGGCCTAGTTGCTGGCCGGCATCCACAACCCGCGGCCCTGCCGCCGCGCCTGCGCTTCCAGGTCGGCCATGCCCATGCTCCCGGCCGCCGCGTGCGCCCAGCCGCTGGCGATGATGGCCCGGCCCAGGTCCACGCCGCCAGCCGCGCAAGCCGCCAGTGGGCGGCCCTCCCGGTCCCGCGCCTGTAGGGTGCAACTCACCCCGCGGTCCCGCACCAGCCCAGCCAACGCCGACGCTGCCTGGCCGCCGCAGTCCCGCCCGCCGGCGCACAGGCCGCCGCGCGCAGGCGCCTCCACGCCAAGCAGCCGCACCACTTGGCCGCCGAGCCGCAGCGTCCCCCCGTCGATGACCGCGACCCCGGCGGCGTCAGCCAGAATCCGCTCCGGTGCGGGCGCCGACCGGTCGAACACTCCCGACGACAGCCCCGCCGCCGACAGCCCGGCGACCGCAGTCACAGCCATCAATGCCAGCAGAAACGGGCGTAGCAGCCGCAGGCCTGGAACAGCCTGGCCACGGAAGATGCGGCGGGGGGACCTCATGCCGCAAACGCCTAACCCGGCGGGGCCACCCCGCGCAACCCAGGCGTGTCATGTCCAGAATGGGTCGGCTTCGCGGAACGCCCGCCAAGCGCCGTGCACCTCGGCCCGCACGGCCCCGGCGCTTGCTGCCGCGGCACCCATCACCAGCCCGGCGGCATAGCCATCCCCGGTGCGGCCCAGCTGCGCCAACAGCCCGGACGCCGCCGCACCGTCGTTCAGCAGCCCGAGCGCCTCCTGCACCGCCGCCAGCCGGCGGACGAAGCGGCGGCCATGCCGGTCAGGGAACAGCGGCTGGAAGAACTCGGCCGCGTAGCGCAGCCGCTTGCAGTCCTTGCGCAGCTCGTGCAGCGCGGGCACCGGCAGGTTGCGGAGGCCGCGGCCGGCGTGGCGCACGTGCCGCATCCGCCGGGCCAGGACCTCGGCCGCGAAGCCGGCCGTGTCGGCCTGCAGCGCCGCATCCTGCCCGGGGTCCTGCCCCTCCCACGGCCGAAGCGCGGCGGCACAGGCCAGGGCGAGCGTCAGGGTGCGGAACGGCGCGCTGGCCAGGTGCGTCCGCAGCGCGGCATAGGCCAGCGCCCGGCGCCGCTGCGCCGTCGCGAGCAACGCTTGCAGCCGCCGGTCCTCCGGGACCAGCGCCGCCACATACGCGCCCGTGCCGTCCAGGAACACGTCCCAATCCCGCGCCAGGCCCAGGGCGGCGGCCGTGTCCTTCAACGCAGGCCCCAACGGCGCGACATCCGGGCAGGCGGCGACGCCCTTGAAGATCGACAGGGCCGAGCGCAGACGCCGGGTCGCGACCCGCATCTGATGCACCGGGACTGGACCCTGGCCGTCCCCGGCAGTGGCGGACCAGTGCAGCATGGTGTCCAGCAGGCCGCCGATCACGAGCGACACCGTTGCCGTCACCGCAAGGCCCGGCCTCACGGTGGGCAGGGTGCCGCCCCGGGCCGGAGGGTCGATGCCATGGGCGAGCGCCGCAGCTTCGGCGGACAGGCTGGCGCGCGGGACGGATAGGCGCAGGCCCTCCCCAAGCGCCGCCGCACGGGCCGCCACTTGCGGCGCCGGGCCGTGCAACTCCACCCGGCACGCGCCGCGTATGGCGCTCACGCCGCGCAAATGCCCTTCCAGCACCGTCACCGCCAGCCCGGAATCGTCCACCAGGCGGTGCCGCCGCCCGCGGAAGGCAGCGACGGCCGCAAGCGGCTGCGGTGCCGGCGGGTCCAGCAAGTCGGGGCGGGCCGCCATGCCCAGCACGGGCGGCGGGGCGGCAGGCGGCCAGTCCGCGCCGGACCCTGGATGCAGCGACTCGATCCGCCAGGGGCCATCGCCGCTGCACAAGCACTGGTTGCGCCCGGCCATGGCCCCGTCCGGCGTATCGTGCCACGTCAGCTCCACCTTGGCAGATCGCCCGGCACGTTGCAGGGCGGGCAGGCGCAGCAGGGCGGGCAGGTCTTCGGGCGCGAGGGCGAACTCCAGCCGCGGATGTGCGGCCGGCGCGGCGGCTTCGGTCAGGGCAGGCTCTGGCGCATCCTCCAACGGCGCCGACACGGTCAGCGCGCCGAAGGCAGGTCGCGCGGGCACAGGAAGCGGACCAGGCGTGCGCCGCCCTCCTGCAGCTCCGCCCAGGGGCCAGGCACCACCAGCTCTACCAGCGCACCGGATGGGTAGCCCTCGCGCAGCCGACGGTGGTCCGCACTCTCCGCCGCAGGCGTGCCCAGCAGCAGCATGACCAGGTCGTGCAGGCCCGGGTTGTGCGCGATCACCATGGCGCTGCGCACCGTCGGTTGCAGGTCCTGGATGGCGCGCAGCAGCCCGGCAGCCGGGGCCAGGTACAGCGAGTCCAGCCGGTCGATCAGCGGCGTCTCGTCCCAGGGTTCCAGCGCGTCCAGCGTCTGGAGCGTGCGCTGCGAGGTCGAGACCAGGACCTGGTCGGGCACCAACCCCAGTCCCGCCATGGCCCCCCGCATCGACGCCGCAGCCGCCCGCCCGCGCGGGTTCAGCGGACGCTCGAAGTCCGGCAGCTTCGGGTCGTCCCATGAGGACTTGGCATGGCGTAGCAGGAGGAGTTGCCGCATCTCGCCAGACTGCCCCCGCCGCCCCGCGCCTGCAAGCAACGCCAGCTGGCGTCGTCGTTGCAGCACGCCGGGACGGCACCACCTCCACGCCACGCCTGCTGGGCAGGCAACCCATCACCCCAAGCAAAGGCGACGCCGAATGAACACCCTGCGCGTGGTCCTGGGCGACCAGTGCACCCCCGGCCTGAGCGCCCTGGAGGACCTGGACCCAGCCACCGACACGGTGCTGATGGTCGAGGCGATGGCGGAATGCACCTATGTCCCGCACCATCCCAAGAAGATCGTGCTGATCCTGTCCGCCATGCGCCACTTCGCCCGCGCGTTGCAGGCCCGCGGCGTCCAAGTGCGATATGTCCACCTGGACGACCCGGCCAACACCGGCAGCTTCCGCGGCGAGGTCCTGCGTGCCTGCGCCGACCTGCACCCGGACCGCATCGTCGCCACCGAACCCGGCGAATGGCGCGTGCTGCAGGACATGCGGACCTGGCACGAGGCCGCGAACCTCGATTGCGACATACGCGACGACACCCGGTTCGTCAGCCGCATCCAGGACTTCCGCGCCTGGGCGCGCAACCGCGGCGCCTTCCGCATGGAGACGTTCTACCGCGCCATGCGTCTGCAAACCGGGCTGCTGATGGAAGGTGCCGAACCCGCCGGCGGGCGCTGGAACTACGACCCCGAGAACCGCAAGCCGCTGCCGCGCGCCGTGACACCGCCGCCACCTCCGCGCTTTCCGCCCGACGAGGTCACGCAGGAGGTGATGGCCCTGGTGGCCGGGCGGTTCCCGTCGCACTTCGGCGCGGTCGATGGGTTCAACCTGCCGGTGACCAACCGCGACGCCCGGATCGCCCTCGCCGATTTCGTAGAGAACCGCCTGGCGCAATTCGGCGACTGGCAGGACGCGATGCGCGCGGGGGAGGGCGTGCTGTTCCACGCCCTGATCTCCACCTCGCTCAACACCGGCCTGCTCTGCCCGGTGGAGGCGTGCCGCGCGGCGGAGGCGGCGTGGCGCGCCGGGCTTGCGCCGTTGAACGCCGTGGAGGGCTTCGTGCGCCAGATCATCGGCTGGCGGGAGTTCGTGCGCGGCGTCTATTGGCTTCGCATGCCGGAATATGCCGCCCTGAACACGCTGGAGGCCACGCGGCCCCTGCCGGCGCTGTACTGGACCGCCGACACCCGCATGAATTGCCTGCACCATGCCGTATCGGACACGCGGGACCACGCCTATGCCCACCACATCCAGCGCCTGATGGTGCTGGGCAACTTCGCCCTGCTGGCCGGGCTGCACCCGGACCAGGTGTGCGAATGGTTCCTGGTCGTCTATGCCGACGCCTATGAGTGGGTGTAGCTGCCCAACGTCCGCGGCATGGCGCTGCATGCCGACGGCGGCATCATGGGGTCCAAGCCCTACGCCTCGTCAGGCGCCTACATCAACCGCATGAGCGACTACTGCCACGGCTGCCACTACGACGTGAAGCGGTCGGTCGGGGAGGGGGCCTGCCCGTTCAACGCGCTGTACTGGGACTTCATGGCCCGGCACGCCGAGCGTTTCGCCAGGAACACGCGCATCGCCATGCCGCTGCGCAGCCTGGCCAAGATGGACCCGGCGAAGGTGTCGGCGCTGCGGGCGCAGGCCGCCGGGTTCCTGGCGGCGCTGGATGCGGGGGAACGGGTTTAGCGGACACGCCCAAGCTAGGCGAGGGACGCGTAGAAGGCGTTGAAGTTGACCTCACGCGCAAGCAGGTCTTCAAGGCTGAACGGGCAGGTCGGTGGCAGAGCACGCGGCGGTCCCGATGCGTCCTCGGCAACGCCGGCTTGGCGCAGCGCGTGGGCATAAAGGTCCGCAAGCTCAATTCGTTGCCGCATGGATGGCGCAAAATGCCGCCGGGCGTCGTCCAAGAACGCCAGGACCTCCCCACGCCAATGCGGCGCCGAACCACTGTTGGGCCAGGCGTGCAGCTTCAGGAGATGCACCATGGCCTGCCTGAGCAGGCTCTCGCAGGCGTGCAACTCCGATCGTCCCACCGTTTCGATCTCCTCGATGATGTTCGGCCAGTCCACTGCCTCATTCAGCAACTCGCCACCGGAGTGCCGGCGCAGCAGGTCCGCCTGCTTTTCGGACCATGCCAGGGCGTCCGTCTCATACAAGCCATCGGGCATCATGCGTCTCCGATCCAGTTCAAGCCGGCGGACCATCCAGTGCCGCCAGCAGCTGCGCCACGTCTCCGGCCAGCAAGGCATCGAGCGTGAAAGGGCAGGTTTGCGGCAGCGGGTTCGCTTCGCCAGCGTCGTCGGTCATGCTGGCCGCACGCCGGAGCGCCCGTCCATACAACTCGCCCAGGTCGATCCGTTGCCGCATGGTCGGTGAGAAGCTGGCCGCCGCATCGTCTAGGAAATTGCCTGCTTCCTGATGCCAATGCCTGGCCGCCTGGCTGCCGGGCCAGGCTTTCAGCTTCAAGAGGTGAAGCATGGCCTGGCGCAGCAGCCCGTTGCAGGCCCGCAGCTGCGACGATCCCACGTCGTGCACTTCCTCAATCACGTTGGACCAGTCCACGTCCCCATTCAGCCGCTCACCAGCCGCCATGCGGCCCAGCAACTCGGCCTGGTGCTCCGACCACGCAAGCGCATCCGTCTCGTATAGCCCTTCCGGCATCATGCTTCCCCGGTCCAGCAACGACGCGCCCGTTATAACCTAGCGCGTCCACAGAGGGTTCCTCATAATCTCAGCGACAAAGGTCGTGGGTTCTTGCCTACACCACCGCCGGCAAGTCGATCCAACTCAGGTGCCCACCCTTTCCCGCACCCGTGTCCAGGAACACCGCCGTGCCTCCGCCGCTGCCGTGCCGCACGTAGGGCCGCCCATCGGTGCTGCGCTGGTCGTGCCCGCAATACACCGTCAGGCCCTGCGGCAGCCGGTCCACCCACCGCAGCACCCGTTCCGGGTAGCCGTCCGCCTGCATCCGCCCCGTCGTCTCCCCGAACAGGGCGCGGGACAGCAGCGGATCGACCCGGCCCAACGGGGCCGGCGGCGGCTCGTTCAGCATCGCCGGATGGAAGCCGCCGTGCACGAAGGCGACGGCGCCCAGCGAAAGCCAAGCCGGCGCGCGCGACACCTCCTGCAACGCCCGGGCGCGCAGGGCATCGTCCAACTGGGCGAGCGTCGCCTCCAGCGCATCATCCGTCCGCACGGCCTGGCCGGCCAGGGCGCGGCCCAGCTTGCGGTCATGGTTGCCCAGGATGAACAGGCCGCGCCCCTGGTCCATCAATCCGAACATGGTCCGCAGCACCCCGGCGCTGTCCGGCCCGTGGTCGCTCAGGTCCCCCAACTGGACGACGAAGCGGTCCGTCGCCGTCGCGGCCGCAAAGGCGCGCATGTCGCCGTGCACGTCGCCGACGACGCGCAAGCCGACGCCGGCTGGGATCACGCGGCCTCCGCCTCTGCCGGCACTGCGCCCTTCACCGTGCGCCGGTATGCGTCGAGCGCACGCTGCCGGGCCTCCGCCAGATTGACCAGGGGCGCCGGATAGGTGCGGCCCAGCACGATGCCCGCGCGTGCCAGCACGGCAGGCGGCGCCTCCCACGGGGCGTGCAGGTGCTTGTCCGGCAGGGCCGCAAGTTCAGGCACCCACTTGCGGACGTATTCGCCGGCCGGGTCGAACCGCTCGCCTTGGCTCACGGGGTTGAACACGCGGAAGAACGGCTGGCTGTCGATGCCCGACCCGGCGATCCACTGCCAGGACGCGGCGTTGCTCGCCAGGTCGGCATCCACCAGCGTGTCCCAGAAATGGTCCTCCCCGGCGCGCCAGTCGATCAGCAGCTGCTTCACCAGGAACGACGCGGCGATCATGCGGACGCGGTTGTGCATCCAGCCCGTCCGCCGCAACTGCCGCATCCCGGCATCCACGACCGGGATGCCCGTACGGCCGTGTTGCCAGGCGTGCAAATCGGCCGGCGCGTCCCGGAAGGGTAGGGCGGCGAAGGCCGGGCGCATCGGCGCCTCGGGCATGGTGGGCTTGTGGAACAGGAGGTAGGCCGAGAACTCCCGCCACAGGATCTCGCCCAGGAAGGTGTCCAGGCCCTTGCCGGTGCCCGCTGCCGCTTGTTCCGCGACGTGCCAGACCTGCCGGGGGCTGATCTCCCCCCAATGCAGGTGGGCGGACAGGCCGCTCGTGCCTTCCTGCCCCGGTAGGTTGCGCCCGGTGTCGTAGCCGTGGACGGCGCGGTCCAGGAAGGCGCGCAGGCGGGCATGGGCCGCGTCCTCCCCAACCTGCCAAACGCCGAAACCGCCGGACCAGTCGGGGTGCGTGGGCAGCAATCCCCACCCGTCCAGCGCGTCGGACGCCACCTCTGGGCCAGCAGCGATGTGCGCCGGCGCCGGCGTCGGCTCCCCCGGGCTGCCGCGGGTGCGCAGCCCTTTGGCGAACGGGGTGTAGATGCCATAGACCGTGCCGGTCTTGGTGCGTATGCCATCCAGATCGAACAGGGTGTGGGTCCGGTGCAGGTGCAGCACCGACCCGGCCGCGGCCAGCGCAGCCGCAACGTCGTCGGCGGCCCGGCGTGCCCACGGCTCGTGCTGGCGTCCCGCATGGACCTCGGTGGCGCCCGTCTCTGCCGCCAACGCCGGCAGCACCTGCGCCGCGGCGCCACGGCGCAGCACCAGGGACGCGCCGCGCCGCGCCAGGCTGTCGCGCAACGACGCCAGGCTGTGGTGCAGCCACCAGCGCGACGCCCCGCCCAATTGCCACTGGCCCGGCGTATCGTCATCCAGCACATAGACCGGCACGACCGCCCG
>Ga0123339_10003601_pt1 | contig 10283 bp, 12 predicted proteins | sample lystaG_FD_89956 | JGI IMG/M metagenome (GOLD analysis project Ga0123339, IMG submission 89956) | Glacier valley bacterial and archeal communities from Borup Fiord, Nunavut, Canada, to study Microbial Dark Matter (Phase II) -... | ecosystem: Environmental > Aquatic > Freshwater > Ice > Glacier ... | reverse complement strand
ACTTCTGCCAATTCCGGAATCCATTGTTTGATGAATGTCCCTTCTGAATCGTGTTCTTCCGAATTTTTAATTGGATTATAAATCCGAATGGTGTTGATGCCTGTCGTTCCCGATTGCATTTGAATTTGTGGATAATGAATTCCCGGTTCGTAATCTAAAAATTGTCTTGCCAAGAAATGTAATTCCCGCCAATCTTGCCATAAATTAAAAGTAAAAAAAGAAACCACCATCGCTCGCATTCTGAAATTGATATAGCCTGTTGTCACCAAACATCGCATACAGGCATCAACAATGGGAACACCAGTTTTACCTTCTTGCCAAGCTTTTATGTAGGTTTCGTTTTTTGGTTTAACCAAAGAATCATAGGCCCGATTCACATTTTCAAATTCCATTCGACATTCGTCTTCAAATTTTTGCATAAAGTGGCAATGCCAATGTAAGCGGGACACAAAATTGAGAATCGCGCGTTTGTTTTTTGAAGTTTCGTAAAACTGATTGGTATATTGATATACCATTCGCATACTGATATTTCCGTAAGCTAAATATGGCGATAATCTGCTGCAACCTTTTCGACTCAAAGCCGGTTTTGAAATGTGTTTACTATAATTAACATAACGTTCTTTTACAAAACTGTCTAAATACCGCCAAGCCAAATTTTCACCGCCTTGCTGAAAATTTTTGTTGGGCGTCGTGATTTCCTCCGAAAGCGTTTCTCCTTTTAATTGGTTGTAAATAGTATCTGCTAATCTTTCAATCTTTAAATCTTCAAGCTGCAAATTCTTGATTTCACCTCGCATCACGGCTTCCCAGCTTTTATCCCAGTGCTGACGTGATTTTAATTTTCTGATGACACCATGCATTTGAAATTCTTTCCAAGCAATATTATTTTGTTGAAAAAAATCTTGCATCGCAATATCTCGGTCGAAGGTAATTTTGTTGCCAATTTCTTGGTGTGAATAAACGGTTTTAATATCAAAATGTTCCTCCAATTCTGAAAAAACGGATTCTACTTCGTTGTGAAAAAAATAAATTTTGGTATTAGAAACATTTAGTTTTCGTTGCAAATCCTGAATCGATTCGTAAATAAATCGCCAATGTCTTGTGTGTGAATCATCGTAGTTCATGACCGATGGCTCGAAAAAATAAACCAGCAATAAAGGCAATCCAGATTGATGAGCGTGAAATAGGGCTTCGTTGTCAGTGAAACGCAGATCACGTTTGAACCAAACAATATTGATGGGTTTTTTATTCAAAGTTTAAGCTTTCGGCTATGTCATCTAATTTATTAAAATCCACTTTTTGTCACTATTTAATTTGAATGTGGCAATATGTTCTTTGTTCCATTCTTGAGGTCCAATTAAAGAGAGAAAGTAGGAGCGATCTTCTGCAATATAGAGATGGTAAATTTCGCCAATTACGGGTTCAAATGAAAATTTCGCATTATAGACCAATTCGTTCCATTCGTATTCTTCCATCAACATTTGATATTGAATTTTGAGGGCATTAAACTTGTCTTCAAACTCCTTGTTAACGTTGCTAATTCCTCTATTTTTCCAAGAAACAACATCGTCCATTTTAATAACCGGAGCACCAACACTTGTTCCATAAGGTAAAACGTTGGCGTTGTAGCCATTTTCTTTTGAAAAGACAATGTTATCTGGTTTTTCTTTTTCCATTATTAATTAACGTTTAGATATTTTATTGTTAGATATGGCTCGTTGCATATTGCATTTAAAACGATCAATGCCTTCAACACGCTTGGCAAGATGTTTAGTTTTGCAATTTTCAACCCGCTTTCGCCAAAGTTTGTAACTTGAAAATCTAAGTTCTTTTTTCATTAACTCTTTGACGTCAGCCTCGGCCAAACCGAATTGAAATTTTATGGCATCAAAAGGAGTGCGGTCTTCCCAAGCCATTTCAATGATTCGGTCGATGGCAATATCGTTTAATTCTGTTATTTGTGAAATCGGCATTATTTTGTTTAATTTAATTGAAATAAAGTTCAACAAAATTACGTAATTTAATTTGAAATTCCATCAAGTATTTGGAATAAAAAAAATCCGTTACTTGATTTAAGTAACGGATTTTTAAAATAGTCTGTGGATTCTTAAAAAAGTAAAGCCACTTGTTGGTTTACAAACTCTAAAAACCGTTCGTCTTCTTCCGTAAAAGGATTCAAAACGTGGCTGTCAATATCGATTTGTCCAATGTTTTCGCCATTCACAAACAAAGGAACCACGATTTCTGATTTTACCGTGAAGCTACAAGCAATATAATTGTCTTGAGCCGCGACATCTGGAACCACAAAATTTTCATTGGAAACCGCCACTTGACCGCAAATACCTTTTCCAAAAGGAATTACGGTATGATCCGTTTCTGCTCCAACATAAGGACCAAGATGCAGCGTTTTGGTTTCTTGGTTTGCAAAATAAAAACCAACCCAATTGTAGTATTCAATGGAGTTGCTCAAGAGTTCGCATATTTTTAACAGCTTTTCTTCCCTTGAAAAGGTGGTGTTTGAAGTAATTTCGGTTACTTTTGGTTTTAATTGTTCGAAAGTCATAGTCGTGATTTTTTTGCAAAAGTATTTAAATGCGGGTATTTAATTTTATATAAATTTGTTAAAAATTCAGTTTTGAAAAAATATTTAATTCTCTACAAACCCTTTTTGCTGTTTTTAGGAAAGTTTTTGCTGACGTATTTGCTTTTGACTTTTGTTTACCAAAGCTATCTCGGGCAATTTGACGTCAAGAAATTTGAGGCTGATGGAATGACTCAATTAGTTGCAAATCAAACAAAAGATTTAATGCTTTTTTTTAATTATGACGCCACGATTGTGCCAAATACAAAAGAGGCGAGTATGAATTTATTTTACAATCAAAAATTTATGGCCCGAATTATCGAGGGTTGTAATGGTTTGAGCGTGATTATTTTATTTATTTCTTTTGTGATTGCCTTTTCAGGAAAAATTAAGCCAACCATTTTATTTATAATTGGCGGTAGTTTGCTCATCCATGTTTTAAATGTGACCCGGATTGCTCTGTTGTGCATTTTGATGTATTATTATCCTAAACAAGAGCACCTTTTGCACGGAGTAGTTTTTCCTTTATTTATATATGGAGTCGTTTTTATTTTATGGATTATTTGGGTTAATAAATTTTCAAAATATGCTACAAAAACTATTAAATCATAAAGTAAGAATTTTATTGGCGACCTTGCTGGTCCTGTTACTTGTTCTGATAAGAGCTTACGAAGACGTTTTGTTTTACGATCCATTTTTGAATTATTTCAAAGCAGATTATTACAATTTGCCTTTGCCTGAAATTGAAAATGTTTGCTTGTTTTTTGGGTTGTTGTTCCGGTATTTTTTGAATACCGTGCTGTCTTTAGCCATAATATATGTTTTGTTTAAAGACATCGAAGCAGTCAAATTCGCTTCAATATTGTATCTGGCGTTTTTTATAATTCTGGTTATTGCTTTCTTTTTCGTCTTTTCTTTTTTTGGTGAAACAAACAAAATGGCCTTATTTTATATTCGCCGATTTCTCATTCAACCTATCTTTTTATTGTTATTTCTGCCAGCATTTTACTATCAAAAGCAAAACAACTAATCTTTTTTCGTACCTTTATTAGCCTCATTGATTTAATAACCATTAAATCACGAACTAATGAAAATAGTAAAGCATTCAGGGAACATTGTTGATTATAATCCTTCAAAATTAAAGGAATCACTCTTGAAATCTGGCGCAAGCAATCTCGAGGTTGACTCTATTTTGCATAGCATTGAAAACCAAATCTACGAAGGAATTTCTACCAAGCAAATCTATAAGATGGCTTTCAGCTTGCTGAAAAAAGCGAGTCATTCTCAAGCAGCGCGATATAATTTGAAGGAAGCCATTAGGTTATTAGGGCCAACAGGCTTTTTCTTCGAAAAATATATCGCTCGACTTTTCGCCTCGGAAAATTATCAAACGCTGACTAATTTTATTTTACAAGGAAAATGTGTTTCCCATGAAATTGATGTTTTGATAAAAAAAGACAACGTCATTGCTATGGTGGAATGTAAATTCCATATGGGAATCGATGCCAATTCCGATGTCAAAGTCCCAATGTATATTTTATCTAGATTCAATGATTTGAAAGATAGACAACATACTATTTATACTCGGAAGGATATTATTTCGAAATGTTGGATTGTTACCAATAATAAGTTTACCGCTGATGCCATTGCTTTTGCAAAATGTTCAAAACTGCATTTGCTAAGCTGGAATTATCCTGAAAAAGATAATTTAAAAACAAAAAACGATACACATCATCTTTATCCAGTGACTTGTTTGACCACTTTGTCCTTGGCCGAAAAAGATAAATTGCTGGTGTTGGACGTGATTTTGGTAAAAGAGATTGTGAACAATTCGGAATGTTTAGAAAGAATTGGGTTGAGTTCCAATAGAATAAAAAACGTTTTAAAAGAAGCATCTGAATTGGTTGAATATATTTAAAATATAGAAATTATGAAAGTTAAATTCATTGGCGGAGCTGGAACAGTAACGGGTTCCAAAACATTAATCGAAAGTAAAGGAATACGAATTTTGATAGATTGCGGACAATTTCAAGGCATAAAACCGTTGCGGGAACTCAACTGGGAACCGCTGCCAATTCTGCCTTCGACTATAGATTTTGTGCTGTTGACACACGGTCATTTGGATCATTGCGGTTGGTTGCCACGGTTGGTCAATCAAGGTTTTAAAGGGAAAATTTATTGCACGAGTCCAACAAAAGACATTACAAAACTCATTCTTTTGGACAGTGCCAAAATCCAGGAGGAAGAAGCAGAAATGGCAAACAAGGGACATTATTCCAAACACGAAATTGCCGAACCACTTTACAATGTAAAACAAGCCGAAGCCGTTTTTCCGCTTTTCAGAGTGATTAAAACCAATGAAGAAGTCCCATTGGATGCCGAAATTTCAGCGGTTTTCACCAATGCTGGACATATTATTGGAGCATGCAGCATCGAATTAAATCTGGAAGGCAAAACCTTGGTTTTTTCGGGAGATATTGGTCGCGATAACGATGTGTTGATGTATCCGCCAACAAAACCCAAAAAGGCCGATTATATATTTTTGGAAAGCACCTACGGTAACCGTCTTCATCCCGATACGGACGCTAAAATGGAACTCTAAATTTACATCAACAACTCGGTTCAAAAAGGAGGAACCATCATCATTCCCAGTTTTGCCGTCGAGCGTGCACAAACAGTCATGTATTTGCTTTGGCAACTCAAAGAAGAAGGACGGATTCCAAATATTCCTTATATAATCGATACGCCAATGGGAATTAGCGCTTTGGAAATTTTTGCCCAAAATAGGAAATGGCATAAATTACCGGAACAACATTACATAGGAATGTGCAAAATGTTTTCGATGATTTCTGATTATCGGGAAACCATTGAAACTATATACGACAAGCAGCCAAAAGTAGTTATTGCAGCCAGTGGAATGATTACTGGCGGAAGGGTTTTGAGTTATTTGGAACGCTATATTGGCTTGCCGGAAACTACCGTAATCATCATTGGCTACCAAGCCGAAGGAACACGTGGAAGAAAGCTGTTGGAAGGTGCCAAAGAAATCAAAATCTACGGGAAATATTATCCGGTCTCGGCCAATATTCTCGAAATAGAAGCTTTGTCAGCTCACGGCGACCAAAAAGATTTGCTTAACTGGCTTTCTGCATTGGAAAACAAACCCGCGAAAGTATTTCTGGTTCACGGCGAAAATGAGCCTGCCGATGAGCTTCGCATAAAAATTTCCGAAAGATATCATTTTGATTGCAGCGTTCCCTTGATGGGGCAAGAGGTTGAATTATAGTAATTCGAATGTTTTTATTTTAACGAAAATTTAGTTTTTTTAGTAGTATAAAAACGTAATTTTGCATTATGAAATTCAAAAAGCACATCAGTCTTTTTCTGGTATTTTTCCTGTTGGTTTCCAACGCGGGATTTGCTGTCGATGTGCATTATTGTGGAGGAGAAATTGCGTCTGTAAAACCTGTTTTTTGGAAGACGTTTGAAACTCAAAATACAGTTGATGAAAGTTGTTGCCCTCCAAAAACTTCCAGTATTGTAGAAGAAAATGGTGGCTGTTGCAAGGATAAAGTGGTGAGTTTTCAAAAGAAATTAGAAAATGTAAGCATAAATTCTATTTCTTTTCAAACTGATTTCAACTTCCTGTTTGAAGAATGGAATCCAATTGTTTTTTCTGAAATTCCAAATTTTGATAGTAATAAAATAACTTCCTATTATTGTGATGCCAATGCACCACCACTTTTCAAATTATACCACCAATACATTTTTTACGCCTGATTTTAATGTTGTTATTAGATCAAACCTCTTTGGTTTGATATACTTTTAAAAACATTAATATCAATATGATGAAAAAACAAATTTCAATACTTTTATTGACCTTGTTGTGCTCGGTTAGTTCTTATTCTCAGGACACATTGCAGGAAGTAAAAGTGCAATCTAAAAATAAAGGTTTGCAAAAATCGTCCAAGATTACGGCAAACACAACCCTTTTGACAAGCAAGGAATTACTCAAAGCCGCTTGTTGCAACCTCGCCGAAAGTTTTGAAACAAATCCTTCTATCGATGTCAATTTTTCGGATGCGTTGACGGGAACCAAACAAATCAAAATGCTGGGTTTGACCAGTCCTTATTTGATGATTACAGAAGAGAATATTCCTTCTGTTCGTGGTGCTTCGCAAGCATATGGATTGTCGTTTACGCCGGGAACTTGGGTCGAAAGTATCCAAATTACCAAAGGAGCGGGAAGTGTTGTCAATGGTTACGAAAGTATTTCGGGACAAATCAACACCGAGTTACTCAAACCGGCCAACGACATTCCTTTTTTCTTGAATGCGTACGGATCTACAGATAGTCGTTTTGAATTGAATACCCATTTCAATACCAAAATTTCAGATAAATGGGCGAGCAGTTTGTTTGTTCACGGCAATACAAGGATTGCCAAAAACGATATGAACGACGATGATTTTCTCGATAATCCATTGGCAAAGCAAATCAATGTCTTGAATCGTTGGCAATATACAGACGCTCAAAAAGGCTGGGTGGGTTTCGTGAATTTTCGTTACATGAATGACGAAAAACAAACCGGAGAAATAGATTTTGATCCAAAGAAAGATAAAGGAACCACTAATTTTTGGGGTTCCGAAATCAACACGGAACGTTTTAATGTTTCCACAAAAATTGGTTATGTTTTTCCGGAGATGCCTTATCAAAGTTTTGGTTTTCAAAACGCTTTTGACAGCCACGACCAAGATTCTTATTTTGGGTTGAACCAATATAACATCAAGCAAAGCAGCTATTATTCGAACTTGATTTTCAACTCGATTATCAACAATACGATGAATAAATTTGCGACGGGTTTGAACTTTACCTACGACAAATACCAGGAATTTGTCAACGTGACGGATTATAGCAGGATTGACAATTCCGTTGGTGCTTTCTTTGAATATACTTTTGACAATACTTCCAATTTCAGTTTTATTGCTGGCGGACGAATTGACAATCATAATCGTCTGGGAACTTTTATTACGCCAAGATTGCACATTCGATACAATCCTTGGGGAAAAGGTGTTTTGAGGGCTTCGGCAGGAAGAGGAAAACGCAGTGCCAATATTTTTGCCGAAAATCAACCGCTTTTTGCTAGTTCCAGAGCATTTGATATTTTGGATACTAATGGAAAAATTTATGGTTTGGATGCTGAAATTGCATGGAATTACGGATTGAGTTTCAATCAGGGATTTTCGCTTTTTGGCAAAAATTCCGATGTTGGCATTGATTTTTACAAAACCGATTTCAAAAATCAAGTTGTGGTTGACTTGTACACGGCTCCAGCAATTCCGGGAACGCATCAGGCGTTGTTTTATAACTTGAACGGGAAATCGTATGCCAATAGTTTGCAATTGGACTTCAATGTTGAATTGATGAAACATCTTGATTTGCGCACGGCTTACAAATATTATGACATTCAAACCGATTATTTAAGCGGAAGAAGTGAAAGACCTTTGCAGGCCAAACATCGTTTTTTCGGAAACTTAGCTTACGAAACTCATATAGTTGACAAAGGAAAACAATGGAAATTCGATTTTACATACAATTGGATGGGAGAGCAAAAATTACCTGAAACGGCATCAAATCCCGTGGAAGATAGACTTTCTGAATATTCGCCTTCCTATTCTTTGATGAATGCACAAGTTACGCGAACTTTTTCTTCTACTTTCGAAGTCTATGTTGGCGGGGAAAACATTGGAAACTATAAACAAGAAAAAGCAATTTTGGGCAGCGAAAATCCTTTTGGCCCTACATTTGATGCGTCTATTGCATATGCGCCAGTTTTTGGACAAATGTATTATGCAGGACTAAGATTTAAAATTAAATAAAGCAATGACAATTGCAAAAATCAATATCAATTAAAAAATTAAATAAATAATGAAAAATCTATTTTTAGGAATGATGTTAATAGTAGTAGCACTTTCCACACAAGCACAAGAAAAAAAGAACAAAAATGCGAAATACACCATTATGGTTAATGGGAATTGCGAACAATGTCAAAGACGAATTCAAAAAGCGGCTTTTTCGGTTGATGGAGTAAAAACGGCCAATTGGAGTATCGAAACCCACAAATTGGATGTGACCATCAATGAAGAAAAAACGTCTGTTGTCGAAGTCAAAAAAGCTGTAGCCAAAGTGGGACATGATGCCGGAGAGGTAAGAGCAACAAAAGAAGATTACGATAATCTTCATTCTTGCTGTAAATACGAAAGAGAAGAACCGGCCAAGTAAAGTTATCTAAAAAGACTGTGGTGCTTTTTTGAATTGTTTTTAATAAATTCTAAAAAGCCCACATTCTATTAAATATTTATTAAAATAAGGGAAATGCAAGGTCTCGATGATGCTGTTGTGCTAAACTATAAGTACTTTTGCCCACACAATTATAAAATAGCTTTATGAATAATTTCGATTGGTCTCAATTAATAAATCCTGAATTTTATATTTTAATGGAATTTGGCGGGATAAAAATAGGGTTGTTGGTTATCCTTTTTATAATTTTTGCCGAAACAGGTTTATTTGCCGGTTTTTTTCTTCCTGGAGACAGCCTTTTGTTTTTAGCAGGTATTTACAGCGAGTTGTTGATGCGACAAATATCAATGGGTAACGGTTTTGCAAATGTAGTTTTGCTGTCCTCGTTGGTTTCTTTGGCTGGTATTTTTGGTAATATGGTAGGATATTGGTTTGGAGTTAAAGGTGGTACTTATCTTTATAATAAGGAAGATACTTTTTGGTTTAAGGAAAAATACCTTTTGCAATCAAGAGACTTTTTCAATAAGTATGGGGGGAAAGCAATTATTTTTGCCCGATTCTTACCTATTTTTAGAACCTTCGCGCCTATAGTTGCCGGAATTGCAGCAATGGATAAAAAGAAGTTTATGTTAAATAATATTATAGGTTCCGTTCTTTGGTCCTTCAGTATGATTCTTTCGGGACATTATTTATCTGCTCTATTTTTGGAAGAATTTGACATCGACTTAAAAAGCCATATCGAATACATCGTCATAATAATCGTTCTAATTACAACAATTCCTGTTTTATGGAAGCTTTTGAAAAAAAGAGTTCATATATAAAATCAAGAACCTGATATTTATAAAAATCCGTTTGTCTAGGCAAACGGATTTTTTGTTTTTAAGATATTTTTAATTCTCTGTTTTTACAAAACGCGCAATACCATTATTCCCGCATCTTTTTTATTGTCTTGCAAATAATCTGCTAATGGTTTTTCCGAGATTACTACTTTTTTGAGTGAAGAGGAAGCGTGAAGCAAATGAATCCGTCCGTTTTGCAAGATTGCCATACCAACATGGTTGCAATCCATGTTTTTAATTGTAGAAGTCATTGCGATAAGGTCGCCTTCTTTTATCAGGCTTTCTATTACAGCTACTTTTGTCTTGTATAATTGTGAAAGTTGGTTTTTGTTGATTTCATTCTCATTTTTGATAATCGTCTCCAAGGTTTTTTCATCCGTGATTTTTGGATACAGTTTTGGATTTTCACTCATGAAATGAACTTCTTTGGATATAATTTCTCCACCAATTTCTAAAGTGACATCCTTAATCCACCCGTTTTTTTCAGCCTGTCTCACCCATTCTGTAAAATAATGCAAACGCGAAGCATAGCCTTCTATTTTGTTGTCGCGATAGCGCAATTGAGT
>Ga0123339_10003599_pt1 | contig 10283 bp, 9 predicted proteins | sample lystaG_FD_89956 | JGI IMG/M metagenome (GOLD analysis project Ga0123339, IMG submission 89956) | Glacier valley bacterial and archeal communities from Borup Fiord, Nunavut, Canada, to study Microbial Dark Matter (Phase II) -... | ecosystem: Environmental > Aquatic > Freshwater > Ice > Glacier ... | reverse complement strand
CGCATTTTTCAAGGGCCTGCATGATTGGCTCGGGCATCAGCACCATCCCGCTGCCGCCACCAAATGGTTTGTGATCAACTTGGGCATAGTTGCCGATACCAAAGTCATCGCGCCAGTTGATGCGCTCGATCTGGATAACGTCTTGTGACACTGCTCTGGCAATCAAGCTAGTCGCCACAAATGAATCAAACAACCCCGGGTGTAGCGTAAAAATGCGGTACTTCATACAAAACTTGCCAATCTTTTCATAATTTTGCTACTTTGTACAGCATGCTTATCAAGATCGTGTGCATCGGCAAAACCAAAAAAAAGTGGCTGCAAGACGGCGAGGCTGAGTATATAAAACACCTCAAAAAATATGCGACAGTTGAGTGGGTCGTGATCGAACCGGAAACCCGTGGAACCGTAGCCGATATCGTGAAAAAAGAAACTGAAAAGGTGCAAAAATATGCGCAAACCTTATCGGATTTTGAGTTGTGTGTCTTAGATATTTACGGGGATCAATACTCAAGCGAGTCGTTTTCAGATAAAATTAAAACCTTTGAAAAAAAAGGTAAAATTGCATTTTTTATCGGTGGTAGTCACGGTTTTGCCTTGGGATTTACAGACTCTATTACTTATAAAATATCCCTTTCTCCGATGACATTTGTGCATGAAATGGTGCGAGTCGTCTTGCTTGAGCAGTTGTTTCGCGCGCTGGATATTATGCATGGCGGACAGTACCACAAGTGATCGCTCGATTGCGCGGATATATCAGTCTAATATAAAAAAACTTGCACACCTGCAAAAAGTACAGTATAATATTTAAGCAAACAAAATAAATATGTTTCAAACAAAAATCATCAAAGCAATTTCTTCAGCGGGTCTGCTTGCACTCGCTGCTGGAATCTTGGTTGCAGGAATATCGTCTCAGAACGTGTCTGCAGCTGGTGTCGTTACAACGATCTCCCCTTCAACTCAGACAGTATCAACTGCAGCAGCAGTAACTGTCACGTATACTACTACAACGACGCTCGCTATCGGTAACACGATTCGCTTCACTCGTCCTACATTGTATACGGGTACACTCACTACCGCAAACATCACCGTAAATGCCGCTGCACCTAGTGCTGTCGCAAATACAACCAGTGGTTTAAACACCATTTCAACTTTGACTTTGTCAGCTGCAATTACTGCAGGTACAGTAGTCAACGTAGTCACTGGTGCTGCAGCGCTCACTACTCCGGCGACTGCGGGAAACTATGCTTTTAGCGTATTTTCTGCAAACACGTCTGATTATGGTGCTGTCCTCCAATACGTAGGTCAAGCCAATGTAGTTCAGGTTCGTGCATTTGTCCCAATCACGCTTTCTTTTGTAATTCGTGATGCGACTGACACTACCAACACTAACTTGTGTGACATGGGAGACGCCTCAACTGCTGCAATCAATAATTGCCAGTACCGTCTCAAGGTAACTACAAACGCTCGAAACGGATATGCTGTATCGGTGGCAACATCAGGTAACTTCACAAACGGATCAGCCAATATCACCAATGCCGCTGTCGGTACTGGTGGTACAGGTGGAACACTCACTACGGCTGGTACAGAAAGCTATGGTGCTACAATCACCCAAGGTTCTGTCGATGTCGGTGGTACTATCGCCCGTGCTGCAATCTACGACGCAGGTGCTACCAATGCGGTATCATATGTCAACGCAGCTGCAGTCACGTTGATGACCTCAACTGGTCCAAACACTCCGGCTGCTTCTGCTGATGTAACCAAGACAAGTCTTATCGACCACAAGCTTGGAATCACCAACGGAACTGCTGCAGGTTTGTACACTCAAACTGTGACTTACACCGTCACTGCATCATTCTAATTGCAATCAAATATTAGACACAAAGAAACCCGGTTTTATCCGGGAATTTTTGTGGTCAATCTATAAGCGGGATTCTGTCTGACCTGCGGCCACAATAGTTACTGCCTCAATCGCACTGAGTGCTGATATCGTGCTCACCTCGAGCATTCAGTGCAAAGATTTGAACACTAAGCTCAAATATCGAACAAAGTCCGATTTTTGGACTTAACTTATCAAATTTTGCGTACTGACTGCGATCGAGGCAGCAACTATTGCTTTCGCAAGGAAACGATAATTTATCTATGCTGCCGACCTAATTTGGCATTGCACCGGGTGGGGTTTACCCGCGGTCGCGTCGCCACGATTCCGCCGTGAGCTCTTACCTCACGATTTCATCCTTACTGTCGCATTGCTGCGATTAGCGGTGTGTTCCTGTTGTACTTTTCAGAGGATTGCTCCCCTCCCTATGGTTGCCCACGGTGGTTTAGACTCCACCACCCACTTCTTTGTAAACAAAGGGTGTCCCGACTTTCCTCAGGCGAAGTGCTATCTTCATGGCACTTCTGTCAAATAATTTGTGCTAGCAAGTCCAAAATCGGACTTTGTTCGATATTGAGCTTGATAGTATAAATTTTACAGAGGTGCTGAGGATAAGCACGACAATTTAACCTGCTATCGTTCAATCAACCAAAATATCTGTCTCATTATTTGCAATAACTGTCAAAAGTGCAGTGTCTCCACAAAAGTAAACCATTATTTTATCCCTTGCCAAAATCGCAAATACCACCCAACGTGCGCATACAACTTATAGTATTTATGAATCAAAATGACGACAACCAGGGCTCATACTACGGGCAGACCCGCAGTGGAGGAGACAACAACTCATATGGAGGTAGCAATGACCGTGGCGGCTACGGCGGCGACCGAGGTGGATATGGAGGAGATCGCGGAGGATACAGCTCCCGCCCTCAACCAGAGGACATCCACAGTGTCAAAATCGAACTCGAACGAAAAACATTTTATGTCGACCTTAAAAAAGGCAAAGACTATTTTGTAAAGATCAGCGAAAAGTCAAACAAAGGTCGTTCAACCATCGTAATCGACGTCCCAGACTACGCAAAACTCACCGCAGCATTAGCAGAAATCCAAGCTAAAATCGATGAAATCGCGCCGCAATCAGCACACCATGATCAATCACCTGTTGAGCACGATCAGCCTGCTGAAGAAGAGCCCGTTGCAGCCTAACTTTAGATATTATTGTGCTTTTGACCCCTGGAGGGTCTTTTTCCAGTGTATTTTTTACTGTTTCATAACTATGATGTATTGACCCCGCCACGATTTATCTCTTGACAAACATTCGGTTTTGTTGTAATACTGTCCTATCATCGCATTGCGCGATGTATTTTTGACAGCAAGAATACATGAAAATGTAAAAAATGATGTAACGTACAATTATCAAAAAATAAATGTGAGTTACGTCAATTCCAATACAATTATATACGATAGTGACTATGAGTCAGTAATTTCTCTTCAATACATTTTTTTATTGAGAGTTTGATCCTGGCTCAGGATGAACGCTAGCGGCGCGCCTTACACATGCAAGTCGAACGGTAACACGGAGAGTAGCAATACAATCTGGTGACGAGTGGCGAACGGCTGAGTAATGCATAGGAATTTTCGTTGAGTGGGGGATAGCTAGTCGAAAGATTAGATAATACCGCATGTGACCGCAAGGTTAAAGCAGCAATGCGCTCAATTCAAAGCCTATGTCCCATCAGGTAGTTGGTAGAGTAATAGCCTACCAAGCCTAAGACGGGTAGCTGGTCTGAGAGGATGATCAGCCAGACTGGAACTGAGACACGGTCCAGACATCTACGGATGGCAGCAGTGGGGAATTTTGGACAATGGGCGAAAGCCTGATCCAGCGACGCCGCGTGTAGGACGAAGGCCCTTTGGGTTGTAAACTACTGTGGTAAATTACTAAAAAAATGAAGAATTTACTAGAAAGAGGTTGCTAACTCTGTGCCAGCAGCAGCGGTAATACAGAGACCTCAAGCGTTATCCGGAATTATTGGGCGTAAAGCGTTCCGATCGGTGGATTGGTGTGTTCGTTGTGAAATACCGAGGCTCAACCTCGTGTGTGCAGCGAAAACTACCTTTCTTGAAGAGCAAAAGGGTGGCTAGAACTCTGCAAGTACCGGTGATATGGGTTGATATGCAGGGGAATACCAAAAGCGAAGGCAGGCCACTGGGTGCTTCTTGACACTGCTAGGACGAAAGCGTGGGTAGCGAATGGGATTAGATACCCCAGTAGTCCACGCCCTAAACGATGAGTGCTTGTCTCTGGGAGAAATTAACCTCTCTCGGTAACAAAAGCTAACGCTATAAGCACTCCGCCTGTATAGTACGGTCGCAAGACTAAAACATAAAGGAATTGACGGGAACCCGCACAAGCAGAGGATCATGCGGCTTAATTCGATTATAAGCGGGGAACCTCACCTACTCTTGACATGCACCTGCAATCTTTCAGAGATGAGAGACTCCTTCGAGGGTGGTGCACAGATGATGCACGGTCGTCGTCAGCTCGTGTCGTGAGATGTTCGGTTAAGTCCGGTAACGAGCGCAACCCTTGTCCTTAGTTATTTAATGTCTAAGGAGACTGCCCAAGTTTAATTGGGAGGAAGGCAGGGATGACGTCAGATCAGCGTGTCTCTTACGAGTAGGGCTGCACGCATGATACAATGGGCAAGATACAGCGGGAATGCTAAAGGGTAACCTGGAGCTAATCCTATAAAATCTCCCTCAGTACGGATCGAGGTCTGCAATTCGACCTCGTGAAGCTGGATTTGCTAGTAATCGTGGATCAGCCTCGCCACGGTGAATACGTTCTCGGGTTTTGTACACACTGCCCGTCATGCCCTGGGAATTGGATGTGCCCCAAAGCTTCATATTTTTGGAGTGGAAGGCAAAGCCATTGACTGGGTTAAAGTCGTAACAAGGCATCCGTAGCGGAAGCTGTGGATGGATTACCTCCTTATTAAGGAGATTTCATGGAAGAGTATATTTAATAAGTACCACTCTTTCATCTTTCGGTTAATCATGAATTTGCTTCGGCATCTTCATTGTAATTTTATACTTCGGTATATACTAAATCCTTCATATTTGATATGCCCTCACGGACCTCTATCATCAGTGATCGAAGGTGATGTATTGAAGAGAGATTACTGACTTATATTCACTATCACATGTATTCTTGTTCTCAAAGAGCAAAGAAACTATCCGCAAGGGTAGCTTTTTTGTTGCCTGATAATATTCGAAAATGCTGTACAACAGCGTTTTTTATAACTATAATTGTAGTATGATTCAGCAAATGATGCTCACCGAGATTGAGCGTGAGGGAATATTGTATCAATCAGATGTCTATTTTGATACTCAGATAACATTAATGAAATGGATCTCTATAATAATCTTGTCTAGTTTATGCATAGCAATAACAGCTTTTATTGTCGCATATGGAATATTTTCGTTCTTTTCAATTTTTAGTATAAAAACGTTTCAATCGGGTGTTTTACTTTTGATTTCAGATATTTTGTTGTTATTAGTGGCAGGTTTGCCGGCCAAATACTTGTTTGCAGCTACAAAGCAACTATATCTAGAGCGTACCTCGTTGCACGGTAATGGAATGCTATATGTCACAAAAAAAGGTATACATCTTGTTGATAAAGATTCTCATGAAAGCAGTTATTTTGGTGAATTTAGAATAATTACATCGCAAGCTACCACAAATTACAAGTCTATTATTCAAGTAAATACTGCAACAGGTCGGGTTCGAATACAAGGAGTAGATAACTTAGAAGAATTTTCACTATTAATCGAACAGCAAAAAACCAGAATAATACTGGAAAATATGGCTAAAAAATCATTTTAATTATGATACCCAATATTGATGTTTTGAACGCAGAAATAAATAGTGAAAATATCCTTTTTCAAAGCGCAGTCAGATTTGACACCACCACTGGCGATGAAAGATTTGGCATCACGGTAGTTATAATTACGTGGCTCTTATTCATTAGTTCATTACAACTTTTCCGCCAGTATTTACTAATTATTGGAAATAGAGGAATCAGTCAACTTGTAATAACCAGCTTTTTAGATTTTCCTTATGCAATTATTTTTTTTGGGAGTTGGTATTGGGGAGTTTTTATAATAAAGCGGCTCTATCAAAGTTATAGCTCGCTCAAGGGTTTTGGAAACCTCATAATTACTGACAAATGCGTGCATTTATTGGCAAAAAATGGACACGAGTCAATACAGTTTGTTGATTTTAACATCATCAAATCAGACATACAATCAGATAAAAAACATCGTATGCTGTTACAGACCAGTCACGGTGAAATTGCTATACAAAATATCGTTGATATTAATACACTACTTCAGACGATCAGTGAAAGAAAACGCAAATTACTGCAGAATACTATGCTTGAGTTGTAAAATAGCTAAGAAACTATCCGCAAGGGTAGCTTTTTTGTTGCCTAGGTTTTCTGATTATTCAACTAAATCATTTATTAACGCTACGGGCAATGACTTTTTATTAAGTGTGAAAGTTGTATTTATACTAGCGTCTGAGTCAATTATAGGGTTAGAAACATTTCCATTTAGTATTGGGTCGTCACCACTTGGATCATAGTTTATCGGTAACCAATATATATCTTTTTCAGATTTGCTGTACTCGCTACGTGCTAAAACACAGTAATTCAAAGCTCGGGTTGCTGTTTCAGCAACATACCATTTGGTCTTGCCAGTATATATAGTTTTATTATCTTTCATGATAGTAATGTTATTATTTACAATGTTACAATTTGCACCGATATAATATTCAACTACGCGTTTTAACACTGAAGTTGTTGGGACGACACTAAGTTTAATAGTAGTTCCAAATAAATCTCGGTTGATTAGAGTGGCGACACTATCTATATATTCTGCTTCACTTTTTTGAGAAATTGAACTACTAGATATTGCTGTGACAACACTATCCTGTTTTACTTGATTATTTGAGTTACCGAAAAATATAATGACAAAAAATAAAAGAGCAATCAGTCCAATAATGTCACCAATCTGTCTTGCGCGTGATTTCTCCTTACTTGTAGAAATATTTGTATCATTCATATTTATATGATAAACGTTGAAAGTATACAATGTAATTGTCAAAAAAAACCGATCTCGGGTGTGAGATCGATTAAAGTGGTTTGGGTTAATTTAAATTTTGATTGATTATTGCTAAAAAGTCAGATTGTTAGATCTTGATGATCATATCTACTCGATCATCGGAGCTATATTGACTGGTAGGTGACAGCCAGTAAAAGAGTAGATGTATGTCTGCATTTGAATCATTTTGTAGTGGTGAGATGTAAACCGGAAGCAATCTTTGCAATCCTAAATCTATAATTCTATCATCAATTTGTGAATGCAAAGACAAAATACGAATCGAGCAGCTTTTTTGTTTTCTGAGTTTGCAATTACTCAATTAGATATTTATAATATGCCTATGATTCAAAACATTATCATGACTCAAATTGAGCGCGAAGGTATCATTTATCAGTCACGAGCAAGTTTTTTTACACCGACTAAATTTTATAAATTTTTTGTTACTATTGTTTTAATTCCACTTTTAGGATTTTTCTTTATATTGTTTTGGGTATTTGTTTTTGGTAAAGTCTCAGGAGAAGGCGGTCGAGAAATGTCTTTCCTAGAATCACTGGGAACAAGAATTATGGGTATTTTATTTTTCGGAGTACCAGCATATCTCATGACAAAGTTCTTAATCGGCACTTATTCTAATAATAGCGAAGTAATCGGACCAGGAATGATATATTTGACCTCACAAAACGTGCATTTTGTTGATAAGAATAGTTACGAATACACCCCTATTCATTATTTCAAGATTTATAATTTGTTCAGGACTCCAAACGGATCGACATTTATGAGCGCCAAAACCGGTAAAGGAAATGTCAAAGCAGGGGAAATGGATAATATAGAAGAGTTTCGGCTATTGTTATCGCAGCAAATAAATCGATCTCAAGTATAGTTTTTTAAATATTTCTGTAGTTTATCAGTACTTTTCTCACTATTACCAGGGTCAAACCAGAAAAACTTGCCGCCTAGACTTTCGAAAAGTTGGCCGGTTTTGTGTACGTCGTCTATAAACAATGTACTATCCGGCTTGCATTGTGCATGGCTCCAGACGTATTTAATCCCATCCATACCGTTGTCTTTTTTCAAGATTTTGATGTCACTTGAGTTGTAAATATGATCAAATTTAGCGGTGATCATCGGATTTGCAGTGAGAAAATGCTCAAAAACATCCATGTTATCGGTGTGCATGATTACTTTTATTTTTTTGACTCGCAAGCCGTCTATTATTTTGAGTAGTTGCTGATTGATGACAAAATTTTGTACCGATAATATGAGCGCTGCTTCGATACTGTCTTGATTTATATCAGTTTGACTCGCAAGCCATTGACATACGTGATGATAATCTACATCTCCACGCATCCACAGTTTTATCAGATCCAGATTTGCAAACATGGTATTGCGCAATAGATTGGCTGATAACTGCTCGATATATCCCTCAAAAAAAGTCGAGGTACTCAAAACACCATTCCAATCAAAAATCACGGTATTAAAAATAGTCGTTTGATCGAAATTATTGTTATCGAAAAATAACTCGCCGTGAGTTTTGTACAAGGCAGAATTCATTATATTTCAATTTGCTGTTTGTTACGAAATATTGTCAAAAAAAACCGACCTCGGGTGGGAGATCGGTCAATGGGGTTGGATTTAGTTGTAATCGGGATTGATCGCTGTTAAAAAGTCAGCTTCTTTAAACGTGATAATCATATCTACTCGATCATCAGAGCTGTGTTGACCAGTGGGTGACAGCCAGTAAAAGAGTAGGTGCATATCTGCATTTGGATCATCTTGAATTGGAGAAATATAGACAGGAAGCAATCTCTGCAGTTGCAAGTCTATATTTTTACCTTCAGTTTGTGAATGCAAAGAGGCAACTCGAATTGGGTGATTGCACTCAGGAGTATTGTCTTTTTCAAAACGATTGCGGGGATAAATCATACAATCTGTCCAGTCAGCTATCTCATCGATATACAGTGGACGGGAATACGAGCCAAATGGGTGGCGAACAGGATCGTGTTTCTCATTGAGAATTTCATGAAGTACCAGCGAATCAAATGAAATGGTATGAATGCAGGTCGGGCTGAGAGAATTGTGAAATGCACTGAGTTGAGTCACATCACTGATTACCTCATTTATCGATCCATGTGGAGCGTATTCGCCGTTGATCCAGCTAAAAGTGCCAGTAAGTCGCACTTGCTGCAAAAACAACAAGCTTCCAACATACGTAGAGCCAAATAATCCAGGAACAATCATGATTTCTCCTTTCTCAGTATGTTTTTTAGACACAATGAGATACTCTTTTTAGCATACAAACAACTCGTTGGCAAATCTTGAAGACTACTATTGCCATAAATCGACCGCTGTACTACACTCACTCTATGTTTACAAAGTCGGTGTCGTCCTTGCCGTCGTCGCAAAATGTCCGGTGGGTCGGGGCTACCATCGGGGGATTTTTTACATTACTGTTAATCCTGCTCATACCGTATTTTTCCAAGGTTTTTTCAGGGGAGTGGCTGCTCAACCAAACGCTAGTGCGTATCCGGCTCGACTATATCTCACTTTTTGGGTTTGAGGTGCCGGTTGGGGATATCGCGATACGGTACTACTCCTTGCTTTTTTTTGCAGGAATTGTAGCAGGGTTTTCGCTAGCAGTGTATCTATTTCGGATTAGCTACCTACCGAGTACGCTGGTGGATCGGCTTTTTATTGGGATAATATTATTTGGTCTTATCGGCGCGCGGACGTTGTTTGTCCTCTCAAATTTGACTTACTACTCTGCCTCACCGGAAAAAATACTTTTGATCTATGAGGGCGGTCTTTCGATATTTGGCGGGCTAATGGGTGGATTTTTGTACGTCTGGTACTATGCCAAGCGCTATCGGTTCAATATATTTGAGATACTTGATATCTTGGCCCCGAGCATCCTTTTAGGGCAAATTATCGGACGGTTTGGCAACTTTTTTAACTACGAGGCATATGGAGGACCCACCGCAGTGGCATGGAAAATGTTTGTACCGGATCAAGCCGTAAATGCCAACAAATACGAGTACGTAAACCAGTTGTCACAGTATTTTCACCCGACGTTTTTGTACGAAATCATCCCAAATATACTCCTACTGACGTTTTTATTGTGGACGTACGGCGCGCGCACTCGTAGGCATGCAGGACTGGTCGCGGCGTTGTATCTCATCGGATATGGTAGCATCAGATTTTTCACTGAGTTTTTTCGGCTCGATGCGCTGCGAATACCGCTTGG
>Ga0123339_10003596_pt1 | contig 10287 bp, 8 predicted proteins | sample lystaG_FD_89956 | JGI IMG/M metagenome (GOLD analysis project Ga0123339, IMG submission 89956) | Glacier valley bacterial and archeal communities from Borup Fiord, Nunavut, Canada, to study Microbial Dark Matter (Phase II) -... | ecosystem: Environmental > Aquatic > Freshwater > Ice > Glacier ... | reverse complement strand
CGGCGTCGCGGATGGTGTCGCCGAAGGTGCGGGCGAGCCAGTCCTGGGCGTTGGCGTTCTCGACGGCGACGACGAGTTCCGGCCCCATCGGGACGAAGTTCGCCAGCGGGAACCAGAGGTGGTAGCGCTGCGAGCCGATGCGGGCGACGAGCGCCGCCTGCATGCGGGCCGCGAAGCCGTCCGGGCCGGTCGGGGGGGTCGGGCGTGCCGGCACGGGGATGCTCGTCGGTCAGGGGTGCGACCCGGTCGGCCGGGCGGTAGCATCACTATGCCCCACCCCGCCGCCGCGCCTGCGCGCCCCCCGCGATTCCGCCCGGCCGGGGCGGCACCCCTCAGGGCGCAACCGCCAGGCGCGAGCGCGGCCGAACTTCCGGGACCGCCGCGACTAACCGCGCCAACCGGCGGCCCCGGCACATCGGGCCGCGTCGGGTGCAGTTTCCCCAGCCCCCGCGCGGAAAACAGTGCTCACCGGTCGCCGCCGTTGATCCACCACCAGACCGCGCGGCGCTCCGTGACCGCGAAGTCGAAGCGGGCGTAGAGCGCCCGGGCCGGGGCGTTCCGCGCGTCCACGCTCAGGCAGACGGCTTCGCGGCCGGAGAGGGCGGCGTGGGCCAGCGCGAAGCCGACCAGGGCCGCCGCCACCCCGGTCCGCCGCGCCGCCGGCACGACCCCCAGGTACGACAGTTCGAGCAGCGGCCCGTCGGCGTCGAGGGTCAAGACGCCGACCGCCTCCGGCCCGCGGAACGCCAACACCGACAGGCCGGCGGGCGGGTCGTCCGGGGGGCCGTCGTCCAGCCGCAGGGCGTTCAACTCGGGGCCGTCGAGCGAGCCGACGTAGGTCAACGCCAGCGTCCGCTTCACGAGTCCCGGGTCGAGGCGGTCGAACGGCACCAGGGCCAGCCCGCCCGGCGGCGGGGGGTCGGCGTCGGCGTCGGCCACGGGCCGGCGGTGCAGTTCGAGCACCGTCAGCGGGCGGAAGCCGGCGGCGTGCAGGGTGTCGGTCGGCGTCAGGGTCGGCAGCGGCAGGCAGACTTGGGCGTAGCGGACCCCGGCGGCCCGCCAGGCGCGCCCGGCGGTCTCGAGTTCGTGCGGCGTGACGGCCACGGACGCCGGCCAGCGGACGGACGCGCCGCCGTCGGGCAGGGGGTGCCAGGAGAAGTGGTCCGGCTCGCGGCTCACGGGTCCGGCCCTCGGCGTGCTGTCCCGGCGGGGTTGCCTCAGGTATGATAGCCGCGTGCCGCCCGCCGAACCGAGTGCCGACCATGCCGCGTAAAGCGTCCACCAAGACGACCAAGTCCGAGATCGTCGCGTTCAAGGTCGAGGAGCAACTCGCCGTGTTCCTCAACAACCTGCCCAACAAGAGCGACTTCATCCGCAAGGCGATCCTCGCCCAGTTCGGCATGACCTGCCCGCTGTGTACCGGCACCGGCGTGGTCGCCCGCGGCCTACACGACCACTTCAAGCCGGTCATCGCCGGCCACACCAAGCGGCCGTGCGACAAGTGCAAGGCGGTCGTCGAGCTGCCGATGACCCTCGACGGCGCGCCGCCGGCCGAGCGCAAGCGGTACGAGCAGTTCTTGCACGGCGGGCACCTGTACTGCGCGAAGTGCTACCCGACCGTCCCGGCGTGCGACGACTGCGGCTGGCACGTGCCGATGGAGCGGGTCGCCGAGCACTTCAAGCAGGTCCACACGCACGCCTGATTGGACGCGACCGCTGACGGGGTAATTTGGGCTTTCCGCGGAGTTCCGGAAGTTTGCGTCAAGTGAGTGGTTTCGGGGCGTCGAAGCAAGATGGGTTGATTGCGGACCCCCTTTGAACACCCACCCGGAGCCTCCCCATGTCCCGCGCCGCCTTGGTAGTTGCGATCGTGCTGGCGGGCGTCATCCCCATCTGGGGCTGCAACCCGACCCCGCCGCTCGCGTCGAACACGTCCACGCTCGAAGCCCGCATCGTCAAGCTCGAGCGGGACTCCCGCGCCGTAGAGGCGGCCCGCGACGCGGCACTCGCCCGCGCCGCCGACTTCGAGACCCGGCTGAAGGCCGAGTCCGCCCGCGCCGCCGCGATCCAGCGCGAGCGCGACGACCTCGCCACAAACTTGAAGAGCCGCGTCGCCCAAACCGAAGTCGTCCAGACGCAACTCGACGGCCTCAAGAAGGGCCTCAAGGACCTGCTCGGCACGATGGACACCACCGCCCTGCCAGCAAACCCGGCGGGCGTCCCGTACACGCTGTTGCCGCCGCGCTAACGCGACCCGCGTCATCGAGCCGGCAGCGTCAGCGACCGGGTAACCCTAGGCACCCGGTTGGACGCGCTCTAAACAGTCGCGGGCGTGACAGGTTCCCCGACACGCGGCATGGGGCTACAGGTGGTCGAGCCGTGGGCAGGGCTGGCGGTCGGCGACCGCGTCCGCTTCGTGCGGATGCCGTCGGGCGTGGACGCCCCGGGTTACACTTTTCCGTTGTGTACCCGCCGGCTGTACGAGAAGCTGATTGCCCGAGGTCGGTCGGTCCGGGTGTACGAGATCGATAAGCATGGGTATCCCTGGATCGCGTGCAAGTTCCGGCGGTGGAACGGCCGGTGGCACTACCACTCGCTGATGATCTACGACGATAGTTGGGTGCAGGTGCGCCGTCGGGCGGAAGGGCCGCCATGATGGGAACCGCCTGAGACTTCGGCCACTGGACGCCGCAGCCCCCGGGGCGTAAGGCCAAACCCCGTCGCTGTCATTCACCCCGAGTTCGCCCATGCGCCTGCTCACCGCCCTCGTTGTTCTCGTTATGACACCCCCTCCCGCCGACGCCGCGGACCGCCCGGTGCCGGCGGCCGGGCAGGCGCACCGCTCCGAGTCGGTCGCCGTCAACGGCATGGTTTGCGCGTCGCACCCGCTGGCGGCGCAGATCGGGCTGGACGTGCTCAAGGGCGGGGGCAACGCCGTGGACGCGGCGATTGCGGCGAGCGCGGCGCTGGGGCTGATGGAGCCGACTTCGTGTGGCATCGGCGGCGACCTGTTCGCCATCGTCTACGACGCCAAGACCCGCAAGCTTTCGGGACTGAACGCCAGCGGGCCGGCCCCGAAGGCCGCGAGCCTGAAGTACTTCGCCGACAACAAGCTCGCCGCCGTGCCGGAGCGCGGGCCGCTGTCGTGGTCGGTGCCCGGCTGCGTCGAGGGCTGGGACCAGTTGCGCCGCAAGTTCGGCACCCGCGACTTCAAAGAGCTGCTCGCCCCGAGCATCCGCTACGCCGAGGCCGGGGTGCCGGTCCCCGAAGTCATCGCCGGCTACTGGAAGGCCAGCGAAAAGATGTTGGCGAAGGACCCAGGCCTGAGTGCGACGTTCTTGATCGACGGCCACGCCCCCCGGGCCGGCGCGGTGTTCCGTAACCCGGACCTGGCGCGCAGCTACCGCCTCATCGCCTCCCGGGGCCGCGACGGCTACTACCAGGGCGACATCGCGAAGGCGATTGTGAAGCTCTCCGACGCCGCGGGCGGGCTGTTCACGCTGGCCGACTTCGCCGACTACCGGGCCGAGTGGATCGACCCGGTCTCGACGAGCTACCGCGGCTACGACGTGTGGGAGCTGCCGCCGCCGGGCCAGGGGATCGCGGCGCTGCAGATGCTCAACACGCTCGAACCCCACGACCTCAAGGCCCTGGGGCCGAACTCGCCGGACTACTGGCACCTGTTCGTCGAGGCCAAGAAGCTGGCGTATGCCGACCGCGCCCGGTACTACACCGACCCCAAGTTCGCGGCGGTGCCGACCGCCCGGCTGATCTCGAAGGAGTACGCCGCGGGTCGGGCGAAGCTCATCGACCCGGCGAAAGCCGGCGTCGGCGTCGCGGCGGGCGACGCGCTGGTGGGCAAGGCCGACACGATCTACCTGTGCGTGGTGGACAAGGACCGCAACTGCGTGTCGCTGATCCAGTCGAACTACATGGGCTTCGGGTCGGGCTTGGCCGCGCCCGGCACCGGCTTCGGCCTGCAGAACCGCGGCTGCCTGTTCTCGCTGGACCCGGCGCACGCCAACCGGCTCGAACCGGGCAAGCGGCCGTTCCACACGATCATCCCGGCGCTGGTGACCAAGGCCGGCGCGCCGTACTTCACCTTCGGCGTGATGGGCGGGGACATGCAGCCGCAGGGCCACGTCCAGGTGCTGGTGAACCTGCTCGACTTCGGCATGGGGGTGCAGGCCGCCGGCGACGCCCCGCGGGTCGAACACGTCGGCGGCCCCACGCCAACGGGCCAGCCCGAGGCGGCCCACGGCGGCACCGTGGTCGCCGAGCCAGGCATCCCCGACGCGGTCGTCAAGGGACTCGAAGCCCGCGGCCACGTCGTGCGCCGCGTGAAGGTCAACGGCAGCGGCTACCAGGGGATTCTGATCGACCCCAAGACCGGCGTGCTGCGCGGCGGCACCGAGAGCCGCAAGGACGGCGTCGCCGCCGGCTGGTGACGGCGTGCGAGAAATCGGCGAACCCGCCGGCCTCTGAGCGCGTCAGTCGTGGTGTCGGAGGGTGGTGCAGATTAGGGATACTTATTAACAAAAATCAGAACCTTAATCGACAACTTCCCCCTCCGACGCTTTGCGACACGACGTTGAACCCACCGGCGGGTGGTGCAGGCCAGGGATACTTATCTGTCGCGGGTTCGAGTCCCGCCCGCCGAGGCGACTCGGCGGTAGCTCAGTGGATAGAGCGCTAAACTCCCGTGTCGATAACTTCCCCCGCCGGCTTTTGCTCCGCCGCAGGCGACTCGTGTTAGCCCGAAGTGCTAGCGAGGGTCACACCGCGCGGGGGCAGTACCCGTAGCGGCGGGGTGTTTTGGCCTCCCCCCACCCGCGTTGTCCCCGCGCGGTGCGACCCTCGCTAGCGCTTCGGGCAAACGCGCCTCCGGCGAGCCTATTCGGAGCACTTTCCCGTGGCGACCGTCAACCGACCCGCCGAACTCTTCACCCACGAAGGCGGACCCGCCAAGGCGATCGGCCCGCTCGCGCAACTCGAGCGCTCGGTGATGTCGTGCCTGCTGTGGGAGGACGAGTTCTACGAGGGCGGCCAGGCCATCGGCCAACGCTTGACCGAGTTGGTGAAACTCGTCCCGGCCGCCGACGTGGCGCGGGTCGCCGTGCGGGCCAAGGTCGAGATGCGCTTGCGGCACGCGCCGCTGTTGCTCGCCCGAGAACTGTTGCGTAGTCCAGAGGGCCGCAAGGAGTTCGGCGCGGTCGCGGCGGCGGTCTTCACCCGGCCCGACGACCTCACCGAGTTCCTGGCGATGTACTGGAAAGACAACCCCGCGGAGCCGCTGGCGAAGCAGGCGAAGCGGCACGTCGGCGACGCCTTCCGGCGGTTCGACGCCTACCAGCTCGCGAAGTACAACGGCGGCAAGAAGGCCGTCAAGTTGCGGGACGCCCTGCGGATCACCCGGCCCAAGCCGGCCGACGCCGCGCAGGCCGAGTTGTGGCGGCAGTTGGCCAAGGGGGAACTCGCCACGCCCGACACCTGGGAGGTCGAGTTGTCGAAGGGCGGCGACAAGAAGGCGTCGTGGGAGCGCCTGTTGCGCGAAGGCAAACTCGGCGGCCTGGCGACCCTGCGCAACATTCGCATCCAGCGCGAGGCCGGCGTCGAAGAGGCTTTGATCCGCGAGGGCATCGGCCGCGTGCAGGCCGGCAAGCTGCTGCCGATCAACTTCCTCTCGGCGGCCCGGCACAACCCGCAGTTCGAGGCCGACCTGGAGGCGAAGTTCTTCGAGTGCTTCGCCGGCAAGCCGAAGATGGCCGGGGCCACGATTGTCTTGATCGACGTGTCGGGATCAATGGACGCGAAGCTCGCCGGCCGCTCCGAATTGACGCGGATGGACGTGGCCTGCTCGCTGGCGATCGTCGGCCGGGAACTGTTCGCCGCCCTGCGGGTCTTCACCTTCTCGAACGAGTTGGTCGAGGTGCCCGGCCGCCGCGGCTTCGCGCTCCGCGACGCCGTGACCGGCTCGCAGCCCCACGGCGGCACCGAACTCGGCAAGGCGGTCGGTGCCCTGCCGGCGTGCGACCGACTGATCGTCATCACCGACGAGCAGTCGGCCGACGCGGTGCCGCAGCGGTCAGGCTACCTGGTCAACGTGGTGTCGGCGAAGCACGGCGTCGGCTACGGGAAGTGGGTGCACATCGACGGCTGGAGCGACAGAGTCCTCGACTACGTCGCCCGCCACGAGGCTGCCGCGGCCCTCGCGGCCGGCGACGCCCGCCCGTAGGGCCGGGGGCGGCCGGTCGCCCCCGGCCCTACGGAGCGCGTTACTTCTTCGCCTGCAGTTCGTCGGCGAGGTCGCCGGCGTCGTAGACCTTGCGCAGCGCCTCGACGATGGCCCGGCTATCGACGCTCAAGGCGCGGGCCTCGGTCGCGTCGTAGATGAAGTCCAGCACCAGGCTCTGGATGTTGCCGTCGAAGATCAGGCCGACGACTTCGCCCTTGGCGTTGATGACCGGCGAGCCGCTGTTGCCGCCGATGATGTCGGCCGTGCTCACGAAGTTGAACGGCGTTTTCAGGTCGAGCTTGGCCTTCTTCTCCTCCCAGCGCTTCGGCAACTCGAACGGGTCCTTGTTGCCCTGCGACTTGCTGCGCTCGTACAGCCCGGCCATGTCGGTGAACGCCGGGACCGCCTGGCCGTTCTCCTGGTAGCCCTTGACCGTGCCGTAGCTCAGCCGCAGGGTGAACGTGGCGTCGGGGTAGGTCTTGTCGCCGTCCATCTGGTAGCGGGCTTTGGCAAGCGCCGCGTAGGCGGCGCGCTTCGGCTCGTCGATCTTGGTCTCGAACTCCTTGCGGAGTTCGCGGCTCTTGGCGTCCACCAACTTGGCCAGGTCGATCATGGGGTCGTTCGCCGCGTCGATCGCCCCCTTGCCGCCCTCGTAAAGCTTCTTGCGCACCGCCGGGTCCTTCACCTTCGTGCCGCTGACGAGTGCAAAAGCCCGGTCGCGCGGCGACTTGCCGGCGAGGACTTTCGTCACCAGCGGGTCGGCCATGCCGTAGTGCCCGGCGAGCATCGTCAGGCTGTCGGCGAGTTTCAGCGTCTCGAAGTCGTCGTAGTGCGGGGCGTCACTGAACAGGGCGAATTCGAGGCTCTGCAGCTTGGCGTCGCCGAACTCGGGCAACCGCTCGGCGGCCGGCTTCGGCTTCTCGTCGCCGGCCCGCAGCAGGGTGCGGGCCATGCCGAAGTAGGCGGTGTTGAAGGCCGAGCCGTTGGCGTAAAACCCGGCGTCCTTCACCAGGGTCGCGCGCAGCTTCTCGGCGGCGGCGATCGTGTCGAACGCCTTGGCGGCGTCGGCCGTGGCCGCCGAGGCGGTCACGAACTTCCTGAACCGCTCCTCGTCGGCGACCTTGCGGCCCATCAGCGCGGGGTCGAGCAGCCCGGCCAGGCCGCCGATGCGGGCCTTACGGCTGTTCTGGATGCCGAACAGTTCCTCCTCGCCCTTCTGACGGTTCGACTCGCTCCGCTGCACCCACGAGTTGATGAGCACTTCGAGGCGGTTCAACCGCGTGAGCAGGTACGGGTAGCCGGTGTCGCGCTGGTACTCGAGTTCGGCGATGGTGTTCTGGCGGGTCGTCCGGCCGGGGTGGCCGCTGACGAAGATCAACTCGCCCTCCTTGCTGCCGGCCTCGCTCCAGCTCAGGAAGTGCTCCGGCGCGACCGCCTGGCCGCCCTCGTAGACGCGGAAGAAGCAGACATCAAGGTCGTAGCGCGGGTACTCGAAGTTGTCCGCGTCGCCGCCGAAGAAGGCGATGCCTTTTTCGGGGGCGAACACGAGCCGGATGTCGGTGTATTTCTTCGAGACGTACAGGTGGTACTGCCCGCCGGCGAACAGCGTCACCACGTCGGCCCGCACGCCCTTGGCGGGGTCGGCATTGGCCTTCTCGATCGCGCCGATCTTCGCCTGTCGGGCCTTGAAGGCGTCCGCCGGGGCCATGTCCGGGGTCACCGCGGCGGTCACCTCGTCGGTGACGATTTTGATCGACTGGAGGACGTTGAGTTCGAGGCCCTTGCAGGCGATCTCCTCGGCGGCGGTCTTGGCGTGGAAGCCGTCGCGGAGGTAGTTCTTCTCGTTGGTCGAGAGCTTCTGCAGGTCGTCCGCGCCGACGTGGTGGTTGGTCATGACCAGGCCGGTCTTCGAGACGAACGAGCCGGACCCGCCCGAGTTGAACCGGACACTGGACTTCTGGACGTGCTCGAGCCACTGGGCGTCGGGGGTGAAGTTGTACTTCGCCTTGAGCTGGGCGAGCGGCGGGGCGTTGAAGAGCCACATGCCCTCGTCGCCGTGGGCCGTCGGGGTCGTCGTCATCAGGGCACCAACCGCAGCAACAGCCGCGAGTACGCGGGAACGCACTGTCATGGGGGAACCACTCCGAACAGGCAACGGACCCCCACCGGACGGGCGGGGAGCGCTCAGTATAGGTACACGCGAGAAGAGTTTAGCCGCGGAGACGCAGAGAGCGCGGAGAAGACCAGGAGAACCGATTGACCGCAGAGGGCGCAGAGGGCACAGGAGAAAGGCCAAAGCGAGAGAGTTAAAACCGGAGAGGGTTTTTCGACGCCCGCGGCACCCCGGCGACTTCGAGGTGCCGAAGGATTTAGCACTTTTTCATGTCTTTCTCTCGTGCCCTCTGCGCCCTCTGCGGTAAATCGCTTGTTCTGGTCTTCTCAGCGCTCTCTGCGTCTCCGCGGCAAAACTCTTCTCCTGGACCCGACCCCCCGGGCTTATAACAGCTACCCCGTTCCCGCCTCGTTTTTGGGTGTGTGATGCCGGACAACAACGTCTTGACCGCGTTCCAGATCCACCCGCACGCCAACATGGAGTTGACGCCGGCGACGGTCGATCGGGACTGGATGGACGCCGCCGACCAGCGGCACCCGTACCGCTGCTTACCACTCAACATCGCCAACCAGAACGGCTGGTTCTTGAGCTGCCCGACCGACTTCCGCGTCTTCTGGTACGGCGGCGCGGCGGCGAAGGACCTCGAGGTCGAGTTCCTCGGTCCCGCCGACCCGTCGGTGTCGAGCCACTTCGGCAGCGGGGTCGTCACCTTCTCGATCCCGTTCCTGTTCCGCACGCCGGAGGGGGTCAACCTGTGGGTGAAGGGGCCGGCCAACATGCCCAAGGACGGCATCGTGCCGCTCGAGGGCGTCGTCGAGACCGACTGGGCGACCTCGACGTTCACGATGAACTGGAAGGTGACCCGGCCCAACGAGTGGGTCCACTTCCGCCGCGGCGAGCCGGTCTGCTTAATCGTGCCGATCCCGCGCGGCCTGACCGAGTCGCTCGAGCCGCGCGTGCGGCAACTGAGTGACGAGCCGGCGGTCCACGCCAAGTACCTCGAGTGGGAGGCGAGCCGCCGGGGCTTCCTGGAGGGCCTGCGGACGCTCAACCCCGACACGGTGAAGCGCGGCTGGCAGAAGGACTACTTCCAGGGCCGCACCGAGTCCGGCACGTTCACCGGCCACCAGACCCGCCTCGGCGTCAAGGAGTTCACCCGCGGCACCCCGCCGGCGTAACCCGGGGTCACGGCGCGACGGCGAACTGCTTGGGGTCGATGGCCGGCAGGGCCTTGACGGCGGACACGGTCACGCTCATGAACGGCTTGCCGCCGTGGGTGACGACGGCCTTCGTGGCGACCATCGCGCCGTCGAACTTCTTGAAGTCGCTCAGCCGCGTCTCCTCCTGGACCTTGGCGAAGCCGCCCTTGGCGGCCGGGGCCAGCGCCTCGCGGACGTAGCGGACCAGGTAGCCGGATTTGGCGTCGAACGAGAGCGTCACCGGCCGCGGGTCGGCCCCCTTGGCCGTCGGCGTCGCCGTGAGCACGCGGGTGTCGAGGTCGCCGAGCTTCTCGTCGGGCAGGGCCTTGAGCGTGTACTTGTCCGTGAGCAGCGGCGTGACCGTGGTCAGGTCCATCATGCTCAGGGCCTGCCGCAGTTCGGCCTTCTCGGCGTCGGTCTGCTTGACGGCCTGGCCGTTGGTGGTGGCCGCGAACCGGTCGCCGTTCACGACCTGGACGAGTTCGAGCTTCTGACCGTTGGCCTCGGTCTTGAGCGTCATGCGGAGCTTGTCCGGGGCCGCGAACAGGACCTCGCTGGCGACGGCGTACTCGGTGCCGAGGACGGTCATGGTGCCGCTGGCGGCGGACGACGAGACGGCGAGTGCCTTGAGGGCGGCCTCGCCGCCGTGGGCCGCGACGGCCTTCCGCACGACCGCCGCGGCGTCCGGCACCTCCTGCGCGGGGGCGGCCAGGGCGGCGGCCGCGAGCAGCGTGAGCGCG
>Ga0123339_10003594_pt1 | contig 10289 bp, 7 predicted proteins | sample lystaG_FD_89956 | JGI IMG/M metagenome (GOLD analysis project Ga0123339, IMG submission 89956) | Glacier valley bacterial and archeal communities from Borup Fiord, Nunavut, Canada, to study Microbial Dark Matter (Phase II) -... | ecosystem: Environmental > Aquatic > Freshwater > Ice > Glacier ... | reverse complement strand
TAACCGCCGATTACGACGTTGCCACCCCTCACGTCACCCCCTACACTAATCAAAGAGACCGAGTCCGTGATCTGCTTGATCATGCTGTAGTGGAGCATGTCTTCGCGGCAGTAGGCCAGCACGGTGTCGAGGGCGTCACGTAACGCCATGTTATCGGTTGCGCGCTTATTGATCGCCCGTGCGGCACGCAGTGGGTCGAAAATATTCCAACCACGCAGAGCTTTAAGTAACAGTGCTAGTTGTTCAGAGCTGCACGCCGTTTGCAACCGGGCACGCTGCATCGGGTTGTCTTCGGCATCGCGCACGGACCAGAGGATCGCACCGCTCAGGATGCCATAGGGAAGGTTGAGCGTGATATCCTGCTTGAGCAGCGGTGCGAATATATTGTAGGCGGTATGGAGCGCGCTGCGCCAAGCATCATCGGTAAGCGACATGGAGCGAGCCTTTCAAGCGGCTGATTTACTGATATTTTGAGTACCGAACGTCGACAGTACCATTTTGCGATTCATGCTGGTAGCGGATTTACACACAGGCGTAAACGCGATCTCTGTCAGCCGACCGCTTATTCTGTACTTAATGTTAGGTGTTTTTGCCGTAATCCATGATGGCCGCCATCACCCCTTGTAACGTTGATTGATATGGGTTGTCGTCTGGCAGCGATGTAGGCTGATCATCCAACACGGCTAACAGCGCATCGCAGAACGCGACTTCGGGCAGCCAATTATCGCCTTGGGCTACGAAACTGTCACGAAAAACTTGTAGTTGTTTGTGCCACGCGTTGAATGCCACATTCGCGTCTGTTTTGACTGCAATGCTGTTTTCTGCTAGGGCGTTCATCATAGGTTGTGCGGTAGCGTTGATTGAGTGAGCTGTGATAAAGGGGCAACCAACGGTTTGCACAACGTTTCGTCGATTATTTCGGCGGACAACCCCGCCTGTTTTAAGTACAGCAGGTGGCGCGTTCGCAGTGTTTTGTCGAATTCAGTGCCAATAGCCATTGGCCTCGCAGTAAGCTTCCTCATTACATTAACTGCCTCCCACCAATATTTATCGTTCTCAAAATTTCCTACAAAGTCGAAGACGTGTCGGATGGGACGTCCAATGTTGACGCTATAACTAATATGGATCACAGAGAGATGCCTCAAAATTTGATGCCAAAAGTCTCTACAGCTATATCGTTTAGCGGATCAGCAGCAGCGTCTCTGCGATCTTCACTGCGATGGGCGCGACGGCCAACAGGTTCACAGCGGCCTTTTTTAGGTTGTCGCCGCGAATTTGCAGCCGTTTCGCGTCGGGCTTAGGCTTGTTGGCTTCCTCGACAGCGTCTTCAACTGCTACCTTCACTTCAATTATCTGTTCGGTATGCTCTTTTGGTGCCTTTTCAAGCATCGCCAACAAGTCCGCGATCTCAGCTTTTAGACGCTTACGCACATCTTCCGATGCGGCGGGCAGTGCGCCGACATTGATTGACAAATCACCGTGAATGGTCTGCGTGCTGCCGATCAGGACATTTTGACCACTGACACTGCCAGCGATGTGAATGCCGGATGGATTGCTGTTTTGGTCACTCATGGGTTCGTTCCTTTTTTAAAATCGTCGATTGCGGAAAGTATAGCTTGTAAATATGGCTTATATGGATTGTTATCTGGCAGCGCGGTGGGCTGATCATCCAGCACGGCGATCAGCGCATCCGCGAACGCGACTTCGACCTGCCAACTTGCACCTTTAGATGCTGCCTCATCGCGAAACGCCTGTAACTGTGTATACCATTCGTCGAGGCTGTCGGGCGCACTGGTTTTGATGGCAACTGTGTTCCCGGCTAATACCTGAATTATTCGTCCGATAACGTTTGAGACGGCGATTTTGCGCCATCGCGTCGGCGTTTCAACTGTTCTAAAACACGTTGATCGCTTTCCAGATCAGGATGTTGTACTTGCCGATCCAATTCAACACAATGGCTAACATACTCAATCGCTTTATTCAGATCACCTAAACTTTGATAGGCCATGCCAATATTGAAGCAGGTGACAGCCTCACCGCTGCGGTCACCCACGGCGCGGCGTAAGGGCAGCGCTTGCGCATAGTAGTCCAGTGCGCGCGCTTTGTCCCCCAAGGCCACGTAGGCCACTCCGATATTTGTGAGGGTGGTTGCTTCGCCGCGACGGTCGCCCACGGCGCGGCGTAAGGGCAGCGCTTGGGCATAGTAGTCTAGTGCGCGCGCGTTGTCCCCCAAGTCCGCGTAGGCCACTCCGATATTCGAGAGGGTGATCGCCTCGCCGCTGCGGTCGCCCACGCTGCGGCGTAAGGGCAGCGCTTGCGCATAGTAGTCCAGCGCGCGTGCTTTGTCCCCCAAGACCGCGTAGGCCGCTCCGATATTCGTGAGGATGCTCGCCTCGCCACGACGGTCGCCCACGGCGCGGCATAAGGGCAGCGCTTGCGCATAGTAGTCCAGTGCGCGCGTGTTGTCCCCCAAGTCCGCGTAGGCCGCTCCGATATACGTGAGGATGCTCGCCTCGCCGCTGCGGTCGCCCACGGCGCGGTGTAAGGGTAGCGCTTGCGCGAAGTAGTCCAGCGCGCGCGCTTTGTCCCCCAAGTCCGCGTAGACCGCTCCGATATTCGAGAGGGTGGCTGCTTCGCCGCTGCGGTCGCCCACGCTGCGGCGTAAGGGCAACGCTTGCGCGAAGTAGTCCAGCGCGCGCGCTTTGTCCCCCAAGTGCGCGTAGGCCACTCCGATATTCGAGAGGGTGGCTGCTTCGCCGCTGCGGTTGCCCACAGCACGTTGCAGGGGCAGCGCTTGCGCGAAGTAGTCCAGTGCGCGCGCTTTGTCCCCCAAGTCCGCGTAGACCGACCCGATATTCGAGAGGATGCTCGCCTCGCCACGACGGTCGCCCACGGCGCGGCATAAGGGCAGCGCCTGCTCAAAATAGTCCAGTCCGCGCGCGTTGTCCCCCAAGTGTGCGTAGACCGCCCCGATTTTCGTGAGGGTGGTGGCCTCGCTGTTGCGGTTGCCCACAGCGCGGCACAGGAGCAGCGCTTGCGCGAAGTAGTCCAGTGCCGCGCGCTTTGTCCCCCAAGTCCGCGTAGACCGACCCGATATTCGAGAGGATGGCTGCTTCGTCGCTGCGGTTGCCCACAGCGCGGCATAGGGGCAGCGCCTGCTCAAAATAGTCCAGTCCGCGCGCTTTGTCTCCCAAAGCCGAGTAGACCGACCCGATGTTCGACAGGATAGCGGCCTGGCCGCTGCGGTCGCCCACCACACGTTGCAGGGGCAGCGCTTGCTCAAAGCAGTCCAGCGCGCGCGCGTTGTCCCCCAAGTGCGTGTAGACCGCCCCGATATTCGAGAGGGTGGCGGCCTGGCCGCTGCGGTCGCCCACCGCACGTTGCAGGGGCAACGCTTGCTCAAAGTAGTCCAGTCCGCGCGCGTTGTCCCCCAAGTGCGCGTAGACCAACCCTAGATCGTTCAGGAACCGAGCTTCATGAGGCGCATCCTCAAGCTGACGACTGACTGTGAGTCCCATCTCTGTCCAGTCAATTTGCCGCACTTCGCGACGATTGGCCAGGTAGTAACTTGTATTAAGCACGAATGACTGTGCGCGCTTGAGTACAATTTCAGGTACAGCAGCCACATTCGATGTGCAGACTACGAGTTCATTCCCTGTGGCATGGATATGGGGTAAGTAGTTTGACAAAGTCACATTCGAAAAATGAGGCGGGTTGGGATAAAAATAGCGGAATGAAAACGAAACAGCACGGAACGAAATAAGTCGCTGGGGGCTGTCTGCGGAAGCAATCGGTGATCTAGGCTATCGCTTACGGCAGTTCTGGCGCTACTTTGGACAATGGACGCGAACCCGGACACATGATACGAGCGCATATGGGTTGTGCTACGTGAGTGGATTGTTACGGATGACGGAGAGCCGAACGATGGCCGCGATTGCGCGTGAAGGACGCGTGGCCGAGCAAAATATGCCACATTTCATGAGTAATTCGCCATGGTCAGGCCGCGCATTAGTCGAGCAAGTGCAAGCAGCCATTCTGGAGCGGCGCGAGTTGCCAGGTGGGATGTTGATTTTGGATGAAAGCGCGGATGAGAAGTCAGGGGAAAACAGTGCAGGAGCAGGTCGCCAGCACAACGGACGGCTGGGAAAAATTGATGAGTCGCAAGTTGGGGTGTACTTGGCGTATGCACACGACCAAACGTGGACGCTGTGGGATGGTGAACTATTCGTGCTGGAAAAATGGTTCAGCATGGAAGCCGCACCGCGTCGGGCGAAAGCCGGGCTGCCCAGCACACATACGTTTCAGACCAAAGTTGACATCGGCTGGCAGATGATTATGCGCGCCAAAGCGCTGGGATTGAAATTTGAGGCAGTGACCTTTGACAGTCTGTACGGACGCAGCCACTGGCTACGCGAGTGTTGTGAGCAAAGCCAGAGTGAATATTACGCCGATATTCCCAGCAACTATGCGCTGTATCGCGACGTTCCGCAAGTGACTTTTGAACTCAATAAACGCGGTGAACCCACCCAGCAGTTCACAGTTGTGGGACAACCCGCCCTCAGCGCGGCGACATTCGTGAATTTACCCCAGACCCGCTGGGAGAAAATGACCTTACGTCCCTGCGAACGGGGTCACTTGCGGGTTGAGTTCGCCCGCATTCCAGTGTGGACGGTCAACAGCCGCGGCACCGTTCGAGAAGAAACCTTGCTGCTCAAGCGTGAAAACAACGGAATACGCCACACCTTGACCAACGCCCTCCACAGCACACCGCTCGCAACTTTGGCTCACCGCAAATGTCAGCGCTATTTTATCGAGCGCAGCCTCCAAGATGCCAAATCCGAACTCGGCATGGCCGATTTTCAAGCGCTCAAGTACCGTGCCTGGGAGCATCATTTCGCTTTAACCCTCGTCGCTACCTGGTTTATTGCCGAAACTTGCCTGGATTGGACTCAGGAATTCCCGCCTGATCCCCAACTACAACATGACTATACTATCGACGTTTTGCCTCGGCTTTCTGTATCGAATGTCTGTGCGCTTCTACGCGCCGCACTTCCCCTGAGACAATTGTCTATTCAGGAAGCAGCAGCGCTGGTCGTTCAACATCTTGACAATCGTACCCGTTCGCGTCGCTCACGTCTCAAAAAACGCCCTGAATATTGAATGTGACTTTGTCAAAGTAGTTACACAAACACAACTGTTCTGCCGCGGCATAATGGCATAATGGCATAATGAATAACTGCTTTATTTTGGGACGGAAATACGGCTATCAATTCGAAGCAGTGTTTGTTCCATAACCGATTCATCAACCGCAGTTTGCAGAAGTCTTCGTCGTTCTTCAGAAATACGTTTTATCCCGTAAAATTCTGCAGTTCCGCGTATTAGATCTTCTTCTTCAAGACTTAAGCTGTCTCGCGTAATATTGAGCATATATTTCTTAATTTCCTGAACTGGTATATGCTCAATGTCACGTTGTGTCTCCTCTGACTCAGCCTTACGAATCAACACTGTTTTGAGATCGGCAGGCCATAGAAAATCATCGCGTGTATTCACTGGATGTAATGACATCCAGTGAGCAAATACTGACTCAAGGCGTTCAGAAATCTTTTTTCCTTGCCTCCTAATACCCCACGCCCCTAAGACACGCCTAAATGCGATATCTTTGTGGATCGGCCCTTCTTGCTTAACCACCTCTTGAAGGACAGAAAAGATGAGTTCATCAGAGGCATCTTGAAAATTATTGGATTGTGCCGGCAGTTCAGCCAGCCTATAAGAAGTGATCCAGGGAATTGCTTCTATTGGTGTTGATGTAGTTATGGGGATTGCGTCCGACATTTCTGTACTAAATCTGTCAGGTAGGATCACATTATCGCTTTCTACGTCTACCGTTTGGGCGATCTTCGATACAGGGTCATGTTTCTGGGATGAACGTGCATCTTCGATCGCCTGGAGAACTTTCCTGATTTCATCCTCTTGTCGTGTGACCCAGTTGCGCGACCAGATACGGTGAATCCTCCATCCCAAACGTTCGAGGATCTGCTGACGCAAGCGATCCCGTTCGCGCGCGGTTGCAGCCGAGTGATAGCTCGCGCCATCGCATTCAATTCCCAATAGATAACGCCCAGGTTGTTGTGGGTCCAGAACTGCCAAGTCAATTCGGTAACCCGATACTCCTACTTGAGTTTTCAGTATCAATCCCTTTGAGCGCAAAACGTCATAAACGGATTTCTCAAAAGGCGACTCAAGCTGTTGCTGTTGAAGCTCTTCATCAATATCCAATTCATTATAAAGTGCTCCAATTCCATCTCTTGCAACCATCATATAACTTCGCAAGAGCTTGACTCCCAGCTTGCTTATGCGTGTAATATCTATATCTTCAGGTTGAATAGAGGAAATTAGCTTTACAGAACTTCTTGCACGCGTGATCGCCACGTTTAATCGCCGTTCACCTCCCTCCCTATTTAAGGGGCCAAAATGCATCAGCAATTTTCCGTCTGCGTCCTTTCCATATCCAACGCTCAGAAATATTACTTCGCGCTCGTCTCCTTGAACCGTTTCTAGATTTTTGATGAACAGGGGTTCTTCAACCTCCTTCGCTGAAATTGCCTGAAGCATAGGATCTCCGCGAAGTGCCTGTTCCCATAACTCCTCAATCATTTGCTGTTGGCTTTGACTGAAAGTAACCACACCGAGCGACATTTCGGGATGTGATTTCAGGTGTGCAGCCATCATTTTGACAACCGTTTCGGCTTCTTGTTTGTTGGCGTGTGTTGAACCGCGAACAAAAATGCCGTCATCAACATAAATGTATTCTAGAAATCTCGACTTTTGTTTTTCGGTAAATGCAGAAGGAAAGGTGATCAAGCGTTTGCCATAAAAATGGAAGTTACTGAAAGCAATTAGCGATTCATCTTTGCTTCGATAATGCCAAAGCAAAGATTTGGTTGGTAAATGTACATCCAACTCGTGGAGCACACTTTCAAAAGACTCCACGGCGTTGGGTTCATCTTCATCCCAGTCACTATCGCTATTCAGGGTTTCAAAAAATCGTGTCGGTGGCATTTGCTGCCGATCACCTACAATAATGTGCTGCTTACCCCGCATCAACGCTCCAACGGCGTGTTCCATCGGTATCTGGGACGCCTCATCAAAAATGACTAAATCGAATTGATATTTCTCAGGTTGCAAGAGTTGACTTACGGTTAGTGGACTCATCATCAAGCATGGACGCAGCTTTGTAATGAGGTTTGGAATCTCGTTAAAAATGCGCCGGAGCGATTTGTGACGACGCTGTTTATTGACTTCAGTTCGAAGTAGCATCTCCTCGGAAGTGCGAGCGGTCACTAGGCCATTACTTTTGGATTCGGCACTAAAATAACGCGCATGTATTCGTTGTCGTGCTGCTTTAATAAATGCTTGGTCAGCATTTTGGAATTGGCGAATCAAATCCTCATGTTCTTCAGCGCGAAAATCCACTAATGCATTCTCGCGTTGTACAATGGCATCTACATAGCGTGCAAAAAAGTAATGCAAATATGTGTCGCGCCAGTGCTCGGGGTTCACATCGCGCTCAAGTGCCTTTTGTATGAAGTTTTTTAGCTCGACATGAGTCGCTTTTTCAAATACTTCATTTAGATTTACCCATTTTTCAAGACGAGTTATTGCAACTAATTGTCTACTGGCCCACTGGGCAATGACCTCGGCAGGGAGTATGTCTATTTTCTCCAACTCGACTGGCAATTTATCAACTGCATAGATTGCGCGTAAGCGTTTCAATGCCTCGTTGAAATCCTCAACAAATATATTTAGCTTACTGATTAATGCAGTAATCTCGCTTTCAACTTTGCCAACGAGCTCTATCCCATTGCCTTTTTTGTCAATACGATGTGATTTATACAGGGTTTGAACCCTGTGCAATCCATCTAATGCCACTTTGGGATCAACGTTAGCAACATCCCCAGACCAGCGGACTGAGCGCCAGTCAGTAGTAAGGGTCTTGAACCCAGACCCAAAACTTCTCAAGAAACTTGGTGTCCGGGTTGCTTTTTCGAAAGAACTAATCCATTGATCAAATGCTACATCTTGTATAACAGGGCGAAAATCTTTGGCAAGACTCACTAATTCACGCATTTCACTAAGGGTTTGGGGCCTGTGGAGACCATATAACGACGCTAAGCGAGAAAAGTCACCGTCGACGGTAGCTTCAAGTTGTTTGAGGATCTCTAATGAGCCCTGTATTTTTGTATACTCTTGTAATGGTAGAGATGTAATATGCACACCTTTCCAGGGATGCGTTTCGATTTGTGCGATTTCTGCGGAAAATCTATCCAATCGGTCAAGAATCGTTTTACGTTCCGCAAAGGCATCAGCCCTAATGCTTTCAACGTCATCGATATCAAAATTGAGTGATGCAGAGTAATTTGGATATTTAGTAAGTTCTCCATAGGCATCCCAAGCACTTTTCTTCAAGCCGAAATAGGGCTTATGTAGGGCGCGAATGTAGGCATTAAGCCGTTCACGCGTGTCAGACAATTGCTGAGCTATATTAAGCTCGTTAGCGCCCAAATGAGCCTGTGACGTATTTAGGGACTCTTTAAGTTCAGTCAAAAGCTGCTTTTTGTCAGTTCTCTGGCTATGTACAACAAGCACATAGCGGCTCAACCCAGCTTTTTCTAGGCGCTTGTAAACGACTTCCAACGCCGCCATCTTTTCGCTAACAAACAGCACTTTTTTGTGTTGCGCAATCATTTCAGCAATGATGTTAACAATTGTTTGACTTTTGCCCGTTCCCGGTGGGCCTTGCACAATAAAGCTCATCCCTTTTTTGGCGGCTTCAATGACCTCCTGCTGACTTGAATCCGCGTCTAATATCTGGAAAACTGTTTCAGGGCTTACCTGTTCATCCAAATCACGGGCGTTTACCAGATCGATAATACCTTGGTTAAGCACCGCTTCCCGGTTAGTAAGCAACTGAAAAATTGGCGTCTTGTCAATTAAGGGTCGGTTCGTCTCGATATCGTTTACCATTAGTTGATAAGGGGTGTTCAAAATTGCCAGGACAGCCTTTTCTTGAATAGCCCATGCAGCAAAGCGAGAACCCGCCTGAGAAAGATTCTTCCGAAGCGTGTGGAGGTACTGTTCTAGACCATGTTCGCCGGGTTCCTCTGGAAGGTCAGGAAGTTTGATGGCAAAATTCTGTTCCAATTTCGAGCGCAGCGTTGCATTTATTGATACCCCATCGTCTGTCATTTTAATTTGATAAGGTTTGAGTACCGATTCGCGACTGATGGAAATTGGCACAAGCACAAGCGGAGCCAGAAGAAATGGGGAGTCTTCTGTTTCTTTCCAAGAGAGTAACCCTAAGGCAAGAAATAGGACCTGTCCCCCATGCTCTTCGGTCGCAGACTTTGAACGTGATTGAAGGTTTCGTAGCACCTGAAGAACTTTTGCACCAGGTACGGGTACAATCTCTTTTGCGTTATACGGAACACGATCCACATTCCTATGCGATGTCTGAAAAGTGTGTTGGGTAGGCTCTGTAACTTGTTTGTCAGGACTCAGTGATGACTCTGTCGAAATCCCCGGTTTTGTAGTTGTAAGTTTGGTTGGAATAAGAGGTGTCTGATTCTCATCTGATATCTGACCTGAACTATTTATAGGCAGGTCTTCAATCCGCACTTTCAAGCGAGATTCTTCCCAGATCACACTTTTATAAAGATCCAAAATCGTAGGAGATTCAAGTTCGAGCACAGATTGGCTGGTTAGTTTAAGATTGATAAGTGGATTACGCAGACTCTGATCTTGTAATTGTTCCAACCATTTATCGATTTTGAGATCTAGTTGTTGTTTTTGGTTTTGGATGTTAGCCATGAGAACTATCCTAAAAAGCTAGTGTCGTTGCGCTACGTCAATGAGTGGGAAATGGAATGGAAATGTAACAACAAAGACAACGCGACGCAAGATCAAAACGCCAAAACAAACTTAGCTGGTAGGCTGACGCACAGAACATGAGAAACTTCTGTTTCTAAAAAATGGCGTTATTACGGGAAAATGCGATGCAATTTCCCCTCATCTCTATCGCCTCAGCCCATTAGGCCAAAAATACCCAAAATATCGCATCAGCTCAATCACCCAAACTGGACTTTTAATCAGTCATGATGGCAAATTTGGGGTTCTGTCGCAAAAAGGCGATCGGTTTGAAAAAGTGTCGGAATGAGTTGTGAAATTGGAAAAGTTAGGCGGCGATCCCAAATAGATGATTGATCAGTTCGACTTGGGCAAGAATATCGCCC
>Ga0123339_10003593_pt1 | contig 10296 bp, 6 predicted proteins | sample lystaG_FD_89956 | JGI IMG/M metagenome (GOLD analysis project Ga0123339, IMG submission 89956) | Glacier valley bacterial and archeal communities from Borup Fiord, Nunavut, Canada, to study Microbial Dark Matter (Phase II) -... | ecosystem: Environmental > Aquatic > Freshwater > Ice > Glacier ... | reverse complement strand
TGACAAATGAGGGGAAACCACCCCAGCCCCCTCCTTGAACAAAAGCAAAGGAGGGGGAGAGATGCATGTGCCTCTGTTGAAACATTTACAAACGACTGCATACGGTGCGAGACTGACCGTTTCGTGCTTATTTTGTGCCGGGGGTTGTGCCTGCTGGCGGTGCGACAGTAGACTTCGTACGCTTTTCGAGTCGGTCGAGGTTGCGCTTTGCGAGCGCATTGTTTGGGTCGGTTTGCAGCGCCTTACGATAGCTGACGAGGGCGGCGGCAATGTCGCCCCTGGTTTCGTAAACGACGCCGAGGTTGTTCCAGCCATCGGAAAATTTTGGGCTGATAGTCACCGCTTTATGGAAATAGCTCAGCGCATCGTCGAGCTTTTTCTGTTTTTGAGCAACCAGACCCAGTCCGTTGAGCGCGTCCGCATTGTCGGGTATGTCTGCAAGGGATCGGCTGTATTGATCGTACGCCTTCGCAAGATTTTCCGTATCGCCGCGCCGATAGTAGTAGGCGCCCAGCAGTCGACGGAGCGACGCGGTCTGACTCGAACTTCCCCCCAGTTTGAGTGCGGTTTCGAGCGTCGTGACGGCAGCCGCTTCATCCCCCTTTTTGTCCTGTGCTGCGCTCAGATTCGTCCATGCGCGAACATCCGTCGGGCTCTGTTTCACCAGCTGCATATAGGTGGCGATGGCTTCTTCGTATTTGCCCTGCTTGAACTGTACGAAGCCCAGCCCATGCAGCGCGTCGGCGTTGTTCGGCTCGATGGCCAGTACCTTCGCGTAAGAATTCCCTGCCGCCGTCAATCGACCGGCTCGCCCCTGCGCGTGACCGAGATTGATGAGCGGCTTGACCTGTTTGGGGGCAATTTCGCTCGCCTTCTGGAACTGATTGATGGCATCGGCGTCGCGTCCCGTCTCATAGAGCGCTTCCGCATAGGTCTCTCGCACCATATAGTCACCGGGCGCAAGCTGAACGGCACGTGCCAACGCGACACGTGCGGCGATCCATTCCGGGCGCGCATCTTTGGGCAGGTTCGTTTTAGTCGTGGTGTCCGGGCTCGATTTCAGTGAGGAAGTCGTCGTTTTGCGCGCGATAGCGACCTGTACGAGCGCGAGGTTGAGCGCGAATGCCGCGTTGTTCGGGTCGAGCGTGCTTGCTTTCTGGCACGCGACGAGCGCGGCAGACAGGTTCCCCGAGGCTTGCAGCGCGAAGCCGAGGCTGTCCTGAATCAGCGCGTCATTGGGTGCGAGCGCCGCCGCTTTACGGTAGGCGGCAACCGAATCGCTAATTTTGCCCATCTTATAGTAGACGCTGCCCAGGTTGTAATAGGGATCGGCAGAGGCGGGCTGCAGCTTTGCGACCGCGTTGAACTCCTGCACCGCCATCGGGTAATCCTTCAAACCATCATAGACGTTTCCGAGGTTGAGATGCGCTTCTGCCGCGTCGGGCTTGAGGCGTACCGCTTCCTGCAAAGGTTTGAGCGCATCCTGATATTTTTGCTGCTGGAGGTTGATGAAGCCGATCCAGTACAGCACGTTCGGCTCTTCCGGCGCGAGTGTATGCGCCGCCTCGAACTCCGACAGCGCCTCGCCGTACTTCTTCTCTTTGTAGAGTGCGACGCCCCGATCAAAGCGTTCGCGCACCGTCAGCGCTGGCGGCTCCTGCTTCGGCGCAGCGTCTTTTTGCGCGGGTTTGTCCTGTTTGGTATCTGTGCTAGCAGCCAGTTTCGCGGCGGTGTCCTGCTTTGCCGGTTTGTCCGTTGGCGGCGTAGTATCCTGTCCCATCGCAGGTGAAACAGGCATTAGTAGGATCAGTGGTAAAGGTATGGCAGCCAGCAGCCAGCGTTTGAGAAAAAAGTGCATCATCTATCCTGCTTTCGAAAGCATCGAATTAACTCAACAACTCCCCGTACAGAGGGTACCGATCGCGATGCTTCCGAGCACTGACAGTACCCGGCTGCAAAAAGCAAACGTCCTGCAGACGCGAATGCACCACCCTCCAACCCCCTCCCTGAAAAAAAGCAAAGGAGGGGGAGTAATACACGCACCGTTGGCAGATTTACTCTGACAGGGGACTGAAGTCCCCGTCTGGAGATGCAAAGCCCGCCTGCGCGGGCTGAGACCGAACCGGAATGCAAACGGCATCAGGCATTGCGTCCGAAGGACGCCGGGCAAATAGAATGAAGCACATTAGAAGCGGAGCGGAATGTGCCGCCTTTGCCAGACGGATCGGGGTTTCAACCCTGGGATCGGCACACAGTCCCTGCCAGTCTCAGGTTTTAACCCGAGGTACGTGGAACGCCAACGAGACAGTGGTTTTGAGCCGCCAGATTTCAACTCGAGAATGCTGTTAATCGCGGTGGCTCAGCAAATCCTGACGCTGGATACGCCGGTAGGATTGCAGCGAGAAGACCTGGAAGACGATCCCGATCCCGATCACACTGACACAGAGCAGAAATGCCGTGCGCCAGCTTCCACCGAGCAGGTGCAGGAGCGGCATCGCAACCAGCGGCGCGATCGTCCCACGCAAACCGAAAAACGTACTGTGCACTGCCTGATACTGTGCGGCGCGCCCTGGCTCCGCGAACATCAATGTCGTATTCAAATAGCCGAGATCGACGCCGTATCCCGAGACTGCGATCACGGTCGCGGCGGCATAGAGCCAGCTGATGTCCGTGCCGACTGCATAAAACAGCGGCGCGAGACAGTTGAGCAGCACGGCGACCAGCACCGTCGCGAGCGAGCCGAACCGATCGAGATACCAGCCCCAGAAAAACAGGCTGAACATCGAGAGTATGCCGCCGATGTTCTGCATCGTTGCGATCTGCGTCGGCGTGATCGAGAAATGATCCACCTGATAGATCGGATAGTACGTACTGGCGACGAGGTTGCCGAATCCGGTGATGATCACGCTCATCGTGAACCACCGGAACCCTTTGTTGTAGATCAGTATCCCGAATGTCTGGCGCAGGAATGTGCCTATCGGAGGCGGTGTGCTGACCGGTGGACTTTCAGTGAGTCGCAGCTGGGTAAAAGCATAGGCGGTGTAGACGCCGAACACGCCGCCGATCGCAAACATCCAGCGGAAATCCAGATGTCCGTGCTCCTGCCACCAGCCCATCAGCCGCGCCGTGAGCAGCATCGCCGCCGCCATCGCGATCCGCACGTAGCTCATCAGCCTGCCGCGCAGCTCGTCCGGATAGATGTCCTTCATGATGGAAGTATACGCGGGGGTTGAAATCGAGAAGATGATCGGCGCCATCGAAATCAAAAGTATCAACATTCCGCGACTGCCGCTGCCGCGCACCAGCAGCGGAGTCAGCAGAAAAAGCCCGCGTGAAAGCATCCACGTAACGGTGATGAAGGGCATCTTGCCGCGCCCCTCCATCTGCCTCGCCCACAGAATCGAAAACAGATACCCGACCGCCGGAGCCGCCGTCGCAATACCCATCTGGGTTCCGGTGGCATGGAGTTTGCCACGCGCGATCTGCAGTGCGAACGTCCAGATACAGCCCTGATAGATGCCGGCGGCGATGCCGGTGATCGTATCGATTCGCCAGTTGTACCAGACGAACTCCGGCACGAAATGACCCAGCAGACGCCGCAGTCGCCTGCGGACATGAAACGGTGTGCCGGAGCGCGGAGTTCCTCCCGAGGAAGCGCCAGGGGGTACACCAGACGGCGGTTGTGGCGGCGATACGGACACGATCGGTTTCCTTCAGTCACACTCTGTCGAACAGTTCGCCGCACTGTCCCCAAATCCCTGCTTCGACTGCTTCGACACTCTGCAAACCGGCGGAAACCAGGCATCCGGCATGAGGGGAACAATGTGTTCGATGATGTATTCAGAATAATAGGAATTTAATCATCACAAAATTCATGCCGGAGCACAAGAGCGGGAAGCGAATGAAAGGATTGTGAAGCAGGTGCAGTGGACAATCAAAAACAGGCTGGCAATCGGGTTCGTCGCGATACTTTCGCTCGTTGGTATCAATGCGGCGCTGTCGTATACGAACACAAGGTGCCTGATTATAAACGACCAGGCAGTACGTCACACCTATCAGGTGCTCAATGAGGTCGATAATACGCTCTCGCTGATGAAGGACGCCGAGACCGGAATGCGTGGGTATGTGATCACCGGCAAAGACAATTACCTGCAGCCTCATCGTGATAGTGTAGCCTCTCTGCCCGACAGTGTTGCACACCTTCGCAGCCTCGTAGCCGACAATCCCACACAGAGTTTCCGCGTTACGCAGTTGGAGAACGATATCAAACAGCGTCTCGCAAACCTCCAGAACACGATCGAGACACGCCGCCGAAACGGCACGGTGCACATGGACGAGGGCAAGCGCGAGATGGACAACATTCGTCTTCTCGTTGGCACGATGCGCGATACGGAAAGCGATTTGATGGACAGGAGGTCCGAGAAATCGCGCCTCAGCGAAGAGATTTTGTCCGGCGTTTTCTGGCTTTCGACGCTCGCCAATATGCTGCTTCTCGCCTATATATACTCACTGCTGGCGCGCGCCGAAGTCCGCAAATCGATGCTCAACGATGCCTACGCCGACCTGAAGCGGGTCGAGGAGATGCGCGACAGCCTGACCGCGATGCTCGTCCATGACCTGCGTACGCCTCTGACGACGATGCTCGGCTCGCTCGAAATGCTCAAGGGCGACGAGCTCGGTGCGCTGGACGAGGCGACTCAGCATGAGATGATCGTGATGAGCACGCAGGGCGGTTACCGTCTGCTCGGGCTGATCAACGAACTGCTCGACATCAGCAAAATGGAAGCGGGCGAGATGAAAGTGCGGCGCGACAATGTACGCGGAATCGAGGTGGTCGAAGCGAGTATCAAACAGGTAACGCTGGTCGATACGGGTGGAGCCGCGCCGATCGTCACCGAGGTTGCGCCGGATCTGCCACTGATGCAGGCGGACTTCGAATTGCTGACGCGTGTGCTGATCAACCTGCTCGGCAACGCGCTCAAGTTCACGCCGCGCACCGGGACGGTGACTATCGGCGCGCGGCTGGCAAATCCGGTTCGGGAGAAGCTGCGTGAGGCGACGATCCTGAACGCAGACACGCCGCTCGGGGATCCGTCGCCGGTCGTCCTATTTTCGGTGCGCGATACTGGCGAGGGCATACCGGCTGAGGACATCGATAAAATCTTCAGCAAATTCGGTCAGGTCGAATCGCGCAAAGCCGGACGCAAGATGTCGACGGGGCTAGGCTTGACCTTCTGCCGGCTGGCGGTGGAGGCGCACGGCGGACGCATCTGGGTCGAGAGCGAACTCGGCAAGGGCAGCACTTTCTTCTTTTCGATCCCGGTGCGCCCGTGGGAAGTAGTGCGGGACGGAGGCGAGACTCTGACCGCTGAAGCGGCGATGCAGCAGCCCGTGTAACATGGCGTTCGCCCAATTAGATGTCTCTGCGCTGGAAGAGAACGACGCCAATCAAAAAGACAAAGACGATATAGCAGGCGATGTAGACGGCGTCCAGATGGGCGAAGTGCAGATGCGCTCTCCCCCATTCCGTCAGAAATTGCGGTGACGTGCCGATACTGCCGCGAGGACCTTGATTCGTGATCGGCGCCATTGTTCCCTCGACCCACCAGCCCACATACCCCTGCGGCACAATCAGCCCGACCCAGTCGGCTATCTTATTCAGCACCGGCACATCATTGAACTCGCCGAGCGTATTTAGGATGCCGTCGAACCAGGCGAGCGCGCCGAGCGTCAGCGCGAGTGTTGTTCCAAACAGGCGCGGAACGATCGCTGAGAGCGTCAGCGTCAGCGTCGAAAGCAACACAGGGAAGAGCGCGAGGTAGGGGGCGGCACGCAGCATCGGCGTCAGATCGCGGTGTGTCTGCAGCGTGAGGGATAGCCAGGCGGTCGCTGTCCAGACGAAGGTGCTCACAATCAGAATGAGGTTCAGACCGATCCATTTGCCGAGCAGTATCTGCCACCGATAGATCGGACGCGGTAAAATGACGGCGAGCAGCCCGCGCTCTATCTCGCCGGAAACCGCTCCCCCCGCCAGCAGCGCGGCGAAAACCGCGCCGAGCGACTTGATCGACGAAAGGCACAGTCCCTGAATGGCAGAGCGGGCGAAAACCATACGAGTGGCATAGTCTTCAGGTGAAATACGACCGTGCGCAAGCCGGTCCTGCTGCCCTTTGTAAATCAGGAAAAGAATCAGCGAGATTCCGAGCACCAGCAGGCCCATGACCATCGCGCCGAGCAGTGTGCGACGCCGTACCGCCTCTTTGAGTGTCAGCCCTGCAATCGTAAAAACCGCCATGTGCCCTCATCCCCTAACTCCCTGCATAAGGAAGAACCACCCCCCTGATCAGGGGTAGGTATTTGCTGAGAAGCTCGTTCGGCTCAACGCGAATGCGGCATTGTTTTCGGCAAAAACAGCCTGTTTGACGCCCTGAAAACCAAATACCTACCCCTGTGAACCCCCCAACCCCCTCCTTGAAAAAAAGCAAAGGAGGGGGAGAGAATACACGTATTGTCAGCTCTCGCCTGGTAAAGTAAGGTGAGCAAATGCGTTCTGAATTATAGTTCGACGCCATTGATGATCAGGCGGAAAGTGCAGTCGAGCTTGGCGGCAGACTTGCGGCACATGATCATGCGGTCCACGAAAATCTCGAAGTACTCCATCAGCGGCGATTCGTGGACGGCGATCACGAGGTCCAGCGTGAGTATATGCTGCTCGCGGTCGATCAGGATTTTCGATTTCTGCACCGCATGGTTGACGCGGTCATGGATGTCGTAGGTGGCTGGATCGGGATTCTGGACACGCGTAAAATGCACATCGGACTTATCCGCTATGATGACCGCTGCGGTGACAGCATTGATCGGGACGCCTTCGGGTTCTTCGTGGTTGCCGATCGCGCCGATCACGGTGCCGATCTCGACCGCCGCCATGCCCATTTGATCGAGCAGTTGGAACGCCATCGTCGCGCCGATCTGCGGATGATAAATGCGGTGGACACAGTTTCCAATGTCATGCAGGTAGCCTGCGATGGCGGCAAGATCCACCGAGCGTGGCTCGTAGCCGAGTTCGAGCAGTATGTTTCGGGCGATGGCGGCGACAAGCGCGGCATGACGCAGACCGTGCTCGGAGTAGCCGATCGTCGCCATCTGCTCGTTCGCCTTCTCGATATAGGCGCGCACTTTCTCGTTGTGTCGCACTTCGCGCAGAGTCACGAGCCGCTGTGCTGGAATTGCCGACTGCGCGGTGTCGGGCACCGGAAGCGGCAGCCTGTCTGCAATTCCACTGCCGTTCGTACCATTTTTCAATTCGCTGGTAGGATCGCTGTTCAGTTCGCTCTGCGGGGTCGCAACGCGGTCTGCAGCGATCACGTCTATCGTCTCAGCCATGTCTAATTACGGTGACTTTCTGTACAGGGACTGTAAAAGAATAATCTCCCGGGCATTTGTAGGGGCGCTGCTTGCTGCGCCCTGTTTGCAGGTGCTGCGCCCTCCTGAGTCGGGAAGTTATATATTTACAGACCCATAGTAATTTTTTATAATGAGAAGCACTTGACCCGCGAAGGCGGGTTTTGCAATTCCAGACCTGGGCTTCAGCCCTGTGTCTGCAGCAAAGCCGAATGAATGTGTATCCTCTCCCTCCTTCGCTTTTGTTCAAGGAGGGGATTGGGGGGCGGTGCATTTGCTCCGCTTACTAAGGAGGGAGCTGGGATGGTTCTTATATATCAAGTACGGCGAAGGTGTGCGCGAGGTTCTTGAGATGATACTTGATATCGAAAGCATGTTCCAAATCCTGCGCCGTCAGGCGCTCCTGAACAGTCGGATCGGCGGCGATCGCATCTCGAAACGGCGTCCCATCCCACGCTTTCGAGGCGTTGCGCTGCGCGACGGTGTACGCCTCCTCACGGGAAAGCCCGGTCGCGATCAGCGCGAGCATCACCTGTTCGGAGCACACGAGACCGCCCATCTGCTCCAGATTCCGCTGCATATTCTCGGGGTAAACAAGCAGCGTATCGAGGATATTCGTGAACTTCTGCAGCATCCAGTCGACGAGTGTGGTCGTGTCGGGCAGGATCACACGTTCGACGCTGCTGTTGGCAAGGTCGCGCTCGTGCCAGGTCGTCATGCTCTCGAGCATCGGTATCAGATTGCCGCGCACGACACGCGCCAGCCCCGTAATCGTCTCGGAGTTCCACGGATTGCGCTTGTGCGGCATCGCCGACGAGCCCTTCTGTCCCGCCGCAAAATACTCCTGAACTTCGCGTATCTCGGTGCGCGCCAGATTGCGTATCTCTGTTGAAAATCGCTCCAGCGAACCCGCCAGAATCGCCAGCGTCGCGACCAACTGCGCGTGCCGGTCACGGGCGATGATCTGCGTCGAGATCGGTGCGACGCCCAAACCCAGGTTCTTACAGACGTACGCCTCGACCTCGGGTGCGATATTGGCATGAGTCCCCACCGCGCCGGAGATTTTGCCGACGCTGATCGCCGCACGCGCCTGCTGCAGGCGTTCGATGTTGTGGTTCATCTCGTCGAGCCAGGTCGCGAGCTTGAATCCGAACGTGATCGGTTCGGCATGAATGCCGTGTGTGCGTCCGATCATCACGGTGTCTTTGTGTTCGCGGGCGCGTTTGCGGATTACCGCGATCAGTTGTTCGCTTCGCCCGATGATCTGGTCGGCGGCGTCGCGCAGGAGCATCGCGAGCGCGGTATCTACGATATCATACGAGGTGACCCCATAGTGGACATAGCGTCCTTCTTCGCCCAGATTTTCGGACACATTTTTGACGAACGCCATCACATCGTGTCGCGTTTCGAGTTCGATTTCGGCGATGCGTGCGAGGTCGAAGTGCGCTCCGCTGCGTACTTTTTCGGTCGTGCCCGCAGGTATCTGCCCGAAGTGTTCCAGCCCATCGCAGACGGCGATTTCGACATCGAGCCAGCGCTGCGTTTTGTGCTGCGGGCTCCAAAGGTCACGCATTTCGGGGGTCGTATAGCGGTCGATCATAGCATGTCTCTCATTCCTGCTGCCTCACTCCAATTGCTGATTATATATGCTTGCGAAGTGGCATAGTATAGCCGTCCAGAGGGCGTCCCGTCAAGGCAGTCACCGCCTCATTGCCGTGCGAACGCTTCCGTCGACGACTCAAATTTAATATTAGTCGCCACAAATTTAACCTTCCGTTAACATAGTGAGCTATTGATTCATGTTATAGTATCCCGTAGCTAACGAAGGTTTGATCTGGCATTCAGCCAGACGATTGCTCGGACTGTCAGAGATCGCTTGCTCTGGCACAAGTGCATCCGTCCCCTCACTCAATACTTCAATACTTTGTAGACAGAATTGCAATCCTAAGGAGATGTTTCATTGAGTAATACATTGACAAGTCAGAATGCTAAGAAGAGTGGGTTTACCCTGATCGAACTGCTCGTGGTGATCGCGATCATCGCAATCCTTGCAGCGATCCTGTTCCCGGTTTTCGCGCAGGCTCGTGAAAAAGCGCGTCAGGCATCCTGCATGTCCAACATGAACCAGATGGGCAAGTCCACGATGATGTACGTTCAGGACTACGACGAGACGTTCTATGCGCACCGCTACAACTGCGATGGCGGCAGCGGGACTGGCAAAGCCACTACGACCTGCCCAGCATATCTGGATGGCAACGGCAATGTGGTTCCCGAAGCTGCCAACCTCGATGCGGATTCGTTGAAGCGTTACTATTGGGTCTATATCCTGCAGCCCTACGTAAAAAACTACCAGGTTTTCGTCTGCCCGAGCAACCCGAATGCGTTTGCGCCGAACAACAAGGCAACCCACATATTCAAAGCGCCGGGAGCAGTTGGCCAGAACTACGGCGGCGAGAACAGCTACGGTCATAATGATGGCTGGATGAGTCCGGCGGGCGGCTTCGCAATCGGCGGTCAGCCTGCCTCAGTCACGATGGGCGGTGTGCCTCGCGTCTCAAGTACGATCCTCATCACCGACGCTACCTACTACGGCGTCGATCCCGATGTCAATAATAATGAGAGCGGAAAGTCGATCCTCGAACACTGCTCGAATGGCGTGGACTGCAATGTTGAGCGTGACTATCTTCTGAAGCAAAATCAAAATGGGCAGTATCTGAACTACTGGAAGAACATCGGCAACGGTGACTGGAGCTACAATAATCAAACCGTTAATGGGGCTCCTGCGCAGCACTTCATCGACCTTGGCAAGACGCGCCACTCCGGCGTGATCAACGCGCAGTTCGTCGATGGGCATACCAAAGCGCTTGCCTACGATAAGATCATCGGCGACATTTG
>Ga0123339_10003592_pt1 | contig 10298 bp, 9 predicted proteins | sample lystaG_FD_89956 | JGI IMG/M metagenome (GOLD analysis project Ga0123339, IMG submission 89956) | Glacier valley bacterial and archeal communities from Borup Fiord, Nunavut, Canada, to study Microbial Dark Matter (Phase II) -... | ecosystem: Environmental > Aquatic > Freshwater > Ice > Glacier ... | reverse complement strand
GGCAAGACCAGTTGCCACGTTAACCACGACCGGGAAAATGCTGATTACCATGGAAGTCAAAATGGCAGGCACGGTGCCTGACCCAAACCACACGACAAAAAGCGGCACCACGGCTACTTTGGGTATGCTGGAAAAGCCGACCAGCAGCGGGTAGGCTACGTCGTAAGCCAGTCTGGAGGACCCAATCACAACACCGATGAAGATACCCGCCAGTACCCCCATCGCAAAGCCAGCAAGTGTGGTGTAAAGCGTCTGAACCGTGTGGGGCCAGAGCAGCGGCATTTTGTCGAACAGAACACGTGCGATCTGGCTCGGTCGCGGCAAAATCAAATCTGAAACGCCGGTCGCAAAACAGGCAAATTCCCACAACGTGAAGAATGCGATGAGCGTGATGGCGGACAACAGCCGCTGGCGCATCTGTGCCGATACGGCGCTCATGCTGCCACCGCCTCAAGTTCGGCAGCTACGTCGCCATCTCTGCGTGCAGAGGCGATGCGCATACGCAGTTGCTGCACCAGCGCTGCAAATTCAGGCGAATAACTACTTTCCAGGGTGCGCGGCCTGTCGAACGGAACCGCACGCGTTTCCAATATGCGCCCAGGTCGCGAACTCATCACGCAGATGCGGTTGGCCATATACGCCGACTCGCGCAAGTCATGCGTCACCAGCAATACCGTCGGCTTTTTCGCCATCCAAAGAGCCTGCATGATGTCCCAAAGTTCTTCCCTGGTGAACTGGTCAAGCGCACCAAAAGGCTCATCGAGCAACAACAGCTCCGGGTCGTGTATCAAAGCACGACACAGTGACGCCCGCTGAAGCATGCCGCCAGAAAGCTGCCAGGGCCGCTTGTCACCAAAACCTGCCAAACCGACCTGCGCTAAAAGCGCTTGGGCACGATCTGCAAATTCACCGCGTTTTTTGCGTGCATAGTCCTTGCGAAAAGGCTCCACAATTTTCAGCGGAATCATCACGTTCTCGAGAATCGTCAGCCACGGCAACATGGTGGGGTTCTGAAAAGCCAGTCCGATCCGCAAACGCGGTGTGGCGCTGGCATGGTGTCCTCCCGCGCTACCCGAGGAAACCGTACCGACTTCCCGACCTCCCGCAATCACCGCGCCAGCACTGGGCCTGAGCAGACCCGCAACCAATTTCAGGATGGTTGACTTACCGCAGCCGCTCGGGCCAACCAGCGCCACAAAGTCACCCTCATCAATGCCCAGCGTGGTGTGGTCCAGCGCAACTGTGCCACCGCCATACCGAAGCATGACATCTGAGAGTTGAATGAATGAATTACCCATGGTCTCTTTCAAAAAATTGAATCGGCTGACTTCCGTATTACGCTCTAAACGTTAGCCATTCGAACGATGGCCGCTACCGGGCCACCGCCAGCGGGGCCCTGATGTTCAGCGCCGCCCGATACATACAACTCACAGTGCCCAATGACAGATGCCAAAACGCCGCCCACCACCGCCCTGGCATGCCGCGTTGAATGAATGTCCGAATCATTGAGCATGGTGTGCCGAGACTGCCGTACCCGTCCGTCCGGGTTTGCTTCGGCCTTGGCCAACAAACTGACAACGCGCTGTGCCAGCAAAGCCGAATCATCTTCTGGGTTCAAACCCGAAACCTCTTGCAAAAGTTTTCGTATGCTCGCAGCATCGATGGCATCTTTCATCACAGTGTGCGCGATACGCAGTGTTGACTGGCTGGTCGTCGCTTCGCCAAGCACAATGACCACGTTGCCTTCAAGTTCAATGCCGGCAGAAACCGAAGCAAGCGACGAGTAAAGGCCCCAGTCTGACAAGATGTCTGAATCATCGACCTGCGCGCGCTGAAGCTCACCAAGGGCCACAGCCACACCGAGGGCCGACGCACCACGCGAGTAGCCCATAGATTCATAGCTGTCACGGGTGACTGGCAAAGCACCCCGCGACAACGCATCATTGATTTTTGCAGCCGTCAGAAGTGGGCATTTGACCTGAACAAAATGAACATCAGCAGGGTCGCTGATGCCAGCGTCATGCATTGCCGCCAAGGTGGCACGTGCAGTCGCATCCACTTGAGCTACCCGACCCATCTCTTCAGGTAAAAAATCTTGTGTTTTTGCAATACCGACCACCAGGCGCTTGAAAGTGGGAAGGGCAGTATCAACAGCAGGTAACCAGCGACGTGTGAACACCGTGAAGTGTGGCGACAAAACACCTTCAGTGCCGCCCGACATGACCAACGCCACCCGGGAATGGACCTGCTCCAGCGTGCAGCCCAGCGCCGGCGCCAGCAACTGGCACCAGGCCGAGCTTGCGTACTCGCGCGTGAAGTCGTTCACGCAGCCATTACCCTCAGTTTTCCCCATCACGGCAACCACCTCGGCGGGCACCAGATCACCAACATCAATCAGCGCCTGAACGCCCGAAAGATCACCGGGACTCCGGCAGGGAACGCGCCACACGTCAACTTTTTGATGCAGTTGGGTTTTCATGCGTCACCTTTCACAGGCTCGCCGACTGGCAACGCATTGACTGGTATGCCTCGGGGCGTCTGGAGGATCGCGCTGCTGTAGTGCTCAGTGTTGAGCGGCTTGGGGGTTGGCATTTTCTGCACGCTTTTTACAGAACGGCCCCAGCCCGCTGCTTCTGTCACAAGCTTCCCATCACGCATGACAAAACGGCCACGTACCAGAGTATGCAGCGGATAGCCCTGCACAGCACGACCATGCCAAGGGGAGATTTTGCTGATGCTCTGAAGGCGGTTTTGCGACAGCACGCCCAAACGCTGCATGTCTACCAAAGTGATGTCTGCATGGGCACCCGGCGCAATGATGCCCTTCGTTCCGTAAAGTCCCCACGCTTTTGCTGGGGCAACAGCGCTCCAGCGCACGTAATCCATCAAGCTGGCGCGGTTGCGATTGACTTCGGTCAGCATGAGCGGCATCTGCGTTTCCACACCCGGGAATCCGCAATCACAGTTCCAGATACTTTCCCGCATCTTTTCTTCAGGCGCATGAGGCGCATGGTCAGTAGCGATCATGTCAATGGTGCCGTCCATCAATGCATCCCAAAGGGGCTGGTTGTGGCGAGCCTCACGGATAGGTGGGTTGACCCGCATGATGCCCCCCAGTTTGAGCATGTGCTCGGTGTTGAGCAGTAAATATTGTGGGCATGTTTCAGCTGTCACATCCACACCGCGTCGTTTGGCGTCACGCAACAGGTACAAAGAATCGGCCGCGCTGTGGTGCGCTATGTGAACACGCGCGCCGGTCCATTCCGCCAGAGTTAGCACCCGGCCGATAGCTTCTATCTCCGCTACCGCAGGCCTGGCTGCCAAATGAGCTAGGGCATCTATGCGTCCTGCCAACTGCATGTGCTGCTGCCGCCGACTCAAGATGGACGAGTTTTCTGCGTGCACCACGGTGCGGATGCCCAAAGGCGCGAGTTTCTCAAAACCTTCCAGCAAAGCGCCATCTGTCGGTGCGGGTAAATTACCAAAGGTGTTGCCGACAAATGCCTTAAAGCTCGTCACACCCGCATCCAGCAGCGCTTCAAGATGGTCTACTGTGTCGTCACCTAACAGTCCATGGATTCCAAAATCCACATAAGACGACTCGGCAGCCTTCTGCTTGAGCCGCAAGGCTTCCAGCGTCGCCGTGGGCGGATTGGTGTTGGGCATTTCAAACACCGTGGTCACGCCGCCGCAAGCCGCTGCAGCCGAGCCAGTTTTCCAGGTTTCCTTGTTCGGGTAACCAGGATCACGAAAATGCACATGGCTGTCAATGGCACCAGGCAGAAGAAAAAGGCCGTCAGCCCGCATTTCTTCACGCGCTGCCGGCATCAAGTCATCATGACCAACGGCAACAATGTTTCCGCCCGCAATCGCAACACTGGCTTCAATGATCTGATCTGCTGAAACTACTCGGGCACCCCGAATCACCAGGTCTACTTCTTTCATGGTGTTTCCTTTCACAGCATGGCCCAGCCGCCGTCGACGGGCAGGTCAACGCCAGTGATCTGACGGGAGACATCACTCGCCATAAAGAGGCATGCGTTGGCAACATCGTCATCGTTCGTCACACGCTTCAGCGCGTAATCGGCGGCATGCCTGGTCATGGCTTCTTCAAGGGTGATACCCAGCTTTTCGGCCATATTTGCGCAAACCTTTTCACGAAACCGCGGGCCATCGACCATGCCTGGCGCAACGCAATTAACGTTGATACCGTAGGGACCAGCTTCTAGTGCAAAACTTTTGGTGATGCCGCGCAGTCCCCATTTGGACGCCGAGTACGCCATGCGGCCCGCGCGCCCACGCATGCCAAAAGTACCTCCCACATTGACGACTTTGCCACCCTTGCGGGCTATCATTTCTGGTAAAACTGCGTGCATCGTGTTAAAGCATCCCGTCATGTTGAGCTGCACGATTTCATTGAATTCCTCCGTGCTGGTTTCCCAGCCCGTCTTGCCAATGGGGCCCGAGCCGCCCGCCACATTGACCAGCACATCAATACGCCCGAATGCTCGCACTGCCTCGGCTGCCAGCGCCTCGGTTTGTGCCGGTACCGTCATGTCACAAGATACGACGAGCGCCTCCACACCCAGCGCACGCGCTTCAGCAGCAACAGATTCGATGGCTGCCATATCGCGGCCAGCCAGCACCAGCTTCGCGCCCTCACGCGCGAATGCCAAAGTGACAGCGCGGCCCATGCCTTTGGCCGGTCCGGTGATCACTGTTACCTTGCCTTTGAGTTGGAGATCCATGGGGGTGTTGTCTTTCTGAAAACTTTAAAATTTCGAGAGCCGCTCGCTACGCGCGGGCAAAAAGCTGCGATTGAATACTTCGCCAGCGGTGGGAGTGCGGGGTAGTTGATTGGCTTCCACCACGATCCCGATGGCCTTATTCAGGCGTTCATCATCAACGTCACCCAGACCGATACGCGCAATCTCAGGATGGCTCATGTCATTGCGAATCGTAGCCAGCAGTTTTTCTTTTTCTACGTCGCGCTTGAGCAACGGCTCGCGCTTCATGGCGAAATCAACACCAGCGTCCGGGTTGGCCGCCACTTCCTTGATGGCTCGGTTAAGCGCCTTCACAAAGCCCTGAACAGCTTTGGGATTTTCAGCTACGAAGCTTTTTGAAAAAAACACAGCATTTGAATACAAATCCATCCCGGAGTCACCGTAGCGGATAAAACGCAGGTCTTTGGCTGGATCCAGCCCCATCGCCTTAGCACTGAAAGTGACGGTGGTGACGTAACCAAACACCGCATCAACCTGACCTCGTGCCAACATCTGCTCACGCAGGTTAGGTGCCATATTGGTCACAGTGACTTTGGTCGCGTCGATTTTTGCAATCTTGGCGTAGGCGGGAAATAGTTTGAGCGCAGCATCGTTGGCCGGCCCACCAATGGTTTTTCCTTCCAGGTCTTTGGGTGTCTTGATGGGGCTGTCCTGCTTGACCACCACCGTAAAAGGGGGGGTGTTGTACAACATGTAAACAGCGACCGGCGCATCGGCTGGCCGCTTTGAAGCCAGATCAATCAACGCATTGAGGTCACCAAAACCAGCTTGATACGCGCCCGATGCAACCTTGGGGATGGACGCGGCTGAACCTTCGCCCTGGTCAAACTCGACGTCCAGCCCCTCGGCCTTGAAATAACCTTTGTCCTGCGCCAGAAAAAACCACGACTGCGCGCCTTCATATTTCCAGTTCAGAACCATCTTGATTTTGGTCTGCGCTAAAACTGCAGCGGGTGAAAGTGCTGCGCACAGCGTTAGCAATGCAAAGCGGCGGGATAATTTCATGATTTTCTTTCGGTTGGTTATGAATCAATACGCAGCGCGGGTAATCTGCACCGGCCCTGATACCTGAACGCCGCGCTTGATCACAGCGAGCCTGGTGGACTGCTGCAAAATGGCGTCAGGAACAGATTGGGCATCGAGCACGATCAGGTCAGCCAGGCAGCCTGGCGCCAATCCATAGCTTTCAAGCCGCAGCATTCGCGCGGCGTTGCTGGTCATGGTCTGCCAAACTTTTTCGAGCCCAGCGTTATGCAGCTGCTTGGTCAGCTGTGCGAGTAAAAGCATGGCTTTGAGCGGGTCGGCATCGCCAAAGCGAACAAAAGGATCACGCATGTTGTCGGTGCCACAGGAGACGTTGATGCCTGCTTCCATCAGTTCCAGAGTCCGGGTCAGGCGCATGCGTGTGGGCAAAACGCAGACCTGCAGATCGGCCCTTTTCATCAGGTCAATTGTTTCGCTCGCAACAGCATTGCTAACGCATGCCAGTGAGGCGATGTGCGACACAGCCACACGCCCCTGCCAGCCCTCATCTATCGTCTTTTTAGCCACGTAGGGCAGCGTGAAAGCGACCTCTGCGTCCCAATTGTCAAGGTGGTAATCAATGTCGCAGTCATGCAGTTTCGCCAGGGCGAAGGTCTCGTCAACCTGCCGCTCGGGTTCTGATGGCCAGATGGCACGGTTGACGTTTCCGCCAACAATTCTGACGCCCTGTTCCACCGCCTCCCTGATGAAGGAGCCTGCGCCGTCTTCAAGCGTTCCGGCAGTCTCAAACCATCCCTCCTGCGGGAACGCCGTGATCTGTACGTCCACCTTGCCGGCCATGACACGGGCAGCCAGGTCTATGCCTTTAACAGCGCGCATGCCGACGTAGCGGTCTACCTCGCAATTGGTTCGCACTGTGGTGGTGCCATGGGCCAAACCCATTTCGAGCGATTGCGTGGCCCGGGCAGCCACATCTTCAACTGTGAAATCCGCCTTCAGCAGGCGTACTGCCCGAATGGCCTCGCTCAAGCCAGCAACGTCTGCGCCGTCGGCAACCCGATCACTGATCAGAGCCTTGTCAATGTGAACATGCGGATCAACGAATCCAGACGAGATCAGCCGCCCGCCAGCGTTCCAGTCTGGCCCGTCCGCACCAGCGCGGTCGCCTGGCTTGTCTTTCTCAACGCTGACGATACGATCAGCGCGAATGCTGACGCGCCAACGCCCATCACGTCCCGGCAAAGTAGCGTTGCAAACAGCCCAGGAGATTGTCATTTGAAAGTACCGATTGGTAGCGTGACGTTCAAAGCGCCGACTTCACCAGTCGGTCCTGCTTGGGCGGCAGAAAACTGCGGTTGAAAATCTCAGCGGGGGCAGGCGCACGGGTCAGTTCATAGCTGTCGACAATTTGCGAAATCGCACGAACCATGCGTGCATCGCTCACATCACCCAAACCTAACTCGTTGGACTCAGGCGTCAACACATTGCTTTTCAGAACGTAAATCATCCTGCGTTTTTCGATGTCTTTGTTAATTAGCGGCTCGTTTTTAGCCAGGTTATCGATGCATGCGTCAGGTTGGGCGATGCACTCTTTCATGGCACGATTGACTGCCTTTACCAGCCCCGTTACAGCTTGCGGCTTCTCCTTGGCCAGCTTGGCGGTGACCAAGACACCGTTGCTATACAGATCAAGGCCCAAGTCGTTATAAAAAATCCAGCGAATGTCTTTGTCGGGGTCAATCCCCATCGACACAAAATTCATGTAACTGGTGGCCGAAAACACAGCAGATGCCTCGACCTGGCCGCGAAGCAACATTTGCTCTTGAAGGTTGGGCGCCATGTTGGTCCATGTCACCTTCTTTTCATCAATGTTGTTTTTCTTGGCAAGTGCGGCGAAAACCTTGAGAGCAGCGCCACCTGCTGGCGAGCCCAGAGTTTTACCCTCAACATCCTTGAGTGTTTTAATTGTGCTGCCAGCCTTGGTGACGAGCGCGAACGGTGCGCGGTTGTAGATCATGTACACCATCACAGGGGCTTCGCCCGGTTTGGTGGATGCGCCTTGAATAATGGCATTGATGTCGCCCACCCCGGCCTGGTAGGTGCCTGACATAACACGCGACACAGCGGCTGCCGAACCCTCGCCCTGGTCAATCGTGACATCCAGATTTTCTGCCTTGAAGTAGCCTTTGTCTTGCGCCCAATAAAACCACGCGTGAACGCCCTGTATCTTCCAGTCCAGCGTGAACTTGATTTTGGTGACTTCTTGCGCAGCTACCGGTAAAGCACAAGCCAGTGTTGCAGCGCCCAGCGCGAGGCACAGGCGATTGAGTAATTTCATTTGACGTCCTTCAGGTTTGTGGTTGTGAAACTAGTGTTGATGTCGCGCTGCTTGCGCACGCGGCTGGAAACTTTTAAATCAGCCAAAGCAGGCAACAGCTCACTGGTGGTTGCAACAAAGCCGTGCAATTGCTTGACAATGAAATGAACAGCTTTTGTGACGTAAGCGGGCGACGGTGTGCCGCAGGCATCAGACAAAAGTACGCAGTCGTAGCCTAAAAACCCGGCATCCTGCAAGCTTGAAAAAACGCACCTGTCTGTGTTTACACCGGCAAACAACAACGTCGTCATACCCAGCTGCCGCAAGATGCTGTCCAGCTCGTTGTCCCAAAAACCACTCAGGCGATGCTTGAAAACAGTGATGTCCTGCGGCGCGATGGGCAGCTCGTCAATAACCTGCGCGCCCCATTGACCGGGCACCACAGACAAACCGTGGTCTTCGGGCGAGCGCTCTGCATAACCCACGCCGTCAACTGCACGCTTGCCTTTGAACTGGACAGTTGGGCTTAAATTGAGTCGGTCGGGCCGTACGCCCCAGTTAAGCCAGATGACTGCGCCACCAGCAGGCCGCCAGATGGCAAGCAGCTTGGCGATCGTGGCAATCGGCTTGCGCATGGGTTTAACACTGACACCCTTTTGGCCGAACCAGCCCGCAGGGTGGCAAAAGTCGTTCTGCATATCGACCACAATCAATACGCTTCGGGCCAAGTCGATCGCAATGGCTTGTGGCTGTGCATCAAAACGAACATGGATGGGGCTTTTCACCTTGCGCACCAAATTGACACCCTGATCAGTTAATTTCCAGGCGTTGTAAGGCGACGGGCCAAAGCTGGCTTGGATCACTGTTTTGGTGCGTACTGGATCAGTCTTGCTTGGCATGCCACTAAATCGCAAGTGACATGCCTGTTATTGCTCCTGTTATCTACCTTTTTACGCTTTGTGCGTTGCCGATAAAGCTACGCTGTAGGATACATTTTGCATACCATCTGCCCAATTGAAAGAACAACGACGTGAACCACCTTCGGTTTTTAAATTATGTAGATGAAGTAGCGCGCGCGGGCTCCATCCGGCAGGCGGCTGACAGGTTGCATATTGCGGCATCAGCTGTTAACCGCCGGGTGCTCGATATTGAAGACGAATTGGGCACGCCCATTTTTGAGCGTCTGCCGCGCGGCGTGCGACTGACTTCAGCAGGCGAGCTGTTTGTGGCGTACATTCGAAGCCGCGCGGCTCAGTTAGAGCAGATCCGCATAGAAATCGAAGACTTGAAGGGCCTAAGAAGAGGTGTTGTCAAAATGATCGCCAGTCAGGCGCTTGCGCCTTCTTTTTTACCCCGGGTTGTGGCAGGTTTTAGATCAACTCACCCCTTGGTCGGCTTGCATGTCAGCATTGCTGACCATTTACAGGCCTTGAAGTCCCTGAGAGATTTTGAAGCTGATTTGGCGCTTATTTTTAATCTGGCGGCAGATGCAGACATAGAACGAATTGCAGAAATAGAACAAAAACTGGTGGCTGTGATGCACCGCACACACCCTCTCGCACAAAAAGCTGATTTGCGGATGAGAGACTGCATTGAATATCCACTCGTGTTGGCAAATCGGGATCTTGGCGGACGCCAGTTGCTCGAGCAATTTTTGGCAAGCAGTTCTGTCAAATTAAGGCCAGCGGTAGAAAGTAACAGTTTTGAGTTCATGCGCGGCTACTTGGTGCATGAGCAAGGCATTTCTTTTCAAATCGCCATTGGCGCAGTGATTCACGGCGACGAGCTGGTGGCGCGTGAAATTACTGATCGGGGATTTCCGCGCGGACAACTTGTATTGGCCTGCTTGCGTGGCAGGCAACTACCAGTCATTGCACATGCGTTTGCTGTCGATCTTGTTACAGCCCTGCACAACCACAAATAGACGGTTCAGCCTAGCCAGACGACCAAAGACTGGGCGCCGTAATATCATCATTAAAATTGTTAGGGAAACACTGAACAAGTCCACGCCGACAAAGGCCAGTGCGTTATAAACAAATGATGACACAAAGCACCTTAGCCAGTAGCGGATTTGACGCCCACAGCAAGACCACCCGCAAAGCGTTTTTCTTGGCTCGCATGGACAAACTCATGTGTAGTGGTCAAGTAATTTCGGACAGTTTGCTAGATTTTTTTGATGTCGATTCATGCTCGAAAGCGTTGGTGAGATC
>Ga0123339_10003590_pt1 | contig 10303 bp, 6 predicted proteins | sample lystaG_FD_89956 | JGI IMG/M metagenome (GOLD analysis project Ga0123339, IMG submission 89956) | Glacier valley bacterial and archeal communities from Borup Fiord, Nunavut, Canada, to study Microbial Dark Matter (Phase II) -... | ecosystem: Environmental > Aquatic > Freshwater > Ice > Glacier ... | reverse complement strand
CTGATCCTTCAATGACCGCCAACGGTGCATTGGCCGGACTAGTTGCTATTACAGCACCTTGCGCTTTCGTAAATGGTATCTCTTCCTTGATCATCGGAGCGATTGCCGGTTATTTAGTTTGTATAGCCGTACCGTTTGTAGAAAATAAATTAAAACTGGATGATCCTGTAGGCGCGATCTCAGTCCACTGTATCAACGGGCTCTGGGGTGTTATCGCAGTTGGGTTATTCTCCGACGGCGTTTACGGTGACGGTTTGAACGGTGTTGCCGGCGGCGTACGAGGATTATTCTTCGGTGATGCTTCACAATTGCTTGCTCAACTTATTGCTGTAGCTGTATTGATCATCTGGGGCTTCGGTGTATCCTACTTATTCTTCAAGTTTCTGGATAAGATCTGGGGATTACGCGTAGCTCCGGAAGACGAGTTAGGCGGCTTGGATATTCCTGAAATGGGCGTTTTGGCTTACCCGAGCAGTATGTTGATGAGTTCGGAACTCGATTATGATTCAGCTGACAATGCTCCGATCAAACAATTGACACGTTTCAACTATTACTCTTCCTCCGATAATTTATTTGCCGGAGTCCGAAAAAAATCTGACGTTGCGATCGATCAGGCTGTTCCGGTCGAAGTGATCTCTTCACCGGTCATGACGATGGTCTCCGATATCAAACTTACCAAGATCGACATCATCATCAATCAAAGTAAATTTGAAGCATTAAAAGAAGCCATGAACCGTATCGGTATCTCCGGAATGACGGTAACTCAGGTATTGGGTTGCGGAATTCAAAAAGGTAAGACTGAATACTATCGCGGTGTTGAAACCGAAATCAGTCTATTGCCTAAAGTACAGGTAGAAATCGTTGTTGCGAAAGTACCTGTCCGCAAAGTTATCGAAACAGCAAAAGCCGTGTTGTATACCGGTCATATTGGGGATGGCAAGATCTTTGTTTACGATGTTGAAAACGTGATTAAGGTTCGTACCGGCGAAGAAGGATATGATGCTTTGCAGGACGTTGAATAGATTCAGAATCGAATCAAGATAATAACCCATCAGTAATTGTACTCCTTAACAATTACTGACAATCATTTATTTAGAAGCCTCCTCCGATTTTCGTGGAAGGCTTCTTATGTTTGCAGATCAGAAAACAGTAAATAGCTAAGTTCAGATAAAAGTAGATTTTTGAATCAATCTAGTTAATTTGTCATGAACTTAAGTGTATAATTAATTTACATAAAGCAGAGATGACCATGATCAACAGTCATTTTTGTATTCAACAAAGAAAGAAGGAATTCTCGATGAAAAAAACGACAATTCTTAAAGCAGTCGGTTTAGCAGGAGCAGCAGCAGCTGCAGGTGCGATCGCCTACAAGAATCACCAAACAGACAAGAAAATGCAAGCCTATAATAAAAAAGTGAAATTTAAAGGGAATCAGATCAAATTTGAAAGTGAATTTGAATCAGATTCGATCGCAGTAAATCTTTCTGGTGTCGAAATCGATTTTACACAGGCTACATTGAAAGACAACAAAGGTCGACTCGATCTCTATGCCGAACTGGCCGGAATCGATATCGTAGTTCCTGAAGAATGGCATGTAGAGTTAGTCGGTTCAAATCATAAATCGGGAGTAAACAGTTCATTCTCCGGAACCGCAGCTGAAAATCAACCTGTATTGACGATTCACTATGAACTTCGTTTTGCAGGCCTGAATGTCCGCAAACCCAGTGATGACAGTGAAGATGAGTGCGAATGTTGCTGCGGCAATGATTGTGATTGCTCGAATTGACAACTTAACTTTGAGACAAAAAAGGGATTTCAATTACTGAAATCCCTTTTATTATGTTGCAAGATATTATCAAATATTGAAGTGCTTTTTAAATGCTTGTGCGATTCCTTCATGATCGACTGAATCAGTTACTTCAGATGCATATTTCTTGATCTCATCGGAAGCATTTCCCATGGCGATCCCGTGACCGACCAATTGCAACATTTCCGTATCATTATCGCCATCTCCGAATGCATATGTATCCATCCGATCGATGTTCAACTTTTGGTATAGATATTCGCAGGCTGTACCTTTGGTAAATCCCTTGTGATAGACATCCATTCTGATCAATCCGGCATAGTAAGGGATGGCAGTAAAATCATCTTTGAGTTCACTGTAACACTGAATAAGATCGTCAACATGATTAAACATTGCACAGCATGACACTGCTTCCACATCGGAAGGACTGAATTTTTCGATCACTCCGACCGGTCTAGTATCGATTCCTTGAAACATTTTAAGGTGATCAATCATCAAAGGATGATCTAAATGAGAACACCATTCCTTTGCATGTCCGCCAAACGAATAACACCCGTCATAATGATCATAAAGGTCGATCTGTCTCGCTATTTCTTCGGTTGTATGAAGATCATCAACTAAAATCGCATGATCGAAGATAATATAATGCCCGTCGTTCAGAATGTACCCGTCGAAATTGATGTTTTTGACACTATCCGGAACAGATCCGCGGGCACTTGCGACCACGATATAGTTACCTTGGTTCTTAAATTCGGTGATAACTCGGATTGTTTCACTGCTCGGATGCATCATTCCGTTGGGTACATTGACCATGGTTCCGTCGATATCGAAAAATGCTATTTTTTTCATATTACTCTCCTCTTCAATCAGTTGAATCTTTCAAATCCAATTTTCAGGTTTATCAACACTACCTTTACAGAATTTGGAAAAACATCCCATTAGTTAGTAATGTATCACAATATCACATTGTCCGCAAGAGAATGAAACCTATTTAATCGTGAGGCTGAAGGATGATTCTGGGCAACGGAAAATATCAGAAAAACCCATTTCTCGCAAGTCATTAGCGATGAAACAATAGTAGAAATCTATTATTCCTATGTCATTTCATGCGGTTCTGATGTATTCTTAACAAGTAATATTCATTTTTCGATATTATTCACCGGTAGAAATCCTGGTTAACAGGTTTCATATTTAAGTCGATATTAGGAAGCAGGAGGATCAAAGATGACGTTAATAAAACACAAATTATTCTTTCTGAGTTGGATCGGTTGTCTTACGTTTCTTGCCGGAGCGATGAATATTTCGGCGATTCTGCTTTTTAGTACTACAATTACCCATCATACGGGAAACATAAGTAAAGCTGCCATTTCTCTTGGCAGCGGTGACATGAACTCATTCTGGGCTTTACTTGGTTATATGGGATTATTCTCTATTGGATCAGTAATATCAGGTTTTCTGTTTTATGAGAGAACTCAAGGTATGAAAATAATGTATACTCTCTTACCGATCATGTTTGGGATTGTTCTTTATTCAACGTTGAAATTCACAACGAATGAAAACGTCCTTCTTCAGACAATCGCATTTGGGATGGGACTTCAAAACGGTACATTCATCAAGATTCGCGGTATCCTTGTCCGTACCACGCACATGACAGGTTATTTAACGGATGCGGCATTCAGTCTGGGTGCTGTATTGCGCGGAAATGTCCATGAATTATGGCGATTTTTGTGGTACTTCTTTTCAATTATGGTCTTCTTCACAGGTGGAATCATTGCTACACTTTTGGTAACTCATATCGGAATCAAAACATTGAGTGTGTTGGCGACCGCTTATGTACTTGTCGGAATTTACGTAGCAATCGGGTATCCGAAAGTAAAAACTAATTAAGGATCCATGTTCAAAAAAAGGATGAAAGAAAGGATCACTCAATGTGGACCTTTTTTTATACAGATTATTTAGCTGATGTGTTGAGATAAGTTTATACATTTCAAATCCACAATGTTGTTTATAATCGTCATTCTGTATAAACGTAATTCTTTAATCACTATTATCGCTGAATTATCAACATCCTAGGAATATGGCGATAATTCATCTCTTTTTGCATATTATTGTAAATTTTGTCAAATAGAACAAACTAAATTTGTAGTATAATATACTTTATGATGCTGAGTGGAATATCGACTGTTTATGTAAAAAATGTTGGGTGGAAAAATGAACACAAAATGGACTAAAACGGAAATAGTGTATGTCAGCAGTCTAATTACAATATATGCTATTTTCAACGTATTACTTATAAATAAATATTTTTCAGTAACCGAAGGCTGGTTCCAAGATTATTCAAGGTATATATTAAATGGACAAGTTCCTTATCGTGATTTTTACTTATTTATTCCACCGCTTTTTCCATTATTAATGACAGGAATCAGTATAATATCAAACAACCTGTTTATTGCTTTCAGATATTATGGATTTATAGAACGTATGATCCTCGTTTTTCTTGTATATTGTATATTGAGAAGAGCGTTCAATTACAAGATTATCTTTATTTCTCTTCTCACAGGGGCAGTAATCTATATTTCGAATGTTCAGGATATTTTTTACGGCTATTACCAAAGTTCGCTGTTACTGGCAACAATTATGATTTTGATAATAATAAAATTGTATGAAAACTTCGATGATCGCTATATTTTTTATTCAACATTATTCGGGTTTATCGCTGCAATCACGACGTTGTTTAAACACCCGACAGGATTTCTTTTGTTGTTATCATTACTTACATCGTTTGTATTAATAACATACAAGAAGGATTTTGCAAAATCACTAAAATGTTGTGCGATCAGTATCGCAACCTATATATTAATTTTATCAGCATTTTTTATCGGTATGATGAGTATTGGCGCGTTTGTTCCGATGATGCAGCAGTTGTTTGGTGGTGCTTCTTCGAAAGGATCGATCCTCGTTGTACTATTCGGATTTTTAAACAGAGTTGCAGCCGGGATTACAATAAAGTACCTAATTATGTATATCCTGCTTATTTTGATCAACATTATTTATAATAAATACATTCAAAATAAAGTAAATCTCCCAATCTTTTTCAAGCGTATTTCACAGGTTATCGTTGTTCTTTTAACGATTATCATTATATACATATCTATGAGTTCAATTCTAATGGATATAGAAATTGACATTAAATTTCCTGATGTTGCAATCAAACAAATGTACATTCTAGCCTTCACATTGCTGGTCTTTTCTTTTCATTCTTTAATGATTAGTCCTAAATTTAAAAAGAAACTGAATGGTAAATTTCAACTCAAAAATATTGAAATATTTTTGACCGTATCGGTAAGCGGATTGTTGATAGCTATACTTTATTACATATCTACGCATAGTATCGGATATATAAACTGGAATGCATTTCGTGATATTCGGCAGTACTTTCTGTATTCAGTGTTTTTTGTTGAAATCGGGATTGCATTCTACTTACTGTTTTGGGTAATTTTCAAGAAAGATGACAAATACAATACGCTGTTTGTAATCGTAGTAGCCGCATGCAGTATTATGTACATTCACGGCATGTCGTATGTTATTGAGGATCATGCTATGTTATTGTCATTGTCTTTATTTCTGTGTTTTGCATTAACAGTAATTACGAATGCAAATTGGCTTAAGAATATCGCTGTCTATTCATTATGCTTACTATCGATAATCGTTATTTTTATCCAAAAAGCATCTCTGCCCTATATTTGGTGGGCTGTTAACGCAGTAGAGCCTATTTATGATTCTACCGAATCATATGCAGATCCTTTATTACAGGGACTAAAAGGAAGTATCTCTTCTGCAACAAGTATGAATGAGATTTATACATTGCTTAAAAACAACAGTAAAGAGGGTGATACTCTCTATTCATTTCCAAATAGTACATATTTCAATGTTATGGCTGATTTAAATTCAACTACATTTGCTAAAGTACACTATTTCGATGTTTGCAGTGATCCAATAGCATCAAAGGATGCTGAGAATCTACTGTCGAACAATCCAACATTTATTGTATGGTTCGACATGACCGAAGAGGCTTGGTTAGTTCATGAAAAGATATTCAGAGACAGCAAGTCCAGCGGACAACGTGATATTCAGGATGCTTATAATTACTTAACCAAGAGTAAACGATATGTGCTGCTTTGGAAAGGTAAAATCGATAATTCCGATCCGATTTATATTTGGGGTCTAAAAGACGGAAGAAATTATGTCACTCAGATTTCGAATAAATAAATAGGAGAAATTGATTTGAATAAAAGTGAATAGAAACAGAAAAGGGGGGTTCTGAAATGTCGAAAAAAAATGTTTTGTTCTTACAGTCTTATATTCTCAGTATTATGGTTTCATCAATCAGCGGATACTTCATTTTGAACAAGAAAATAGCGGTAGGTATGTTAACGAAGACGAATTTCGGTATGTATATATTGATCTGCTTCATCTTTTTCGTTTCGTATTTATTGTTCTATAATCTTTTTAGTTATTATGGAATTATTCCGTATTTTAAAGGTAAGTCGAAAGTATCGAAATTGATTCCTTTGTTTCTCTTAATTATTCTTTTAATAATTCTGTCAATTCAATTTATCAATGAACCTAAGATCGTAGCTTCGGGAGCAAATTTATTCTTTTGGCATGACATACCCTTTATTTCACTTTTCGCAGGGTTATCAATAATAAGTTTGATTTTTTGTTTTTTCTTCTACAAAGAAAAGGTATTGAAAATATCGACCTCCAAAAAAGCAAAGTTAATGTTTTATTTGATTGCATCCGCAGTCGCGCTGCTGGCCGGTTATATCCAGTATTCTCCGAATATTCTGAATAATTTCTATATCGTAATTCACCATGTTCATGCGTATTTCAATTCAGTTAATAATGTCTTGCATATGATTCCTTACAGTGGAGATGTTAACAGCATCTATGGTCATTATGCATTGATTTTAGCTCCGCTGTTGAAAGTAACTTCGTATTTGGGTATAAAGAATATATTTTATGTCTTTTTAATCATTATGTCGATAATAACTACGATAGCTTTCATTCTGTTTGCCTACACGATAAACACTTTTATCCGAAATAAAATTGTTGCGTCTATTGCTATTATAGCCAGCGGGTTAACAGCCATATCGATGAGACCGGATCTTTATTTGCAAGTTCAACCGCATAGAATGATAACGATTGCGATTATTATGGCTCTAATTGCATTTGCATCTAAACATCAAAAACGCATCAGTTCGATTATGCTTTTCGGTTATATCTTAGGAATAGTAATTCTGATTTGGAGTACAGAAATGGGCATAATTGGATTAATTGCATGGGCTAGCTTATTTATTTGTTTAGGTTTTCAGCATTCATTCAAACAGTTCATTCGGAATTTACTTTTCCATTTCATGGCTGCGTTCAGTTGCTTTTTGATTGCTTATGGAATTGTGAATTTGTATAATCTCGCAGCCGGAGGAAACATCCTATCACTCTTTGATTATACTTTTCCGCTGATGATGAATAGCTATATGATTGAAGCTCTTGAAGTTCCGTTAACAACGATGATTTCAGCTTGGATGTTAATGCTAACTTTACTATTTCTATTTCTGTCAAAAGGTGTAACCTCTACAAAAATATGTAAGAAAAACCCGATAATCGATTTCAATTCTGCCTCTTATTTTGCACTCTCAGTATTGGGCTTAGGTTCATTTATATACGCAATAAATCGACCTGTATATTTCAATTTCGATATTATTTATCCGTTGATGATCTTACTGATGGCTATTATTGTCGAAAAGAGTATTCCATTTGTAATTGCTGCTTACGCTAAAATAAAATCAAAAGAAATCGATGTTTATGAAATCTTGGTTTCGGGTATGGGGATCATAACTTTAAGCGTATTACTGATACTTGCAATCGGTTGTGTCTCGAATTTCGGAATTAATTTTGATTCACGATTTATTTTAAGAGATGAAAAACCAGTCCAAGAGTTAATAAACAAAGTTAATAAGGAAATTCCGATCGGAACACCCGGACTTGGAGCTGCCGTCGTGGAACTCTATTCTACAATGGGCAGAGAGACCATGAACTATGTTATGGATTATTCGGATATTACCTTAAATGACAACAAAATGTTGATCTATGCAGACTCGCAGTTAAGTAAAATGAAGAATAAATCATTATTCACAACAAAAGATACAATGTTGATTCACAGCACTTTTCCGGGTTACAAGACATTTATGGCTACACATTCACTAACGACTGTATGGACATCACAAGGGATTGTTTATGAGTATTATGTTCCGCTCAATGATAATTGAAATTTATCAAAGTCGTTAAAGCATACAATTTAATGGAACTGATCTACTCTAAGGAAGATTATCCAATAAAATCCTTTTGATTATATCTGATTAGACAAAGTGAGAAATCACTTTTTTATTGGATTTTTCGATAATCAACCAATCATAATTAGGGATATCGTACTAACAAAAATTATTGATGAAACGGCAGCCTGATTTAACTTAATGTTAAAGTAAAATAGACTTCGAGCAAAAGTGCATGAAATTATATTGAAAAAACTTGTTATTAATAGAAAAAACCAACCTATTGGGTTACAATAACAATAAGCTAGGAGTACTGCCATGCAAACAAAAATGAAAACGATTAGCAAGTTGACGAATGAAATCGGCGCAACATTGATTGAACGTGATATCCCAACGATCGGTGATGACGATGTACTGGTTAAAAATCTTGCAGTCTCTATATGTGGAACAGACGTTCATATCTATGAATTCAACGAATGGGCAAAGTCGCGAATCCATACGCCGCAAATATTAGGTCATGAGTTTGCCGGTCAAGTCGTAAAAATCGGTAAAAACGTTACCACGGTAAAATTGGGAGACATAGTCAGTGCCGAAACGCATATTGTTTGCGGCGAATGTGAATTCTGCCGTTCCGGCAAAGGTCATATATGTCAGAACACTTCGATTATCGGTGTCGATCGCGACGGTGCTTTTGCGGAGTATGTCGCAATACCCGCAAAGAACGCTTGGATCAACAATCCTGATATCGATCCTGCTTATCTGTGCGTTCAAGAGCCGTTAGGGAATGCGATCCATACCGTTACTTCCGGTGAGACACTGGGGATGAGTATCGCAATCGTCGGATGCGGTCCGATCGGTGTGATGGCTGTTGATGTCGCAAAGGCAGTCGGTGCATCAAAAGTGTTCGCAATCGACATCAATGAATATCGTCTCGATCTAGCAAAAAAATTAGGAGCGGATGTCTGTCTGAATCCAAAAGAGGATGATATCATCGCAGAAATATTAACTATGACAGATGGTCTTGGTGTAGATGTTGTCTGCGAAATGAGCGGAAGCGGCATCGCCATGAATCAAGCTTTCAAATACCTTAAAAAAGGCGGAAGAATGTCGATCTTAGGATTACCGGATGCCCCGTTTGAGATCGATGTCGCAAATGATATCGTATTCAAAGGAATTACCGTTAATGGGATCACAGGTCGCCGTATCATGCAGACCTGGCAACAAGGTAAAGAATTGATCGATTCGGGAAAACTTCATCTGGAAACAGCCGTTACTCATATCTTGGCGTTCGAGGATTTTGAACATGCATTTGATTTAATGCACTCCGGTGACTGCGGTAAGATCGTACTGCGTGTCGGTGAAAAGGAGAAACTATGAGTGAACTTCATGAATTGACGTTTCTGAAAGATCAACTTCAACAACTAAAGGATCAAGGAGTTTATCGTAAGATTCCGGTCGTTGAAACAGCAAACGAAGCAGAGATCATTGTTGACGGTAAAAAAGCAATTAATCTTTCTTCCAATAATTACTTAGGGTTTGCCAACCATCCACGATTAAAGAAAGCAGCGATCGATGCCATTGAAAAGTTCGGTGTCGGTGCCGGTGCAGTCAAGACGATCGTCGGAAACATGACGCTTCATGAACAACTTGAAACAGATCTGGCTGCATTTAAACGGGAAGAAGCCGTTATGCTATTTCAATCAGGTTTCAATTGTAATGCGGGAGTTATCCAAGCGATCACATCGGCAGGTGACTTGATCATTTCCGATGAACTGAATCATGCCTCGATTATTGACGGAACTCGCCTTTCCAAAGCTGACAGAGCCGTCTATAAGCACAGTGACATGAATGATCTGCACCGTGTTCTCGGTGAATTACGTGTAAACTATAAGCAAGTCCTGATCATCACCGACGGTGTCTTCTCAATGGACGGAGATCTCGCAAAATTACCGGAGATCGTCGAATTAGCGGAAGAATTCAATTGTTTGACCTATGTAGATGACGCTCACGGTTCGGGAGTATTGGGCGAGAACGGTCGCGGCACAGTCGATCATTTTCACCTTCAGGGCAGAATCGATTTTACGATCGGTACTCTGTCGAAAGCGTTCGGAGTGATGGGTGGTTATGTAGCAGGGAAACAAGTAATGAAGGAATGGTTGAGTATGCG
>Ga0123339_10003585_pt1 | contig 10306 bp, 8 predicted proteins | sample lystaG_FD_89956 | JGI IMG/M metagenome (GOLD analysis project Ga0123339, IMG submission 89956) | Glacier valley bacterial and archeal communities from Borup Fiord, Nunavut, Canada, to study Microbial Dark Matter (Phase II) -... | ecosystem: Environmental > Aquatic > Freshwater > Ice > Glacier ... | reverse complement strand
CGGATGGTGACAACCAACATCCTGACCCGACGGCCCGTGCGGGCGATTTGAAGAAGCCCAGCGTCGGTCGATCGACCTTGCCGTCGCGCTCGAGGTGCGTAGTCGGCGTGGCGTGATCGCTGCTCGGCCCGCTCGACCACGGTATTTCCGAGCGCGAAATCATGCACCGACGCCGCGCTGAGTCCGCCGACGATACATGCGCGCGCCTCCCCCGTTTTGCCGTATCCGTCATCATAGCGCGGACGTGTATCCGCGGCCGATCGCCGATGCCTTCGCTCTTCAAACACGCGGGTGCTCTCGGATGCGATCGTTGCGGCAGCCGCAGACGCGTGCGTGCGGATCATGCGAGCCGAAGCGAGTGCTGATGCGAAGCCCGAGCCGTACATCGACATGAACGTCGGCGATTACGAAAACCCCGAGGTGGATTGCTAGGGATCGATCCCTCGGACGTAGCCCTCGTCGTCACGTACGGCGAAGCCGCACGCGCTAAAAAAGCGCTGCAAGCCGGATGCGCGCGGAACGCTGGCTCGCATTCCGACGATGTCCATCGCTCGAAGGTGCGTTGCCAGCGTCTCGAGCAAGCCGGTCCCGATGCCCGTTCGGCGCGCTCCTGGCAAGACGAGGATGTCATCGAGAGCCGCAACGAGCCCGCCGGCCTCCGTCGAGATCGCGTAGCTCACGAGTACGCAGGCGACGATCGACTCGTCATCAGCGAAGGCGACCCAAACGAAGCCGAAGTCTTCGCGCTCGACGAAGAGCGTGAGTGCTTTGCCGAGCGCAACGTGGTCCGCGCGCTCCGATGCGAGCAGCGCGAAGACGTCCGGACGTTCCGCTGCGCTCATTCGGCGGCATCCGATCATGAGTTCGGCCCTCGGTCGTCGAAGCGCTGCGGGTAACCGAAAGTACTGACCCGGCGCACGCCGGATTTTCCAGGAGGAGTTTCGCCCATGATCGCTCCCATTCGCCTCGCACGTGCCGCCTTCTTCGCCGCGACCCTTTGCGCGATCGGCGCGACGTCGATCGCCTCGGCCGGCGATATGAAAGGCGCGTTGCCGGCCGGCGGCAAGTATAAAGATTGCCATGGCTACATCCTGCACGTCAGCGATGTCAACATTCGCGTTCACTGCATCGACGGCACGCCCGCCGACCTTTCGTTCTTGCAATTTCCGAAATACGGTAATAACAAGGACGGGAAGAGCGTGCAGGTCAAAAACCTCACGCCGAACACGCCGGTACATGTGATCTTCACGCAATCGCTCGGCGTGCGGCACGCGTACAAGATCTACGTTGCCGACCCGAACGGACACGGACTCTACGGCTTTAAGAGTTAAGCGCAAACCCGGTCGCGAACGAGCGCGGCGGTGAGAATCGCTGCGCTCGTTTGCTGTCTGCTCGCGTTCCTCGGCGCAACGAGCGTGGGCGCCGCGACCATCGTCGTCGTGCCGCTCGACGACCGCCCCGTCACCGCGCAGCTTCCGCAGATGCTCGCTGCGATCGCCGGCGATCGGGTGATTCTGCCGCCGCGCGGATTGATCGGCACGTATCTTACGCCGGGCGACCCGGACGCACTGCTGCGCTGGCTGCGCGATCCGCTGCTCGCGCGGGCTGATGCATTCGTCATCTCGACGGATATGATCGGTTATGGCGGACTGGTCGCCTCGCGCACGCCGACTGCACCGGAGTTTCTGGTACGTTCGCGCTTGAACGACCTGGCCGCCATTCGCACCGCGCACGCAAACGCGTCGTTCGCCGTGTTTGGAACGGTGATGCGACTTGCGCCGACGGGTCTCGCGCCGATCGGCGATGCGGCCTCGTTTTTCGCGGCCGGTCCGCCCACCGAGGCGATCCAGCAGTACGCAAATCTGCCCGACCCGCCGCAGACGCAAGCCGATCGAACCAAAGCCGCTGCCCTGCGTGCTCGAGCCGGATCGGCGACGCTCGATGCCTACCTTGCTACGCGCGCGCGAAATCGCGCGATCGATCTTTGGCTCTTGCGGCAAACGGCGGAAGGCGCCTACGATCGTTTGCTTCTCGGGCAAGACGATGCCGGTCCCGTCGGCCTCCATCTCAAGGATCTGGCCGCCTTACGTGCGAGCGTCGCGCGCCTAGCGATCGCCGATCGCGCCTCGATCGAGCCGGGTGCCGACGAACTTGCCATGACGCTCGTTGCCGCCCAGATCGCGCGCGAAGCGGGGGTCGTTCCGACCGTCTCCGTCATCTATTCCCGTGCGAACGGTGGAGCGGATAACGATCCGCTCGAATTCGCTCCGTTCGATACGACCGTCGGGAGCATCATTCGGGCGAGCGGCGCGCAGCGCGTGAACGGTGATGCGGACATTCCACTTTTCGTGCGAGTTGCCGATTCGACACCCGAACAAGAAGCGACGTTCGTTTCGGCGATGCGCGCGCAGGTACAACGCGGTAAAGCGGTTGCCGTTGCGGATTTGACGTTTTTGCAAAACGACGAAGCGCAGCGCCGAGGGTTGGCAGAGTCGCTCATCGACTCGCGGCTTGCGGGCGCGATCGCGTCGTTTGCTTCGTGGAACACGGTTGCAAATACCGTCGGCACCGCCATCCCGGAAGCGCTTGCCGTTGCGATCGGAAAACGCCGCGGCACGTATGACGCACGCGCGCACGCGCAATTCCAACTCGACCGCTACATCGATGACTACGCGTTTCACAGCTTCGCTCGCCCCGCCATCAATGACGCGCTCGTCGCACGCGGAATTCCCGATCATACGTATTTACTGCCCGATGTCGCCGAGGCGACCGATCGACACAATCGCCGCGTCTTGTGGCCCTTTGCCGTCGATCTACTCGCGCGGGTCTATCCGCAGTATCGTAACGGCGGGCTCACGATATCGCTTCCCTGGCATCGGACCTTTGAGACGGAGATCGACGTTCGACTCGTACCGCGCGTTTAGCCGGTTGCCGGTCCGCTGCGGGGTTGGCACAGCTCGATCAAGACGCCGGCGGTGGATTTGGGATGCAAGAAGGCGATCGTGTTGCCGTGTGCGCCAGGTCGTGGAACTTCGTCGATGAGACGAACGCCGAGCGATTTGAGTCGCGCGAGTTCGGCGCTGATGTTCTCAACGCGATAGGCGGTATGATGCATTTTCGTTTCGGCCTCGCCGCGGAATTTTGCGATCGCCGAGTTTTCATCGAGTGGTCGCAAGAGCTCGATGATCGCATCACCCGTCCGCAGACCCACCGCTTCGATCCCTTGATCGGCAACGATCTCGCGATAGACTTCGCGAAAGCCGAGTGTCTTCGTGTAGAGCTCGATGCTCGCATCGAGATCGCGAACGACGATTGCGATATGGTCGATCGGTGCGTCAATCATGCGAAGCTCGCGCGCGCGACATGGGTGCCGAAGACCTCGCGCAACACCGTACAGATCTCACCGAGCGTCACCCCCGCATCTACCGCTTCGATGAAGTGCGGCATCAGATTCGCGGTCCCCGTCGCCGCGTTTCGGACGTCGGCGAGCCGTTGTCGGACGAGCGCTTCGTTTCGCGCTGCTTTAAAAGCCGCGAGCCGCGCGACTTGATCGCGTTCGACGCGCGCATCGACGCGCTGGATCGGAATCTGCACCCCACCGACGTCTGCGTTGAATTTGTTGACGCCAACGACGACCGCATCGCCCCGTTCGATCGCCTGTTGCGCGCGATAGGACGATTCGGAAATTTGATCTTGCATCCAGCCGCTCTCGATGACCGCGACCGCGCCGCCGCGTTCGTCGATTTCCGCGATGAGCGCCTTCGCATCACGAACGAGCGCATCGGTGAGCGCCTCGACATAGTACGAGCCGGCGAGCGGATCGACGACGTCGCACACGCCGCTTTCGTAGGCGATGATTTGCTGCGTGCGCAGCGCGACCCGAGCCGCCTCCGCCGTCGGCAGTCCGAGCGCTTCATCCGCCCCGTTGGTATGCAAGGACTGCGTGCCGCCGAGGACCGCGGCGAATGCCTGAAGCGTCACGCGAACGACGTTGTTCGTCGCTTCCTGGGCGGTGAGCGTCGAGCCACCGGTCTGGGTGTGAAAGCGCAGCATTTCCGATTTTGGATCGCGCGCGTTGAATTCGGTGCGGACGATCTCAGCCCAAATCGCGCGGGCCGCTCGAAACTTCGCGACCTCTTCGAAGAAATCGTTATGCGCGTTCCAAAAGAACGATATGCGCGGCGCGATCACGTCCACATCCATTCCGGCGCGAGCCGCTGCGTGGACGTACGCCTTGGCATTGGCGAGCGTAAAGGCGATCTCTTGAAGCGCCGTCGAGCCGGCCTCGCGGATATGATAGCCGGAGATCGAAATCGTGTTCCAAAGCGGGACGTGTTCGGCGCAATACGCCAGCACGTCGGTCACCATGCGCATCGAGGGGGTCGGCGGAAAGATGTACGTTCCGCGGGCCACATACTCTTTGAGCACGTCGTTCTGGATCGTTCCGCCCAGAGTGGAAAAAGCGATTCCGCGGCGGCGTGCGACCGCGAGTACGAACGCAAGCAGGATCGCGGCGGGGGCGTTAATCGTCATCGAGACGGTAACGGTCTCGAGCGGGATGTCGGCGAAGAGCGTTTCGATATCGTCGATGGTGTCGATCGCGACGCCGACTTTCCCAACCTCACCGCGTGCTGGGAGTGCATCCGAATCATAGCCAAGCTGCGTCGGAAGATCGAATGCAACGGAGAGTCCGGTCGTTCCGGCCGCGAGCAAATAACGGTATCGTTCGTTCGATTCTGCAGCCGTTCCGAAGCCCGCGTATTGTCGCATCGTCCACAGACGTCCCCGATACATGTCGCGTCGTATACCACGTGTATACGGATAGCTTCCGGGAAGGGGACGACTCGGCGCGGGCGTATCGTAAACAGATTCGATAGGAATACCGCTAGAGTTTGTCGTGCGTGGTTTCACGATGTGACTCTTCGCTCTTTACGATGCCGCTACCGCGTGCGGCCGCAATCAATCCCGGAGGTAGGATGATCGAGGGTGGTCCGAAGCCCGAACGACCGGCGCGTGCGAATCGACGCCTGGCCGCGCTATGGACGCTCTCGCTTCAGCCGGGTGTGGATTTGAGTGAATTCGGCAACGCCGTCGTCACCGAAGCCTGCGATCTCCTCGGATTTCATCGCGGAAGCCTGATCGAGGTCGACACCGAGGGTGCCGTGATCGCCACGCACCCCGCCGACGTCGCGCTGCCGGCGCGGATTCCGGCCCTGATCGTGCGCACCGTGACGGTCAACCACCCGTTGGTCGCACCACAGGAAGACGGCGATCTCGCCCTCTGCGCGCCTGGAAAACTGGGAGAACGCGGGTACGTGCTCGCGCTTTGGGGCGCGATCGGGAAGTCGCAGTGGCTCGACGAATCGGCCCTCGATGAGGCAAGCTTCCTAGCCACGATATTTGCCGAGTTCGCCGAACGCCGCCGCGATGTCGGCGATTTCGCAAATCTCGCCTTCCACGATGCCCTCACGGGTCTGCCCAATCGGCTCGCGCTGCTCAATCGGATCGAGCAGACGATCGCATCGGCCAAGCGCAACGGCCACAACGCCGCCGTGCTCTTCGTCGACATCGACGGCTTCAAGCATGTCAACGATACGCTCGGGCACAGCGCCGGCGATCGGGTACTCGCGGAACTCGGCTCGCGCTTTCGCAAAGCGCTCCGACGCGAAGAGTTCATCGGGCGTCTCGGCGGCGATGAATTTACCGCAATCATTCCCGAGACGAAGTCGTTTGAGGAAACCTACGAAGTCGGGCAGCGGCTGCGGGAGCTCGCGCGCAAGCCTTTCGATGTCGACGGGCACATCTTCGGTCTCTCCGCCTCGATCGGCGTCGCGCATTTTCCGGCCGACGGTTCGACTGCCGAAGAATTGCTCGGCAACGGCGACATCGCGATGTATCGTGCGAAAGAAGCGGGCGGCGATGCCGTGTTTCTCTTCGATTCGGGCGTTCGTCAGCGAATCGAAACGCGTCGCCGCCTGACCCAAGACCTTCAGGGCGCGATGATGAACCGCGAATTTCTCGTGTGCTATCAGCCCGTCATCGATGCGACGACCGATGAGATCGTCGGCGCCGAGGCGCTTGCGCGCTGGCTTCATCCGACGGACGGACTGCTTTCCGCAGAATCGTTCTTGGGATCGCTCGGTACCTCGAATCTCATCTCCCTGGTCGACGCCTGGGTGCTCGGCGAGACCGCGCAGCAGAACGTGCGCTGGATGGCCGAAGGCAATGCGGTCGAGATCTACGTGAACATCGCGGTGCCCGACGAAGTCGCGCTCGGCGACCTCGATCGCCTGATGGCCGACCCGCGTTACACGAGCACGCACCTCAATGTCGAAGTCGGCGAAACCGCCGTCATGAAAGATGTCGAAGCGGCGATCGGGTTTTTCGCGGCCGCTCGAGAACGGGGTATCTCAACTGGGCTCGACCGGTTCGGGGGCGGCGTCTCGTCGCTCAAGGTGCTGGAGCGATTGCCGATCGATTTCGTGAAGCTCGATCATTCGTTGATCGTGGGTGTGGAGCGTCGTGTGAGTTCGACCGGCGCTGCCTTGGCTGCGATCGCGATGGCGCGCGCGTTCGACTGGCGGATTATCGCGCAAGGCGTTGCCAATGCGTTTCAAAAGCGTTGGCTTTTAGATAATGGAGTGCGGTGGATGCAAGGATATGGAGTCGGTCAACCGATGACGGCAGCAGATTTCGGCCATTGGCGTAAAATTACCGCGGAGCAGCTTGCCGCACAAGTGGCCGATCGAGCGTGATCGGGCAACGTGAAAGTGCGCGTCACGGCGAAGTCGTCGGCGCGCTTCTCGCCATGCTCTCCGCGCGTGACGCCGCGACGTGCGATCACTCGATTGCCGCCGGCGAGTGGGCGCGCAAACTCGCTCTCGCCATCGGCCTTGGTGAGGATCAGGCCGACGCGATCGAAGTTGCCGCCATGTTGCACGACATCGGCAAAATCGCGACACCCGATTGCATCTTACTCAAGCCCGGTGCGCTCGACGATGCCGAGTGGGTAACGATGCGCGAACATCCGGGTCACGGTGAAACGATCCTCAGTCGCTTTCCCTCGTTGCTCGAGTACGCGTATATCGTCGGCGCGCATCACGAGCACTTCGATGGGTCGGGGTACCCGCGCGGGCTTGGCGGTAATGAAATTCCGCTAGCTGCTCGCGTCGTTGCCGTTGCTGACGGCTATCATGCGATGGTCAGCGATCGTCCGTATCGGACGGCGATGAGTTCGCATGAGGCGCTCGTTCATCTTGTTGCCGGAGGGGGGACGGTTTGGGATCCCTCGATTGTTAAGCATATGGTGGCTTTGGTTGCTGCTTAGGTGATTGTGGCGTAGGGCTGGGCTTGGTGGTGCCGGTGGGGACGTCCAGAATTTCACATCCTTGTGAAATTCTTACTTGCCAAAATTTTGCTCCCGCCCTCAGGGCTCCGCAAAATTGTTGGACACCCCGCCGACACCACCAAGCCCAGCCCTTTGGCACGATTTTCCTTAGCCGGTTTTTCTAAGCGGTCTCTTTCGTTGGGGGCCGGGATCCCCACATATAGAGGGTCAGGAGGACTGCGTTCAAGGGCATTGGGCCTAGGGTTTTCCAGGAGACGATTGCGTTTCCGCGGCTCATCTCGAGTAGGGGCAGCGCGATTGCCAGGAGTTGGTCTAGGGCGAAGAGCCAGAGGAGCGGGCGGTATTTTGGTAGGTCGCGGTAGGCGAGGATGTAGAGTAGGCCTACGATTAGGTATTCGCCGCCGGCGATCGTTGTTAGGGCGGGGTCTTTTGTTGGGACGTCGAGGATGGGGCCTAGTTGGCTTTGAAAGAACCAGCAGAAGAGTGCGATTCCGATGTCGCCGACTGCGCCGACGATGAGGGCGATGCGCACGATCTTTGTTTTCATTCGACCTCGTCTTTTGGAGTAGTGGCTCGCCGACCGATCAACGGATTATGACACTTCTCGAGAATTCGCCGCTCGCCGTGATCGAGTGGGGTGCGGATTTTCGTGTGTTGCGCTGGTCTTCTCAGGCGGAGGCGATCTTTGGGTATGCCGAATCCGATGTTGTCGGGAAGCGGGCTGAGGATTGGGCGTTCGTTCATCCCGATGATCTCGATCTCGTTCGTGGTATCGACGTTGCTCTGAAGAACGGACGTACCGAACGCGTCATGAGTTCCAATCGCAACGTTGCTGCCGATGGGCGCGTGCTGTATTGCGAATGGTATAATTCTGCTGCGTACGATGAAGCCGGGCAGCTCCTTACCATTCTCTCGCTCGTTCATGATGTGAGCGATCGCGTGAAGGCGGAGACGGAGCGGGCTGAGTTGTTGACGCACTATCGCTTTTTAGCCGATGCCGTGCCGGAGATTTTATGGAGTTGCCTGCCCGATGGGTGGCCCGACTATTTCAATCGGACGGCCGAGCGGTATACCGGGTTGAGCGACGCGCAGATTCGTGAGGTCGGGTACTATACGCTCGTTCATCCCGATGATGTCGTCGAATTGCAGACGGCGTGGGAAGCGCACGTCGACGAACCGCGTGCCTTTGAGAATCACTACCGGCTGCGGCGGCATGATGGGACCTATCGCTGGCAGCTTGCGCGAGCGACGCCGCTTATCGTAGATGACGTGCTCGTCAAGTGGTTCGGTACGTGTACGGATGTCGACGATCAGCGGAAGATCACCGACCGCAGTTTGTTGATCGCCGAGGCGTCGAACGCGCTTGCCTCGTCGCTCAATACGCAAACCGTTGCGCGCTCGATCGCGCGCTTGCCCATTCCGGGATTTGCGGACTGGTGCAAAGTGGATTTGGTTGCCGACAACGGTCGCATCAAGACCGTGGCGATCGCGCATCGCGATCCGACTCGCGAATCCGCCGGGCAGCGGCTCGTCGGTACGATGCATCTGGATCCGCGCGCGGCGAGCGGCGTGCCCTCCGTCATGCGGACGGGCGTGGCGCAACTCGTCGATCCGTACGATCCTGAATTTGCGGGTGTTGCGACGCCGGACGAACGTGCGATCTACGAGGAGTTGAACGGGCCGCAGACGGTTTCGATCATCATCGCGCCGCTGCGCGCGCGGGGGCGTACGCTCGGAACGATTTCGTTCGTGTATGGTGTCTCGGGGCGAACGTATTCCGAGGACGATGTTTCTTTCGCCGAGGATTTGGCGTTGCGCTCCGCGGTTGCGCTCGATAATGCGCAGCTCTTCGAGCGCGAGCATCGCGTTGCCGATACGCTGCAGCGCGCGATGCTGCCGAGTTCGCTGCCCGTGCTCGACGGAATCAAATTTTCTTCGGCCTATTCGCCTGCGGCGGCGGAGTCGGAAGTCGGCGGCGATTGGTTCGATGCGTTTCCGCTTTCGGATGGATGCATCGCGGTCAGCATCGGTGATGTCACCGGGCACGGCTTGACGGCAGCCGTGATCATGGGCGAAGTTCGGCAATCGATTCGGGCCTCGGCGATGGTCGATAGCAATCCGGCGCTCGTGTTGCAACGGGCAAATCAGCTCTTACTCTTGCACGAGTCGGCGTCGATCGTGACCGGAATTTTCGGTGTGATCGATCCGAAGAAACACACGTTTTCATATGCGAGCGCCGGGCATCCGCCGCCGCTGGTCGCACGCGAGGGCGCCGTGTGGGCGCTCGAAACGGCCGGTCTTCCGCTTGGCCTGCGTGGTCCCGATGATGAGATTTCGTTTACGACGACGCTCGGGCCGGGGTGTATGCTCGTCCTCTACACCGACGGCCTAATCGAATTCAGTCGCGATCTCGATGCGGGCGAAGCCGCGCTTCGCGCGGCGATCTCCGAGGAGTCGCTCGTCCAGCGGGCCGAGCCTGCGCACGAGATCGCGCGGCGCGTTCTTGCGAAGCACGCGCAGGCCGACGATATTGCGATTTTGGCCGTCCGCTTCGATCCGCTACCGACCGATCTCACGTGGCACCTGGCGCGGAACGATACGCTGGCGGCCGGACAGTTACGGCGCGATATCGCAAAGCTCGTGCGCACCTATGCAACCGACCAATCGCAGATCGCGGCAAGCGAAGTCGTGATCGGCGAGTTGCTTGCAAACGCCGTCGAACACGCACCCGGCGGCGTCGACGTGCATCTGGATTGGCATGGACGCTATCCGCGCCTCGTCATCGGCGATCTTGGCGAAGGTGTGACGCCGCGGCCGCATCTTCCGAGCGATCCCTTGAGCGAACGGGGCCGCGGGCATTTTATCATCTCGCATCTCGCGCGCGAATTCTCGATTCGCACCGAGTCCGATGGACGCGTCGTCTACGACGTCGTGCTCGATGCCGCGCGCGAGATCGCT
>Ga0123339_10003581_pt1 | contig 10309 bp, 11 predicted proteins | sample lystaG_FD_89956 | JGI IMG/M metagenome (GOLD analysis project Ga0123339, IMG submission 89956) | Glacier valley bacterial and archeal communities from Borup Fiord, Nunavut, Canada, to study Microbial Dark Matter (Phase II) -... | ecosystem: Environmental > Aquatic > Freshwater > Ice > Glacier ... | reverse complement strand
TCGAGCAGCGAAGTGCTTTAGTTGCTCAAGCCCTCGAGACGTTCAGCGCTGAACAGGATGTGACCCCATGACCGCACCCACCCAAAGCAGCACCGCCCAGGCCGCCCACCTCCTCAGCAACCATCTCAGGGAATATACCCAGTTTCTCGAGGTCAAAGCTCAGGTTCAAGACAAGCTCGAGGCGCTGGAACAGTCCGGGCGCATCGTAAAATACCGCGTTCAAGACCGTAAAGACGCTTCCCTGTACGTGGTAGTGGATATGGCGGTAGACGTTCCCAAAGAGGAGCGGCGGGCGGTGATGTGGGAACTCTCGGATTTGGGGATAGGTACGGGCGTCCTGGTGGACGCTTTCACTCAGACGGTAGACGATGAGCCTCACGGCACTCAGGATGACCGCTAGGCTATGCCCACTTCAAAGCAGCACCTCGAGCAAGCCAAAGCTTTTTACAGCACCACACAGGCGCAACCCTTGACCGCACACCCGGCGAGGGTTGTTTTCTTGCACCTCACCGGGCTACACCTGATAGATACCCGACTCGCTCAGCACGTTCCCCCAATTCACCCAGAAGACCACCGGGAAAGAAACGACCTGCTCAGGACACGGCCCACCAGCTTTCACGGCGTCCCCCGAAAGGCGGTGGAAGCGTATGTGGAACTGCTCAGACGGGCGCATGAAGTGCGCTATGAGTGTCCCACCGCGTACCGACTCGAGCGCCTGCACCGGGAGGCGCTCGAAGACTTTGAGGAGTTGAAAGACGAACTCGAGCGGGTGGGTGTCGTGTTATAAAGGTTAAGGCGAAAAACGGACCTCAAAGAAACTTCGACTTCCAGCCTGAAGAGTTCGCACAATAGCCATACTGCGAAATTTAATGAGGGGATCGGGGTAGAATTGCGGCATGGCTCGAATAGAAAAACAGATAGATGAGGAAGAACTTCGGGGTCAAATGGGTGAAGCGAACTCTCTCAAGTCGGTGGTGCTCGAGACGGTCAAGTTGTGGAGACGCCACCACCTGAGCTACGACCAGACCAAGCATGTAGTGGAACAGGTCAGGAAGGAGTTAAAGCTGAGCGCCCCTCGAGCACGGCGGCGCACGGTGGAACGCTTGGATAGGTTTGAGGTGGAGCGTTTGGTTGCAGCCGCGTATCGGCGCTCGAGCGGGTATGGCCTGCTGGTCAAGGCGCTCTTTTACACCGGCGCTCGAGTGAGTGAGCTGGTGAATATCAAGGTGGAGGATTTGAGACTCGACCTTGAGCCACCTCAGATTTACCTGGCGGTAGCCAAAGGAGGCAGCGATGGGTATGTGCCCATTCTGCCTAACCTATCCCAGGAGTTGCGGACCCATTTGAGTGGGCGCAAAGCGGGCTACCTATTCGAGAGCAACCGCCATGACCGTTACAGCTCGAGGGCGGTGCAACTCATGGTCAAAGAAGCGGCTCGAGCGGCAGGACTCGAGCAGACCGTGACCCCACACCGATTGCGCGCCAGTGTAGCGACTCTACTGCTCGACGAGGGAATGCCGCTCGAGCAGGTTCAGAAGTTCTTGCGCCACAAACTCATCGCTACGACTCAGATTTACGCTGAAACCAGCCTGCGGGGCATGGGCGAGAACTATGTCAAGGCGCTCGAGCGGCGGGGGTAGGCTCGAGGGTCGTGGCGTGCGGTAATGCGAACGCTAGGCTAAGGCCTATCCTACTGCTGCAAACTGCTTGAGTTCTGCGGATCGCGTTCCCGCAGTTTACGTGCCAGGTTCTCATGTGAGAGACTGAACACCTCTCGGGCGCTCAGCTTCTCGCTGCGGCGCAGCCAGGCTTCTGGGTCTACATTGAAGATATCAGTAAGCACCGCCCGCAGGTACACCTCGGCCTCTTCAATCAGCGCTCACAGGGTCACTGCCAGAGCGCGCCCTAGCATGTGCTAGGGCGCGCTCTGGCAGCGCAGCAGCTCCAACTCATGACCGACCCGCTCGAGCGAGCGCTATGCAGATAGGGTGATGGTTAGGACGGGCGCATCCATCTCCGCTTCGTGCACGCTTACCCCACCACCCCAGGTTGCTGCACCACGTTCAGCCGACGGACCGCTTCGCGAACCGAGCGGTGCGGATCGTCCAAGAGGACCTCGAGCAGTGGAACCAATCGCGCGAGCTGAGCTGAGCTAAGAGGATACCGCTTTTCTTCCAGCCGACCAATCAGGGTGCGGCGCACATACCGCCCCCCCTCAAGCACCAACCGTACTACCTGAGCGTACAGCGCCTCACCCCAGATTGGGTTCGAGATCACCCCGTCGTATAGCACGGTCCGCAGCGCCTGCGCCTGCGTTTGCATCGGCTCGCGCAACAACTTGCCGTACAGTGTGGGCAGCAGGACCTCAATGGGGTGCCCCCGTGCGGCCAGACCCTCGAGCACGTTAAGCGCTTCACGCTGCACCCGGGCACTGGGGTGCTCGAGCGCTTCGACCAGCGCCCGCAACTCGTCGCCCGGCACCTCGCCTGGAAAGAGGTGAAACAACCGCAGGGCGCTGTACCACAGCCGCACCCGCACCTGGTCCTGGCCCCCGACGAAGACTTCGTGTCGCAGAGGTTCCGCCATAAGCGCCTGGGGTGGGGTGCCCCCGAGGCTCATTCGCCACGCCTCGGGCACAGGATCGTCCTGTCCACGCAGTGCCAAACTTTGCAGCACCGCCGCCTTCGTGTCCACGTCCAGCGTGGACAGGAAGGTCAAGCGCCATAACATCTCCAATAGACGGCCTTCCAAATCTGGCTTCAGCGCCTCCGGGTAATGCTGCCGAAGTGTATGCAGGTGCCTTATTAAACGGCCCGCGTCAAAGGGCACCTCGTGTGGCGACTTGGAGGCCTGCAGCTCGATGGTCGCGAGCATCGCCTCAGCTTCTCCCTCAGCGCGTGCCACGAACACCGGGTGTCGGCGGTCCAGAAAGTACCATTGCCAAGCGGGGTGACGCTCCAGCGCGCCCAGCACGAACAGGTCGATTTTCGCCTCGAGTGTGCTGCCTATGTATGCACCTGAGAGTTGCTGCAGCAGCGCAACGCGACTGTGGCTGTAAAAAGGATCGTCCAAAGGCTGGCGCAGCAGCACATCGGCGAGGTGAGCGGCGAGCGGCTGATCGTGTTCACTCCAGTGATGCCGTGCTAGTAGGGAAAAGAAAGGGTAACTCTCCAAATGAGGGGCGCTCTCCTCGAGCAGGCTGAGCAGCGCCTCCAGGTCCTCACGCGTGGAAGGTCCCAGCGCTTCCCAGGCAGCGACCAAAGGCTTGCCCAGACGCGGATGCTGAGACAAGCGCAGCAAAAACTGCCCTTCACCCCCAGCAACCTCTGGCTCGAGCGTCGGAGGTGAGGAGTCCAGCGCTTCGCGAAACGCCGCGCGGAGTTGCTCGACCACCGCGTCGTCCAGCAGGTCTCCCACGCCCGCAAGGTAGACCAGGTGGGTGTGGAACATCTGCGCCGCTTCTCGGCCTTCCGCGACCCGAGGGCCGTAGTTCAGCGCGTGCTCCTCGAGACCTGGCACGCGGGCCAATCGTTCGGCGTTGCGGCGCAGCAGCTTGCCCAGACCGTCGCTGTCGCGCGCCAGCAGGTGTTCGACTACCGCCGCCTCAAGTAATTCGGAATCGTTATTCTGCGCGGTCTGGACCCCAAAGTTCCGCGCAAAGCTGCGGCGCAAAGTTCGCACCTGGTAGAGGCTGCCCACCGCAAACGCGCACGCCAGCGCGGCGTAGTACGCTGTGATTTCCTTTTGCAGCCCCCCCCGGATGTGCAGCGTACCTTCCTCAAGGTCTAGCATCTCGAGCGCGTGGTCAGTGAAAGCGCGCTCGGACATCAGCGCAAAGGTGTCGATCAAGGGGTTGGCAAACCACACTTCCAGCGCGGTGCGTCGCTCGTGCATGGCCTGATAAGCGTTGGGATCTGTCTCGAGCTGCACCTGCCAGTCGAGCAGGGTGTCGCGCTGACTCATATCACGGCTGTACGAGGTGGGCCAGGGCAGGCTGGGGTCGTCATGCATAGCGCTGGCCTGCTCGAGCAAGGCCAAGGCGTGCGCGCTATCGCCCTGCTCGGCAGCCAGACAGGCACGCAGACGCACTCGGGCGAGGTGCTCGAGGCCGTGCGCTTCGGGCAGTTGCTCGAGGTCGTCTAGAGCAGCGCTCACCTCGCCACGAACGCAGCGAACAATCAACCGTTCGCGGTGCTGTGCCTCGGAAGGACGCTCGAGTGCTTCGAGGCGTTCGACATAGCGATCCCAATGCGTCTCATGATTCCATGCTTCGTCTTGCAGGTACTGACGCTCGAGTTCGGTGGTCCAAAGCAGCACGCTGGGCAGCCCAAACGCAGTAAAGGGGTCAGAAATCATCGCGGGTCCTCGAAAGATGCAGATCTCTCGGCATACTTGGTCTGGGTTTGGGCTAGTGTGTCGGTGCGCTTAGTCTGCTGTTCCTGAAACAAGGTTTTGATCATTTGGTACAACGCACGGTCGCAGAGATCATCCATCAGCTTCAGCACTTCAAGTTCGGGCAGGTGGCTACTCCCAAAAGGTCGGGTGTGCTGGGTATTCCAGATGTAATCCTGAATAAAGCGCTCCCGTCGGGGGTCTGACTGAAAACCGTCCTGAAAAAGGAAGTAGGTTGGTTTGTGAAAGCGCTCGGCCAGCTTCAACTCGGTCATTACCGCCTGACGCATCGGGGCCATCTGGCTTTCCACACGGGGTTCTGGGCGTCTTTCCCAATCCTCATAGTCACTTCGAAACAGCACGCAGATCATCACTGAACAACCAGAAACCAGCCGCTCCATCGTATCTTCGACGTCACCGGCTCGGCTGGAATCTTCGATCATGGTCAACTTGAACAGGCGCGAAGGATATCGAGCGCGGAGATCTTGTAAGCCTTGCCGAAACCTTTCGTGTTCGGGCGAGAACATGCCTGAGCTGATGAAAATCTGGTGTGGTAGATGTGAAGGCTCGTAAGTGACTTGATGCACAACCTATTATTGCAAATCTCAACACGTTGGAGCGCTTCACACAGCCAAACCAGTTGCCACATTTAGCTTAAGCTGAACGTCAAGAGAAACAGGGTGAAGAACTTGGGTATAGAATTCCGTTTAAGCCGCTCGAGCGACGGGTCTTGAGTGAACCGTGACCTCTCATTATCTTCGAGCGAGTGTGGCTACCCTCTTACTCGATGCGGGGATGCCGATCGAGCAGGTCCAAAAGTTACTGCGTCACAAGCTCGTTGCCACCACCCAAATTTATGCCGAGACGAATCTGCGGGGCATGGGCGAAAACTACGTCAAAGCGCTCGAGCGACGGGTTTGAAGGTAACGCTCTAGGAGCGAAGCTTTCGATGGCAGCAACCCCATGTCAGGCCCACGAATGTCAGGAGGCCTCAGTGACCAGCGTAGCCCTCCACCACTCAATCTCCGGATGCCGGGGTCCCGGCAGATACCGGGCGCAGATCCGGATGTTCAAAAGCGCTTCGCGCTGGTCCACCGCGTCAGCGCCCTCGAACTGTGTCCGCAACAGGGTCAAGCTGCTGGTCACCGCTGGACCATCCAGCGCCTTCAAATAGCGAATAGCCGCCTCGTCGTCGGTCACCACGCCTGCCCCATCCAGCTCCTCAGCGGCGGCGATGGTCATCGCCTCACCATCGTCGAGTTCAGCCGCGATCTGAAGAAAGCGTCTTTGGACAGCGGTGCTGGACTCGATCACCTCGAGCACACCTCCACGAATTAACGGATCAAGGCTGATCGCCACCCGCCCACCACGCTCCTGACCCTGTCGCTCAAAGATCCAGCCAGCCTCCCGCACCACGTTAGGCACCAGCACAAAGGGCCGACCCTGGTGCCGGGCTAGCTCGGTGAGCTGTCCACTGGCGTATAGATTGATCAAGCCACAAGCATCGAGAAACCACACGGTCACCGCGACCTCACCGTCACATCCACATCCATCTGCCAAGTCATCCAGTCGGGTTCGCCGTCGGCACCCAGCCCAATCTGTCGGGTGTATTGTTCTTGCAGTGCACGCAAGTCCAGGCGGTCCGTGGCCAGGTAGCGGGCCGCCTGTCCCTCGGTAATCCGGCCCCGCTCCAGCGCTTCCAGGGTCAGCAGGGTGTAACGCTTAGGAAAGCGGCTCTCGGGCAACTCCTGGGTGATCCCTGCCAGCTGCTGAGCTTCACGCGGTTTGAAGTTCTCAAATTGGAGGCGGTCGAAAGTGCCAGGTGAGATCAGGGTTAACTCTTCCAAGCGCCGGACGTAAGCTTCGAACGATACCCGGAAGTAGGCCGACAGATGGACCAGGTCCGCCACCTTAGGTTGACCATGCTGGCGCATGTGGTTGACCAGATGTCGCTTGACCGACCGGGAGGGCATCAGCAGCCGTCGGGCGAAGGTCTCGGCAAAGCGCTCGGATTCGGGCACCCGCCCAGCGTGGCGGAAGACCTGCACGTCCGGGCGGCCCCGGGCCGTCAAAAAGTGGGCGTATTCGTGAGCCAGCGACATCCGCTGCCGCTCTGGTGGATGCTTGCTGTTGAGCGCGATGCATCCGCCCAGTTCCTCGGTGTAGCCGAACAGGCCCGACACCCGCGAGTCCAGTTCCAGCGCGAAGATGCGCAGCCCCACTTCGGTTTCCAGCACGTCGCGCAGGTTTCCCAGCGGACCGTCACCCAGCCCCAACCGACGGCGCTCAGCCTCGGCGACCTCGTCCGCCGCTGCCTCAACAGCCAAGCCACCTATCTCGTACTCGCTGGGATAGGTGCGCGGCAGCGGTGACTGAAGCTTGTCTTCCAAATCCAGGTAGTCCTCGGCGCTTTGCTGAAGCAGCGCGGCGGCCTGTTCCAGGCGGTCCCCGATTGCCGGGTCAGCCAGACCGCGTCGCTTGAAGTACGCCTTGAACTGCACGCCCAGGTCACCGGTGGCCGGACGCTGCCGCAGCAGGTCGTTCAGGCTCAGATCGTACTTGTCGGCCAGCGCTATCAGCTCCTCAGGCTGAATCTTGCGCTCTCCTTTCTCGATGGCGACGATGGTCGTGCGGGCGACGCCCAAAACATCGGCGGCCTCCTGCTGGGTCAGTCGAATAGCTTTTCGTGCCGTTTGTAGCCGCTGACCGAGGCTTACGTCGTCCAGAACATTCAGGGATGGACTCATCATTGTCACTCGCCTCCTGGGTGGGTCATGCGCTCAGTAGCTCGAGCGCTCGGGGTCTTACCGCTTCACTGAAGTTTCTGAACTCCAGGGCGTAGCGCCGGTAGAGGTCGGCCAGCCGGGCATCGGTATCCGGCAGGGAGCGCCCTTCCGTCTGGGCCACGGCGTGGCGAACCTCCTCGAGCGCTTCAAATTCGACCCGGAACTCGACACCCCGCCCTGGCCGGGTCAGGGCTTCAAAGCGGTGAGCTTGGCGCTGCATGAACTGGTAAGGCCGGTCCTGCGCCTGGGGGTGCTCAGGCCGGGTGTAAATGTCGTCACGGTACAGCTCCGCCGCGTGGTCAGATGCCCTGAGTCCGGCGGCATGCAGCGAGAGGCGACGCAGCAAGCAGGAGGTGCATAACCCGCATTGCTCGCGCGCTTCCCGGAGCGGATGACTGTCACAGGACACGGTCAGGTTCACTAAGTCGCCCAGGCTGTGGCGCACCAACTGCGCGCACATCTCGCCTTTGGTGCGCCACAGCGAGGTGTTGACGATTTTAAACGGCTGACCGAACAGGGCGCTGAACAGCGCCCCCGCCTCAAGCAGCGTCCGAGGATGCATTGCCCGGGTTTGATCCGCACCGCTGAAAGCCGCCGAGTAGGGAAGGTTGATGGCTCCCACCCCATTTTCGTACACGTGGAGGCGATCCACACCGCAGGCATGGGCCGTCACCGCTCCGAACACCAGAAACAGGAAGGCCCGTGAGCGCTGGCTCTTTTCTTGACTCTGCTCGCGCACGTGCCAGTCACGCAACTGGTGGGCTTTGCACGGATGGGCGTATCCCTGAAACGGTGCCCAGTGCAGGTGGGGCAGCCGTGCTTCGAGCAGCTCGAGCTGCTTAGACTGAAGTGCCCTCAGGCGGCTCCCTGACTGCCCGCCCACCAGCACACCCGACGCAAAGGCGGGGTCCAGAGCCTGGGCCACGGCTCCAGCCAGCGAATCCAGACCCCCAGAATACAGCCCGACAAAGGGGCGATCCATTTCGGGCCGATACAGCGAACCGGCAGGCCGGGCTCGGCGTGAAGTCACCGCAGACGTGAAGTTCAGGTTCCAGGAATCGGTGGTCAGCCAGTTCAGCAGGCACTCTAGAGCTGGCTTGAGGCGCTCGAAGACGTTCACCTCGGCCACCGGAATCTGCAGCGACAGCGTCCTGGGCCGCCAGTACCCCTCGTTTCGAGTGCGTTTCGACAATCGGTCCACCACATAGATGGCCATGGCCACATCAAGCAGGTCGTCGAGAATGACGGGTAAGTTCGAGTTCAGTCCCCACAACCCACCGACGCCCACCCTCAAGCTATCCAGGCGATTGAAATCCGCCCGGATGTTTGAGGTGTGCATGCGCTCGCTGAAGTCGAACTGCTGGGTCACAAGTCATCCTCATCCAGCAGGTCGAGGTTGACGGTCACAGCGTGTTCCATCTGCTCAGCGGTGCCCTGCTTGGGCAAGACCGGCTTCTCAACGGACTCGAGCCGCTCGAACAGGCTCTCGGCGAACAGCTGTGCCGTGCCTTCGATGTAGGCCGCAACTTCTGCTTGCGCCTGCACCAGGCTGGCTCGCGCCCCTTCCGGCGAACCGTAGATTTTGGTCAGGTCTTCGGGATTGAGGCAACCGAAAAACTCAGCTTCGCTCACGAACTTCAAAAAAGTCTTGGCCAGAACCGAGCTGACCTCCGTGACACCCACTTGGCCCGCGCAAATCAGGATGCCAACCTTGCGGGCCGTGCTGGCGGCGTAATGCTTGCCCTCAGGCACGGTCGGGAATTGCATCGCCTTAAACGCCTGCTCACGGTGTGCCAGCGGCAAGCCCGCGAGCGCTACTAGGGGCGGCAGCATGGCCTGGAGCAGGTGCACACCCGCACTGGAGGCCGCGCAGCGCGACAGGATATAGGCCAGCGTTTGACCCAGCTTCGGGGGCTGCGTCGGTGCATTCGAATCGGCCAGCGCCGCGTGAACGGCCCTCTTCCAGGGACCTTTGACTTGTTTAGCCATATTGTCGAGATCAGGCACGTTGTCCTCCAGGCGTCAGGAGGAAAGATCAACCTGACTATGTCAGGATATTAGCAGAAAATTTTAATCTTTGCCTGACATCTGCAAATGCCATTGCAGTTCGATCACCCGCCGCACCATTTCAGGCACTGCCCAGACTTGCGGTCGTCCCCGGCAGGGCACCGGGGTAAGGGCCACGACGTCGTCTAATACCCAGCCGTAGGGGCCGAAGAACCACATATCGTCTGAAGATTCCTGCACCACCTCGACCACCCGCGCTAAGGCCACCACCGCTCCCAGGGGGACATTGCTGCGCGTCAGCATGCGGCCGGTGCGGGCGGCCAGCCAGTCGGCGGCGTCTTCGTGAAAGGTTTGGCCCGCATGAATGGCGATGATAGACCCAACCGCTCGCTTCGGGGCAGGCCAGGAGCGGTTCTCGGTGCGCTTACCAAGGTCACGCACAGCGCTCGCCCAGGGCTGCTGCAAGGTCAATGCCAGCAGCGGATTGGGAAGGCGCAGCACACCGCTGTCAGGCCCTATATCGAGTGTGTCAGTATCCTTTGACGTAGGCATCGCTCTCCAAACGTGAGCATCAGACGCCATCACCGCTATCTCGTGGGTGACTTGGGCGTAGGATTTGGGTGAAAAGTAGTAATCGAGAAATTTTAAATGTTAGTAAGTCAATACACATTCCCAATGACTTACCAGCAATATTGGCGAAGGGAATAGTGGACGTTCAAAAGCCCCTCTACTACGGGTCACACGCACGTTCAGGAGGGTATAACTTCATCTTCCAAGCGTCGGTGTTGGTGTAGGTGCAAAGTAGAAAGGCTACGGTCCAACCCTCGAGTGATTACCCCAGAAGACGACTGTACATGGGGACTAAAGCGGAGAAATCTACTGTTTCAGACGCGCTCGAGCGTGAAAGTAAGTATTAGAAGTAAGGTGAATGTGGACACTAACGTTCAAAATTTCTGGGCTACTACTTTCTACCCTACTCCACCGGACTCAAGCCATCGTCCCGAAACAGCTCGATAAACGGCACCTCGAGCGTGAGGGCCAAGCGCTCGATCACGTCCACACTGGCGTTGAGCGCGCCCCGCTCGAGCGCGCCCACCGTGTTAAGGTGCAGCCCGCTCTTCTCG
>Ga0123339_10003578_pt1 | contig 10311 bp, 9 predicted proteins | sample lystaG_FD_89956 | JGI IMG/M metagenome (GOLD analysis project Ga0123339, IMG submission 89956) | Glacier valley bacterial and archeal communities from Borup Fiord, Nunavut, Canada, to study Microbial Dark Matter (Phase II) -... | ecosystem: Environmental > Aquatic > Freshwater > Ice > Glacier ... | reverse complement strand
GTGACGCCGGGCGCGCTGGGCGCGGCAATGCGCGCGTTTGCGGCCAACCCTTCAGACGCCACCGCCGCCGCGACGCTATCGGCCGATCCAACCTATGTCGGCATGGTGCGCACCACCTGCGTGGCGACGATGCTGGGCGGGGGCCATGCGGTGAACGCGCTGCCGCAATCCGCGACTGCGAACATCAATTGCCGCATCTTTCCGGGCACCAGCCCCGAACAGGTGCGCGTGCGGCTGGCATCGATCGTCGGGCCGGGGGTGCGCGTGACCAAGGGGCCCGATGGCGGCGAGGAAAGCCCTGTCTCGCCGCCGCGCGCCGATGTGGAAGCGGCGGTGGCGCATGCGGTCCACGCCTATGCGCCGGGCGTGCCGATCGCCTATTCGCAGCCTGCGGGCGCAAGCGACGCGGCCTATTTCCGCCGCGCGGGCATCCCGAGCTATGGCACATCGGGCATGTTCCTCCGGAGCGAGGACGATTTCATGCACGGTCTGAACGAGCGGCTGAGCGTCAAGGCGTTCTACGATTCGATCGATTATGCATGGACGCTCGTGGGCGATCTCGCCGATCCGAAATGAAGGCGCTGCTGCACGCGCTGGGCGCGGCGGGTTACGATTTCACTACGATTACCCCCGCGAGCCACCGGCGGGTGGCGCGGCGGTAGCGCGGGCTGGGCGCGGGCGCGGGCGACCTGTTCGGGTGGAGCCGCGCGGTCGATCCGGCGAGTATCGATACGGACCTGCTGACGGAGGCATGCGCGGCGGGCGTGATCGAAGCGCGCGAGGGAGGCATCGCCAGCAGCATCCGCGTGAGCCGGGTGTGCGGACGGCTGTTCGCGCATTCGGCATGGCCCACCCGCGCGGCGGACAGCGTGTTCCTGGGGCCGGACAGCTACCGGTTCGCGCGCTTTATCGCGGCCAATCTGGCCGAGGTGGCACCGGGCGCGCGCGTCGTGGATATCGGCACGGGCGCGGGCGTGGGCGGGATCGTCGCTGCGGACGTGCTGGGCGCGGCCGAGCTGACGCTGACCGATATCAACGCGCGCGCACTCGATTTCGCGCGTGAGAATGCAGCGGCAGCGTGCCGCGAGGCGCGTTTCGTGCACACCGCCGGGCTGGACGGCCTCGAAGGCCCGTTCGATCTCGCGCTCGCCAACCCGCCCTTCATGATCGATCCGCACGCGCGCGCCTACCGCGACGGCGGCGGCGATCTCGGCACCGCGCTCGCGCTCGATCTCGCGGGGCAGGCGATGGCGCGGCTCGCGCCGGGGCGGGCGGCTGATCCTGTACACCGGAAGCCCAATCGTGGCGGGGCACGATCCGTTCGACACCGCGCTGGCCGATGCGACAGCGCGGGCGGGGTGCGCGCTCGATTATGCCGAGCTCGATCCCGACGTGTTCGGCGAGGAACTGGGGCGCGCGGCCTACGCCGGGGTTGAGCGGATCGCGCTGGTGGGAGCGATTGCGCGGCGTTCGTGACGCGCTTGGCGCGGGCGACCAACCCGCCTAGCATCGTTGCGAGCGACGGGAGCGCGCAACATGTTCAAGCAGGTGATCTACTGGTCGCAGCCGTTCGGCTACGACAGCGCGATGCTGGGGGGCATATTGCTCGGCGCGCGGCGCAACAACCGGCGCGACGGCGTGACGGGCGCGCTCGTGTGCCGCCATGACATTTACCTGCAACTGATCGAGGGGTTCGGGGCCGCGATCGACGCGCTGTATGCGCGCATCCTGCGCGACGACCGGCATCTGGACGTGCGGCCGCTGTGGAGCGGCACGGTGGGCGAGCGCATGTTCCCCGACTGGGAGATGCTCGACGATCCGGCGCGATCGTGGATGTGGTCGGCAGCCGAGGTCGCGGACGATGCTGTGGACAAGGCGTCGGCGGACGAGGTGCGTGCGGTGTTCGCCCGCGTTGCGCGCGAGACGGCTGTGCCGGTGCTTGTCTGAAGCGGCCGGGGTTCACGACGGACCGCTTCCGCCCAGTCACCCCGGAATCGTATCTGGACCCGAGCTGGGTGCCGACCCGTTGGCGCGCGAATAAACGCATCTTCCCCGCGAATGCGGCTCGGGGCCGGGGTAACGAATTGGCTCCGTGGTTGAGTTTCGGACCTCAGCCCCGCCCGTAACACGCCTTTACACTTTCCGCCTTCGGCCGCGGCACCGGCGCGAACAGCGCGACATAGCCGCCCGCCTCGCCCAGATCGTGGAAGCCCGTCTGGCGGAACCCCACCGCCGCCAGCTCGCATTTGAGCAATTTGGGCGGCGTTCCGTGGTAGGCGGTGCCGCGATACGTATCCACCACCGCAACTTGGCCGCCGGGCCGCAGCGCATCGTGCAGGTGCCACAGCAGCGTGTAGGGCTGCGCCACCTCGTGGTACATGTGGATCATGAACACACGGTCGAGGCTCGCATTGGCGAATTCGGGATCGTCGGGCGTGCCGAGCGTAACACGCACATTGGCAAGCCCCGCTTCGCCCGCGCGCCGCTTCAACCGCGCCACCACGCCGGGCACGATATCCTCGCCAACCACCTCGCCTTTCGGCCCCACCGCCTGCGACAGTTTGAGCGTATAATAGCCCTCACCCGCGCCCACGTCCGCCACATGCATCCCCTTGCGCACCCCCGCGAGCTTCATCACCGCATCTGCCTCCCCGGCATGATCGCGCGACGCCTCGTCGGACCATCGCGCCGACACGATCGGCGAAACCGGACGATCGGGTTTAGGCAGTGGCGGGGCGGGCGCGGCGGCAAGCAGCGCGGGCAAGGCGAGGATGAATGGGCGCATCGCCAAGTCATAGCGCGCCGCGTGTTACACGCACAGGGTTGGCGCGACCCGCGTGCCTGCTATGCTCGGCACCATGCGCTTTACCGTCTCCTTGCTCGCCGCCCTGACGCTCGCCTTCCCTGCCACCGCGCAGACTGCAGGGCCCTACATTCCCAAAGCGGTCGAGCTGCCCGGCATGACCGGCCCTGAAACCGCAGCGAACGACACCTGGCGGCTGCGCGGCGCGCTCAATGTCGCCGCACTCCAGTGCCAGTTCTCCCCGTTCCTGCGCTCGGTGGTGCGCTACAACAGCTTGATCAAGCAGCACGGCAAGGAATTCGCGCGCGCCCAGGCCACGTTGCTGGGTTATTTCAAACGCACCGGGGCGGCCGCATCGGGTTTCGATCGCTACAATACGCGCCTTTACCAGAGTTATTCGACCTTCGATGCGCAAATCCCCTTCTGCCGCGCCGCAAGCGACGCCGCGCGCGACGCACTGGTGCAGCCAATCGGCAAACTCGCCGTAATCGCGCGCGCCGAGGTCGCCGCTGTGCGCGGCGCGCTTACCCCGGTCGATACCGCGATGTCGGCGATGGCCTATGGCATGCTTGGCGATGCGGTAACCGTGCCCGGATGCGTCCCCGATCGCCGCGGCCGCTGCTGAGCGCGTGGCACCCCCGGCTCAATCGTCGGCGAACATCTCGTCGGCGGTGATGGTGAAACTTGGATTGAGAACCGACAGCGTCGCGCCCGGGAGGTGATGGCCGACGCTCCAGCCTTCCTCCAGCCGCTCGTAGGTCTCGAACATGCGGCGATCCGGATCGATCAGCACGATCAGCCGGACCGATCCCAAGTCCTGGTAGGCTAGCAACTTATCGACCCGATCGATCCGCGCGGTCGAGCGCGAAAGCACTTCGAAAATGACGATCGGAAACCGGAAGGCACGTATATTCCCCAGATCGGCGTCGCGGTCGCGCGGATCGCAATAGATCGCCACGTCGGGATACCGGATGTGATCGTTCGCGATCCGCAGCCCCATATCCGAGTTGAACGGCCGACATCCCGAGCCCCCGAGCTTCGAGCGCAAACAGTGATAAATATTCCCGGCAACATTCGCGTGGGCGGCGGAGCCACCGGACATGAGGCGAGGCTCCCTGCCCACAAGCTCCCAGCGCCCCGGCACGCCTTCATATTCGGCGAAGAACTCCTCAGACGTTAGCCGACGCGGGCGCGTAGCAAGGGTTGCCATCGCGGCCGCATAGCGCATTGCCGCCTGCTCCGGAACACCCCCGCCACGCTCACGCGTGGATCGGCTTGCCCGTCACCGCCATCGCGGCCTCTTTCAGCGCTTCCGAATGCGTCGGGTGCGCGTGGCATGTGAGCGCGATGTCTTCGGAGGACGCGCCGAACTCCATCGCCTGCGCCGCCTGCGCGATCATCGTCCCCGCGAGCACGCCGATGATGTGCACGCCCAACACGCGGTCAGTGCTTGCGTCCGCAAGTACCTTTACGAACCCGTCGGTCTCGCGGTTGGTCTTGGCACGGCTGTTCGCGGCGAACGGAAACTTGCCCACCTTGTAGGCCACCCCCACTGCCTTCAGCTGCTCCTCGGACTGGCCGACGGTGCCGACTTCGGGCTGCGTGTAGATCACCGCCGGGATCACTGCGTGGTTCACGATGCCCACGCGCCCCGCGATATTGTCCGCGACCGCCAGCCCTTCGTCCTCGGCCTTGTGCGCGAGCATCGGCCCGTCGATCACGTCGCCGATCGCCCACACGCCGGGCACGGCTGTCTTAAAGCTGTGCGTATCGACCGGGATGCCCGTGCGCGCGTCGACCGCGAGGCCGATCGCCGCGAGGTTGAGCCCGTCCACATTCTTGCGACGGCCAACCGCGACCAGCACATGCGAACACGCGATCTCCTCGCCCGCGCCTCCGGCAGCGGGTTCCACGCTCACCACCGCCCCCGCGCCCTCGCGCCGCACGCCCGTCACCTTCGTGCCGGTGCGCAGGAGCATCCCCTGTTTAGCGAGGATCTTGGCGAACTCGGTGGCGATCTCGATATCCATCGCGGGCACGATACGCGGAGCATATTCGAGCACGCTCACCTTCGCGCCAAGCCGCCGATAAACGCTCCCCATTTCTAGGCCGATGTAGCCGCCGCCGATCACGACGAGGTGTTCGGGAACCCCCTTGAAGGCGAGTGCCTCGGTCGAGGATACGATCACCTCGCCGTCCAAATCCATGCCGGGCAGCGTCATCACCTCGGAACCCGTGGCGATCACGATATTGTCCGCCGTGATCCGCCGCTCGCCCACCGCGACCGTATGCGCGTCTAGGAACGAAGCCTCGCCCTGCACCCAATCGACCTTGTATTTCTTGAACAGGAACGCGACCCCGCCGGTCAGCTCCTTGACCGCCTTGTCCTTCTCCGCCTGCATCTGCGGCCAATCGAGCTCGACGCCGCTGAACTTGAGGCCGAATTTGGCGAGGCTGCCATCGCGCGCGTGCTCGTAAAGTTCGCTCGCGTGCAGCAGCGCCTTGCTCGGAATGCACCCCACGTTGAGGCACGTGCCGCCCAAGGTCGCGCGCTTCTCGATGCAGGCCGTGCGCAGCCCATTCTGCGCGGCGCGGATCGCCGCCACATAGCCGCCGGGGCCGCCGCCGATTACCACGCAATCAAAATCCGCCATCAGTATCTCCTGTGCGGGGGCGAGATAGGGCGGCGGTTGTGGAAGGGCAAAGCCTCCCCTCGTCGCGGTCGCGAGTGCGGCACGCTACTTCCCCCCCGTTGCCCCCGCCACAATGTTGATCGTCAGCGCGACCACGCCGATGTTGAACAGGAAGGCGATGATGCAGTGCGCGAGCACCGCTCGGCGCATCACGCGGCTGATGCAGCTTACGTCGGATACCTGGAAGGCCATGCCGAGGCCGAAGGCGAAATAGGCGAAATCCCAATAATCGGGCGTGTCGCAGTGCGGGAACTTCAGCCCTCCCCTGTCCTCCGTGTCGCCGCCCCCGTCGGCAACCTCCGCGCCCACCTGATCGTAATAGAGATGCGCATAATGGAGCGTGTAGACGGTGTTGCCGAACAGCCATGCGATCAGAATGGTGAATACCGGCAGGGCAGTGCCCAGCATTGTTGCGCCGCCGGACGCGTGGAGTTCGCTCGCGACGGTCGCCAGCACGGCAAGCGTCAGCGCAGCCGCGATCAACAGCAGCGCCACGCGCCCGCCATCGTTCTCGTCCGCCTGACGGCGGATGTCGTCCGCGTCCGCGCGGCCCATCATCGCGGCGATCCATCCGATGAACACCAGCGCGGACGCGTCGAACGCGGCCGAAACCGCATGGCTCCAGCCGAGCGGCCGCCACAGCGCCGCAGCAAGGCCGCACAGCAGCACAAGAAACACGACAAAGCGCCGGTGCGAGATTTTGGGCATGGGCACCGGGTGCCCGCGCGCAGGCCGCACGGTCAAGCCATCGTTGATCCCGCCGCACTTCCCGGCGACAAGCAGCGCGACCGGCGCGGCTCCCGCGCTTCCGCGAGGCACTCCGATGGATTTCACCCTCTCCCCCCGCCAGACCGAGTACCAGGGCCGTGTGCGCGCGTTCATGGCCGAGCATGTGCTCCCCGCCGAACATCGCTACCTGAGCGAGGCCACCGAGGGCGCGCGCTGGAAGGTGCTGCCGGTGATCGAGGAGCTGAAACCGCTCGCGCGCGCGCAGGGGCTTTGGAACCTGTTCCTGCCCCCCGCCAGCGTCCCCGCCGGCGGCTTCGTCTTCGAGGGCGAGCGGCTGACCAATCTCGAATATGCGCTCTGCGCCGAGGAGATGGGGCGGCTGCACTGGGCGAGCGAGGTGTTCAACTGCTCCGCGCCCGATACGGGCAATATGGAAGTGTTCGCGCGCTACGGCACGCCCGATCAGCAGGCACAGTGGCTCGGCCCGCTGTCGCGCGGCGAAATCCGCTCGGCGTTCCTGATGACCGAGCCTGCGGTGGCGTCGTCCGATGCCACCAACATCGAGACCTCGATCCGCCGCGACGGCGACGAATATGTCATCAGCGGCCGCAAATGGTGGTCGAGCGGGGCGGGCGATCCGCGTTGCAAGGTTGCGATCGTAATGGGCAAGACCGATCCCGCCGCACCGAGGCATTTGCAGCAGAGCCAGATCCTCGTTCCGCTCGACGCGCCCGGCGTCCGGGTGGAGCGGATGCTCGACGTGTTCGGTTATGACGACGCGCCGCACGGCCATGCCGAAATCCTGCTCGATAATGTCCGCGTTCCTGCGACCAACCTGCTGCTTGGCGAAGGGCGCGGGTTCGAGATCGCGCAGGGACGGCTGGGGCCGGGGCGCATCCATCATTGCATGCGCACGATCGGCGCGGCCGAGGTCGCGCTCGAAAAGATGGTCCGCCGCCTGCTGACGCGCGAGGCGTTCGGGCGGCGCATCGCGGACTTCAGCGTGTGGGAGGAACGCGTCGCCACCGCACGCATCGATATCGAAATGACGCGGCTGCTGTGCCTTAAAGCCGCCGACATGATGGATACGGTGGGCAACAAGGCAGCCGCGGGCGAGATTGCGATGATCAAGGTGCAGGCGCCGCGCATGGCGCTCAAGATTATCGACGATGCCATTCAGGCGCACGGCGGCGGCGGCGTCAGCGGCGATTTTGGATTGGCGAAGGACTATGCGGGCATCCGCACGCTGCGCCTCGCGGACGGGCCGGACGAAGTGCACAACCGCGCGATCGCCCGCATCGAGTTCGCGCGCGTGGCGCCGAACAGCGCGCGCCGGGCGTAGCCGGGCACGCGGTTCCGTCCGTCCGCTACCCCGCCACTTTCACCGGAAGCTTGAGGAGAGACGACGCCCACTCTCCCTTCGGGGGAAGTGCTCGAAGGGCGGAGGGGGTCGGGCCGGGCGCGATGCCGCGAGGATGGATCGAACGACCAGCGGGCCGCACGGCGCGAATTCCCTTGCAGCCAACACCTCTTGCAGAGGGATCGCTTTGTAGGATCGCCTGCACCACGCTTGCGCGGTGCGCCTCGCCGATCCCCGTGTCCAAACAATCGCAACCGCCCACGCCGCACCCCGCGAGCCGTTTTGGCACCGCGTTGTGAACTTCATGAACTTCGCAGGGTGCGTGCCGCTTGCATTCGGGCGCGACCCGACACCATCCCCGCGCCGCCCCGCGCCGCTATTTCACCCGCGGCGCAAAGATCTCGCCCAGCCGGTCGGGCGTGCCCGCAATGCGCTCCAGTCGCGGATATCGGAGGCCGCCGGTATAATCGAGCTTCACCGTCCGCACCCGGTCCCCGTCGCGCACCGTCAGTTCGAGCGGCACGCCCTTCGCCGTCGCGGCGACTGCGTCCTTCAGCCGGTCCCCGTCATACGCCGTGCCGTTGACTGCGATCAGCTTCGTGCCGTTGGTCAGCCCCGCCTTGAACGCCGCGCTGTCCCAGATCACCCCCGAGAGCGCGCCCTCGCGGCCGACGCCGAAGCCCGGGCCGAAGCTGAGGTTGACACCCTTGAGGCGACCCTCCGCGCTCTTGAAGAAGGCGGTCGGCTTGTCGGTGTAGACCAGCCGGTAGCCGCCGCGCGCAAGGCCGTCCAAAGGCGCGCCGGGCGCGTTGGTCGTGAGCCGGGTACGCAGATAGGTCGCCCAGTCGTAGGGCATCACCGCGTTCAGCCCCGCGACCACATCGTCGAAGGTGTAGGTGCGCACGACATAACTGCCATTGTCGATGCCGAAGAAGGCGCGCGCGAAATCGTCGAGGCTGCGCTTGCCCTTCGTGCCCTCGCGGATCCGGGTATCGACGTCGAACCAGATCAGCCGGCCTTCCTCGTAATAATCCTCGGAGCGCTGCCACGAGCGCCACGGCGAGGGGCGGCGTTCGTTGACGATAGGATCGTTTGTGGTGTCCGCGAGCGGTTTCCACGCGCGGCCGGGCGTGAGATCGTAGGTCGCCGCGGTCAACGCGAGGCTGTCGAGCGCGTCCTGTTTTGTATAAAGGCCCGACCGCGCGGCCAACACCTCGCCCCAATATTGCGTCTGGCCCTCGTACACCCACAGCAGACTGTCGCGCATCGGCACTTCATAGCTCGGCGTCCACAGATCAGCGTGGCGGCGGAACTTGCCGTCCCACGAGTGCGTGTATTCATGGCTGAACAGCGTGCGTTCAGTGAGATTCTTTTCCCAGTCGCTGAAATAGCCGGGCTTTAGTCCGTCTTCGCTCGACTGGTGATGCTCGGTCCCTGCGCCGTCCATAGTGTTCGATTGCCAGAACAGGAAGGTATAGTGATCATAGTGATGGCTACCGAACAGCCGGTATGCCTGCTGCACGAGCGCGCGGTGCGGCGCGAGCTGCTCGGGCTTGATCACCAGATCCTCGGGCCGGTCGGCTGCCATCGCCATCGTCACCCGCACGGGCGCACCCGGATCGAGATCGATATCCTGATAGTAACGCCCCGCGATCAGCGGCGAATCCATCAGCGTCTCGAGCGTGGTCGTCTTGAAGCGCACCACATCGCCGGTGCGCGATGCGGTCTCGAGCGCGACGCCGTAGCGCCACCCCTTGGGCAAGGTGAGCGTTGCGTCCACGGGTATACGGCGCGCGAACCAGCCCGCCGGGTAAAGCGTGTTCTGCAACCAGTCGATCTTCATCAGATTGGGCGCGATCGAGACAGCGCCCTGCGCATCGTCGGTCGGCGAGAGATACTGGAAATCGAGATCGAGCGCGGTCACCCCCGAAGGCACATCCACATGCATCGCGTGGACGTTCACCGTATCGCGCACCCACGCGAGCCGTTGCCCGCCGCCGTGCACGATCAGCCCCGCCATCAGCGGCAGCGGATTGACCGCGCTGTGCGCGCCGGGAACCCATTCGGGGAACAGCAGGGTGGTGCGCGCGCCGCCGGGGACGGGGACGGTCTCGTGGACGGTTACGATGCGCCGCTCGGTATCGGTCGCGTTGACCGCGAGCACGATCGTGCCGGGGAAGGGGATATCCTGCGGCGCGGCGATCGGTGGCGGCATCGGGATCGGCTGCGGCCCGGGCGAGGGTTGGGCGAAGGCGGACGAACTGATCAGCAGCAGGGCGAGCGGCAAACGGCGCATACAATATCCCTCGGTCATGGAGCGGGCGCCCTGGTGGCGGCCCGCGCATGCGCGATGTTGCGGCATCGGTTCGCGCCCGGCAAGCGATACCCATTCATCGCCCGCCACATTGACCTCACGCTCCTGCCCCCATAGGACTTGCGGCCACGGAGCTGTGGGTGAGCGGCTGAAACCAGCGGTTTGCTAAACCGCCGTGCGGGGTTTACCCGCACCGAGGGTTCGAATCCCTCCGGCTCCGCCAAACGATGGTATGTTTTGGCGCGATCGTCGAACTGCTGCGCTTTGCCCACGCGACCGGCAAGGAACGCCTCGCGCTCGCGGTGCGGTCGGACCTCGATCTCGCGAGCCAGATCGGTGCCGATGGCGCGACCTGGCTCGACCGGCAGCTCGTCGCGCGGACACCAATGCCCCTTGGCGATAGCGGCTGCGG
>Ga0123339_10003574_pt1 | contig 10319 bp, 10 predicted proteins | sample lystaG_FD_89956 | JGI IMG/M metagenome (GOLD analysis project Ga0123339, IMG submission 89956) | Glacier valley bacterial and archeal communities from Borup Fiord, Nunavut, Canada, to study Microbial Dark Matter (Phase II) -... | ecosystem: Environmental > Aquatic > Freshwater > Ice > Glacier ... | reverse complement strand
TCTTCAAACCAGGCGTCCTCGCAGATCAGCAGGCCGACTTTGACCTTGTTGCCCACCTCACCGGCTTCAAACACACACACGCCCTGGCCCGGTGTGAAGTAGCGACGCTCGTCAAACACCTGGTAATTAGGCAGTTCGCGTTTGGCGTAGGTCGCAATCACGGCCCCCTCGCACAACACGCTGGCGGCGTTATAGCGGCTTGGCACCGCCACCGAGCGGGTGCGACTGTCGCCTCCGATCGGGTGCCCGACTACCACCGTCAGGTCTTTTAACCCGGCCAGCTCACGGGCCACTGTTTTCACGGCATCATCGCAGGCGGCGATAAAGGCCGGGCGCAAAAACAGGTCTTCCGCCGCGTAACCACAAATGGAGAGTTCCGGCGTCAGCAACAGGCGAACCCCGTCCGCGTAGGCTGAGCGCGCTGTGTCAATAATTTTTTGCGAGTTGCCCGCCAAGTCGCCAACCACGAAATTGAGTTGCGCAACGCAGAGTTTGAGTGTCATGTACCGCAGGTGTGAAAAGAATGGAAAACAAGTGAAGCACGAGTCGAACGATTATGTCATCCGGGTCCTGAGCGCCCCCGATGAAGTGAATGCCGCCGACTGGAACGAACTGCTGAGCGTGCAGTCAGACGCCACCCCGTTCATGCGGCACGAGTACCTGGCCGCCCTGCACACCAGCGGCAGTGCCACGCCCGCGACCGGCTGGACGCCCCACTTCATCATCCTGGAGCGAGACGGCATCATGGCGGGCGCCTGTGCCCTCTATCTCAAAAGCCACTCCTATGGCGAATACGTGTTCGACCACGCCTGGGCCAATGCTTATGCGCAACATGGCCTGGCCTACTACCCGAAGGCCATCGTGGCGGTGCCTTTCACGCCGGTGCCGGGAACGCGTCTGCTGGCCCGCACCGCCGCGGACCGGGCGGTCTTGGCCAAGGCCCTGATTCAGTGGTGTGAGGCGGAAAAACTGTCTTCCCTGCACCTGCTGTTCACCAGCAAAGAAGATGGCCAGGCGTGCGCCGATGCCGGCCTGATGCTGCGGCACACGGTGCAGTTTCATTGGCGCAACAGCGAGCCGGCCTATGCTGATTTTGAGGGCTTTCTGGCTTCCCTCTCCCAGGAAAAGCGCAAGAAAATACGGCAGGAACGCCGCAAAGTAGCGGACGCCGGCGTCACCTTCCGCTGGGCGCAAGGGGCCGCCATTACGCCGCAGGACTGGGATTTTTTCTACCGCTGCTACGAGCGCACCTACCTGGAACACGGCAACGCACCCTACCTGAACCGTGATTTTTTCCAGCGCATGGCCAGCACCATGCCGGAGAACTGGCTGCTGTTTGTCGCCGAGCGGGAGGGTCGGCCAATTGCTACAAGTTTAATAGCTATCAGCGCAGACAGCACGGGGGCTATAGGCCAAAATAGCTCAAAAGAAAACAGCGGTGTGGCCTACGGCCGTTATTGGGGTGCGCTGGAACGGGTTGACTGCCTGCACTTTGAGGCCTGTTACTACCAACCACTGGCTTGGTGTATTGCGCACGGTTACCAGCGCTTTGAGGGCGGCGCGCAGGGTGAGCACAAGATGGCGCGGGCGCTGCTGCCGGTGAAAACATCCAGCGCCCACTGGCTGGCCCATCCGGCATTTGCCGATGCGGTGGAACGATTCCTGGAGCGCGAGGGTCAGGGCATTGGCGAGTACCTTGACGACCTGGCTCTGCGCAGCCCCTTCAAGCACCTCACAGGCACTTGATGCCCTGACTCAATTGAGAGCGGCAGCGCGGGCTTGCTTATGTATCGACGTCCTGTCCCGTAACGCGTCAGGACGCCGATATTGCTCGACTACATTGCCGCTGACATCATGCCCATTTCAGCGTTGCTCAGCAACGCCTCCATGTTCATCACAATCAGCATGCGGTCGCCGACGTTCGCCAAGCCGGTGATGAAGCGGGAATCAATGGCGGTATCGAACTGGGGCGCCGGTTTGATGGACTGTGACGTCAGCGTCACCACGTCCGACACTGCGTCCACCACCGCGCCAATGACCGTGCCCCGCACGTTCAAAATAATGACAACGGTGAACTCGTTGTACTCGACCTTGTCGATACTGAGCTTGAGACGCAAATCGACAATCGGCACGATGACACCGCGCAAATTGATCACGCCCTTGATGAACGCAGGCGCATTCACCATGCGGGTCGGCTCTTCATACGAACGGATTTCCTGCACGCGCAAGATATCAATGGCGTACTCTTCGGTCCCAAGCCGCAAAGTGAGATATTGACCGCCATCTGCCACAATTTGTGTTGCGGGCGCGCCGGATTGAAAGGCGTTGGTGGTTTTTTTCTGCATCGTTTCCATGGCTTCGATTTCTTTGTTGCGTATGAGTCAAAGCATGATACACGGGCAAGAAGAAACTCCAGCTCCCGGAGCAGCGCCCAAACACAGGCGTTCAGACAAAAAAACGCCTGCTGGTGGCAACACCGCAGGCGCTTCTTTATTGATAGCTACTTACGCCCGTCAGACGGGGGCTAGCGGCTAAAAACTCTATATTATTCTTGTGCTTTGTTGTAGTTGGCCATGCCGTCCATGATTTCTTTCTTGGCCGACTCCGCATCTTCCCAACCCTTGACCTTGACCCACTTGCCTTCTTCCAGATCTTTGTAATGCTCAAAGAAGTGGGCAATGGTTTTCAGACGCACGGGGCTCAAGTCCTCCGGCTTTTGCCAGCGGCTGTAGAGCGACAGCACCTTGTCGATGGGCACGGCCAGCACCTTGCCATCTTCACCGGCTTCATCGTCCATCTTCAAAATGCCGATGGCGCGGCAGGTCACCACCACACCGGGGATCAGGGGCACGGGCGTGATCACCAGCACGTCCACCGGGTCGCCGTCGCCGCTGATGGTTTTGGGCACATAACCGTAGTTGGTGGGGTAGTGCATGGCGGTGCTCATGAAGCGGTCCACAAAAATGGCGCCAGTGGCTTTATCCACTTCGTACTTGACGGGATCAGCGTTCATCGGGATTTCGATGATCACATTGAAGGATTCAGGGACGTTTTTGCCGGGGGTAACGTTGTCAAGGGACATGATGGTTCTTTGGATTGAGTTAAATCAGTAACAGTGATGGATTAACCACGATTTTACTTACTCGCCACTTGCTGAATCCGGGAACCGGCTTTTTTCACGTTACAGTAAGTTTGTTGGCCAATCGTCTGCATCCATCATCTATTGATGTTTCTGCGAGGAAGCAACGCAGCGGTGGTGCCGCTTGCGTTGCACCACTACCTCGCGAAACAACGATAGGAGATTCATATGATGGAGCACTCGGCGCTGATTTTGGCGCTTGTTTGTGGGTTCATAGCCGTGGCTTACGGCTTTTGGGCACGCAGCTGGATTCTTTCCCAGGATGCTGGCAATGCGCGAATGCAAGAAATTGCAGCCGCGATCCAAACCGGTGCTGCGGCCTATCTGGCCCGACAGTACAAGACCATTGCCATCGTCGGCGTGGTGCTGGCTATTCTGATTTTCTTTTTTCTTGACTCCTTAAGCGCCATTGGCTTCGTGATCGGCGCCGTACTCTCAGGCGCTTGCGGCTTTATTGGCATGAACGTGTCTGTTCGCGCCAATGTGCGCACCGCCCAGGCCGCCACCAAAGGCATTGGCCCGGCACTGGACGTCGCCTTTCGCGGTGGTGCCATCACCGGCATGCTGGTGGTGGGCTTGGGTCTGCTGGGCGTGACCGGTTTTTACTGGTTTTTGGTCGGCAACGGCAACCTCACGCCAGACAAGAGCCTGGCGCAACTGCTCAACCCGCTCATCGGCTTTGCCTTTGGCGCATCGCTGATCTCCATCTTTGCCCGCCTGGGTGGCGGCATTTTACCAAGGGTGCTGACGTTGGCGCTGACTTGGTGGGCAAGGTCGAGGCCGGCATTCCCGAGGACGACCCGCGCAACCCGGCCGTGATTGCCGACAACGTCGGTGACAACGTGGGCGACTGCGCCGGTATGGCCGCCGACCTGTTTGAAACCTACGCCGTGACACTGATCGCCACCATGATTCTCGGCGCCCTGCTGATCACCGGAGCTGGCACCAACGCTGTGGTCTATCCGCTGGCCTTGGGCGCGGTATCGATCGTCGCCTCCATCATTGGCTGCTTCTTCGTCAAGGCCTCGCCCGGCATGAAAAACGTGATGCCCGCGCTGTACAAGGGGCTGGCGGTGGCCGGTGGCTTGTCGCTGATCGCCTTCTTTTTTGTCACGATGTGGCTGATGCCTGACAACGCGATCGCCACCTCCGGCAGCCAGATGAAACTGTTTGGCGCCTGTGCCGTCGGTCTGGTGCTGACGGCGGCTTTGGTCTGGATCACCGAGTACTACACCGGCACGCAGTACGCCCCGGTGCAGCACATCGCACAAGCCTCCACCACCGGCCACGGCACCAACATCATTGCCGGTTTGGGGGTCTCGATGCGCTCTACCGCCTGGCCGGTGATTTTTGTCTGCGTGGCCATCTGGACCGCTTATGCACTGGCCGGTCTGTACGGCATTGCGATTGCCGCCACCTCCATGTTGAGCATGGCCGGTATCGTGGTGGCGCTGGACGCTTACGGCCCCATCACCGACAACGCCGGCGGTATTGCCGAAATGGCAGAAATGCCCAAGAGCGTGCGCGACATCACCGACCCACTGGATGCGGTGGGCAATACCACCAAGGCTGTCACCAAAGGCTACGCCATTGGCTCCGCCGGGTTGGCCGCTTTGGTCCTGTTTGCCGACTACACGCACAAACTGGAAGCCTACGGCAAGGTCATCAGCTTCGACTTGAGCAACCCGATGGTCATCATTGGCCTGTTCATCGGCGGCATGATTCCCTACCTGTTTGGCGCCATGGCGATGGAAGCCGTGGGCCGCGCTGCCGGCGCGGTGGTGGTTGAAGTACGGCGCCAGTTCCGCGAAATCAAGGGCATCATGGAAGGCACGGCCAAGCCCGAATACGGCAAAGCGGTGGACATGCTGACCACGGCCGCCATCAAGGAAATGATGATTCCGTCGCTGCTGCCGGTGGTGGTGCCGATTCTGGTGGGCCTGGTGCTCGGCCCGGCTGCGTTAGGCGGCTTGCTGATGGGCACCATCGTGACCGGCCTGTTCGTGGCCATCTCGATGTGCACCGGCGGCGGTGCCTGGGATAACGCCAAAAAGTACATCGAAGACGGCAACTATGGCGGCAAAGGCTCCGACACCCACAAAGCGGCCGTCACCGGCGATACCGTGGGTGACCCGTACAAAGACACGGCAGGTCCGGCCATCAACCCGCTCATCAAGATCATCAACATTGTGGCGCTGCTGATTGTGCCGGTCATGATGAAAATCCACGGCGGCTGATCCGTTCAACGTCCGCAAGAGCCCGCTTTGGCGGGCTTTTTTCATTGTCGGCCCCTGATGAATATCAAAGGCGGCAAGCCGGACGTCACTTATATTGAATTCGAATAATTTAAAAGGTGCACGCTTGAACCATCGCAATCTCATTCGTGGCGGAGGTCTGTTGTTACTGGCATTGCTGATGGGGGGCTGCTCTTCCTTGCTGCCCCGCGCACGCAACGAGTCGTCACCGTTCAAGAGCTTTGAGGAAGCGCGCAACGCCATCGACGGACTGGTTCCGATGAAAAGCAATGTCGCCGAATTGTCCAAAATGGGGATTGATCCGGTGCAACAGCCAAACACCACCATCCTGACCCAGGCCGACATTGTGCGGCGCTTCGTTCCAAGCGCCCTGCTCAAACGGGAAGACCTTGATCCGGGCATATTGGCCTGCCTGGAGGCGCGTGATGCCTGTCGCGGCTGGGAGATGACGGCTTCGCGCATAAACAAAAAGCGCACCGGCAATTTCTTGGCCGATTTCACCAATTTTTCTCGCCACGCTGAGACCACCGGCTGGCGCTTCAACGCCTTGATCTTGCTGGTAAACGACGTGGTGGTCTATCGCGCCTGGGGCGGACAGCCCCGTGTCAACGAGATCGAGGTCAATAACAACCCCTTAGGTCCACTGCAAGAGATGGGACCGGCCATGATTGTCAACCCGTAAACCGGTCCAGGCACGTCGTTCTGCTTTTGGCAGAGAATCCGGTTTATGCAATTTAATTACATCGCCAACGCTTGCACGCCTTCCTCGTCCGGTCGCACCATTGCCATGCTGGACCCATCGGATGGGCAGCCTTATGACGAAATCCAGCGCAGCAACGCGGCAGACATGGATCTTGCGGTGCGCGCCGCGCGCCAGGGACTGGAGGCCGTCTGGCACAAGTTCAGTGCCGCCGAGCGGGGTCGCCTGCTCATGCGCCTCTCGCTCAAAATCACAGAACACGCGGACGAGCTGAGCGCCATCGAACAGCGCGACTGCGGCAAGCCCACCAAACAGGCCCGCGCTGATGCGGCCGCCCTGGCCCGCTACTTCGAGTTTTATGCCGGCGCCTGTGACAAGCTGCATGGCGAGACCATTCCCTATCTGGAGGGCTACAGCGTGCTGACCTGGCGCGAGCCGCACGGGGTCACCGGCCACATCATTCCGTGGAACTACCCGATGCAGATTTTTGGTCGCAGTGTGGGCGGTGCTTTGGCGGCAGGCAATGTGTGCGTGGTCAAACCGGCGGAAGACGCCTGCCTGTCACTCCTCCGGGTGGCGCAACTGGCCACGGAAGTGGGCTTTCCGGCCGGCGTCATCAACATCGTGACCGGCTACGGCCATGAAGTGGGCGATGCCTTGGCACGTCACCCCGGCATTGACCACATCAGCTTCACCGGCAGCCCGACGATCGGCACCCTGATCCAGCAGGTCGCGGCCCAGCGCCACTGCCCGGTCACGCTGGAGCTGGGAGGCAAAAGCCCGCAGATCGTCTTTGCCGATGCGGATCTGGAGGCGGCGGTCCCCGCCATCATCAGTGGCATTGTGCAAAATTCAGGACAAACCTGTTCCGCGGGTTCGCGCCTGCTGGTGGATCTGGCCATTTACGAACCGTTGCTGGAGCGTTTGGGCCAAGCCTTTGAAAACCTGCGCGTCGGTCCGGCCGCGATGGACCTCGACTTGGGCCCCTTGATACGCCAGCAACAGCAACAGCGTGTCTGGGATTTTTTGAGCGACGCCCAAGTGGCCAACATCACGATGGTGGCCCAAGGCAAAGTCGTCGAAGAAGCGCCGCAAACCGACTTCTACCAGGCTCCGACCCTGCTGCGCGACGTGCCAGTGACGCACCGCCTGGCACAAGAAGAAGTGTTTGGCCCGGTACTCGTCGCCATGTCGTTTCGCGACGAAGACCACGCGGTGGAAATGGCAAATGCCACCCCGTTCGGTCTGGTAGCGGGCGTCTGGACCGCTGACGGTGCCCGCCAGTTTCGCATGGCCCGGCGCATCCGCAGCGGCCAGGTTTTCATCAACAATTACGGCGCAGGCGGCGGCGTGGAGCTGCCTTTTGGCGGCGTTAAATCCAGCGGCTACGGGCGTGAAAAAGGGTTTGAGGCACTTCATGGATTCACCACCCTCAAAACTGTGGCGATCAAACACGGGTAATCAAGGCAAAATCAGCCAATTTAAGAAATTCAGCCGACCACAAGCCTGAGATAAACCATGTTTGACTTTCTGAACAAAAAGTATCCAAAAAATGAGCCCCCGTCCAGCGTTTCGCCGGCTTCAGTGACACACAACAGTTCCCAGCAGCACAGCAATGTGCAACGTGAGTTGATCCGGGTTGTTTTGAAAGACACCCTGCGGCTTCACGGGATTCCGCTCAGTTGGCTCGCCTGCGAGGTCATCCTCATCGCGCGAGCCCCCGGCGAAGAAGAGTTGCATATCCAGTTGGTCGTCATGAAATGGAACGAACAACTGCTGCGTTATGCAACCGCATTGCAGCAGCAACTGCTGCACGGACTGGACCGGTTTGACCCATCGGTGGACCATTCCAGGTACATTGTTTCGTGGCGTTTTACGCCCGACAGTGGCTGTCCTGCCGTCGTGATGCCAGACCCGAAGGTTTGGCTTCAAAATACCCTGCCGCCGGCCGATGAAGTGCCGGTGTCCGTGCTGGACCGGCGCAGCAGCCGGCGCGCGCCGAACGCCCCCGCGCTTCATCCGTCGCCATCCGGCACTCCGGCGCCGCCGCCCGACTTTTCAGCAACCCAGATGAGTCCGCTGCAGTAAGCACGCGGCTTCACTTCAAATCAGAACGGCAACCTCTGCTTTGGAGGTCCAGTCGATCGGCTCCTGCTGGAGTGCCATGTCGATGTCGATACCCAATGCCAGCGCGACGACATCTGGAAAATGATCAATCAAATCCTGCTCGTCATAGTTGGCCTCCTTGGCACGGGCACGCCACGCGGCGACATGAAGAATACCGGCCATCGGCTCATACACATCATTTTCAAAAGGCTGGCATTGGTGCTCTAGCGCATCCACAATGGGTTGTGGAAACTGCCAACTGCGGGCAAAACCTGCCCCCACATCGGCATAACAATAACCCAATAATTTCCGCTCAGCTGAAGCACGTTTCAGACCGAGCGGTGGCACTTGCAGGCCCAAAGCAGTCAATTCTTTTGACAACCCCAGGTGCATGACCAGTTCACCTGTCGCATGGATCAAACCGGCCGTGAAGGCGGCCGACTGGTTTTGTCGAATCATGCCACCCAGAATGCGCGCCAATTTGGCTACATTCAGGCTGTAGCGCCAGAATTGATGCATATCGATCCCCGGGATCGACGTGAATGCACCCACCACGGCCGCGGCGGTGGTCAGGGACCGAACCTGATCAAAGCCCAGGAGTGCCAGCGCCTCTGACGTGCTACTGATCTTGCTGGAAAACTGAAATTGCGCCGAGTTGGCCAGTCGCAGCAAGCGCGACGCGAGCACCGGGTCGGTATTGATCAACTGAGTGATCTTGCGGAGATCGGGCTCGGTCTGATCCAGTTCATTGAGCAGCAAGGCAATGACTTTCGGGATGCTGGGCAGCGCCGCGTTGGAAGCAAGCAATTCTTCGAGAGTCATCAATGACGGCGCCTGTGGTTCGAATTGAGAAAGGTCAGCGATTATCGGTCAAGCCCGCCCTCTGAAAACGTGCCAAAATCCGGCTTGAATACAGCATTGACCGGCCACTCAAGCGCGTGGTGATGGCGCCTGTATGACCCGTCACCTCCTCACAACGTATCCAGGCACCTGACCATGCGCGTACAAGACAAATCCATCATCGTGACCGGTTCTGGTGGCGGCATTGGCGAAGGGATCGCCAAACGGCTGGCCGCCGAAGGCGCCAAAGTGATCGTCAACGACATCAATGCGACCTTGGGTGAAAAAGTCGTCGCCGAGATCGTCGCGGCAGGCGGCACGGCCTCCTTCTTTGCGGCTGACGTGACCCGATCCGACGACGTTCGGGCCCTGGTAGCCGCCGCCGTGCAGCGCCATGGCAGGCTGGACGTGATGGTCAACAACGCGGGCTGGACACACCGCAATCGCCCGGCGCTCGAAGTGACCGAAGACGAATTTGACAAGTGCTACGCCGTCAACGTCAAGAGCATTTACCTCGCCACCATTCATGCCACGCCCGTCTTCCGCGCCCACGGCGGCGGCAGTTTCATCAACATCGCCTCCACGGCGGGCGTGCGCCCCCGTCCCGGCCTGACCTGGTACAACGGCTCCAAAGGGGCGGTGATCACCACCTCCAAGTCGCTGGCCGCGGAGTTGGGGCCGGACAACATCCGCGTCAACTGCATCAACCCGGTCTTTAACCCGGACACCGGACTGGCGGCTGAATTTGCCGGCGGCCCGCTGACCGAAGAACGAAAAGCCCAGTTCCGCGCTAGCATTCCACTGGCCCGCTTTTCCACCGCGCTGGACGTGGCCAATGCCGTTTTGTACCTGGCCAGCGACGAAGCCGCCTTTATCAGCGGCGTGTGCCTTGAGGTTGACGGCGCCCGCTGTGTTTAACCCTCACGCCATTCGCAAAGCCATTTATGACTGAACGTAAAACTCCTCGCATCGTGCCGTTGGTTGACCTGCGCTCGGCGTCACTGCGCACCCCGGCGGCGGCCTTCGCAGCCGACACCCAGATCGTCGCCAATGGCCTGCTGACCGACACGCATCAGCGCCCCTTGCGCGATTTGCGCATCAGCGTGACGGACCGCTGCAACTTTCGCTGCAACTACTGCATGCCCAAAGAAGTCTTTGACAAAGACCACCAGTACCTGCCGCACAGTGCTTTGCTGTCGTTTGAGGAAATCACCCGCCTGGCCAAGGTGTTTGTGGCGCACGGGGTGCAAAAGATCCGCCTCACCGGTGGCGAGCCGCT
>Ga0123339_10003570_pt1 | contig 10329 bp, 8 predicted proteins | sample lystaG_FD_89956 | JGI IMG/M metagenome (GOLD analysis project Ga0123339, IMG submission 89956) | Glacier valley bacterial and archeal communities from Borup Fiord, Nunavut, Canada, to study Microbial Dark Matter (Phase II) -... | ecosystem: Environmental > Aquatic > Freshwater > Ice > Glacier ... | reverse complement strand
TCCGTCGCCAATGTCGAAATTTGCACCATGAAGTGTGAGTTCCCCAGCATCGACACGCTCGGCGACAAACGGAAAAGTTCGCAAATTATCTAGCCCCAGCCGGATCGCCGCCAATTCAAGCGCTCGGTGCGCATCAATGTCCGGACTTAGTGCCGCGGCGGCGCGGACCTGGTCCCGTGCCGGCTCGATCGCGGCCATCCATCGGCCGATGAACGCTCCGTGGCCCTCCGCTGCTCGGTCGAACTTGCCTGTTAACGATGCGCTGATGCCGCCACATCGCGCATGGCCGAGAATAACAATGTGCTTAACTTCGAGCTGGGTAACAGCGAATTCGATCGCCGCGGATGAGCCGTGCGTCGCGCCGTCGGCCTCATAGGGCGGGACGAGGTTGGCGACATTGCGCATGACGAACATCTCGCCGGGAGCCGAATCGAAGATTCGGGTCGGATCAACGCGGCTGTCGGCGCACGCGATAACCATAATCTGAGGAGCTTGACCGGCATGCGCCAACGCGTCGAACCGAGCGCGCTGGTCATTATACGATCCGACGCGAAAGCGACGATAGCCATCGATAAGAGAATCAAGCGAGGACATCAGGCACCTCCGTATTTGCGATCACTGCAATTTGGACCTCAGTGAGATTGACGTGTTATCGCTGTGACGACGGATCTGGAGCCAAAACTGCTCATCAAGCGGCTATGCCAAATGTCGAAGCTTTAAGACAGCGCCGATCCGCCGCTGGGGATGGCGTTGGCTTTGCCGCCGACCGGGACTATGCGTCGCTAATGACAGAGCCGCTCGCCATTCCCCGCGTCCGCAAACCAGATTGGTTGCGCGTTCGGGCGCCGACATCGGCGGCTTTCGCCGAGACCCGGTCGTTGATGCGTCGTCTAGATTTGACGACGGTGTGCGAAGAAGCTGCTTGCCCGAATATCGGCGAATGCTGGACGCAGAAGCATGCGACCGTAATGATTCTTGGCGACACCTGCACCCGTGCCTGCGCGTTCTGCAACGTCAAAACCGGGATGCCCAATCCAGTCGATACTCTCGAACCCAAGCACGTCGCCGAAGCCGCCGGTGCGCTTGGCCTTAATCATATCGTTGTGACGTCGGTCGATCGCGATGACCTGCCGGATGGCGGGGCGTCGCACTTTGTCGAGGTGATCGCGCAGCTTCGCCGGCACGCGCCGACGACAACGATCGAAATTCTCACGCCGGATTTCCGCAACAAATCCGACCGTGCCGTGGAGATGATCGTCGCCGCACGACCCGACGTTTATAATCACAATCTCGAAACTGTGCCGCGCTTGTATCCGACTATTCGACCCGGCGCGCGTTATTTCCATTCGCTACGCCTGCTCGACCGCGTAAAGACGTTAGATCCGTCGATCTTCACCAAGTCGGGTCTCATGGTTGGGCTCGGGGAGGAACAGCATGAGATGCATCAGGTGTTTGACGACATGCGATCGGCCGACGTCGATTTCCTGACTGTCGGACAATATCTTCAGCCAACGCCTCGCCATGCCAAGGTTATCGATTTCGTCACGCCCGACATGTTCCGCAGTTACGCCGCGATTGGCCGGGCCAAGGGATTTTTACAGGTGGCGGCATCGCCGTTGACCCGATCGAGCTATCACGCCGGGTCGGATTTCGCGGCGATGCGAGCTAAGCGCAATGCCGCGCTGAATGGGGCTGGCACGGGAAGCGCCACCGTCTGATGCCTCGTCACGTCGAAGACCGATTTCTACCCTACACCCCGGATCAGATGTTCGACCTGGTCGGCGATATTGTTCGCTACCCGGAATTTCTTCCCTGGGTACAGGCGATACGCATCAAGTCGAACGATGGAAATAGCGTCGTCGCCGATATGGTGGTCGGCTTTAAAATGATCCGCGAACGGTTCACGAGTCGGGTCACACTCGATCGGCCGGCGGCATTGCACGTCGACTATGTTTCGGGGCCGCTGAAATACTTACGCAATGATTGGCGGTTTTCCCCCGCGGCGGGCGGATGTACGGTTCACTTCTCAGTTGAATTTGAGTTTCAGTCGCGGCTGTTCGAAAGAATAGCCGGCGTTTTCTTCGGCGAGGCGTTTCGGCGAATGGTCGCCAGTTTTGAAAAGCGCGCTGGCGAGCTTTATGGTTCGCCGCTGGCGCGTGGCATCAATAGTTCGAGCGCGCACAACACGGCTTGACGGCGGATGCCGCTGCGTCCGAGATCTCCGAAGGCCTTTGTGTCGGCGATTTTGCAACCGGGATCGTCACGCCGGGCGACTGCAAACACAACGGTCCCGACTGGCTTCTGCAACGAGCCGCCGCCGGGTCCTGCGATACCGGTTATTGCGACAGCCGTATCGGCGTTGCTACGCTTCAATGCGCCTTGTGCCATGGCCCAGGCAACTGCAACCGACACAGCGCCAAACGTCGCGATTAGGTCGAAGTGAACTCCAAGCGCTTCCACCTTGGCTTCGTTTGAATAGGTTACGAAGCCACGATCGACGACATCTGACGAGCCCGCGATCTCGGTCAACACACCTGCCACTAAACCGCCGGTACACGATTCGGCCGTGACGATACGCAGTCCTGCATGACGGTTGGCCTCGATTACGCGTTTAGCGTAATCGATTAGTTCGGAGTCGAACATCATATCGGTACTCGCACGCTGGCAACCGCATGCGCGGCGATGCCTTCGCCACGCCCCGTGAAGCCGAGCCCCTCGGTCGTCGTGGCCTTGATGCTAACCGAAGCACATCCGGTTATTTCCGTGATGCGCGCGGCGAAGGCAGCTCGATACAGACCAATCTTGGGTGCCTCCGCGATGATAGTTAGGTCGAGATGGTCGATGACCGCGCCGCGCGTGCCGATGAGCGCACAGGCGTGCGCTAGAAAACGATCGGACGAAGCCCCTCGCCATTGGATGTCGCTTGGCGGGAAATGGCTTCCGATGTCACCTGCGCCGATCGTGCCGAGCAATGCGTCAGTCAGCGCGTGCAGCCCGACATCGGCATCGCTGTGGCCAATAACGCCGTATAAATGCGGTACGCAGACGCCGCATAGCCACAAATGGTCGCCGGGGCCGAAGCGGTGGACGTCGAAGCCAAGGGCGGTTCGCGAAATCATTACAGAGGCCAGTGTCCGTTCGGCACGAAAAAAATCGTCGGCTGTCGTAAGCTTGAAGGCGCTTTCATCACCGGCGACCAGTGCCACGGTCAAGCCTGCGGCGACAGCAACCGCGACGTCGTCAGTGGCATAGGGACTGGCGATGCGGTGCGCGGCAAGAATTGCGTTTAAGGCGAAGCCTTGGGGGGTTTGGACACGGTGAAGCCGCTCGCGTGGGATGTCGCCCTCAACGTGACTGCCGCCGGAGCGAAGCGAATCGACAACTGGCAGGGCAGGGGTCGCCCCCTCATTTTCCTTAAGCGCAGCGACAACGCGATCGATCATCGCCGACGTCACGAAGGGGCGCGCGGCGTCATGGATGAGGACGTGAGTTGCTTCGCTGATTGCTTCCAGCCCGTTGCGCACTGACGCTTGGCGGGTCGCGCCGCCGTCGACCACCGGCAAAAGGTCCAGACCGTGGACGGCAGCCGTGTAATAATCTCGGTCCTCGGGGTGGATGACGACCTGCACGGCGGTGATCGCCGGATGCGCGAGAAATGTTTCGACCGAATGACGCAGCACCGGCTTGCTAGCGAGCGATCGATATTGTTTCGGTACCCCGTTGCCGGCGCGTGAGCCGCGGCCACCAGCGACGATGAGAGCGACCGTCTTCAACTCTTCCTCATATCGATCCGCCTGATTATCCCGAAGATCGCGCCTACGATCAATTAGCTAGTCAGTATATTGGGAAGGTAGAAAGGGTATACCGCAAAAGTTTCGATTGGTCTTATGGTTTGCTTGCTGATCGTCCCCAAAACAATTAGGCAACACGCCTGTTTTTTAGGCATCTAGCTTGCACCAACTGTCTCCAATCGCGGTCGGCCCGTACCGAATCGCTCCCGTCGTGCTGGCACCGATGACCGGGGTCACTGACTTGCCGTTTCGCCGTCTCGTCAAACGTTACGGGGCCGGACTTACCGTCAGCGAAATGATCGCATCGGAAGCGATGGTTCGTGAGACACGTCAGAGCCTACAGAAATGTGCATGGGATGCGGCCGAGGAGCCGGTATCGATGCAGCTTGCTGGCTGCGAACCTCGTGTGATGGCCGAGGCCGCAAAATTGAATGCCGATCGCGGCGCCGCAATCATTGATATAAATATGGGCTGCCCGGTGAAGAAGGTGGTTAACGGCCATGCCGGATCAGCATTGATGCGCGATCTGCCTCTCGCGACCGCTCTCATCGCGGCAACCGTTGCGGCGGTCGACGTTCCGGTGACACTAAAGATGCGGATGGGCTGGGACCATGCTAGTCTTAACGCACCCGAGCTCGCGCGGATCGCCGAGGATCTCGGTGTGCAGCTCATCGCGGTTCATGGGCGGACCCGCTGCCAGCTTTACAAGGGCGATGCCGACTGGGGCTTCGTCCGTCGTGTCAAAGAAGCGGTACGGCTGCCGGTAATCGTCAATGGCGACATCTGTTCGCTCGATGACGTCGACACGGCGCTCGATGCAAGCGGGGCGGATGGCGTAATGATCGGACGTGGCGCGTACGGCAGGCCCTGGCTGCTCAGCCAAGTATTGCGCTATCTCTCGACCGGCGAGCGCAAGCACGACCCGCAGTTGGCTGAAAAATATTCGGTCATCGTCGAACATTACGCGGCAATGCTCGATCACTACGGCAGTCATGTCGCGGTCAATCTCATGCGCAAGCATGTCGGCTGGTATACTCGCGGGCTCATGGGCTCCGCCGAATTTCGTAATGCGGTCAATCAGGAGGGTGATGCCGCGCGCGTCCTAATTATGCTGCGCAATTTCTATGAACCGCTTCTCGCAGCGCCTGTCGAGTTGGCAGCGTGAGTGTATTTCCGCTGCGACGACGAACGAGAATTGGTAAGCAGCCGACGGACTTTGTTGCAGCGCTTCCTATTCCGGTGGTTGTGCTTGATCCGTCAGGCGCGGTTATCGTTGCCAACGCCGCGGCTGAAACGTTTCTCAACGTCAGTCAGGCGACGTTGTGCGAACGTGGTCTCGTCACCGGATTCGCGGCCGGTGAGTCTCTGATCGCGCTGATTACCGTAGCTCGGGCTTCCGGGCAGGAGTTCATCGTCTACGACCGCGAAATTGCCCTAAACAGTCGGGTCGTTCGCGCCGACGTCTTTGTTACACCGATCGCTGATGCACCAGGCTGGACGCTGGTTAGTCTTCAGGCGCGAGCGGTCGCGACATTGGTCGATCGCCAAATGGCAGGCCAGGGGGCCGCACGATCTGCTGTTGGCGTTGCAGCGATGTTGGCGCATGAAATCAAGAATCCGTTGTCGGGGATCCGTGGAGCAGCCCAGTTATTGGCTGCAACCGCCGATCCTGATGCCCACGAACTAACCACACTCATTCAGCAAGAAGTAGACCGGGTTGCAGCTCTGATCGACCGGATGGAGAGCTTTACCGACGCCCGCCCGCTGAGAACCGGGCCGGAAAATATCCACGCCATTCTCAGCCATGTCAGCAAGATCGCGGCGAGCGGATTTGCTCGCAGCATCGAAATCCGGGAGCGTTACGACCCGTCGCTCCCGCCCGTACTAGGTAATTATGACGCGCTAATTCAAATCTTTCTGAATCTCGTCAAGAATGCCGCCGAAGCAATCGAAAAAGGCGCGCACCTATCTGGCCAAATTACGTTGTCCACTGCATTTCGTCATGGCTTCCGAATAGGTGCCGAGGGCTCATCCCAAAAACTCGCTTTACCCCTCGAAATTTGTGTGATCGATAACGCAAATGGTCCTGAACCGAACATCGCCGCACGCATGTTCGAGCCTTTCGTCTCATCGAAACCGAGGGGCGGCGGTCTTGGCCTCGCGCAGGTCGCCAAAGCAGTTGGTGATCACGGTGGAACTGTCGAGTACGAGCGCATGGTCCAACCGCCGCAGACGATATTTCGAGTTTTGCTGCCAGTAGCGACGCCGAACCCCAGCGAGCGGCAGTGACGATCGCAGAATTGCCTTCGGCCGACGCGGCGACCGTAATTGTCGCCGACGATGATGCCGCAATCCGCACCGTTGTTCGTCACGCATTGAGGCGCGCGGGCTACCTTGTCCGGGTCACTGATACGGCGAGTGGACTTGCGGGATTGATCAATGATGGCGTCGGTGACGTCGTCATCAGCGACGTCGTTTTTGCCGATGGTGATGGCCTTGACCACCTGCCGGAGCTCATTGCCCGGCGGCCCGGACTTAAAGTAATCGTCATTAGCGCGCAAAATACCTTGTCAACGGCCGTCCGCGCGACGGAGGCGGGAGCGTTCGACTATCTGCCGAAGCCTTTCGACCTCGACGCACTGACGACCGCCGTCGCTAGTGCACTTGATGCGCGCGGAAGTGTCGCCGATGCGCGTCAGGTCGGCGACGACCTGCCTCTGATCGGGCGCTCGCCGGCAATGCAGGAGGTTTATCGCACGATCGCCAAGGTGGTGCCAACAACGCTGACGATCATGATTCTGGGCGAATCAGGAACGGGCAAGGAGTTGGTAGCGCGCGCGATCCACGACCTTGGGCCGCGGTGTCGCGCGCCGTTCATCGCCGTCAATATGGCCGCCATTCCACGCGAGCTGATCGAGTCGGAGCTGTTCGGGCACGAACGCGGAGCATTCACCGGTGCCGCAGCGCGTTCGCCTGGCAGGTTCGAGCAGGCCGAGGGTGGGACGCTCTTTCTGGATGAGATCGGTGATATGCCACTCGATGCTCAAACTCGTCTGCTACGTGTGCTCCAGTCAGGCGAATACACTACGGTTGGTGGCACCAAGCTGCAGCGCGCCGATGTCCGGATCGTTGCAGCTACGAATCAAGATTTGCGTAGATTGATTGAATCAGGCCGTTTTCGTGAAGATTTGTTCTACCGGCTGAACGTTGTGCCTCTCCGCATGCCGCCGTTGCGCTCCCGGATTGAGGATATTCCCGCACTGGCACGGCATTTCTTGGATAAGGCGGCTACTGACGGGCTGCCACGCAAACATCTCGCTGCGGCTGCAACCGTCATAATGCAGCGCTATGTCTGGCCAGGCAACGTTCGCGAGCTGGAAAACCTCATGCGGCGACTGGCCGCTCTAACACGTGGGGATACGATCGGAGCTGCTGTGATCGCCGATTGTCTCGAACAACCGGCTCCGTTTGATGCACCGTTGCTTGATCCCGATCTTTCAGAATTGGTTGCGCGCCATCTCGCAGTTTATCTCGGCAACTTTGGTGATGGTCTGCCGCCCGACGGCTGGTACGACCGCGTCCTCGCCGATATCGAGCTACCGCTGATCACGCTCAGCCTAGCGGCAACTGGCGGCAGCCAAGTACGTGCCGCGCGATTGCTCGGGATGAACCGCAATACATTGCGCAAGAAGCTCGATGGCCACGGGATTGTGGTGGCGGGGCGCAGGTAAACGATACTTGGATGCCGCTCGTCGCATGACGGCAACGAGTGTGTTCCTTTTGCCACGCAAACGCAGTAATGCCGATGGCAATGTTTTTATACGAAACTGGCTACGAGATTAGTCGACCGCGTAACCGGCGCTGGCGGGCGACGCGTCGATGGCTAAATCGTTGGTTAACACAGACCGACATTTACCCACGGTTCGAGTTTGCCATCGTCTTGCTAATCATCGCCCTCGGGCTTTCGAGCTACGCAATTCTAGCCGGTCGAAATGCGCCGGTCGGTGGTTTCTCACCGCCTGTGGTCACGCTCATCTTGGTTGGCAATTTGTTGCCGTTGATGGTTTTTATCGTTTTGGTCGCGCGACGCGTGACTTTGTTATCGATAAGACGACGGCGCGGGGGGGCAGGGGCGCGGCTGCACGTCCGTCTTGTCGCGCTGTTCGCCACTGTCGCAGCGGTGCCGACACTACTCGTCGCAGTATTTGCGTCGTTATTATTTCAATATGGCGTACAATTCTGGTTCTCCGACAAAGCTCGGGCGGTGTTCGAGAATGCCGATAAGATCGCTAACACTTATATCGATGAACAAAGCGCTCGAATCACGGCTGACGTTCCCAAGATGGCCTTGGACATGGCACACTATGGAAAAAAGTTTGGCTATAGTTCTCAGGATTTCGGCGAAGGTTTAATCTATCAGCTGAAGGGTCGCCATCTGACCTCCGGCACGGTTTTTAAGCCAGTCGGTACAGGCTATAAAACGCTGGCGGTCGCGTTCGAAGGCAAGCCATACGCAATCCGACTTCAGCCACAAGACATCGCTCGTGCCCGCGCTGGCGACGTCAGACTGATCGCGCAGTCGACTGATCGGATCGAAGCGGTGGTCCGCATCGATACCGATCATTTTCTTTACGTGGGGTCAGCGGTCGATCCGCGCGTGCTCGCGCAAGTCGTCGGCACCAAAAAAGCTCTCGCGGACTACCGCACACTTCTGGCTCGAAGTCGAAGCGTTCAGTTGCGTTTCAATGCGCTTCTCGTTGTCGTCTCGCTCTTGATCCTCGCCGCTGCAGTTGGCTTCGCTCTATGGCTGGCGAACGCGCTGGTGACGCCGATTGCACTGTTGGCCGACGCCGCGGCACGGGTCGGGGCGGGTGATCTCGACGCAAGGGTTCCGGTTCGAGGCTCGCCGGATGAAATCGGAACCCTCGCTCGGGCATTTAACCGGATGACCGGACAGCTTAAGACGCAGCAGACGGCGCTCGTCACGGCAAACAGTCAGCTCGACACGCGGCGTCTTTTCACTGAGGCGGTCTTGTCGGGGGTGACGGCTGGAGTTGTCTCGATCGATGCCAATGGGATCATTCGGCTCGCCAACCAGTCTGCAGCCGTTCTACTTCAATCGACAGAGATTATGCTGGCCGGACGTGAGCTTGCCGAAGCCGTCCCAGAGTTTGCTGCCTTGCTAACCGCGGCGGCGACACATGGTCGTGCCTCCGGTCACGTCGAGATCGCGCGGGGAGCCGATACACAGACCTTGGCGGTGCAGGTGGCTGCCGAGCAACGCGGTGATCGCAGCTATGTGCTCACATTCGATGACATCACTGGGCAACTTGCCGATCAACGGCAAGCGGCGTGGGCGGACGTCGCGCGGCGCATAGCCCACGAGATCAAAAATCCGCTAACACCGATCCAATTGTCGGCGGAGCGGCTGCAACGAAAGTACGGTCGGCACGTCGCCGAGGATCCGGCAAGTTTCGCCAATCTGACCGGCACTATAATTCGGCAAGTCGGCGATTTGCGCCGGATGGTCGACGCATTCTCGTCTTTTGCCCGCATGCCTAAGCCAGTGTTTAAGTCCGAAGAGTTTTCCGAACTCGTGCGTGAGGCGGTGTTCATGCAAGAGGTCGCCAATCCGAAGATCGTTTTCACGGTTAGAGCTGAAATCGTTCCACCATTTGTCTGCGACCGGCAACAGATTGCACAGGCGCTAACCAATTTATTGAAAAATGCGGCGGAAGCGGTTGCGGCGCGAACGACTCGCGACAACACCAGTGACGGCCGGATCGCGTTGGAGGTCAAGCGAAGCGGCGACAGGCTTCTGCTACGGATCGCCGATAACGGCATTGGCTTGCCGACCGAGCATCGCGACCGATTAACCGAGCCTTATGTCACGACCCGAGCGCGAGGCACCGGGCTTGGTTTGGCGATCGTCAAGAAAATTGTCGAGGAGCATCGTGGCGGGCTTGAGCTTGAGGACGCTCCTGGCGGTGGCACAGTTGCGCGCCTTTGCTTTGATACCGCCGCCGAGACCGTCGGCGACGGGGTCACCGGAATCAGCTTCGAAAGCGTGAGGTCGCCGCGGCGAGACGATATAGCGGTCCACGACCGTCAGTCAGGATAGTGCATGGCTCTCGAAATTCTCGTGGTTGACGACGAGTCCGATATTCGCGAGCTCATCGCTGCCATTCTCGACGATGAAGGGTACTCCACGCGCACGGCCAAGGACAGCGACACGACGCTGGCGGCTCTTGCCGAACGTCGGCCATCGCTGCTCGTGCTCGACATCTGGCTGCACGGATCGCGGCTCGATGGCATTGAGCTGCTTGATGAGGTCAAGCGCCGCGATCCAACACTACCTGTCATCATCATTTCCGGACACGGGAATATTGAAACGGCGGTCGGCGCGATCAAACGTGGGGCCTATGACTTCATCGAAAAACCTTTCCAAGCTGATCAACTGCTTCTCGTCGTTGCGCGCGCAACCGAGACTGAGAGATTGAAACGCGAAAACGAGGAGCTTCGCGAGCGTGCCGGTTTC
>Ga0123339_10003567_pt1 | contig 10330 bp, 10 predicted proteins | sample lystaG_FD_89956 | JGI IMG/M metagenome (GOLD analysis project Ga0123339, IMG submission 89956) | Glacier valley bacterial and archeal communities from Borup Fiord, Nunavut, Canada, to study Microbial Dark Matter (Phase II) -... | ecosystem: Environmental > Aquatic > Freshwater > Ice > Glacier ... | reverse complement strand
TGAATCTGGGTCGATCCCGAGTGTGTCCTGCTTCAACCGCGAGCGCCCCGCAGTGCAGACCGCAAGAATGCCGGCATGAATAACTCCGTCATCGGCAAGCAACCGTAAGTCGTGCTGTAGACCCGCGGGCAACAGCCCAGGACTTCGTGCGTGCGAAAGTGCAATGCAATCCATAATCAGCCCGGGTGCCGACGGCGTGGAAGCGCACAACCTCCGCTTTGGATAATCCGGCCACTGCCACTGCCACTGCCACTGCCATTGCCACTGCCACTGCCACTGCCACTGCGACGGGGCCACCTCCGACGCGGGCTGTTTGCTGATTTGCCCGTGGCCTACTCGCCAACGAGAGTCGCCAGCGCCGCGGTGATCTCTGCGCGCGCCGTCGCAGACGAGATCGTCGCGATCCCGTCTCCCGGCTGCTCCCCGTAGTCGCCGAAGCGGGCGTGGTTGCTCCCCGGGATCTCGACGAAAGTGGCGGATGACGGCAGCAAATCCTTCGCCGCTTCGATCTTGGCTGGCGTGCTCAGGCCGTCACGTTCTCCGCCGATGCTGAGCACGGCCAGCTCAGTTTGCGAGAGGTCGTTGGCGCAATAACTTCCGAAGAGCACAAGGCCCGCGACAAGCGGTCTTTCGGTCGCAGCGGCGAGCGTGCAGGCGCGCACGCCGCCGAGCGAGTGGCCCCCGACGAACCAGCGTGTCATTCCTGGAGCATCGGCGGTGAAGGAAACGAGTGGTCGCTGGTCGAAGAGCGCGAGATTGAGGGTGGGCTTGGTGATCACGACGGTCACCCCCTTTTCCACGATGCCGGAGAGCTTGTAGAGGTAAGCGTAGGGATCGACCTTTGCGCCCGGTATGAACACGAGGCCGATGCCCGTGGCTCCGGAGTTTGGGGCCAGCACTATGGAGTGGTCGGTCGAAGTGATGTCGACCTGGCGGTCACGCCAAGCCAGGAGTGCCGGCCCGCGTTCACCCTGCATGACGATGTTGGCCCAGGTGACGAGGGCGATGATCCCGAGCAGCACGAGCACGAGGATCACAATGAGCGCCCGGACGGTGCGTCGGCCGATCCGGGAGATGGCGCGAGGGCTTTCAGAGAGGGCTCGGCTCACGGAAGGCGGCGCTTCGATTCGATCGGAACGGGGGCGGGAAGGATGCGCTCGGCTTCGGCCGGTGACTTCCCAGAGGCGATTGTGGAAAGCCGACGGAGGGCAATCTCCGCATCGGAGCCCGTGCGAGCATGAAGGATCACGAGAAACTGCCCAAAAGAGGCTTCGCCGGGGGAGCCGATGGCAAGGCGCTCCGTCTCGAGTTCGAGCGCTCCCACCTGCGGGTGCGTCAGGGTGGTGATCGTGTCGTCATCTGTCGGGAGTTCGGCGGCGCCCCACAAAGCGCGGAATTCGCTGCTGCGCACGGAGAGTTCCCCCACCAGCTGGGCGAGGGCCGGGTCGTCGATGTCCGGGCCGATGAGGGTGCGCAGGCGCGCGACCGTGGCGATAAGCATCCCGTCCCATCGGGTGTAGAGCTTGCGTGCGGTCGGATCGAGAAACACGGAGCGCATGAGATTGGTTCCGGGGGTGAGGAGCGGGGAGAGCGCGCGGGCGAGAGGATTAGCGGCGAGGATTTCGGTGAGCCGTCCCTCGATCCAGGCGGCTTGGTTCGGCCAAGTGTCGATAAGTCTGACGAGCCCCTCGGGTGCTGCGCCAGGTGCTGCCTCCGTGCTCGTGGACTCGCGATCCGCCAGGGGCGTCGGCCGGGCCAGATTGCGCAGCTTCGCAGCCGCATCCTCGTCCAGTTTGAGCGCGCGGGTGAGGGCGTGCAGCACATCATCGGTCGGATTCTGCTCGACCCCCTGCTCAAGCCGCAGGTACTCCTCGGGCGAAAGGCCGGATACGAGGGCAGCCTCCTCTCGGCGTAGGCCCTGAATGCGCCGACGGCCCGTGGCCGGAAGCCCCACGTCTTCCGGGGTGAGGAGTTCGCGCCGGGCACGCAAGAATTCGCCGAACTGGTTGCCTGGTTGCATGTGACCACCATACGCAAATCGAGTGCTCCCGGCGGCGCCGATCCACGTCCCGAAAGAGCTCTAATCGACTTGGCCGGTTTATCGTCAACAGATGATATGACCAGCTTCAGGGCAAAACTACAGATGATCTCGTCGTAATAAAGAGTAGAAAAATACTTAATCCGCAGAATTATGGCGGAAGTCCTCATTAATTACGAACCAGTGTGAGCCGCACAGATCGTTTGATGATGAGCGGTTCATTCGGTCTCGCCTCCAGCATCGTCTTGGGGTGGCATCCACCCGAAGTACCTCACACCCGGTCGACGATCGGCGAGGGGATCGTCTCGGCGGCGTTCTGCCTGCTGGTTACCCTGATCGGTGCCGAGACGTTGCTTCGGGCACTCGTCGGATCCATCGGAGCGATGATCGCGTTCTCACCTTCCCAACGGTCGGACTCCGCTCGGATGCCCGACCTGATCGCGCCCGGCCTCGTCGCGTTCGACCTCTCAAACCCTTCTCGCGTGCAGTCGGTGATGGCTGCGGTCACGGGGGAGGAGCTGCCAGGGGCCCTTACGCCATTCCCATGCAACCCGTGGGGCAGTAGCCTCCGCAGATCGCCGAGTGGGCGTAATGGGCTCCTCCACCTGGAATACGGAGCCGAAATCGTGCACTCGGGGTGTCGTAGGGTCATGTGGTGAAACAAAACCCTGCGACATTCGCTCTTCTGGCGGCGATAGTCGATGTGGTGCTCGTCGCGGCCTTCGTGCTGATCGGCAGGGCAAGCCATAATGAGGGCCTGCTGGGCGCGCTGGTGACCCTCTGGCCCTTCCTCGCAGGACTCGCGATCGGGTGGATCGGCGCACGGGCGTGGCGCGCCCCGCTCTCGCTGCGCTGGACCGGGCTCACGATCTGGGCAGTGACGGTGATCATCGGAATGCTGCTGCGCGGTGTGAGCGCACAGGGCGTTCAACTCGGATTCGTGATCGTCACGACCGTGGTGCTCGCGATCTTTCTGCTCGGCTGGCGGGGGATAGCGCAGCTCGTGCTGCGCTTGAGAGCACGTCGAGCGTGACGCGCAGACTTCCGTGTTGAAAGCTGAATGATCTAAAGCTGGTCGACGTTGACCTGGCGGTGCACTTGGCGCCAGCCTGATTGTGCGTCCCCACGGAGTCACCCGTGCAAGCGCAATGCCACTGACCGTCGCTGCAGAGGTGCGACGCCGGTCCGGACGGCGTATTCTCAAGGCATACAGGGAGCCATTCGGGCTCCCGATCCCAGGGAGCTCACCATGGCCGACAAGTCACCGAAAAAGTCAACCTCGAAGACCGCGGCGTCCAAATCCCTGAAGGAGAAGCGCGCCGACAAGAAGACCAAGGCAGCGAGTAAGCCCAACGGTTGAGTTCGATCGGAGGCCCGGGACATCGCTTTCACTCAAACGAGTCCCGGGCCTTCACCGTCTTCATCGGAAAATCTGTAAAAGCCGGGTCATGCCGTCTTCATGATGTCAGCGGTGAAATTCTGCACCCGGGTGAGAAGCCCATCGGCCCGCTTGGCCACGACCTCTGCAGGGTCGGGCTGCATCGGCGAGGCGGGCGGCATGATGCGAATAATCATCGAACAGGCGAGATCGGCGCAGATGTAGGTGCCGACTGTATTGCCGTCTCGACCGGCCTGCCCGGCGCGCGCCGCCGAAAAGAGGGCCACCTGATCGGAAGGCTGCGGAGTGCGGCAGAGGGAACACATCGCCGAGATACCCGGTCTAATGTTCGCGCTGGAAGCCCGGAGCACGATTCCGATCGCTTGGTCATCCACCCAGTGCACGAGATATCCCAGCAAGGGCGCCCCGTGATCCCGCCAACCGAGGTACTCCCTTTCGGCCCACAGCACCTCGTGCAGGCCGGGCAATGGCATCCGGAGGATCTCGCCTTTCGAGGCGTTGACGATACTGCGACGGATGTCTGTTTCGTTGAGCGGTTTCATGGCCTCCTCGTGGGCGCGGGATCGGTGACACGTAGCATGCTTTTTCCAGCGTAATCGGCTGCGGTGAGGCGTCGACTTCGAGCGAGCGGCATTCACGAGCAGGTCCGGAAAAAATCCCGGCCGCGTCCGGCGAAAGCCGAGTCGCGGCTCTTAGTCGTGGTAAGACGACTTCGACATAGCGATGAGCGCCGTGATCACCCCGACACCGCCGAACAGGGTGATGATGATCAGAATCGCGTACAGGATCGCGGTCGTCTGGGCCATGAGAGCTCCTCCGTCGGCGGAACGGAATCCGACAGATTCCACCGTATCGCCTCATCCTGAACTGTCACGCCCGCAACTTCTCCAACAGCGGGCCGGCGGCCTCATCGAGGAAGCGCTGCTGGTTCTCGTCACCGACCTGCACGAGTGCGACATCCGTGAACCCGATGGCGGCGTAGGCGCGCACGGCATCGGCAAGTTCATCGAGATCAGGGCCGCAGGGGATGCTGCCAGCGACATCCTCAGGCCGCACAAATCGGCTGGCACCCTCGAACCCGGCCGGAGTTGGCAGGTCGGCGTTGACCGCCCAGCCGCCTCCAAACCAGCGGAACTGGTCGTGAGCCATCGCGACGGCGGCTTCTCTTTCCGGACCCCAGCAAATGGGGATCTGGCCGATGGAACGGGATGGCCCGTCGTGCACCCTCGCCCACGCAGCGAGCAGTTCGGCTTTCGGCTCGGTGGTGATCAGATGATCGCCGAGCGGGGCGAATCGGGTGATCGACTTGTCACCCGAGATGGCCACCGCGATCGGTACACCGCCGTCGGGCACATCCCAGATACGGGCGGAATCGATGCGAAAATACTCGCCCTGCCAGGTGACGAGTTCACCGCTGTGCAATTCGCGGATGATCGTGATGGCCTCGGCGAGCATATCTTGGCGCTGGGCAACCGGCGGCCAGCCCTCGCCGATTACGTGCTCGTTGAGGTTCTCGCCCGAACCCAGCCCAAGGATGAATCTGCCGTCGGCGAGCAGCTGCATCGTCGCGGCCTTCTGGGCGATCACGGCGGGGTGGTAGCGCAGCGTCGGGCAGGTCACATAGGTGGCGAGTTCGACCCGTTCGGTGGCGTGCGCCACCGCTCCCAGCACCGACCAGGCATAGGGTGCGTGTCCCTGGGAGCTGAGCCACGGCGAATAGTGATCGCTCGACACCTCAAAATCAAAGCCGATCCGTTCCGCCTGCACGGCGTAGTTCACCAGCTGCTTCGGCCCGCTCTGTTCGGTCATGAGGGTGTATCCGAAATTCGTCATGGTTTCACTGGTACTCCACCGGGCCGCGAAATCAATCCGCATGCAGTTGACTTGCGGGGTGAACTTCGAATTGATCGCCCGGCTCCGTCTAGACCTCCTGGACGCTCGCTTCAGCGTCGACACCCTCACCGAGTTATGGGGAGAGCGGGCGGATGCGGCCCTCCATCGCGGCCAGCGGGTGCCGGCAGTTCGTGCTTTAGCGGCTCCGGCCGCCGCGACCCCGGCAGCTGTGCTCGCCCGACTCTTTGTGCTCGGGATGCAAGTGTCGCCCGAGCAACTCGCCGCGGCCCTCCCCGCGCTCGGCATCGACGGTGCGATCCAACTCGGGCTCGTCGCGCTTGAGCGCGACGGTCTGCGCGCAGCGCTCGACCTGCGCCCCTACAGCTTCGTCGACGCCCACGGGGTGGGTAGTTGGTGGATCGCGAGCGACCTCGGCGAACTCACGGTCGGCGGCGCACTGCGCGAAGATCACGTGCTTGGCGTGGGCGGTGCCTCGCTCACCCTCAGCGGACTCATGATCGACACGCCGGTCGATTCAGCTCTCGACCTCGGTACCGGCTGCGGCATCCAAGCCCTCCATGCCGCCCGTCATGCCACCCGGGTGATCGCCACCGACATCTCGCCTCGCGCCCTTCGGATCGCGGCGCTCAACGCGGAGCTGAACGGCATCCGCAACATCGAGTTTCGGCTCGGTAGCCTGTTCGAGCCCGTCGTGGGGGAGAGGTTCGGGCACATCGTGTCGAACCCGCCGTTCGTGATTACACCCCGGGCCGATGGTGTTCCGTCTTACGAATATCGGGATGGAGGCATGGTGGGCGACGCCTTGGTCGCGTCGCTGATTGCCGGGCTGGCCGCCCATCTCGAGCCGGGCGGGATCGCTCAGCTTCTCGGTAATTGGGAGTATCGCGACGGCGTCGATGGTACCGGCGTCGTCGACGGGAGAAACGGTCTCGACCGCGTCGGGGTCTGGGTCGCCTCCACCGGCCTCGACGCCTGGGTGGTGGAGCGGGAGGTGCAGGATGCCGCGCTCTACTCAGAGACCTGGATCCGCGATGGCGGCACCCGCCCCGGTCCGGAATTCGATCGACTGTACGAGGCCTGGCTCGACGACTTCGATCGGCGCGGGGTGAAAGCGGTGGGATTCGGGTACCTCACCCTGAGAGCGAGCTCCCGTGGCCTCTCCCGATACGAGCGGCTGGACAGCGCCGTCGGCGGAGGTCTCGGCGTTCACGTCGCCCACACTCTCGCGGGCAACGACTGGCAGTGGGAGCGCACCGATGACCAGCTCGGGCGTGCCCGGCTGGAACTCGCCCCGGATGTCACGGAGGAACGCCACTACTGGCCGGGAGCAGCTGACCCCACCGTGATGATGCTGCGCCAGGGCGGTGGATTCGCACGCTCGGTGCCCCTCGACACTGGGCTCGCCGCTCTCGTCGGCGCCTGCGACGGGGAACTCAGCGTGCGGGCGATCATCGCCGCCATCGCACAGCTGCTGGAGGTGGATGCGGCCGAACTGTCGGCGGACCTGTTGCCGAGCATCCGCGAACTCGTGACGACGGGGTTTCTGCGGCCGCTCCCCTGACCGGGGACTGCTGCCGTCACGCTTCGTCGATAGCTCAGAATTCTTGTCGGAATCGTCGTCATCGCGTCGCATGCACCGCTACCACGGATGTTTTCCCAAGAGGAGTCGATTGAACGCCCAGCCGGCTGTCGTGATCAGGAGCACGGCGCCCACCATGGAGAGTAGTTGGACGGGAGTATGCAGGATGCCAAGCGCCACAATCAATGTCGACGCGCCAGCCGGGGGGTGCGGCAGTTTCAGGAGACTCAACACCGCGGTCGTGATCCCCACGGCGACCGCTCCGGCAATAACGTAGGACACCGTTAGGCCGCCAACCGGTGCCGACCGGTGCCCGGATAGACCGAAAACGGTGAAGCAGGTTACTCCGGCAGCAATGCCAATGACATGGCCGACGATTGTGTTGAGGGGCCGGGAGGAGGGCTGTTTCGGTGATTCGAAGAACAGCATCACTGTCGGGCCAAGGCTCGGAAACAGCCAAGGCTGCTTGACGAGAAGACCCACGGCGCCGGCGATCGCAAGGGTCACTACGGCCAGGACTGCGGCGTAGGTGGCTCCGCCCCCGCGGCGCTGCTGCACTTTCCGCAGGGGGCCGTACCCGGAGGGATACTCGGTCATCTGGCGATGATCAGCGCTTGGGGGGCGGCTTGTTTCATTCGAGTTGTCAGCCAGCTCAGCTGCACCTTGATCTGCGCTTCGCACTGACTAACGACTGCGACCAGCTGATCATCGCGGAGCGCACAGGCGGCCTGCTTGACCATCATCCAGGTGACGTCGACCAAGTTCGCCAGGAGATATAGGTCTTGCAGATCGCGGATAAGCCCGACCGGGCCGGTTCGAGTCGAGACGATCCCGACCGCGTGAAGCCGTTCCGGTTCGTCGTCGGGCTGTTCGCCGTACCGCTCAATCACGGGCACAAGGGCTCGTTCGTGCTGGTCACATTGCTGGGCGAGGTTCTGGCACAGGTGGTACACGTCGGGTTCAGCGCCGTGCCCTTCGGCGACCTGCCGATACGACGACGCCAGCTCCTGCTCCGCTCTCCGCAGGAGCCCCAAATACACGGGCAGCATCATGACAGCGCCTCCGCACGGTCGGCCGTCCACGCGTCCCGGTCGACGAAACCGGATGCTTCCGCGTCCGGCCCCCCGACGGTCGGGCGAACAGTCCCTGCGACGGCGGGCCGGGAAGCGGTCGTCGTTGGCGCGTCGGACGGGCCCACAGCGTCGGCGACCTTTTCGACGCGAACGGCCGCGTTTTTGAACAGAGGCTGCTTGGATACCGGATCCCACTCGGTAACAGTGAGCTCATTCGCCGCGGACGTATGACCGCTCGAGACTTCGGTTGACGCATCGAAATAGCCATAGTGGAAGGGAGCGAACACGGTTCCCTCACGCACATCCCCCACCCGTACGGGAACGACGATTTCGCCCCGTGGGGATGTCACTCGCACGATGTCGCCCTCGGCAAGGCGCAGCGCATCCGCGTCCCGGCGGGAAATTTCCACCCAGGCGGTCGGCGCTGCCCGATTCAGCTGCGATGACCTGGCCGTTTTTGTTCTCGTATGAAATTGGTAAGCGGTCCGTCCGGTCGTGTAGCGGAGCGGATAGTCGGCATCGGGCTCTTCGTGCGGGGGCGCGTACTGGGCGCACTTGATCACCGCTTTACCATGTGTTTCCAAAGCGCGGAATGCCTGCTCACCCACGGTTGCCCCGGTGAGGAGGTCGTGTCCGAAGCTCTCGCAATAATCGGGTTCGGTCGGGAAGATCCCGTCGGCGTACAGCCTGGTGACCCCGCCGGGATTCTCCGTGTTGCACGGCCACGGGATTCCGCTTCCGCCGCGAAGTGTGTCGTAGCTGATTCCGGTGTAGTCGCACGGTCGCCCGCGGGTACATTCCTGCCAGGCCCGGTAGGCGTCCTCCGGGCTGCCCCAGTCAAGAAGGGGCAATCCGTCATTCGTTACGAACCCCATCCTGGCGGAATAGTCGAGGAAGATGTCAAGGTCAGAGCGCGCTTCACCAGGTGGGTCTATCGCCTTATCCGACAAATGCACCGTGCGGTTCACATTCGTGAACGTTCCCGTCTTTTCTCCCCAGCCCGCAGCAGGCAGCACTACGTCGGCATACTGGGCAGTCTCGGTGAGAAACAGGTCTTGAACAACCAGAAAAACGCTGTCCTGGTCGAGGATCCGGCGAATCCGTTCCAGTTGCGGCATCGACACCGCCGGGTTCGTCGCCGACACCCACAAGAATTCGATGCTGCCCTGCTCGACGTAGCGGAAAATCTGCATCGCGTGGGTCGGCGGTGACCAGTGCGGAATCACGTCGACGTCGACTCCCCACAGAGTGGCCAGTTGCTGCACGTGCTCCGGGTTCTCCCAGTTGCGGAAGGCGGGCAGGTCCCCGTCCGCTCCGCACTCCCGATTGTTCTGCGCTGTCGGCTGTCCATTCATCTGCAGGATTCCGTCGCCCGGTTTTCCGATCATGCCGCGCAGCAGGTGCATGTTGTTGACCTGACACGACGCCGCCGTCGCCTGGGCGGACTGGTAAAACCCCTGCAACACCGTTGAGAGAACTCGATCCGATTCACCGAAGATCCGTGCCGCTCTCCGGACGTCGTCCGCGTCAACGCCGCACGTCTCGGCAACCTTCTCCGGCGTCCACGGGTCCACGACCGAACGGAGCTCGTCGACCCCCACCGTATGTTCCTGCACCCATGCCCCGTCCACCCAGCCGTGGATGAACAGTTCCCGGATGAGTCCGTTCATGAGTGCCTGGTTCGTGCCGGGGCGCAACGGCAAGTGCACATCCGCGACTTTGGCAACCTCGGTCTCGCGCGGGTCGACGCAGACGATCAACGGCCGATCCGGGCCAGCGATCCGGTCGAGAATTCGGGACCACAACACGGTTTGCGTCTCAGCCATATTGTGGCCGAACAAAAACACCGCATCGCACTCGTCGATGTCGAGGTAGCTACCCGGCTGCCCGTCGGAGCCGAAGCTTTCCTTCATCGCTGCCGCTGCCGTCGCCGTACACAGGCGAGTATTGCCGTCCATGTGCGGCGTTCCAATCCCCGCCTTCCCGATCACGGCCAGGGCATAGTATTCCTCGAGAAATAGCTGGCCACTGGTGTAGAACCCGTGACTGAGCGGACCCTTCTCCGCGAGCAGGCTCGTGCTGCGCTCCACGATGCGGGACATTGCGGTGTCCCAGTCCGTCTCTACCAGTTGACCATCGATCCGGATCATCGGGCGGGTGAGACGTTCGCGGCTGTTCATCCCGGGGATACTGCCGAACAGGCCCTTCGGCCCTAACCGGCCATGGTTCACCCGGTCGACGGCCCGTCCACGGATACCGACCATCCGTCCGTCTGCGACCGCAATGTCGCATGCGCACCCGTTGCTACAGAGCACACAGGCGGACTGCACCCACCGGTCGATATCTGTCTCGAGCACTCCATCGGCGAGTTTCTGATCCACCCGCAC
>Ga0123339_10003564_pt1 | contig 10336 bp, 10 predicted proteins | sample lystaG_FD_89956 | JGI IMG/M metagenome (GOLD analysis project Ga0123339, IMG submission 89956) | Glacier valley bacterial and archeal communities from Borup Fiord, Nunavut, Canada, to study Microbial Dark Matter (Phase II) -... | ecosystem: Environmental > Aquatic > Freshwater > Ice > Glacier ... | reverse complement strand
GTTCGGCGCGCTGCTCGTTGACGGGGCGGGCGGCTTGGTCGCCGAGCAGCCGCGCCCGGGCCAGGTTGGCGGTTTGATGGGTGGGGCCAAGCCGGGTCATGGCGGAGTTGTAGCCTGTCCCGGGGCCGCCTGCATCTACGGCCCCGCTGAAACTGGAAATCGCCCTGCGGGCAGTGGCCGCGTCGTGACTACACGTTGCGGCCGTGCCAAGCTGGCAGCGGACATCACCTGGTTCCCGGGCGGTCCTGACTAGTGCCATATCAGACATTCGTTGGCTCTTGCCGACAGGCTTCTGATCGGTCGGCGCGCTGAAAACAAAGGGGGGATCGCCTGAAGCTGGGGTTCGCCACTCCGGCGGACTGCAGGTTCGGGACACTAGGCTTGGTTTGCCTAGGCCGTTCTCAACGGCCCGCGTGGTGGATGCTTCGCGGGTGCTCGTCTGGCCCAGATCGGTCAAGAAGGATTCTGGCAGCCTGCCAGAGAAGGCTTGGTTCTGGTCAAGCGGGAACGCCTTTGATAAGGAGCCATGCCGCGACCGTTGCCCACTGCGGCGCGTCAGCGGGATTGCGCATGGCCAGCTTCCCGCGAACGGCGTAGCGTCTGACGGTTGATCATTCTGAGGTGAGGGCGAATGCTGCATTTTCGAGCCACCGAGCCGTTCGACATCTTCACCCGGCGGTTCATTCACGACGTTTCGGACGGTTGTCATCGAGACATCGTACTGAGCGGCACCGGCGCGCTCCACGATGTGGCGACGAACCTAAACTGGGACAGTTATGGCCCGTCGGAGATTTTCGCGCTTGCTAATAGGCCGGACGCTGCGCGCGCTACTATCTTATATCTGTACTGGCACAACTGCGCCGGCTACTTCCTGCAATACGCTAGCCGTGCAGACGTGCGTGATTTCGAGCTGGAGGGTTACGACCTCGACCAGGCGCTGGAGCAACTGTATAGAAGCAAGTCCGACCTCGGCGACGGAATCGGCTACGATCCACGCAGCGACGACGGATGCGACTGGACAACGGTGTATGCGGACAAGCCGCAGCGCCGGGCTGCGCCAGCCCACATGCTGGTTACTGTGCCGGGTGCCTTGCGCCCGCGGTTAGGGGACACCGACTGGCACGGACGGCCGCCTACCACTGCGGAGCAGGCCGCGATCACTGAGAGCGTTGCCCGTGGCCGGGCAGTGCTGCCCGGCCTCGCCTCTGACGCGAAGGGACGGGAGGTTGTTGTAGCCATTGCGGCTGCCATGCGTGGCCCGACCCCGGTGAACGACGATCTTGCCTGGCTGTGGCTGGATCAACTCGGCTGGGAGTGGCAGTGCGCCGACAACCAAACTGACGGCGTGCTGTTTGGCGCGTGCCGAGGCGCGGTCAGCATGGTCGTGCCGGACATCGTGCGGAATACCTTGAGGGCAGGGGTTGATCCTTCGAGAACCCTGGACTTCTTCGATCTCATTGTGCAGCCAAGGACGTTCGATACCGATTGCGAAGTCGAGAACTTGATCAAAAACGAGTTCCCTTTCGCCTATGTGAACCCTATGGGCTTCGACTATTCATGGCCTTAGAAAGCTTCATAGGGTGAAGGGCCTTGGCTGGAGGACGCCGCGCTGCAACGGGCAGATATATCCAGGCTCACACGAAACAGGAAGCGGGCCTTGCGCCCCCTCACTCCAACCCTCTCCCGGAGGGAGAGGGGGAGGAGAAAGAGTTACTTCGGACTGAGCACCATAATCATCTGACGGTTTTCCATGCGGGGCATCTGCTCGACCTTGGTGGTCACTTCCAGCTCGGCGCGGATGCGTTCCAGGACCTTGATGCCGATGTCCTGGTGGGCCATCTCGCGGCCGCGGAAGCGGAGCGTGACCTTGACCTTGTCGCCCTCCTCGATGAAGGACTTCATGGCGCGCATCTTCACCTGGTAGTCGTTCTCGTCAATGTTCGGGCGGACCTTGATCTCCTTGATCTCGACCACCTTCTGGCGCTTGCGCGCCTCGTTCTTCTTCTTCTGCTGCTCGTACTTGAACTTGCCGTAGTCGAGGATCTTGACGACCGGGGGATCGGCGTTCGGGCTGATCTCCAGCAGGTCCAGGCCAACGGAAAAGGCACGCGCTATGGCGTCGCGGGTGGTCATCACACCCTGCATCTCACCCTCCTCGTCAATCAGGCGCACCTGGGGGACGCGGATGTCCTCGTTGACGCGGGGTCCGTCGCGGGATGGGGTCGCGGCGCTTTGGGGTCCTCGGGGTATTGTACTCTCCTGTGGATGTTACGGTAGCGTGTGACACTCTTGGGCCGTTGTGGCGCCGGTTTCAAGCGCCGCGCAAGAGATCGGGGGGCGCGGCCTCGGCTGCAAGGCGCGCGGCGGCATCGTCGAGGGATAGCACCTCCTGGGCGTCGCCGCCGAGGCGGCGGAGGGCGACCGTGCGGGCCTCGGCCTCGCGGCGGCCGACGACGACCAGGACGGGGACGTGGGCCAGGCTGTGCTCGCGGACCTTGGCGTTGATCTTCTCGTTGCGGGTGTCGGTGCGGACCTCCAGCCCGCGGGCGCGGAGGGTGGCGGCGGCTTCCTCGGCGTACTCGGCGGCGTCGGTGACGATGCTGCACACCACGGCCTGGACCGGGGCGAGCCAGAGGGGGAAGCGGCCGGCGTAGTTCTCGATCAGGATGCCGAGGAAGCGCTCGAAGCTGCCGAGGATGGCGCGGTGGAGCATGACGGGGCGCTGCCGGGTGCTGTCGTCGGCGATGTAGGTGGCGTCCAGGCGCTCGGGCAGGACGAAGTCCACCTGCAGGGTGCCGCACTGCCAGTCCCGGCCGATGGCGTCGCGCAGGACGAACTCCAGCTTGGGGCCGTAGAAGGCCCCCTCCCCCGGGCTCAGCTCGTACTCGACGCCCGCGATGGCGCAGGCTTCCTTCAGCGCGCCCTCCGCCCGGTCCCACACTTCGTCCGACCCGGCGCGCGGGACCGGGCGGTCGCTGAACTTCACGCGGAAGCCGTCGAAGCCGAAGTCCTGATAGACGGAGGACAGCAGGCCGACGAAGGCGACGGTCTCGGCGGCGATCTGGGCTTCGGTGCAGAAGATGTGGGCGTCGTCCTGGGTGAAGGCGCGGACGCGCATGATGCCGTGCAGCGCGCCGGAAGGTTCGTAGCGGTGGCAGGAGCCGAACTCGGCCATGCGGAGCGGCAACTCGCGGTAGCTGCGGAGGCCGTGGTTGAAGATCTGGACGTGGCAGGGGCAGTTCATGGGCTTGAGGGCGAGGGTGGTGTCCTCGTCCTCGACGCGGGCGATGAACATGTTCTGCTTGTAGTTGTCCCAGTGGCCGCTGGCTTCCCAGAGCTTGCGGTCCACGAGCTGGGGGGTGCGGACCTCCTGGTAGCCGGCGGCGTCCAGGCGGCGGCGCATGTAGGCCTCGGCGGTGCGGTACAGCTTCCAGCCTTTTTGGTGCCAGAAGATGCTGCCGGTGGCTTCTTCCTGGATGTGGAACAGGTCCATCTCGCGGCCGATGCGGCGGTGGTCGCGGCGCTCGGCCTCTTCGAGCTGGTGCAGGTGGGCGTCGAGTTCCTTCTGGTCGCGCCAGGCCGTGCCGTAGATGCGGCTGAGCATGGCGTTGCGGTGGTCGCCGCGCCAATAGGCGCCGGCGACCTTTTGCAGCTTGAAGGCGGTGCCGACGTCGCCGGTGCCGCGCATGTGGGGACCGCGGCAGAGGTCTATCCAGTCGCCCTGCTTGTAGAGGGTGATGGTTTCGGTGCCGGGCAGGTCCTGGATGAGTTCGGCCTTGTAGGCTTCGCCGCGGGCTTGGAAGAAGCGGATGGCTTCGTCGCGGTCCCAGACTTCGCGCTCGAAGGGGGCGTTGCGGGCGATGATGTCGCGCATGCGGGCTTCGATGGCGGGGAAGTCGTCGGGGGTGAAGGGGTCGTTGCGGGCGAAGTCGTAGTAGAAGCCGTTCTCGATGTTGGGACCGATGGTGACTTGGGTGCCGGGGTAGAGGGACTGGACGGCCTCGGCGAGGACGTGGGCGGCGTCGTGGCGGATCAGGGTGAGGGCGTCTGGGTCGCGGCGGGTGACGAAGACGACTTGGGCATCGTGTTGAATGGGGCGGGAGAGGTCCTGCAGGTCGCCGTCCACGCGCATGGCGAGGGCGGCGCGGGCGAGGCCGGGTCCGATGCTGGCGGCGAGGGCGGTGCCGGTCACGGCGGCGTCGAAGCGGCGAACGGAGCCGTCGGGCAGCGTGATGGCGGGCATGGGCGGGGGTCCTTGGTTGGGTTTGGGGGTTAGGCGGGAGGGTCGTATGGCCTTGCGGGGCGGTGGCTGCAACCCTTTGCGGCGGTGGAGCCGGGGTCAGTTGCGCTTGGCGGTGGGGGCTTGGCTGCGGAGCGGAGTGACGCGGGCAGCTTGGACCTTGCCTGGACGGGGTTCCTGAACGGGCAGGTGACGGCGCTTGCCCCTTCCCTCACCCCAACCGTAAACCGTTTCACGGTTTGACCCCGGAGGGAGAGGGGGCAGGATGCACCGTATCACCTTCGGCCAACACCTCCCGGTAAACGTCCAGGGTGGCGGCTTGCATGGCGGCGGTGGTGTAGCGGGCGCAGACGGCGGCGCGGGCGCGTTCGCCGAGGGCTTGGCGGTGCTCGGGGTCCAGTTGTAGGGCGTGGTCGAGGGCTTGGGCGAGGGCGGCAGGGTCGTTGGGGGGGACGCGCCAGCCGGTGACGAGGTGCTCGACGGTTTCGGCGGCGCCGCCGTGGTCGGTGGCAACGACGGGGCGGGCCATGGCCTGGGCCTCGATGACGGTGCGGCCGAACGGCTCGGGCAGGATGGAGGCGCTGACGACCACGTCGGCCAGCATCATCGCGGCCGGCATGTCGTCGCAGTGCCCGGCGAAGCGCACGCGGGCGGCGACGCCGAGGGCCGCGGCCTGCTGCTCCAGCGCCGCGGCGAAGCGGGGGGCACCGGCCTCGCCGACCAGGACGCAGCACGCGTCTTGCCGCTCCATGAGGGCCAGGGCCTCGATCAGCACGGATGCACCCTTCCAGCGGGTCAGCCGGGCCGGGAGCATGACCGTCGGGGCGCCGTCGGGCAGGCGCCAGGCCTGGGCGAGGCGGGCGATGCGCGAGCCGGACACGGCATCGGGGTCGAACAGCACCGGGTCCACGCCGCGGGGGATGGTGCGGATGCGGGCGGGGTTGATGCGGTGGCGGCCCATGAGCGCCACGGCGACATGCTGGCTGATGGCGATGACGCGCTCGCCGCGGGCCATGACGGCGTTGTAGCGGCGCTTGAGGGGCAGGTTCTCGCTGTAGACGCCGTGGTAGGTGGTGACGAAGCGTGCGCCGGTGCGGCGTGCAGCGAGCCAGGCGGACCAGGCCGGGGCGCGGGAGCGGGCGTGGACGATGGCGACGCCCTCGGCGCGGATCAGGCGGGCCAGGCGGGCGGCGTTGCGCCAGATGACCGCCGGGTTCTTGCTGGCGAGGGGGAGGGTTGTGTGGCGGCCACCGGCGCGCTCGACGGCGGCGACGAGGCGGCCGCCTTCGCTGGCGACCAGGGCGGTTCCGCCGGCGAGGGTGATGGCTTGGGTGATCTCGACGGTGCCGCGCTCGACGCCGCCGGAGTCGAGGCGGGGAAGGACTTGCAGCACGACGGTGCCGGGTGGGAGGGGTGGCATCGCCGGGATATGACATGACGGGGACAGCGGGGACACCCATGCGGGAACAGGGCTTGGTTGAACGGGGCGTGTTGGACAGGGGCGTGTTGGACAGGGGCGACGGGGTGGGGCTGGCGTGGGTGCGGTTGGCGGGGCGCGGGCCGTGCACGGTGTTCCTGCCGGGCTACAAGAGCGACATGACGGGGGCGAAGGCGCTGGAGACGGAGGCGTTCTGCGCCGCGCACGGGTTGGCGTGCCTGCGGCTGGACTACAGCGGGCATGGGGCCAGCGGCGGGGCGTTCACGGACGGCACCATCGGGCGGTGGGCGGAGGACGCGGCGGTCCTGGTGGACCGGCTGACGGAGGGTCCGCTGGCCGTGGTGGGCAGCAGCATGGGCGGGTGGATCGCGCTGCTGCTGGCGCTGGCCCGGCCGGGGCGGGTGCAGGCGCTGGTGGGCATCGCCGCGGCACCGGACTTCACCGAGGACCTGATGTGGGCCGCGATGATGCCGGGGGAGCGCGCGCAGTTGGCGCGGGACGGCGTGCTGCCGGTGCCGAGCGACTATGGCGACCCCTACCCGGTGACGCTGGCGTTGATCGAGGACGGGCGGCGGCACCTGCTGCTGCGCGCGCCGATCCCGCTGCGTTGCCCGGTGCGGCTGCTGCAAGGGATGGGGGACGCCGATGTGCCGTGGGAGACGGCGATGCGGTTGGCGGACCGGCTGGAGGGGGCGGACGTGCAGGTGACCTTGATCAAGGACGGCGACCACCGGTTGTCGCGGCCGTCAGACCTGGCGCTGCTGCGGCGGACGCTCGGCGGCCTCCTGTTGCAGGATGGCGCGTAGGCCCTCGCGGTAGGTGGGGTAGGCCCAGCGGAGGCCGAGGGCGGCTTGGGTTTTGGCGCTGCGGACGCGGCGGTTCTCCATCCAGAAGCTGCGGCCCATGGCGCTCATGCCGGGCAGGGCGTCGGCGAAGGGCACGAGGGGCGGCGGGGGGAGGCCCAGCAGGCGGGCGGCTTCGGCGGTGACGTCGGCGCTGGCGGCGGGTTCGTCGTCGGCGAGGTTCAGGATGCGTGCGCCGGGCGGGCGGTCCTGCTGCATGGCGGCCACGACGGCGGCGGCGATGTCGTCGCGGTGGATGCGGCCGAACAGGTGGCCGGGCTTGTCCACGCGGCGGGCGGTGCCGTCGCGGAGGTCGTCGAAGGCGGAGCGGCCGGGGCCGTAGATGCCGGCGACGCGGCATATGTCCACGGCGCAGCGGGCGCAGGCGGTGCGCCAGGCGTCCTCGGCGGCAATGCGGCGCACGCCGCGGTCGCCGCTGGGCTGGGGGGGCGTGTCCTCGTCCACCCAGCCGCCGTTGCGGTCGCCATAGACGCCTGTGGTGCTGAGATAGCTGGCCCAGCGCAGGTCCGGGGCGGCGGCGACCTGGGGGGCGTAGCGGGCGAGGGCGGGGTCTCCGTCCGCGTCCGGGGCGGCGGTTTGCACCAGGTGGGTGGCGGCCAGGACGGCGGGGCCGGCGTCGGCGAAGGGGATAAGCGCCACGCCTTCGGGGGGGTGCAGCCGATCCGGGGTGCGGCTGGTGGCGGTGACCGCCCATCCCGCGGCGGCGGCGCGGGCGGCGATGGCGGCGCCGGTGTAGCCCAGGCCGAAGACGAGGAGGCGGCGCGTGTCCATGCCGCGATGATACGCGGTTTGCCGGCCAGGGCGAGCCGGCGTATAGTGTTGCCAAGATGAATAGAGGCGTGCTCATCGCTGGTGCGGTCGCTGTCGCACTGGCCGCCGCGGTGGGTGGCTCGTGGATGGCCGGCCGTGCCGCAGGGTCGGGTCCGGACGAGGCCGTGGCAACCGCACCCGAAGCGGGGCCGGCTGGGGGCGCCCCGGTTGGAAACAGCGGCGCGGTCCCTGCCGTGGACGACGGTCCCTTGCCCATTCCTCCGGTGCCGCCGCGGATTGCCGAGGGTGCGGAGTATGACCGTTGCCTTTCGCTGCTGACCACCGATCCCGCCGGGGCATACAGCTTTGCCGACGCCTGGATCGCGACGGGCGGTGGCGAGGGTGCAATCCACTGCAAGGCACTGGCGGACGTGGCGCAAGGTGACGCGGACACCGGGGCGGAGGCGATGGACAAGCTGGCCGGCAGCAGCAAGGCGCCAGCGGCGGCTCGGGCGTCCGTGTACGGGCAGGCCGGGCAGGCCTGGCTGATGGCGCGCGACCCGGGCCGGGCGCTCGCGTCGGCGACCCTGGCGCTGTCGTTGACTCCGGACGATCCGGACCTGCTCATTGACCGGAGCGTTGCCGCGGCCAACTTGGAGCATTACCAGGACGCGCTGGACGACTTGACGCGGGCACTGGACCTGGACCCGCGGCGGCCGGATGCCTTGGTGTTTCGCAGCGCGGCCTGGCGGCACCTGAACCAGCCGGGCCTGGCGCAGGACGACGTGGACCGTGCGCTTGCCCAGGACCCTGACAACCCCGATGGCCTGCTGGAACGGGGCATCCTGCGCCAGCGGCGGGGCGAGCGCGACGGCGCCCGCGCCGACTGGGAGCGGGCGATCCAGCTTGCTCCCGACACTGCGACTGCTGACCTGGCGCAGCAGAACCTACAGCTTTTGGAAGCCGGTCCGGACCGGCGCTGACCCCCCACCCCTAAGGACGATACGATGAGTGGCTTCAATGGCAGCAAGTTCACCGACCGCGCGGCAGCCGCCGCGGCGGCGAAGCAGGCGCTGATCGAGAAATTCAAGACCAAGCCGGCCGCCGACGACCCGGCGGTGCTGGCGCGGCAGGCCGAGCGGCTGGCGATTGCCGAGGCGCGGGACATACGCACGGCGGAACGCCGGGTCGCCAAGGAAGCCGAGGCCGCGCGCAAGCTGGCGGAGGACCAGGAGCGGCAGGCCGATCTGGCGCGGCAGGCCGAGGCCGAGGCCGTCCGCAAGGCGGAGGCAGCCCGGCGCGACGAGGAGATCAAGGCCGAGCGCAAGGCGGAGCGCGACGCCAAGTATGCAGCGCGCAAGGCGCGCAAGTAGGGCGGCTGCATCACTCCTGCCCCCGTCCGCCTTGGAGCGGGCTTGGGGGACGGAGGGCTGGATGCGACAAGCCTGCGTGAAGTGTGCACGGGACGGCGGTGCGAGCCGTCCTACGGATGCGCCATGCGCGCCGGAACCGGGCCGCGCTGACGGAGTTGAGACGCGGATGCGATTGATCTTTCGAGCGGGGCTTGCCGGGCTGACCGGGTTGCTGCTGGCGGCTTGCTCGCCGTCCGGCATCCTGAATGCCACCGTGCCGTCCGAGGGTGTGCGGGTGACCCGGGGCGTGGCGTACGGGGACGGGCCGCGGCGGATGCTGGACATCTACCAGCCGCCGGATGCGCCCGGCCCGGCTGCGGTGGACCGGGCCGCGGGGGGACGGGTGCCGCTGGTGGTGTTCCTGTATGGCGGAAGCTGGCGGACCGGGGACAAGGGCATGTACCCCTTCGTGGCGCAGCCGCTGGCGGCGCGCGGCGCAGTCGTCGTGGTGCCGGACTACCGGCTGTATCCCGAGGTGCAGTTTCCCGAGTTCCTGCAGGACAATGCCCGGGCGGTCGCCTGGGCGGCGTCCAATGCGGCGCGGCTGGGGGCCGATCCCGGGCGCATCTTCGTGCTTGGGCATTCCGCCGGGGCGTACAACGCGGCGATGCTGGCGGTTGACGGGCGGCTGCTGGCGGCGGCGGGATACGACCGGGCGCGGCTGGCCGGGGTGATCGGGTTGGCGGGGCCGTATGACTTCCTGCCGATCACCGGGGAGGACATCAAGCCGGTGTTCGCGACGGTGGATGACGGGCCGTTGAGCCAGCCGGTGACCTATGTGGACGGGCGCAACCCGCCGCTGCTGCTGCTGGCCGGGACGGACGACACGACGGTAAACCCGCGGAACACGCTGTCGTTGGCGGCCCGGGTGAACGCGGCGGGGGGCGCCGCGGAGGCGGACTTGGTGCCGGGGGTCGGGCATATCGGGATCGTCACGGCGTTTGCGCCGCTGTTCCGGCACCGGGCTGCGGTACTGGACCGGGTGTGGATGTTCGTGCAGCGGCACGGCGCGGTCGCAGGGCCGTGACGCGCCGCGTTTGATCCGGTGCTTCCGGGCGGCGCAGGCGTCAGGCGGCGCGGGCGAACAGGGCTATGACGCAGCCGACGCCGGCGAACCATAGCGCCGACCGCAACGCGGGGCGGTCGAGCAGGTAGGCCGCGGTGTAGCCGACCCGGGCGGCGATGAAGCCGGCGGCGAGGACGTCCGTGCCGCCCTGCCCGGCGCCGGTCATGCCGGACAGCAGGACGGCGGCGGCGAAGGGCGGAAAGGCTTCGAAGTGGTTGCGGTGCGCCCAGTCGGCCCGTTGCCGCCAACCTTGCAAGGTGGCGGCCCAGGCCCGGGGTGCGGCGTTGTCGTAGCGGGACCGGCTGGCTTTCGCGGCGGCGACCGTCAGATACGGCAGCAGTGCGGCTATCGGCAGCATCCATTGGGCGAGAGTCACGCCGTCATGCCCCGTGAAAGGTTGGAGGGCGGCGGGCCTGGAAGGCGGCCAGGCCCTCGGCGAAGTCGCCGCTGTCCAGGGCGCGCCAGCGGCCCTCCTGCAAGCGTTGCGACAGCGCAGCCGGCAGGGGCATGGCTGCCGTCAGGGCGCGGACTTGCTGCTTGGCGCTGGCGACGGAAAGCGGGGCGTTG
>Ga0123339_10003563_pt1 | contig 10336 bp, 10 predicted proteins | sample lystaG_FD_89956 | JGI IMG/M metagenome (GOLD analysis project Ga0123339, IMG submission 89956) | Glacier valley bacterial and archeal communities from Borup Fiord, Nunavut, Canada, to study Microbial Dark Matter (Phase II) -... | ecosystem: Environmental > Aquatic > Freshwater > Ice > Glacier ... | reverse complement strand
CTCGACGCAGCTTGAGACGAGAAACCAAATATCGGTGAAAACTTCTCACCACCCCAACCCCCTCCTTCGTAAGGAGGGGGAGAATACATATCTTGTCAGCTTTGACCTCATAGCTGGAATCTAAGCCGCATAGTTAAGCTGGCGGAAACAAAACAGATGAATCCCGAAGACAAAATGCCAGTTACAATCGATCGCAGGATGCTTCTCAAAATAGGGGCAGGCGGACTCGGCGCACTGGCGTTCGGAGCGGCGGGACCGTCTGCTGCCGGAGGATTGCCGGATCGCATGGGCAAGATACGCGGCGTCAATCTCGGCGGCTGGCTGGTGCTGGAAAAATGGATGAGTCCCGCGCTGTTCAAAGGCGTAGAAGCAGACGATGAGTACCATTTTTCTGAGAAGCTCGGAATCAACGCGGGTTCGAAACTGCGGGCGCATCGCGATCGCTGGATCAAAGAATCGGATTTCAAATGGATCAGTGAACGTAGACTGAACACGGTGCGGCTGCCGATCGGATACTGGGCGCTCGGCGGCGAGGCTCCTTTTGTCGGCGCAGCGGAGTATATCGATCGTACGTTCGCATGGGCAAAAAAGTATGGATTGCAGGTGCTTCTCGATCTACACGGCGCACCAGGCAGTCAGAACGGGTGGGATCATAGCGGCAAAGCCGGAACTCTCGGCTGGCACACGAGTCCTGATAATATTACGCGGACGCTCGATTTCGTCGAGAAGCTGTCGGAGCGCTACAGCAAAGTGAGCAATCTGCTCGGCATCGAACTGCTGAACGAGCCGCGCTGGGATGTACCGATGGACATCCTCAAAAAGTACTATCAGGATGCGTATAAGCGCGTTCGCAAACATCTGCCTCCGGACAAAGCGACCGTTTTCATCCATGACGGCTTTCGTTCGCTGGAGTGGGCGAACTTCATGCAGGAGCCCGAGTATAGCGGCATAATCCTCGATATGCACCTTTACCAGTGTTATACGCCTGAGGACAAGAAGCGCAGCATCTACGAGCAGATCAGGCTCGCTGGCTATGATCGCAAGCTGCAGCTCGATGCGATGAGCAAACAGCTCTGGACCTGCGTCGGGGAGTGGTCGATCGCGCTCGACCCCGCGAACTATGTGGGTCTTTCCAGTTTCGAAAAGGACACGGCGCGGCGTGCTTACGGCGCGGCGCAACTGCTCAGCTACGAGACGACGCGGGGCTGGATTTACTGGTCGTACAAAACGCAGGAGGGCGGCGAGTGGAGTTTCCGCAATTCGGTCGAGCGCGGCTGGCTTCCCAACCGCTATAGCGACACAAAAGTCTGAGCAGACATATTAAAACCGGAGGAGCATGTTATGCTCCTCCGGTTTTTTCGCAATGAAGGGCGCGACAAGCAGCGCCCCTACGAACGCTCGGAGGACAATTCATTTACTGCCCCCGAGGCTGCCTGTAGCATACACAATCGTAACTGTCTCAGTTAGTTAAGGGCAGTCTTTGCACGGAGGGCATTCAGGACAAGATTTGTCCGGGCAAGGCACACAGTTGACCTTTTTCACTTTAGCTGTTTTGGATAGTTGATGACCAGTTTTGACAGCTTTCGAGTGCGCCGTGACCCGGTGTTTGGCTTTGTTGTGTGCAGATGCTTCGCTGTGCGTTGCGCCTGTCAGGACGATTGCGCTGAGCGTCAAAAGCGTAAGAATGGTTTTCATTGATTTTCACCTCCTTTCGTACTGACTTGCAACTGACTGAAGCCGAGGACACAGCAGCCTTCGACACGTAGTCGTAGACGAGAAGCAACTCGCTCCGCGTCGCGCTGAATGCGACGATCATTTTCGAGCGCGCCTTGATGAAATGCGAAAAGGGTTTCAACCAGCGCCTTCTGCTCGCCCTCAATGCCATAGTAAATCCATTTCGCCTCTTTACGCGTAGTAACCAGCCCTGCCTGCCTGACAGTCTGCAAATGAGAAGAGAGCGTGGACTGGCTCATTTCCAATGCATCACAAAGTTCGCAGACGCAGAGTTCGCTCTGGCGGAGCGCGGCTAAAATCCGAATGCGGGTGGGGTCTGCAAAAGCTTTACCAAGCAAAACAAGGTCGTTCATCATATCCTCATATCGCGATTTGACGATATTATAACAGGTAGATTTGCCCTCGTCAAGTACGCAGGAGAGAAACAGGCATTTACCGACGAATAGCCAAACCAGATCATATTACCAGCACGGGGATACACTCTATACTTTTCCAGTCATTGTTGATGAATGCCTCTTCTTCTGCCCAAAGCTTCAGGAGGAGAAGGTTAGAGGCGTGCGGGTGCATCGTCGTCCCCTCTTCCTGGTGTGGTAGGATTGGCATAAAGCACATTTGAAGCGGAATGTGCCTCCTACGGCAGGGAGAGAGGATCGGAATGGACTGAAGGTGACTCAATCTGCGGTGACGTAAGCCGGAACCTCTTCCTGCGGGGAAGTCTCGGGTACGATCGTCGTCATCGGTTTGCCGACGGCGTCACGGGGCAGCCAGCGCGTTGCGATCAGCGAAACGCACGCGATCGCGACACCGATCTTGAACGGCAGCTGATAGTCATGATAGTGCTCCCAGAGCCACGCGCCGCCGATCGGGACGGTCACGGCGGCGATATGGTTCATCGTGACGCCCATCGAAAGACAGGGCGTCAGTTCGTTCGGGCGCACGATCCGGTGCAGGTAGGTCGTGAAGCCGACGCCGAAGCTGAACAGAACGTTGTCGAGCAGAAACAGCGTGTAGAGTGCGCCGACGGTCTGGAACGTCGCATAACCCAGAAACACGACGATCAGCCCAATACTGTAGAAGGTCAGGGGGGCGCGTTCGCCGCGCCGGTCGATCAGTTTGCCGATCGCGGGAGCGGTGAACCAGATCATGATCGCGTTGACGAACTGAAGCGCGAGCATCGAGCGCAGCGGCACATGGTAGACGAGGATCAGCGCGAACGAGGCGAAGATGCTGAAAATCTGGCGGCGGCAGCCTTCGAGGAATGTGAGCAGGTAGAACAGCCCATACTCTTTGCGCAGGATGATACGCGCCCGTGAACCGGCAGTGTCGCCATGTGCGGACACGGAAAAACAGAGCAGCGCGGCGGCGAATATCGCGCTTCCCGCGATCAGGAAATTGATCTTGTAGAGCAGTCTCTGCTCGATGCCCATTTTCGGCAGGAAGTTCGCGAGGATGATCGCGAGACCCAGTCCGCCGAGCGTTGCTGTCGCGCCGACTGCCGACATACGTCCGAGGTGCCTGCCCCCCTCCTGACCTTTGGCGAGCGCGAGCGTGATCGATGAGGAGACGGACGCCCACAGGTGAAAGCCGACCGACCAGAACACGGTCACGGCGATCAGCCCTGCGTAGTGCCCCATCCAGCCTGTGACGGCGATGCCGACGGCGGTAATGAGGAGCCCGAGACCGGCGACGCGGGTTTCGGCGAGCGCGACGAGTGTGCCCGCCATGATCGCGGCGAGTAGACCCGGTATTTCACGGAGTGATTCGATCCTACCGAGATCGAACGCCTGTGCGTGCAGTTCGTCGCGGAGGAAGTTTTGGAAGACGCCGGAGTAGACCGTGAAACCGAAGCCGAACAGAAAGGTGACCAGCGTAAAGATGCGCCAGTCGCGGCGGGGCGTTGCAGCGTTGACATCGTGTGGAGCACGGGAAGGCGCGGCGGTGCGCGAAGACATAGGCGATATTTCCTTGCAATAGAGTATCTGCCGCGCCTACGCTACTGGTCGAGCAGCGCAGGGCACGGTCGAATGTAACTATAGTATACCGCCCGTGCCGGAAGCGTAAACATTTTTATCGCAATTTGAGACCGTTTCAGGAGATTTAAGGTATCGGTTCAGGCGGGAATTGGAGCGAACAGATCGACATGGTTGCCGTCCGGATCGATGACGATCGCGTAGCGCTGCCCCCAGAAAGCGTCCCAGGGTCCTTTGTAAGAAGCGTATTCTGCGTTGACGAGCCGTTCGTAAACCGCATCGACTTCGGCAGGACTGTCGCAGAGGAACGCGAGGCTGATCGCCTGCCCAGTCGGTTTTTGCCAGTTTGGATCGATGCCTTTTGTCATCTCGACGGTGTTCCAGGAGATACGGTAGCCATTGGAAGTGATCAGTTCGACGTAGGGTTCGTGCTCCACGCCCTCCGGTATCGCCAGCCCGAGCAGTCGATAAAATGCCAACGCCTGCCACATATCCTCGACCACGATCCCGACCATATCCGGTAGTACTGCCATTTTTCTCCTCTGTCGATTAGTTTCACTTTGGATGTTACGGAAGCGGTTCGGGTCTATTCCAGCCATTTCGGTGTTTCGATGCGGATGCAGTTCGACCAGTGGAAACACGAGGTCGCGCAGATGCTTGCCGCAAGCCTCGCATTCCAATTTCTGATTGAGTGGCTTTCCGCATCCCGGACAGTACCAATGCAGCCCTCCGTGGCGTTGAGGATCGAAGGTGGGCTGGGTAGATTGTGTCGGAGCATTGGCTGCGAAACGCGCTGCGAGCGCCTCTTCCACAACCCGCGAAAGCCCCATCTCACCCCGGATGCATACCAATTCCTGATGCTGCCAGATCATCTCCTCACCGCATTTGGGACAGAACATCGTGCTTCCTCGTCGCGTCGCCTTATTCAGCGGGATATTGCCAGAGAGGAACGAGTTCGTTCTCCGGTTGCTGCGTCGCGCGTTGGTTCCATTCCTGATCCGTAAAGACCAGAACCTCTCCCATTTTACAGTCGCCGGTCTCGATGTCTACTGGAAACCCCTTTGCCAATGTTTTCTTCAGTTTCCATTTTGGAGCGGATCAGGCGTTCGTACAGTTCTTTGCCGCGCTGGCGTATTTCTTCGCTGCTAGAACGTGGGTGTGGCATCAGAAAAACATCCCTTGCTATTTGTCATCGTCTATTTATTCTTCCTCTTTAAGCGAATCATGCTCGGGATCGAGGCCTTGCGACACGCGCTGCAAAATGAGGGCGCGCTTTTCTCTGGCCCAGGCGGGCGCTGTCTGTTCCCAACGCAGCGCGGAAGGGACTTTGAGAATGTTTTTTCCCTGTGGCATCAGTTTGCCGTAGAAAAAGATCGTCTGCGCTTCTTCATGATAAACGACAGCCCATCCGTCCGTATCCGCGCGCAATTGATTGGGACTCAGTATCTCCACCCAGAAGCCCGCCGCCTGTTTGCGGCGTTCGTCCCGATACCGGGCAAGGGCCGCCAGAAACGCCAGGCAGACGACAACGCAGGCGAGGAGGGGATGGAGATTCCATAGCCACCATAAAACCAGCAGCAGACCGTAGATGATGAAAAACCAGTTGAAGGCTTTTTCCATAATTCTATCCAGTACACTCTTGCACATAGAAACGAGAAACGCGGTACAGAAGCCTCTTCTGTACCGCGCAGTATACCACGTCTTGGCTCTGTGTCCTCCGCAGAATTTACGCGAGCGCCTCCTGGATCAACTGCCCGCCGTTGGTTGTCAGCCGCTGGTAACGACCGTTGTACAGGTACGTCAGGTTCAGATCGCGCAGACCCATGCAGTGCAAAATCGTCGCATGAAGGTCGCGGATATGGTACGGATTGTCGCCCGCTTTGTAGCCGACCTCGTCCGAAGAGCCGACCACCGTCCCGCCCTTGATGCCGCCGCCCGCCATCCAGATCGTCTGCACCGCCGGGTTGTGGTCGCGCCCCTTGCCGCCCTGTGAGATCGGCATACGCCCGAACTCCCCGCCCCAGACGACCAGCGTGCTGTCGAGCAGTCCGCGACGCTTGAGATCTTTGAGCAGTCCCGCGATGGGTTTGTCGGTGCTGCCCGCGTGCAGCCCGTGATTGAAAACGATGTCGCCATGCGCGTCCCAGGTGTCGTCGCCATGACCGCCGCCGCTATAGAGCTGCACGAAGCGGACGCCGCGCTCCACAAGCCGCCGCGCCAGCAGACACTTGCGCCCGAACTTCTCCGTCTGCTCCTTATCGATCCCGTAAAGCGACTTGGTCTCCTCGCTCTCCTTGCTGATATCGACGACTTCCGGCGCGTGCGCCTGCATCCGATACGCCAGTTCATAGGCGGCAATGCGAGCTTCGAGGTCGCTGTCGCCCGGGTTGGCGCGAAGATGCTCATCGTTCAGTTTACTGAGCAGATCGAGGCTGGCGCGCTGTTCTTCAGCGGAGATATTGGAGCCCGGCGCGAGGTCGAGGATCGGCATTCCAGAGGGACGGAAGACCGTTCCCTGGTAGGTGGCAGGCATAAAGCCGCTCGACCAGTTCGGCGCGCCGCCTATCGGTCCGCCACGATGGTCGGTCATCACGACGAAGCCGGGCAGGTCCTGATTTTCTGTGCCCAGCCCGTAGGTGACCCACGAGCCGACCGACGGATAGCCCTGCTGTATCGAGCCGGTGTTCATTTCGAAGAGCGCGGGCGCATGGTTGTTGCTGTCGCCATAAATCGAGCGCACGAAGCAGATGTCATCGACGCAGCTCCCGACATTCGGGAAAATCTCTGAGACTTCGATGCCGGACTTGCCGTATTTCGTGAACTTGTACGGGCTTTGCATCAAGGGGGCATTGTTGTCGCCGCCGAACAGCTTGACTTCGCCGACATTCTTCAGCGCCGTGCCCATCGTTTTACCGTTGTATTTTTGAAGACCTGGCTTGGGGTCGAATGTATCTACCTGGCTCGGTCCGCCATACATGAACAGGAATATCACCGACTTCACTTTGGACGGAAACATCGGCGGTTTCGGCGCAAGCGGATTCAGCCTGCCTTTATTATTGGACTTGACCGAGACCGCCTGCGCTTCCTGTGCCAGCATGAAGGAGAGCGCGAGACCGCCGAAGCCTGCTCCGGCACGTGACAGAAAGTCGCGCCGCGACAGGGCGGGTCGAAAGTGGTTGATGCCTCGAATGATTCGTTCGCTTCGTTCGTCCATTGTGTTCCTATTTCTCAACACTCGATTATCTTGCGTTCCGTGTTCCCAGGGTTGAAACCCCAATCCAACTGGCAGATGCGGCACAATCCGCTACGCTTTGAATGTGCTCATATTATATTCCGCCCAGCGTCATCCGGAGGAGGAAATTGCCTGTTCGCTCTTTCCGAAGGCGGAGGTTGGTGGTGCGTGTATTACTCCCCCTCCTTGCGAAGGAGGGGGGTGGTTAGACCGTCTCAGTCCCATGTCTACTCGAGAGGTGAGCGCATTCTCAGAGCTCTAATCGTTAGTCAAGTAATGTTTTGTCCTTTTTTCGCACGACGAAACCGCTCGAATTACGACTTCGCATCGATTTCGCAACACGCAAAACTTTACTTTACTGACTACTAGTCCAGATATAAAAACTCGTTCGTATTGATCAGCACATGGCACAGGTCGGCGAGCGCAGACTGCCGCGCTTTTTTGAGCGTGTCTACACTCGGAGCCGCTTCACTCGCTACATTTTTTACACCGGATTTATTACTCGAGTTGCCGGTGCCGTCGAGCAGATGAAGCTGTGTCTGCTTGCCGATGAACTCCAATGCGAATTTCTGTTGTGCGGGAGTCGGACGCCGGATCAAAGCGATTTCGTAGGCAGTCTGCACCTGCTTTATCGTATCCGTGCCCGCCTCTTTGCTTACCCTCTCGGCAAAGTAGCCCGCTTCGGTACGTGTGAATTCACCGTTGAACATCGCGAGCGCCTGCGGCGCGATCGTCGTCGTCGAGCGGCGCGGACAGGTGTTCGTCATGTCTGGTCCGTCGAACGCCTCGACGATCGGAAGCGGCAGGGAACGCCGTTGAAACACATAGATCGTGCGGCGCAGACCGTCTGCTTCCGACGAGCCGCCCCACTTGTGCGTCGATCCTGTTGAGAGAACTTCCTCGCTCAGTTTCGGGTAGACGCCGGGTCCGCCGGAAATGGGATTGAGACGTCCGCTCGTCTGAAGAATGCTGTCGCGCAGGGTCTCGCCTTCGAGGCGAATTCGGTTCATGCGCCAGAGCAGTTTGTTCGTCGGGTCGATTTTGTAAGCGGCGGCTTGCAGCGGGACGTTCTGCGTCGACTGCTGATAGGCATTCGAGAGCAGGATCAAACGGTGTATCTTTTTGAGGCTCCAGCCCTCGTCCATAAAACGCTGCGCCAGCCAGTCGAGTAGTTCGGGATGCGTAGGCGCGTCACCGTTACGTCCGAAGTCTGACGGCGTATTCACGATGCCTCTTCCGAAATGATGCTGCCAGAGTCGGTTGACCAGAACTCGCGCCGTCATCGGATTGTCTTTGTTGGCAATCCAGTTGGCGAGCGCCGAGCGTCGTCCGGTCGTGTCGCCCTGCACGTTGGGAATGTTGGCAGGTTTTTCAACGCCGCCATCGAGCGAAGCGATATATCCCGGCTGAACTTCGGGTCCCGGCGTCAGCAGATTCCCACGCAGGAGCAGGTGCGTTACCGGCGCTTTTTTGCCCTCATCGCGTACAACCTCCGCAACTGATTCATACGGGCGGGCATAGCCCTCCCAGTGACCGATCTCGTTGTCGAGCTGCGAGCGGCGGACGCCGTCCGTCTTATCGATACGCTGGTTGATTTCGTCGTCGTTTGTTTCGATCTTATCGCTGGGTTTTGCCGTCTTTCTCTTTTCGGCGAGCACGATCTGCCGATACCCTTCGCGTAGCGCGTCACGATCCGCGCGCGGCTGTTTGAGTTTCGACACGGCGAGTTCACGCTCCTTACGCACCACTTCTATGTCACGTTCAGGGTGCGGCAGATCCGATTCTACCCATTTCGTCGCCTTGAAAAACGACTGCATCCGATAGTAGTCCGCCTGAGAAATACGGTCGTATTTATGATTATGGCATCGCGCGCACCCAGACGTCAGCCCGAGCATCACGGAACTCGTCGTGTCCGTCACGTCATTCAGGTAGTCCTGCCAGCGCTGCGGGTGATCGGTGCTGAGGTCGTCCCACGGTCCGAGGCGAATGTAGCCCGTGGCGGTCATCGCGTCGGGGTCATCGGGATAGAGCTCGTCGCCAGCCAGCTGCTCTTTCACGAAGCGGTCGTACGGCTTGTCGGCGTTGAGAGAGCGGATCACATAGTCGCGGAACCGCCAGGCGTGCGGGCGCGTGACGTCATTCTCGAAGCCATTGCTGTCGGCGTAGCGCACCAGGTCGAGCCAGTGCCGCGCCCAGCGTTCGCCATACCGCGGGTCGGCAAGCAGTCTGTCCACGACCTTTGTGTAGGCGGCAGGGCTTGCATCGTTCAGGAACGCTTTTGCTTCATTGGGAGTTGGCGGCATTCCCACGAGGTCGGCATACACGCGGCGTAGAAGGCTGACTTTCGAGTCGGCAGGCGCGGGCGCGAGCTTTTTCGCTTCCAGTTTCGCCAAAATAAAATTGTCGATCGGGTTGCGAACCCAGATAGTCTTTTTGACTTTCGGAATAGAAGCTTTTGCCGGTTTGGTGTAGGGCCAGCCGAGTTTGACTGCGTCGATTTTCGCGCCCTGATCGATCCATGTTTCTATTTTGTGTGTCTGCTCTTCGGATGCCGGTTCGCCGTTCATCGGCATTCGCGGCTGTTGTGTGCCGCGAAGATACGCAATGATTTTGCTGGTCTTCGCACTGCCGGGAACTATGTCCTTACTCCCGAACTTCGTTCCGCCCTTGAGCAGTCCGACAGCGGTATCGATCACGAAACCGCTCGAATGCGCGAGCGCGCTATGGCAGGTAGTACAGTTCGCCTTAAAGTAAGGTTCGATCGTCTCCTGATAGCTGACGGGTGAGGATGTGGCAGATTTGGCGCTGGCTGCTTTCGCGCCACTTTTGGCAGAGGGACGTCCGTCCGATTTCGCGCTGTACGCGATGAAGCACAGCGTAACAGGGAGCAGGAAGGCGGCAGTAATCAGGCGATGCAGATGCATGGAGTTGAAATCCTGTATTGAATGACGAACTGATATTGATGTAGTATACGATTATTATCGGTGTTGGACACGGTCAGCAGGCAGATGTTGCTTGATTTTTTCTGTGGAGCAATGGCGGAACCGTGCTCGCAGGCAGATTTATTGACAAATGCGGGACGTTCCCGTATAATTGAGGCGTATTGAGCGCAAAGCCGTAGTGGCGGAATGGCAGACGCAGCGGTCTCAAAAACCGCCGGGGGCAACCTCGTATGGGTTCGACTCCCATCTTCGGCATAAATCATAGTGCGAAAAAATTAGCGTCCGGAACCGAAATAGTTATTTCGGGCCGGACGCTTTTGGATATCTCTCATCAGAATTGACGTTTAGATAAAATTTGATGACTGGTCGTCTTCCAGAAATGCACCTGTTCGACTTTCTACACGTAGATCGTCGGTTTTCGACGCAATTATTGATGACCCGTGACAGCGGAAGCGGCG
>Ga0123339_10003561_pt1 | contig 10337 bp, 8 predicted proteins | sample lystaG_FD_89956 | JGI IMG/M metagenome (GOLD analysis project Ga0123339, IMG submission 89956) | Glacier valley bacterial and archeal communities from Borup Fiord, Nunavut, Canada, to study Microbial Dark Matter (Phase II) -... | ecosystem: Environmental > Aquatic > Freshwater > Ice > Glacier ... | reverse complement strand
CATTCGCTGAGAAATCGAGAAATGCACGTTCAATACATTGATACTGTAAAAACGCAAAATGACACTGTAAGAATTGAAAATGACACTGAAAATGACACTGTATTTTATTTGATAAAGCAAAATAACAAAATAACGACAACCGAAATAGGCGAAAGATTAAAGATAAGTTTGAGCACAGTAAAACGGAAAATAAAAGAACTTAAAGATAGCAGAAAAATAGAACGCCTCGGAAGCGACAAAACAGGTCAGTGGAAAATAATTGAGAAATGAAATCAATAGAAATATAGAAACTTCAAGATTTGACATCGCAGATTATTTAGACAATAAAGAAATGATTGCTGAATATCTCAATACTGTTCTAGTGGAAGGGGTTCAATTCAGAGAACTTATATTTTCATTCTTTCACCTTAACCGTAGAATGACAGAAGAGGGGTTCTATTAAAAAGGTAGCCCACAAGGTCTGGTCAGCTTTGCCACTTTTGCCACTTTTGCCAACTTTGCCACTTACTAAAATTGGCATTGTTGGCATTTCCAGTATCTGTATGGCAAAAATGACCCCGAGAACTCGGGGGCAAAGTTGGCAAAAGTGGCAAAGTTGGCAAAAGAGTCACCTTAGTTACGGTATCGCATTAAGCTTAAGGCCCGAGTGCTCAGCGATTAATCAGAGTGCCATTGTCCCGAGAATCTGCAAAATATCCATTCATCACCGTTATACAAATACAACTTACAACCATCAGTGCCGGTTGTAGGTTGTATCCATGTAACAACTTGATGGAATGTAAGTAAGCTTAATATAACCTATAACCACCACTTTTTGAATGCACTTTAAAATCAATCAACAGGATAAATAATGAACACATAAAATATTCACTTCATCTATTTCACTTTTAATATTCATTTATCTTTGTACTAAAGAAATAGATTAACCGATTTTCACTAACTTTATCAAAAATGAAACAAATACCAGGCCAGTTAAAAGTAATTATTATCTCATTGATTTTAACTTTCAGTATTGGTTCAGTAAAAGCGCAAAGAAATATGTCAGATATACCTGTTTTTGGTGCCCAGATCTTTATCGAACCGGGTCAGACTCCTGAAGATATTGATACATGGTTTCGCATGTTGAAAGAGAATGGATTGAAAACCACCCGTATCAGGATGTTCGAATCGTATATGCACCGATCAGATGGAAGTTGGGATTTCAGCTTATTCGATCTGACTTACAAAACTGCTGAAAAATATGACATCAAGGTATATGCCACTATTTTTCCATATACCGAAAAGACCGATATTGGAGGATTTAAATTTCCGCGTGATGAAGCTCATCTTCAATCCATTGCTTTGTTCATTGAAAAGTTGGTGAAGCATTTCAGTCCCTTTAAAAGTATGTATGGCTGGGTATTAATCAATGAGCCAGGTGTTTCAGGAACTATTCCGTCGAATGATTTTACCAAGGCCCGTTATCAGGAATGGTTATTGAAAAATCCTCAAAAAGAATACCTGAAGAATGGATATCCTATTTTGGTTGAACTAACCGATCAACGTTTCTTGCTCGATTACAATACCTGGTATTTAAATTGGATTGCTTCTGAAATTAAAAAGTATGATACCAAACATGTACTTCACGTAAACAATCATGCCATGTTTCAGAATTGTGCCGAATATAATTTTCCTGAATGGCGTAAATTTCTTACTACACTGGGTGGTTCTGCTCATGCTAGCTGGCATTTTGGATATTTCAACCGCGACCAATATGCAATGGCTATGTTGGCCAATAGCGAGATGGTACGCTCAGGTGCAGGAGATTTGCCATGGATCATGACAGAAATTCAGGGCGGTAACAATACTTACAGCGGAATGGCTCCATTTTGCCCCACAAAAAATGAAATTGCGCAATGGATGTGGACCATAATTGGTACTCAGGGTAAAGGTGGAATTTTTTGGTCATTGAATCCACGCTCATCAGGAATTGAAGCAGGGGAATGGGCCATGCTCGATTTTCAGGATCGCCCTTCTGACCGGTTAAAGGCTGCTGCTGAGGTATTGAAAGTAATTGATTCAAAACCTGATTTATTTGCCAATGCCCGGGAAGTCGACTCAGGTATTAACTTATTGTATATCCGCCAGTCGCTTTGGGCTGAAAAAAAGATGGCTGCTCCATCGGTACAAAACTACGAAGGTCGATTGGCTGGTGGAGTGATGAAATCTGTGTTGGGCTACTTTGAAACTCTTTCCGAACTGGGCATCAACTGTAACCTGAAAGAATTTGGTGAATTTGATTTTACCAAAGACGATTATTCTGGCATAACCATCATACTGGCGCATCAGATTTCCATTCCTTCAGAATATGCACCCAAATTGGAAGCCTTCGTTTCGAAAGGTGGGAAACTGATTGTTGACGGGTTGACTGGCTTCTTTGATGATAATCTTCACAATAAGATGAAAACTGGTTTTCCTTTTGCCAACCTGCTGGGTGGAAACATCAGCGAATTCAAGGCAGTTGAGAATCTTTTTGAAGTGAAAATTGACCAGATTACCCTGCCTGCTCATCTATGGAGAGGTTTTATCAATAATAACACTGGCAAGATACTTTCATCAATTGATGGTGAAGCAGTTGCTACCCGTCATCAGTTTGGTAAAGGCGAAACACTTTGGATTCCCTCTTTGCTTGGCCTAGGTGCTCGTCTTGGAGGTACTGATAAACTGGCACAGCTTCTAAAATTGGAATTGAAACCAAACTTCAGTAATGCCCCTTTTACATTTGCATCACATCAAAAAGGATTACTGATGAAAACACTTCAATCGGGAAGTTCGTTTGTAACAGTGCTGGTCAATAAATCAAAAGATACGAAGCGGATTCCTTTAACCATTTACGATAAGGGAATCAAGCCTTTTGTTCTTTTTGCTGATAAAAAAGGAACCGTTTCAGCTCAAACGATTTCAATATCGCCTGAGGAGACGATGGTTATTGAATGGAAGTAAATTGATCATTAGTTGTGACGCTGCGAGCTATTAATTGTGACACATAACATGGCAGGTTTTTTTAAATAATATGCACATTCAAAAATAAAACAACCATACACATTCCGGTTGCAGGTTGCACCTTTGTAATATTATAAGCATAAGTCACTTGAATCATTTTTGGGTGCAACCAGAGGTATTACATGGTTTAAAATTTTTCAGGTCTGCGGTTGCACCCTTTTCCAGCATTATCTATTCACACTGAGCTTCTTACAGGGGTGCAACCTGCAACCAACATCTTTCGGAGAATTTGTATTCACTTTCACTATATCAAAGCGTTATTTTAGCTGTAACACGACAATAATGTATTGCCAACCATCATTGATTATTCTGGCATCTGCGTTCTCATTTTTTATTGAAGAAATTGCAACTTGCAATATCTGCAATTTCTTCGTAAAATGAAAGAACAACGGTAGGTCCAAGCGTCTATTGGTTTTCATTGGTGCCTATTTCAGGATAATGCATCTCACTTATTGACACGCCCCACGCCCCAAGCTCCAAGCCCTTACAACTCCACCAACCTGTTCTTAATGGCATATACTACCAATTGTGCCGTATTTTTACTTTCGCTCTTTTCGAGTATGTTGGCACGGTGCTTATCTACCGTGCGTTTGCTGATAAACAACTTATCAGCTATCTCCTGGTTGGATAGTCCCTGACAGATCAATATCAGGATTTCCATCTCGCGCTCCGAAAGATCAGAATGAAATTCCTTACTCTTGGGGGAAGACTTCAAACTGTTTACAAGGTTTTGAAGCAGTTCAGATGAGAAAAATGATCCTCCATCATATACTATATCGAGCGCCGTTTTGACTTCCTTAATATCTGAATTTTTGAGCACAAATCCTTTCACTCCCGCGTTTACCATTTTATAGTAATAATCCTCTTCTCCATACATAGAAAGGGTAATGATCTTAAGATCAGGATACTTCTCATGGGCAATGGCAGAGGCTTCAATTCCATCCATTATTGGCATGCTGATATCCATTAAAACTACGTCAGGAACAAGCGTATCAAGGAGTTCAAGAAATTGTTTCCCATTGGCTGCTTCAGCAATTACATGGTAGTTTTCTATGTTGTTCAAAAGAATGCGTAGGCCATTCCGGAATAGAGTATGATCATCAACAATGATCACTTTGCGCTTTAATTGATTACTCGTCATGCATCATTACTTTTATGGTTACAAAGGTGCCTTTTTTTTGTTCACTTTCAATATTAATTTCTCCCTTCAGCGAGTTAATGCGCGAATAGATGTTCGAGAAGCCCATCCCCGTGCCGGAGGGTTGGTTAATAACTTTGTCCACATCAAAACCTTTACCGTCATCTTTGTAAACGATTGAAAGGTATTCGCCGTCTTTAGTCAAAGATAAATCAATCTTTTTGGCTTTTGCATGTTTGATGGTATTATTTATCAATTCGCATACGACGCGATACAAAACAACTTCCACATTGTTGTCGAACCGTTCATCTTTGAGATCTGATTCAAGATTGATTTTGATGGTGCCTGCAACGTTTACTTTGTTGGAGAAATTGTTGAGTGCCCTCACCAATCCAAAGTTATTTAAGATATGTGGGCTAAGATTATCAGAAATCTCCTTCAGACTTTTAATGGCCTCATTGATAACCAGCTCGGTGTTTTCAACTAGTTCACTAGAGACATCATCATGTTTCATTTGTGCCAGTGATGATATCGACATTTTAACAGTCGAAAGCAAAGGTCCCAATCCATCATGAAGGTCTTTGGCGAATCGCTTACGTTCTTTTTCTTCAGTTTGAATAATGGTATTCAAGAACATTTTCTCAGTCAGCCGCCTTGAATCTTCCACGCGCTTCATATATTTGAAAATCTTCTGTATCATGAAAACCCCGATGGCAAAGGCAAGCGAGGTGATTACTCCTCCCCAGACAAATATTTCGCGGTAATCCTGAGGCTTAATATCGCTGATGTAGGGTAGAAATTCAACCAGGCGCATAACGGCCATAATGATGAATCCTATGGTCAGCAGCATCCACGAAAAATTGAACTTGGTTACCCGGGTCAATTTAACTGCGACGCCTACTGCAAAAAATTGTAGGATAATGGCTATGACAAACAATATTTTAAGGATCATAGTATATTATTTGAGTCCATACAAAGTTACTTATTCAAACTGATGAACCAATACAAAGTTACATTTTTGAATTGAGGGAATCCATCTTTTTCTAAGAACCTAATTTTCGGGAACCTGCTCATTACGAATGATCTGTTCGGGTCTCTGCAAGATAATAATCCGACTTATCCTTAAAGTTGAAATTCCTTTGTATTTTTGTACCCGTAATATAATAATATGACACTTGTATATCCTGATAATTTTGAATCGAAGATAGGTTTTGATAAGATACGTGATTTGCTTAAAGGCCGTTGCTTAAGTGATTTGGGTAAAGAATTGGTCGATGAGATCCAATTTATAAGTGATTTCGATCAGTTGAAGGAAGATCTTTCGCTGGTTGATGAATTTGTATACATTCTTCGCGTAATGGAGAATTTTCCTACCAGCTATTATTATGACCTTCGTGAAGCGCTGGGCAGAATAAGAATTGAAGGCCGTTTTCTTGAAATGCAGGAATTGTTCGATCTAAAACGTTCACTTGAAACGATTTCAGGAATTGTAAGATTTCTCAAGCTGGCCAAAGAAGGACAATTCCCTTGCCTAAAACGGTTATTGTCGAATGTTCAGGTTTATCCGTTTGTGATGGAACGTATTGATGCCATTCTAAACAAATACGGTAAAATAAAGGACAATGCATCTCCTGAATTGGCTCGCATCCGTAAGGAATTGATTAGCAAGCAAACCGGAGTTTCTAAACGTCTCCATGCTATCCTGAAAAAAGCACAGGACGATGGTTTGGTAGAAGATGATGCCTCGGTTGCCATTCGCGATGGACGTGCTGTAATACCCGTTTCATCGGCTTTTAAACGCAAGTTATTAGGAATCATACATGATGAATCATCGACCGGTAAAACGTCTTATGTCGAGCCTGCCGAAGTGGTTGAACTGAACAATCAGATTCGGGAACTGGAATATGCTGAACTGCGTGAAATTGTTCATATACTGACCATTTTCTCCAATAATATCCGGCCTTACCTGCCTGATCTGCTGTTGGGATATGAATTCCTTGGTAAAATTGATTTTATTCGTGCCAAAGCGATTTATGCAAACGATATTAATGGTATCAAGCCATATATGGAGAACAAATGTCAATTGGAGTGGGAGGGTGCTGTTCATCCATTGCTTATGTTTGCATTGCGTCGTGAAAACCGCAAAGTGGTTCCCTTGAATATTACACTCACACCTCAAAAGCATATCTTATTGATTTCTGGTCCCAATGCCGGGGGAAAATCTGTTTGTCTAAAAACTGTAGGTTTGCTGCAATACATGTTGCAGTGTGGTTTGCTGATTCCTTTAAAAGAAACTAGTGTGACGGGAATCTTTGACAAACTTTTTATTGATATTGGTGATGAACAATCCATTGAAAATGACCTAAGTACCTACAGTTCGCATTTGATGAATATGAAGTTCTTTCTAAAGAATTCGAATGAGAAAACATTGGTATTAATTGATGAATTCGGTACAGGTACGGAGCCCATGTTGGGCGGTGCCATTGCAGAATCTATTCTGGCGCAGCTGGAACTGATGAATACTTTTGGGGTAATTACCACTCACTACACCAACCTTAAACACTTCGCATCATCAGCTGAAGGAATTGAAAATGCTGCGATGATGTACGATTCAGCCTTGATGGAACCCCTTTTCCAACTCGATATTGGGAAACCCGGCAGTTCTTTTGCTTTCGAAATAGCACGCAAAATTGGTCTCCCGGAGTCCATTCTTCAGGCGGCTACTGAAAAAATAGGTGTTGACCATATCAATTTCGACAAGCATTTGCGAGATATTGTACGCGATAAACGATATTGGGAAACCAAACGTCAGAAAATAAGGACTGTGGAGAAGTCGCTCGATGAGCTGGCTGAGAAATATGAAGCAGACTTAATTCAACTCGACAAGCAGCGTAAGGAGATACTTCTGAAAGCCCGTCAGGATGCCGAACGTATATTGTCAGAAGCCAATAAGAAGATTGAGAATACCATACGTGAAATTCGTGAAAGTCAGGCTGATAAAGAAAAGACCAAGCTGATAAGGGCAAAGCTTACTGAGTTTAAACAGGAAGTTGTTGAATCGACTAATTCAGGTGACGATTTTATTGAAAAGAAGATTCAGAAGCTAAAGGAAAAGGAATCGAACCGTAATGAAAATAGGGCTGTCAGGAAAGTACCTGCTCCCAAAGTAAGTGTTCCTGAACCTGAAGTTTGGAAGATAGGCGACAAGGTTTTAATGACAGGGAACAATAATTTGGGTGAAATTCTGGAGTTGAATGATAAAAATGCAGTAGTAGCTTTTGGACATATCCGTACTTCGGTGAGTAGAGAAAAACTTCAGAAAATTACCAACAATGAAGCTAAAAAAGTACAACGCACTTATAACCAGACTCTACCAAATATCAACAAAGGGTTGAGTGAAAAACGACTCAATTTCAAATCAGAAATTGATGTACGTGGTCAGCGGGGTGAAGAGGCCATACAAACCATTCAGGCATTTGTGGATGATGCTATTATGCTAGATTACAGTGAAATACGAATTCTACATGGCAAAGGAAACGGCATCTTGAAGGAAATGATCCGTAATTATTTGAAGTCTGAACCCATTGTCAAATCTATGCGCGATGAGCATGTACAATTTGGTGGTGCCGGAATTACCATTGTCGAGCTGGGGTAGATATATTGAGGTTAAATGTAGAAGCTCTATTAAATCCAAAGCATGCTCTGTTTTTAAATGTTAAATTACCTCATCTGTTTATTATTACCCACCATCCGAAATAGGTTTTGCCTATACCATAACTAATGCTTCTGTATAGTTTGTGTATATTTTGTGAATAGTTTCTGTATGCTTTCTGTATCACCAATTACAGAAACCTTTTAGAAATTATAGTGAAAGTATAGGCAAATATACTTTTCGGTAGTGTGGAAAAGGGATGCATCAACTTAGTAAAAACAGAAAACCCGGAATGATTGCTCAATCCGGGTTTCAGATATATTATAAAGTGAATTTATTTTGCTGCAATGGTTTCAATTTCGATCAATGCACCCATAGGAAGATCTTTTACAGCAAAAGCTGCACGTGCAGGGGAATCTTCAGGATAGTAAGTTGCATAAACCTCATTCATGGCTTTAAAGTTGGCCATATCGCTAAGTAGACAGGTTGATTTTACCACATCACTAAAATTGTAACCAGCTTCCTTCAAAATAGCTTCTATATTTTTAAAAACTTGATTAGTTTGTTCCTTAATATTGCCTTCAACAATCTTCATCGTTTGTGGATTTAAAGGAATCTGACCTGATACATAGAGTGTTCCATTCACTGCAACAGCCTGACTATAAGGTCCAATTGCTGCCGGGGCATCGGGGGTATGTATGAATCTTTTCATTTTAAATTGGTATAAATTATAGAATAATTGATTGATAAATTGATAATGTACCTAGCTCCAAGCTCAGAGTTCCATGCATTTGTACATCAATTTTAGTTATGCTTTTCAGATAAATACCTTTCAGCATCAATTGCTGCCATGCAACCTGAACCAGCTGCTGTAACTGCCTGACGATAAATAGAATCCTGAACATCGCCACATGCAAAAACGCCTGGAATTTTGGTCTTTGAACTTCCTGGAATGGTAATAACGTATCCCACTTCATCAGTTTCAATGTATTCTTTTAAAAAGTCTGAGTTGGGTTTATGACCGATAGCCAGAAAAAATCCGTCAATCTTAATCGTTACCTCTTTCTCTTCAGCAGTACCTTTTTTACTCCAAAGAACAACTCCTTCCACAACATTTTCACCAATTAAACCTTTGGTTTGATGTTCCCACAATATTTCAATATTCTTTACTTTTAAAACACGATCCTGCATCACTTTTGAAGCACGAAGTTCCTTTCTTCTTACTATCATATAAACCTTATTGACTATGCCAGATAGATAAATAGCCTCTTCGACAGCCGTATCACCACCGCCTACAACAGCTACATCTTTTTTGCGATAAAAAAATCCGTCGCAGGTAGCACAAGCTGAAACGCCACTACCGGCATATTTTTTCTCATCCTCAATTCCAAGATATTTGGCTGTTGCACCTGTAGCAAAAATCACTGCTTCAGCTTCGATCAACTTTTTCTCATCAATCCAAATTTTGTGAACAGAACCTGATAAATCGACCTTGGTAGCATATCCCGAACGTATGTCAGTCCCAAAACGCTTTGCCTGAACTTTCAATTCTTCCATCATTGCCGGCCCTGTAACTCCTTGCGGATATCCGGGAAAATTCTCCACTTCGGTTGTTGTGGTTAATTGTCCACCGGGTTCAAGACCTTCATACATGACGGGGTTAAGATTGGCGCGTGCAGCATAAATTGCTGCTGTATAACCTGCTGGTCCAGAGCCAATAATCAGACATTTTACTTTTTCGATATCCAAAATCTGAGAGGGATTATTACTATTTTTATTTTCAAGATTCATCGTTTTAAACATGCTTAATCCTTTAAAATTTGCTTTCCAAAGGTACGAAACAACTTTTAACAAAAAACATCTGCAATATCAATTAAAGCTATTCCGTTATAGATAAAAACAAAGGTCTTGGTTTGAAATTTAAACCTCACTTTTCGACAGAAATAATAGATGTCTCTAAAACAATAATTGTGAAAATTTAACATTTTATTTGAAACTTTTAACCTGCTTATGTGTATAAGTAAATGAGAAAAACGATACAACATGAAAAGAAGGGAAAAAATCATGGGAATCTGGGACAAATCAAATGAAAAAATGGTAATGGAGAATTTATGGTACTATAGTGAAGGTATGCAAAATAGTTATTCTCCTAAACAGGAAGAAGTTAATTCTGGAAAACTTGATGGTTCAAAAAAAATCACCAAGGACAAGTATGAGAATTTTACTCCAAAGACTTTCATCAAAAATAAATTTAAAAGGGAAGTCTCTTTTGTGGTCGATTGGCAATTGTCTGAAAGTTTATAGTTAGAAGGCATAAATTTAAATTGAATCTTCAGATAAATCACAATTCATCTTAAAGTATTGAGCAGATTGTATTAATTTACTAACATTTCGGAGGACCTAAATGCTTGATAATCAGTTGTTATATATTATAATTAAATAACATTAAATAACTGATATTTAATGAATTAAGTTTACTTTAAAATTGCACATTTCGACATAAAT
>Ga0123339_10003560_pt1 | contig 10337 bp, 12 predicted proteins | sample lystaG_FD_89956 | JGI IMG/M metagenome (GOLD analysis project Ga0123339, IMG submission 89956) | Glacier valley bacterial and archeal communities from Borup Fiord, Nunavut, Canada, to study Microbial Dark Matter (Phase II) -... | ecosystem: Environmental > Aquatic > Freshwater > Ice > Glacier ... | reverse complement strand
TCGTGCCCGCAGCGTCGGGGCGTGTGCACCCGTGTGTACACCACCACGCCTAAGAAGCCGAACTCGGCTATGCGCAAAGTGGCCCGTGTGCGCCTTACCAACGGTAAGGAAGTGAACGCATACATCCCCGGTGAAGGCCACAACCTCCAAGAGCACAGCATCGTGCTCATTCGCGGAGGCCGGGTAAAAGACCTGCCGGGTGTGCGCTACCACATCATCCGGGGCGCGCTCGACACGGCCGGCGTAAGCGGCCGCCTGCAGCGCCGCTCGAAGTACGGGGCCAAGCGCCCCAAGCCAGGCCAACCCGCCGCAGCCGCCGGCAAAGGTGGCAAAGGCGCTCCCGCTAAGAAAAAGTAAATTAGGTAAACGGTGAGTAGGTGATGAGGTCGAACGGGTAATAATACCTTCTCACCATTCACCTCATCACCTCATCACCCAAAAATATGCGCAAGTCCAAACCCAAGAAGCGTATCCTGCTGCCGGACCCCAAGTTCAAGGAGACGCTCGTTACCCGCTTCGTCAATTACATGATGTATGACGGAAAGAAAAACCTGGCCTACACCATTTTCTACGATGCCGTCGAGCAAGTCGAGACGCGCACTAAGGAGAACGGCCTTGAACTGTGGCGTAAGGCGCTCAACAACGTCATGCCGACCGTGGAGGTGAAGAGCCGCCGCGTGGGTGGGGCCACGTTCCAGGTGCCGATTGAGGTGCGCGCCGACCGTCGTATCGCCGTCGGCTCGAAGTGGCTCATTCAGTACGCCCGTCGCCGGGGCGAGAAAACCATGAAGGACAAGCTGGCTGGCGAAATCATCGCCGCCGCTAAGGGTGAAGGAGCCGCCGTCAAGAAAAAGGACGACACCCACCGCATGGCCGAAGCCAACAAAGCCTTCTCGCACTTCCGTTTCTAAACTATCAGTGACGAGGTAATGAGGTGGTGAGGTAATTAAGTAGGCTGCTCGATTGTTGCCCGCTTGATTTCCTCATCACCTCATTACTTCATTACCTCATCACTACCCCAAATGGCTGTTAATAAAGAGCTGCAATACCTGCGCAACATCGGCATCATGGCCCACATTGACGCGGGCAAAACGACGACCTCGGAGCGCATTCTGTACTACACCGGCAAAACCCACAAAATCGGGGAGGTGCACGACGGAGCGGCGACGATGGACTGGATGGAGCAGGAGCAGGAGCGGGGTATTACCATCACCTCGGCCGCGACGACCACCTTCTGGGATTATCCCACCGACAAGCAGGGCAACAAGATTCCGGAAACGCATCAGTACAAAATCAACCTGATTGACACGCCTGGCCACGTGGACTTCACCGTCGAGGTGGAGCGCTCGTTGCGGGTACTCGACGGGGCCGTGGCTTTGTTCTGCGCCGTGTCGGGCGTGGAGCCGCAATCGGAAACGGTGTGGCGGCAGGCCGACAAGTACAAGGTGCCGCGCATCTGCTTCGTGAACAAGATGGACCGGGCCGGGGCCGACTTTTTCAAAGCCGTAACTGAAATCAAGGATAAGCTCGGCGCGAACCCCGTGCCGCTGCAAATCCCGATTGGCGCTGAGGACACGTTCAAGGGCGTGGTGGACTTGCTTACTGGCAAGGCCATCGTGTGGGATGACAAGACGGAGGGCCGGTCCTACGACGAAGTGCCCGTGCCCGACGACCTCGTGGACACCGTGCGCGAGTGGCGCGAGAAGCTGGTCGAGAGTGTCGCCGAGTACGACGACACGCTGATGGAGAAGTTCTTCGACGACCCGGACAGCATCACCCGCGAGGAAATGATGGTCGTCATCCGCAAAGCGGTGATTGACATGAAGTTCTCGCCCGTGCTTTGCGGCTCAGCCTTCAAGAACAAGGGCGTGCAAACCATGCTCGACGCGGTAATGGCGTATTTGCCCTCGCCGCTCGACATGCCCGCCGTCATCGGCACCGACCCCGACACCGGGGCCGAGATTGAGCGCCACCCCGATAACACGGAGCCGTTTACGGCCCTGGCTTTCAAAATTGCTACCGACCCGTACGTGGGTCGCTTGTGCTTCTTCCGCTGCTACAGCGGGGTGCTCGACGGTGGCTCGTACGTGCTCAACAACCGCACTGGCAAGAAGGAGCGCATCTCGCGCCTGATGCAGATGCACTCCAATAAGCAGAACCCGATTGACAAAATCCAGGCGGGCGACATCGCCGCCGGCGTGGGCTTCAAGGACATCAAGACGGGCGACACGCTCAGCGAGGAGAAGCACCCCATCGTGCTCGAAAGCATGAGCTTCCCCGAGCCGGTAATTGGCTACGCCATCGAGCCGAAGACGCAAGCCGACGTGGACAAGATGGGCATGGCCATCGCCAAGCTCATCGAGGAAGACCCCACGCTGCGCGTGAACACGGACGAGGAAACCGGCCAGACCGTATTGCGCGGCATGGGCGAGTTACACCTCGAGATTATCATCGACCGGATGCGCCGCGAATTTAAAGTCGAAATCAACCAGGGTGCCCCGCAAGTGGCCTACAAGGAGATTTTGACCAAGAAGGTGGACCACCGCGAAACGTACAAGAAGCAGACCGGTGGCCGCGGTAAGTTCGGCGACATCCTGTTTGAGCTGGGTCCGAAAGAGACCGAGCCGGAAAAGCCCGGCTTCGAGTTCGACAATGCCATCGTGGGCGGCGTGATTCCGCGCGAATTCATCGCCCCGATTCAGAAGGGCTTCGAGGAAGCGATGAAGCAAGGCCCGCTGGCCGGCTTCCCCATCGAGGGCATGAAGGTGCGCTTGTACCACGGCTCGTTCCACGACGTGGACTCGGACGCATTGTCGTTCGAACTCGCCGCCCGGGGTGGTTTCCGCGAAGCCGCCCGCAAGGCTGGTCCGCGCTTGCTGGAGCCGATTATGTCGGTCGAGGTGCTGTGCCCGGACGAGTACACCGGCCCGGTAACCGGCGACTTGAACCGTCGCCGCGGTCTGATGAAAGGCATGGACACCCGCGCCGGCGCGCAGGTCATCAAAGCCGACGTGCCCCTGTCGGAGTTGTTCGGCTACGTGACGGACCTGCGGACGCTGTCCTCGGGCCGCGCTTCGGCCTCGCTCACGTTCTCGCACTACGAGATGGTGCCCCAGAACATGGCCGATGCCATCGTGGCGAAGACCAAAGGCGGTAAATAGTTTTTCGGTAAGTAGTTCTCTTTAAGCTTGTTTTAACCCTGGGGCAATCGGCTCCACACTACCATGAACCAAAAAATCAGAATCAAGCTGAAAAGCTACGACCACACGCTGGTCGATAACTCGGCCGAGAAAATCGTGAAAGCGGTGAAGGCGACCGGTGCCATCGTGAGCGGCCCCATCGCGCTGCCCACTGAGAAGGAGCGCTACACCGTGCTCCGCTCGCCCCACGTGAACAAGAAAAGCCGCGAGCAATTCCAGCTCTGCACCTACAAGCGTTTGGTGGACATTTTCTCGACAAGCAGCAAGACGGTGGACGCACTCATGAAGCTCGAATTGCCGAGCGGCGTGGACGTTGAAATTAAAGTCTGAGGCCGTTAGGAATGTGAAATGAAAAGCCCCGTCAGCGAGTTGCTGGCGGGGCTTTTTCGTGGGTTAGTTGCAACTCGTTAGGTTTTTACTAAACCAAAAGGCGTGAACGCCACGCGCTCGCGCACGACCTGCTCATACAATGCCCGGCTGACTTCCGGCCGTGGCAGCAGCTGGTGGTGGCAGTGGTAAGTGACGGCGATGTTGAGCACCGGGATGATACGAACCCCATTTAGCCGGAGGCGAAACTCCACGTCGGAATCCTCGCCGTACGTCGGCGCGAGGTAGCGCTCGTCGAAGCCATTGATGGCTTCGAGGTCGGCTTTCATGACGGAGAAATTGGCTCCCAGCACGCCCCGTTCCTTGCGGTTGAAGTAGCGCCGCAGCAGCGGACTGGTGACGTAGAAGCCGTTCATGAAGTGGAACGTGCGGCGGAGCAGAAAGTCGCTAAGCTGACCGAGCATCACGCCGGGGTTTTGCAGTGCGCCCTGGCGGACACGCGTCGGCGTTAGCTGCCGGGTCAGGCGCGCGGAGAGGTCGATGCGACTGCCGGCCAGACAACGGCCGGAGCCGCCGTGGGCGAGGTGCTCGGCCACGAACGCGGGGTGGGGGATGCAGTCGCCGTCGAGGAAAATAAGCTGCGCGCCCTCGGCCAGCCGAATGGACGAGTTGAGCACGATGTTCTTGCGAAAGCCGTCATCGGGATGCCAGTTGTGGCGGATGCGCAGGGGCGACGTGGCTCGCAGCGCCGCGAGTTGTCGCACGAACGGCTCGGCCGAGCCATCGTCCGACACGATGACCTCGAACCGCTGCTCGGTTTGGGTTTCGAGGCCCGCCAGGACCAGCTCCAGGAAGTCGAAGCGGTTATACACCGAAATGATGATGGTAGCCAGGGGCGCGCGCATGGCGGTAAAGTTAGCGCGCGGGCAAGGGCACGACGTTCGGCCGGAGCCTACCTTCGCCTCGTTTCAAGCCAGCTGAGCAGTTCTGCGGCTGGTTCGCGCCCGACCCATGACCAGACTCTACGAAAAGCTCCAGGCCCGGCAGCTTCGCTTCGCGCACGTGTGCGAGGTGGGCGTGTATTTGCCGGAAACCTCCAATGTGCTTGATTTCGTGCGGGCCGGGGTGCGGGCCACGCTCGTGGAAGCCGACCCGGACACGGTAGAGAAAATCCGCGCCGAGTTCACGGGGCTGAACGTGCGCGTCTGCCCGGTGGCCGTCTGGGACACGACCGGCACCTTGCAGCTGTCCAAAGCCGCGTCCTCGACCTTCGCCACGGCTTTGCCCAGCAGCCCGGCCCTGGAAAACGACCGGTACGCCATTAGTCAGGAAACCACGTTTGAGGTGCCCTGCGTGCGGTTTTCGGAGCTGGACGACGGCACGATAGACCTGCTCAGCATCGACATCGAAGGCGCCGAATGGTACGTGCTCAAGCACCTGGTGAGCCGCCCGGGCGTGTTGTCCATCGAAACCCACGGCAAGTATTACACGAACCCCTTTCTGAGCGACATCACCGCGTGGCTGCGCGAGCACGACTATGAGTTCTGGTACAAGGACAGCAGCGACAGCGTTTACATCCGGCGCGGCCTGTTCGCGGTCGGTTGGCTGGATAAGCTCGAAACTAAGCGGGCTGAGCTGCTCATTAGCTGGAAGAAAGCTAAACGCGTGTTCAAGCGCCACTGAGCGGGCGCTAATCGGGCCGGGGTTGCGTTTACCTTTGTCCGGGTCTGGCCAGGCCGCTGGTTTTGGCAAAACAAGCCAAAGCCGTCAGGTGCCGGGCGCTTGGCTCCGTTCGCTACATGAAGCAATTTCTCTCGGAAGCCCGGGTCCGGCAGCTGGCTCTTTTTTGGAGTGCGCTGATTGTGCTGGGGCTATTCGTGTCCACCTGGGTGCGCATCTTGCCGAGCATCGGTATCGCCGGCTTGTTTCTGACGGGTGTAGGCTACGCGCTCAGTCAGCGCCGCATCGCGCAGCGCGCGTGCTGGGTCAGGCTGCTGAGCTTCCCGCTGGTTTATGTGATGCATCTGGTGAGCGGACTGCTATATCATGGTCCGCCGACCAGCACGACGCTGGGGCAGGACTTGCTGCTCGAAGCGCCGTTCGTGCTGCTGCCGGTTGGGTTCTGGCTATTGCCGGCCTGGCGACCCACCCACCTGCGAGCGCTGTGGCTGCTGCTCATCGGCTGCTGCCTGCTGTCGGCCGGCGCGGCTACCGTCAATTACCTACTCCACCAAAGCACGATAAACCAGCTGTACCTGCATTCGAAGGTAATGCCGACCGCGCCGGACCACATTCGCTTCAGCCTGCTCATCAGCATGGCCGTGCTCATGGGGGCCGTGCTGCTGACAACCGAGCGCCTGAGCGGACGAGGTCGCGCGCTGCTGGCCGCAGCCGTGGGACTATTATTTCTATTCCAGCATTTGCTGGCCGCGCGCAGCGGGTTGGCCACCCTTTACCTCGGCGGCGCGTTCTGGCTGTTGTGGCTGGGTTGGCAGCAGGGGCGTTGGCGCACTGCTTTGGGCGGCGCGGGATTGGTAGTCGCGTTAGGCACTGGCGCCTGGTGGGCCTTCCCGACCCTGCAAAACCGGGTCACCAACACCCGCGACGATGCCGCTCAGGTGTATCGCGTGAGCGCCGCCAACGATTACTCCGTCACGGCACGGGTCTATTCGTACCAAACGGCCTGGTCGCTCGTCAAGCAACACCCTTTGCTGGGCGTGAGCAAACTCGGCCTTTCCGAAGCGATGGCCGGCCAGTACGCCTACCAATACCCCGAAATCGCGCCCGACCGCTACATCCTGCCGCACAATCAGTTCATCTACAACCTGACCGCTTACGGCATCCTGGGGCTGGGGCTATTTCTGGTTGGTTTCTACCTGCCGCTCTGGGGCGCGTGGCGCGCGCGCAACGTCCGGCTGCTGCTCATGTACCTGATTGTCACCCTGTCATTTTTGGTTGAATACACGCTCGAAACTCACATCGGGGTCATTACCGGGCTGTTCTTCGTGCTACTGGCCGCCGCGCCCACTGCCGCACCCGATGAAGAAGCCGTGCCCGTTGAGGCGCGCCCAGTCCTCGTACCCGCGCATCAGCCAGCGAGCTGATGGGTTGAGTTTACTAAGACCTGAGACGTTAGACAGGAGACAGGAGACTTTTCTCGGCGAGCGTCTGGCGAGAAGATTCTCATGTCTCCTGTCTAACGTCTCAGGTCTAAACTCTGCAACGGTAGAAACTACCGACCCAGGTAGCTCATAACGGGCTGACCGAAAATAATTTCCCGCGCGGGTTGGTTTTTGTCAGCTCAAATCGCTACCTTTGCCCTCCCTTAGCGAAAAGGCCACTCGGGCCTTTTCTTTTTGTGTCATTTTAAGAACACTCGAATGCCTGGCATCATCGGTAAAAAAATCGGTATGACAAGCCTCTTCACTCCGGACGGGAAAAACATCCCTTGCACGCTCATCGAGGCGGGTCCGTGCGTAGTGACGCAGGTTAAAACTGTCGAAAACGACGGCTACAGCGCCGTGCAGCTCGGCTACGGCGAGAAAAAGGCCAAGAACACCACCAAGGCCCTGGCCGGCCACTTCGCCAAAGCCAACACCACGCCCAAGCGGCGCCTGGTCGAATTCCGTACCGACGACACGTCGGCTTTCTCCCTGGGCAGCGAAGTCAAATCCGACTTTTTCGCGGAAGGTGATTTCGTGGATGTCGTGGGCACCTCGAAAGGCAAAGGCTTTCAGGGCGTTGTGAAGCGCTACAACTTTCAGGGCGTGGGTGGTCAGACGCACGGTCAGCACAACCGGCTTCGTCACCCTGGCTCCATCGGGGCCTGCTCGTGGCCGTCGCGCGTGTTCAAGGGCATGCGTATGGGTGGCCGCATGGGCACCGACCGCGTCAAGATTCAGAACCTGAAAGTGATGCGCGTCGTGGCCGACAAGAACCTGATTCTGGTCAGCGGCTCCGTGCCGGGTGCCAAGAACGGCTACGTAGTTCTGGAGAAATAACCTGCCATCACCGCAACCAGCAAGATTAGACGATGGAACTGTCCGTATTAACTATCCTGGGCGAAGACACCGGCCGCAAGGTCACGCTGTCCGATGCCGTGTTCGGCCACGAGCCGAACGAGCACGTCATGTACCTCGACGTGAAGCAGTACCTGGCCAATCAGCGCCAGGGCACGCATAAGTCGAAGGAGCGCGCCGAAATCGCCCGCACCACCAAGAAGCTCAAGAAGCAGAAAGGTACCGGCGGTGCCCGCGCCGGCTCGATGAAGTCGGGCGTGTTCGTGGGTGGCGGCCGCATGTTCGGCCCCCGGCCGCGCGACTATGGCTTCAAGCTCAACAAGAAAACCAAGCGCGTGGCGCGTCTGTCGGCCCTTTCGGTGCTGGCCCGCGACGGCAAGGTGGCCCTGGTGGAAAACATCAGCCTGAGCGCCCCCCGCACTAAAGACTTTGTGGCCATCCTGAATGGCTTGAAGCTCAACAACGGCCGCAAGACCTTGTACGTGGCCGCTGAGGCCGACAAGAACCTGCTGCTGAGCGCCCGCAACGTGCAGAAGGTGAAAATCGCCACCCCGGCGGCCCTCAACACCCACGACCTGCTCAACACTGACACCCTGCTGCTGAGCGAAGCCGGCCTGAGCGCGCTCGAACAACTCTACACCGCTAACAACGCCCCCGAGTAATGAGCACGCTGAAACGCCCCATCATCACGGAAAAGGCCACGAGCCTGACTGAATCCGGCCGCTACGTGTTCGAAGTGGACCGCGCCGCCAACAAAGTGCAAATCAAGAAGGACATCGAGCAGCTTTACGGCGTAACGGTGCTCTCCATCAACACGATGCGCACGATTGGCAAAATGAAGTCGAAGTCCACGAAGGCCGGCCAGGTAACCGGCCGTCGCGCCCACGGCAAGAAAGCCGTGGTCACGCTCAAGGACGGCGACCTAATTGATTTCTACGGGAATATTTAAAACCGTTTGTCATGCAGAGCGAAGCGAAGCATCTTGCTCGCTTCGTTGTAAACGTCAGAGATTACTGCGCCACGCGAGATGCTTCGCTTCGCTCAGCATGACAAACCTCACCAGCCGCAAAAGCACTAACAGCTAGTAATGGCACTCAAAAAACTTCGTCCCACAACGCCCGGCCAACGCTTCCGCGTAGCCCCGGCCTTTGACGAGCTGACGACTTCCGTACCGGAGAAGTCGCTGCTGACCTCGCTCAAAAAGAGCGGCGGTCGGAACTCGTCGGGTAAAATGTCGAACCGCTACATCGGCGGCGGACACAAAACCCAGTACCGTATTGTCGATTTCAAGCGCGACAAGAATGGCGTACCCGCCACGGTGAAAACCATAGAGTATGACCCCAACCGCACGGCCCGCATCGCGCTGCTGCACTACGCCGACGGCGAGAAGCGCTACATCATCGCGCCCGCTGGCCTGACCGTGGACAGCAAAATCATGTCGGGTCCCGGCGTGGCGCCCGACCTGGGCAATGCGCTGCCGCTGCGCGAGATGCCGCTCGGTACCATCGTCCACAACATTGAATTGCAGCCCGGCCAGGGCGCGGCCATTGCCCGCTCGGCTGGCACTTACGCTCAGCTCGTGGCCCGCGAAGAGCGGTACGCGACGCTGAAACTGCCTTCGGGCGAGATGCGAATGGTGCTCGTGACCTGCACCGCTACGGTGGGCACCGTCTCGAACGGCGACCACATGAACGTGGTGATGGGCAAAGCCGGCCGCAACCGCTGGGCCGGCCGCCGGCCGCGCGTGCGTGGCGTGGCCATGAACCCGGTGGACCACCCGATGGGCGGTGGCGAAGGCAAGTCGAGCGGCGGTCACCCGCGCTCGCGCAATGGCATCTTCGCCAAAGGTCAGAAGACCCGCGACAAGAACAAGTATTCGGAAAACCTTATTGTGAGCCGCAAAGGCAAGAAGTAATATATGGCACGTTCACTAAAAAAAGGGCCGTATATTGACTTCCGGCTCGAGAAGAAAGTGGAGGCGCTCGAAAGCGCCGGCAAGAAGACGGTAGTCAAAACCTGGTCGCGGCGCTCGATGATTTCGCCCGATTTCGTTGGCCACACCTTCGCCGTCCACAACGGGAACAAGTTCATCCCGGTCTATGTAACTGAAAACATGGTCGGCCACAAGCTCGGCGAGTTCGCGCCCACGCGCAACTTCCGCGGTCACGTCGCCAAAAAAGATAAAGGCAAGCGTTAAGATGGAAGCAACCGCCAAACTCCGCAACGTGCCGACCTCGCCGCGCAAAATGCGCTTGGTCGCCAACTTGGTCCGCGGCAAGCGCGTGACCCAGGCCCTCGGGCTGCTCCGCTTCGAAGCCAACTCGGGGGCCGAGCGCATCGAAAAGCTGCTGCTTTCGGCCCTGGCCAACTGGCAGGCCAAGCACGAAGATGCCCGCATCGAAGACGCTGACCTGTACGTAACCGAAATCATGGTGGACGAAGGCCGGCAGCTCAAGCGCCTGCGCCCCGCTCCCCAGGGTCGCGGCCACCGCATCCGCAAGCGCTCGAACCACGTTACGCTGGTCGTGGGTCCGCCCCTGGCTTCGCAACTGACTAAGAAAGAGCGTAATGCCGCGAACCGCGCCGCTATGAATGCTGCCAATGTGGCCGCGCCCGTTGCTGCTACCACTTCCGAAACGCCCGCTAACGCTTAATTAACATGGGACAGAAAGTAAATCCGGTTGGCTTCCGCCTCGGCGTTATCAAAGGCTGGGACTCGAACTGGTACGGCGGCAAGGACTTCGCCGAGAAACTGGTGGAGGACGAGAAAATCCGCAAGTACATCAACGCC
>Ga0123339_10003558_pt1 | contig 10339 bp, 9 predicted proteins | sample lystaG_FD_89956 | JGI IMG/M metagenome (GOLD analysis project Ga0123339, IMG submission 89956) | Glacier valley bacterial and archeal communities from Borup Fiord, Nunavut, Canada, to study Microbial Dark Matter (Phase II) -... | ecosystem: Environmental > Aquatic > Freshwater > Ice > Glacier ... | reverse complement strand
CTCTGACACGCTTCCATTGTGATATGGTATTAATTTGCTCCCAAGAAGATTTGAACTTCTAGCCTTCACTTCCGCAAAGTGATGCTCTATCCAATTGAGCTATGAGAGCTTAGTTGTTGATTATACACCACCTGATTACTTAGAATTATCTTCAAGATATTTACTTAAGGATTGATATTCACCTAGAGTAAATATATTTATTAAATCCTCACCAATATCTTTACGAGGTAAATAACTAATATGTCTGATTAAAATTTTCACCACTTCAGCTGGCTTTTCTGTACCTAAGAGTAACATTATCCTATTGTGAGTAGTAAGATCGATGAGATTTAAAAATACAATTAGATGCTGATCTCGTTTTGCTATCCAAAATCCATTAATGTTTTTCCACAACCATAAATCGTTGCCAGATCTTATTCCTTTATTAGTAATTTCATGAACAACTAATGTTGGCTTGATTGAATTAGCAAGATAAACTAGCATCATTAGGGCAATGATTACGATAATCAATAAAAGTTCTTTAGTAAGCGCTGAGGCAACTATTCCAAGCATAAAAAGAAAAGAAACAATTACATACCACCTTCTACCTTTTTCACTAAAGATCCGATTGGGTGCTTCCCATTTTAAAATAGTTTCCAAAGGCTTACTTTCCTGTTGCTTGGCTTTTTCTAATTGGGTAGATATTTCAAGCTGAGTCTTTAAATTAGTTAATCGTGATTCTAATTCACTGATTTCGGTGGGTTTAATTATTTCAGGATCTTGGATTGTAGGCATTATTAGTAATAGATGAATAAGCTAATAACAGTTTAGCTATTGTTAGCTTAGAGCACAATATTATGAGCGAATTTATAAAATAGGTTCTACCTGAACTATTTTAAATACTATTAATTTATAAAGGAAATAGTTAGAAATAGTAAGCATTGCTGTTGCAATGATGATAGCCAAGGTAGGAGGTAGACATGAGGATGGACCACATTTTTTTGCCGTAAGTATTCCCACCATAATTGCATTTAATGTGTTATTTATAATTGCTAATATTAGATATTTACTAAATTGTTTAGTAATGTCGGGTGATTTATCCTCAAATGACCAGGACTTGTTTAGTACGTATCCATATATTGTAGTTAATAGAGTCGATACTACATTTGCCATTATAATAAAGTCAAATAGTTCTAATTTAAAATTCAATATGTAATATAAAATATTAAATATAGATATATTTATTACAACTCCAGTGCTACCCACAATGAAAAATTTATAAAAATTCAGGGGTAATTTATTAAAAACTGGGAATTTTCTAACAAAGTGTATTAATTCATCAAATAGTTTAAGCATATTTCGTTAGTTCTTGTAATAAAATTTCGGCAACTAAATTAAAATTATTTTTACTGATTAATTTTTCTAATTCTGATTTATTATTCAAAATTTGTCCATTTATTATATCTTCCATGCAGGTAGTTAATTCTTGAGCGGAATAAGGATTAAAAAAATGGGCTATGTTTAGAAAACTGGCTTGAAATATAGGGATATTTGATAATATAACTTCTTTACCCAACATCAATGCTTCAAGGGGAGGCATGCCAAACCCCTCATAGAATGAAGGATTTATTAAGGCTAGAGAATTTTTAGTGAGTACATTAATTGAGGTCGCTTCAATAAAATCGGTAAAGATTATCATTTTATTTAAGCGCAGATGGGAATACTTAACTGTTAAATCATGCAGATAAGTGAATATTGACTCGTAAAGCCAGCCTTTCTTACCAATAATTACTAGTTTAAAGCCATGTCCAGATTTGGTTTGCAGTAAATTTGTAAAAGCCGAAATTAACAGAGATATATTCTTGCGAGGACTTAATGTCCCTATAAAAACGAAGTATTTATATTTTTTTAAGTCATATTGATTTAAGACTTTAAGCTCAGTTGCTAAGTCTATTTCTTGATTTACCCAACTTGTTGGCCCACTCCCAATCATGCCTATTTTACTAGTAGAAATTTTAAAGTAATTAGCTATCTCAGTTTTTGAAAAATCACTTATCGTTAATAGCCTGGAACTTGATTTAACTGCTGCTTTAAATAAAAAGTTAAAAACTAGCTTCCGAGGTAAATTTTTTATTTTAATTAAGAAGTTATGATGGGTAAAAAAATATTCAGGATGAATGAGTGGTGAAATATCATATATTAGCCACCAGCATGGGAGATAAAACAAAGGTAAAATATGAGAGTAAGTTGATAACAAGAGCTGACATTTCTGTTTTCTAGCTATTTTAGCAATTAGGAAGGCAGTTCTTATTCCTATAAATTTACCTTTATTTACATTAATAACGATATTTCTTCCTGTTACTAATTGTTGATCATTTAAATTAAGATTATTAGTAGTAAAGAATATAAATTGGAATTGTTCTGTATCGTTAAGATTTTTAATTAATTCTCTAAGATAATTACCTATACCTTCATTATTACTAGCTAGGATGGTTGCGTCTACACCTATTCGCATTTTTCCACGGCAGCTAATAGTACATTTAGCGTCTCTAAAAAGTTAGCTGAGGATATTCTGCCATAGTCTGGTGAGTTTACATCCCTTTCTTGTGAAGTTAGTCGATACACTTCTTTTTTGTCTATTTCCAAGCGCTTATTATGGCTATTGAGCCAGTTAGCAATTTCTCTAAGTAGGTAATAGTTGTTATATTTCCAATCACCAAGTTTTTTAATAGTTTCTTTAACAGACTGAAGATCATGTGCTCTGTAAAGTGGAGAATTATAAATATATTCATATAGTTTAATTTCACCAATTTCTTTTAAAAACTGTTCTAATCTTGCGGCTACAAATCTCAGTTGAGTCGGGAATTCTCTGACTAAGTTCACAAATAGTACATAGACAACACCAGCTCTTAAATTATGACTAAATATTCTTACGTTGTAGAAATCTAGGTCGGGACATTCTGGTATTTCTTGACAAAATTTACCCTTATAAAAAACTTTGGGTGGCATAAAATCTACATAGCAAAATTCTCCTACTTTATTATCATAAACAAAATTACGTAGTATGGGGTCTATGCCTGCACCTAAATAATCTTCGCTAGTACTCTTTAATAAAGGTTTAAAAATATCTTGTAGAAGACGTTCAAGATACATAGCAAAGTTATCGTTATTAACAACATCCATAAAATCTAAGCCTGCGAAAACTTCTCTGATATTTAGCCAATAACCTTTATCGTCTTTCATTACTTCAATATTTACAAGCTTCGAAGTAGGAACGTGCATCTTTTCAAAAGCATGACGTTGGAGTAAAACTTTTTGTCTTATTTCTTCTGCCTCATTACGGTTAAGGCTAAGTCTTAATTTTTTATCAATATATTCAATCCCATCTATTGTAACTATTTCAATTAGGGAGTTATACTTTAAATTCTGCATTCAATTATCATTAAAGTAATTTTTGTAGCTCGGTACCTTTAAATTCTTTGAGCATTTCCTTTATTTTACCAATATCTTTTTTGTTGCAAACTAATATAGCATCAGGAGTATTAACAACAATAAAGCCGTCCAATCCAATGGTAGTTAATAATTGATTATTTACATAGTTGTAAACCAAACTATCTTTAGTGTCGTGTGTGTAAACAAGCCCTTTACTAACATTATCCTCTTGGTTTTCTTGAAGGAATTGTTTTAAGGCATATAAAGTACCAGGATCGCTCCAAGCATAATCTCCCTCAATTATTAAAGTTTTTTCTTTGTCTATATTTTCTAAAACAATATTATCAAAATGAATTGCAGGCATTTGGGGATATAATTCTTGCAAAGTTAGATTTTCTTTTTCTGTCCCCAGATCAGCACTAATTTGATTTAATAATCCAGCTATTAAAGGATTATATTTGTTGTAGAGTTCTAATATGAAATTAGGAGTTGTGACAAAGTAACCCGTATTCCAAAGATGCTTTTGGTCTTTATACCATTCCTCAGCAACTTCACTTGTTGGTCTATATTTAAATCCACCTAGCTTATAGTAATTTATTCCAGTTTCAGAACCAATTTTTTCTCCTAATTCAATCCAGCCCAGATTTTCATTGGCAAACTGAGGTTTTTCTCCCAAAAAGATTAATTGTTTAGGGTTAGTTAAGATTTTATCTTCAGCAATCTTTAAGACTGCTTTGAAATTGGCACCATTTGCGGGATAATTATCGCTCCAAAGAATAGTAACTGGTTCATCTCCCCCACCTAATTTTTTTAGTTTGGATAATGCTAATCCTACTGCTGGGCCTACGTCTCGTTGGGTTGGTTCAGTAATAATATTACTAGTGGGAATTTGAGGAAAAGTATTCTTAATTAAAGAAACTAATAACTCTGTGGTGGAAAAATATATGTTATTCCAACCGTAAATAGGGGCTACTTTTTCAACCATTAACTCAATTGTTGACTTGTTGTTTATAATAGGTTGAAATTGCTTAGGATATTTATCACGTGAAATTGGCCAGAATCTAGTGCCAGAACCTCCTGCAAAGATTATAATATTCATAAGTTGTTTGGAAAAAATTTAACTTTAAATAATTTTATCATGAAACGTACGATTAAAAAGGCAATTATTACTGCAGCTGGCAGAGGAACAAGATTTTTACCTATTACAAAGATAATTCCTAAAGAGATGCTCCCTATTGGTAACGAACCAACCCTACATTATTTACTAGCCGAATGTAAAGATAGCGGGATAACTGATGTAGCAATTGTTGTAAGAGAGGTTGGTAGTTTAACTGAAAAATACTTCCAAGTTGATTCTAACTTAGAAACTTATCTTATTGATCATAAGAAACAACATCTTGTTGAGCAAGTACATGACACAAATCTAGGATTGAATTTAACTTTTATATTACAAGATAGTTCCTTACCGTATGGTCATGGCAATCCTATCCTTAGTGCGAAAGATTGGATAGGTGACTCTGATTTTGCAATGATGTTTGGCGATGACATTGTTAAAGGAGAAAAACCAGCTTTAGCACAATTAATAGAGGCATGGCAATCTAATCCTGACTTAGAAGGGGTAGTAGGAACTGTTGAAGTAGCTACCGAGCTTATTACCAGCATGTCTACAGTAAAGTCTAAACATGCTAATCTCAATAATAAAGTTAAATTACTTGAAGATTATATTGAAAAGCCTAAATTAACTGAACTGTATTCGAATCAAATATTTATTGGCAGGGGATTATACAATGCCGGAATTATTGCAGAGTTAATTTCCCATTTACCTAATATTCCAGAGGGAAGAGAATTCTATCTTTGGGATGCAATGCTTAATTTAGCTAGAAAAAAACCATTTGGTGTTTTAGAAATAGCCGGAGAATGGCTTACTACGGGTACACCAGAGCTATTAGCAATAGCAGCTAAAAAATTACTCGGTTATTAATTTAAAATCATTACTAGTATAAACCTGAGAATCTTTAGCTATTAGTAATGATTTAGCATGGTAGTTTTTACTAATCTTATCGATATAATCTTTACCGGTTAAAAATAGGGTAGTTGCTAAAACATCGGCAACTAAAGCTGTAGAAGCTACGACGAATGTTTGGATATTTTCAGCTGGCTTACCAGAATGAGGGTCAAGTAAATGATGGAAATTTCCGACTTTCCTTGCCCAACTACCTGATGATGCAATGCTTTCACCGGTTTCAAGTAATTGGAAACGACCAAATATATGCATACCTGCTTCAGATTTTGTTGCTAAATCAATTATCCAGGGTTTAGAAGTAGTATAGTCAAGCCCATAGCCGTATACATCACCACCCGCATCAATCAAAAAGCTAAGGCAATTAGTATGTAGTTCTTTAGCTGCACAATCAATAGCATAACCTTTTCCTATACCTCCAAAATCCAGTCTTTGATTAGGTTTTAATTTAACCTGTTGCAAATTTGACTCGTATTTAATTTCTTTCCAGCTAGGACGTAGTTTAAGATAATTAATTATGTCAAAACCTTTAGCTTGTTTTAAAGCAATTTCATGGGGATTAAATGAATTCTTATAACCATTTATTTCTAATAAATCTATGATTGTAGGATCGAATTTACCACCGGAAAATGAAGCAAATTCTAAAGATTTAGCAACTAAATAACTAAACTCTGCATCAAGATTCCAGGTTTTACCTCCTGCAGAATTAAGTTTTGATAATTCGCTATTGGGATTGAATCTAGTATATTTTTCCATTATCCTAGCAAATTGTCCGAAAGCCTTAGACATTAGTTTAGTGGATTCAATTCGGTTCAGATCAGACCAAAAAGTAATTTTTATTTCTGTAGACATATAAATTTCTTTATGAGTATACATTTTCATGCTAATGTTTCTTTTTTTTCTTACGTAATTTATTAGCGATTACTCCTAAATAGATTAAGCTACAACCGATAAGAATATAGATAATACCTTCGAAAGGTAATCCACTCTTAGGTAAATTATTAATATTTCCCACGGGGGATAAAGGTGTTTGAATTATTTGTCCGGGTATACCTATATTTTGTCCCACGGTTATTGCTAAACCGTTTGCAGTAGTAAGTATGTTTGCAGAAGAATCATTAACTAGTGAGCTTTCCGTTGTAGAAACTTGTATCTGATCTGTACCAGTTTTTGTTCCTATAAAACTGATCTTAGCAATTGTCCCACTTAACGCTGTGGGAATTGTAGATTGAGCGGCGATAACTATACTGCCAGAAGATTGATTTACTGTATTAGTTTGTTGAGTAAAGACTGTATCCAAAAAATTAATTTGTAATCCAGGTGTATTTGGATCACTATCTTGAACTTGTAATAAAGAAGGATCATATTGAATTTTTAAAGAATATGATGAAAGTTTTTGCCCACCCGAGTCAACATCAATGGTTACATAAAATTGACTTCCTACGGCAAAGTTTTGACTATCCGTTGTAAGTTTAACTACTCCCGGACCTGATGCGTAGGATGATGGAAGAGGGCTAGGCGGTGGAGGCGGCGGTGGATTAGCACTACCGGGATTAGGTGTATTTCCTCCCAGATTATTGAAATTTAAGTCCGTAGTAAAGGTCGGTTGAGCAATACCTGCGCCACTCTGAGCTAAAACTTGAGTGACAATATCTGCAGCTAATATCTTCATAAATTATCTAATGTTACAAGTAATGCATAAGAAATTAAAAATGGTAACTTGAAATAATTACCGTAGAACACTAAAATACCTAATCCTTAAGCTTTACCCTTAAACCTTACTTGGGCAGTCTTCTTTAGTTAAGCACTAAATTGGTATTGAATTAAGTTAATTATATTACTTTATGTTAAATTTTAGTTACTTTAAGAGCCATTGTAAATGCTTGTAGTCCAATCATTACCTAGGTAGTAAAATATCAATTGTATATTAGAGTTTCAGAGGTTTACGTTTGAATTTAATATATAGAATTGACCCAGTTAAAAGTAGTGTCAGTCCAATAATTAAATATATCGTATCACTACTTATACCAGTCACTGGAAGCTCAGGAAGGCTTACTATAAAATCATAACCTAAGGTACTATTTGTTATGGAGTTGGTGATAGTAATGTGGTTGATTCCTAATTTAAGATTTTTTGTAAGAGACTGCCAACTTCCATCAGCTGCTGAGCTAATAGATTCAGTTTCACCATTAATATTAAAGGTGATAATAGAATTAGCTGAAGTATAACCATAGATTAATGGATTATTAATAATCGAATATCCTAAAATGCTAATCAGACTTAAAGGATTGGTTAAAATTAGAGTTAGAGGAGTTTGAGAATATGTAGGATTCGAACTGACAATTTGATTAAAATCACCATAACCATTCACTGTAATTGCATCTCCTTCTTTAAGAGTAATATATTTATCTTTTTGGGTTGTTAAAGAAGAGCCTAAGCTAAGCGAAAACCCTCCTGTATCTGTTACTACAGTACTCACCCAGATGCCATTACTATTTCTTGCAGCAACTAAGGTGTCTCTATTTATATCTATACTACTAAGACTAACATCAGGGTTAGAAACTGTTATTTGAGCTAAAGCTGTGGTGTATTGTTGGGTGGTAATTAAACTTTTAATAGTCCCTTGTTGTGCTTGAGGGAGTGGGGGTGAATTTGGTGCCCCTGGAATAATAGTTTTAAATGGTTTAAGGCTAATAGCTGGGTTTAAAACGTAGATAAAGGTAGCTCCTGCTGTAGGTAAAATAAGAGTGGTCGTTTTCGTAGTAGAAGTTTTTGCACCCTTAGCAGTACTAGGTTTATTCTTAGCGAGTAAAGTAGCAAGTTGGTTATTTAATTTTGACGGATCATAGTTATTCTGAGCAAATAAACTAAATTGATTGCTAAAATCAGTAGCTACATCTTGGATATTGCTGCCATAAGTAATATTGTTTACAACGATATTAAAACTTAAAGTAGTACCAGCAGGTATTGAGCCACTTTGCACATCCACGCTATGGGTATAGCGCTTTTTTAAAGTAGTAATACTACCATCTCTATTATCTGCAACCTTTGTGGGAACTTGGGCATCTAAGATTACTATATAGCCACTAGTTGCCTCTTTTGTTAACCAATTAACGCTAAATCCAGTCGGACTTACATTACTGATGAAGATATTATAGGGGACGTCCGGGTTAGTTTTTTCTGCCCCACTTGAGTATGGAGTAACTAACAGCTGTTCGGAAAAATCATCTAAAATATAATTATTGCCAGTAACGGGTAAAGGATATGAAACTGGGTATGATACTGGTATAACTGGCACTGGATTTGGTGTAACAGTTGAGGTAACAAATGGAGAAGCTGGATTAAAAGTAATGGGTGTTGTACTTAAGGGAACGGGGATAGCAGTTATAGTTTTTGCAGACGTTTGAACTTCCCCCTGACCAACTCCTGGGTCATCAACATAGACGATTAAACTTTTTCCATCAGTATTAATGAGGTTACCGCTTGCATCTGTTAAGGGATTTTCATCAATTGTAAATGTGGAATTTGAGTTAGTAATTATTTGAGAGATAATATTTGAACTAGACGTGGGATCGCCAATTGCTGCATAAACTAAAGCTCCTTTAGTATCACCTGTTGCTTGCACTTTACCAAGTATAGAATGTGGTGGTTGAATATTACCAATTGCAGATGTTGTTACAGTCCAAGTAGCATCAGTAAAATTACTCTCGCCAGAGATAATAGTAACTGTATACATACTTAAGGGTTGTAGATTATTAACTGTCATATAGTGGGTAAGGTAAGTGCCTTTGGTTGTGCTATCTCTATAATCAGGGGCTGTTGTTGTTTGTCCATTTCCAAGCGCATTTACATAACCTTGAACTGGTTGGGCAGTAATATAGGAAACTGTAAAAGAATTACTTGTAATATTACTAAATATAACCTCTGTTGGTTGTGCCTGAGGATTAGCATGTGAGCGGATATCTGAGGCAACTTTAACTGCTACTACTAGAAGAGGTAGCATTAAAAGCATTACTACAAATGCACCAATTATTAAAAGCTGTTTAGGGTCCTTCTTAGCATGATTTGACATAGTTATACTATACCAATTAATATTTCTAATTACAGTTACTCTAAAACTATAAATTCGTTAAGGTAGAGGTAGTTTTTTCAACACGAATGAAATATCCTTTTGTAGGTACTATATTAAAATCATTACCATAACTTGTGGTTGAATTGATAATAACTGATTGATAAATAGTATTATTAAAGTCTGCTATTATATTGGCAGATATGTTTTCTGTACGTAATTTAGCAAGCAGGCTATTACTTGTATAACTTGTCTTCGGAGTAACAATACCTACTAAATTCCAACCCGTATTTAAGTTGATATTTATATTATCAACAGAGGCTAAACCTGAAAAAGTTGTTTGAGTTTTATTACCCACATTATCTACAAAAAGGGCTACACCTGGGATTAAAAGAAAATCTCCACTATATGAATCTGCTAAATCCAATTTAGAATACATTTTAAATCTACCGTTTTCAAACTTTGCTATATGTACTATATCGGCTCCTTGTTTATTCCAATAGTCTAATAACTTACTAACGGTGTCTATTTTATTAGAATTTCTATTATCTGTTAAAGGAATATTTATTAGATTCCAACCTGTATTTAACTCATAAGTAACTATTTGAGCATCTTTTTTAAGACTATAACTAGTAACATTAGAAACATATGGTTCATTAGGTTCTTTAATTCCATTATTATTAAGATCATAAAATAGCCTTATTTTTACTTTTCCTTGATCTACACTAATATCTTGTTCTGTTACAGTGACTCCATTTTGTATTAAATTGTATCTCCCTGATTCTGTTAGAGTTATATAACTTGAGTTATCTGTACTAGTGGACGTATTTGTTTCTGCT
>Ga0123339_10003555_pt1 | contig 10345 bp, 9 predicted proteins | sample lystaG_FD_89956 | JGI IMG/M metagenome (GOLD analysis project Ga0123339, IMG submission 89956) | Glacier valley bacterial and archeal communities from Borup Fiord, Nunavut, Canada, to study Microbial Dark Matter (Phase II) -... | ecosystem: Environmental > Aquatic > Freshwater > Ice > Glacier ... | reverse complement strand
GGTCTCACCGAAATGAAACGTAGTTTTTACATAATTCTGGCCGCGCAATTTTTTTCTTCCCTCGCCGATAATGCGCTGCTAATTGCCGCGATTGCACTGCTCACCGAACTTGACGGGCCGGCATGGTTAACACCGATTTTAAAAATATTTTTCACCTTGTCGTACGTCCTACTTGCGCCGTTTGTGGGCCCGTTCGCCGATGCATGGCCTAAGGGCAAGGTAATGTTTGCCACCAATACCGTCAAGGCAATTGGCTGCCTCATCATGCTTTTCTATGCGTTGATTGGCCAACTCGGAATAGATGAATATGTAGTGGTGCTGTTCGCCTACGGTGTCGTCGGGCTGGGTGCAGCGGCCTATGCACCCGCCAAATACGGCATCGTCACAGAATTGCTGCCACCCGAAAAATTAGTCGTGGCGAATGCATGGCTAGAGGGGCTTACCGTATGCTCAGCGATCATTGGTTTCGTGCTTGGCGGACTGCTCATCAAGCCGCAAAACGCTGCGCGCCTGCTGCAATTTGACATGCCCTACCTCGATACCGGCATCGACACGCCGGCTGAAGCCGCTATTGCGGTCATTATTTTTTTCTATGCGATTGCCGCGATTTTCAATATGTACATCGCTGATACAGGCGCTCGCTACGCCAGGCAAACCCAAAATCCGCTGCAATTATTCACTGAATTTGGCCATTGTTTTGTCACCCTCTGGCGCGATAAGCTGGGTCAAATTTCGCTAGGCGTCACCACCCTGCTGTGGGGCGCGGGGGCAACGCTGCAATTTATCGTGTTGCGCTGGGCGGAGAAAAGTCTGGGCATGGCGCTGGATAAAGCATCTGTTTTGCAGGGTATTTTTGCGTTCGGGATTGCGTTTGGAGCCGTTTTAGCCGCGCGCACGATTCCATTAAAAAAATCCCTGCGCGTGTTGCCCGCGGGTATCGCAATGGGCGGCTTGCTCATGATGATGACACTGGTGACCTACATGCCGCTGGTCTATGCATTAATGATTGCGGTAGGCGCCATGGCTGGGTTTTTTGTGGTGCCGATGAATGCGCTGCTGCAACATCGTGGCCACGTGCTGTTATCCGCCGGAAACTCAATCGCGGTACAAAATTTTAATGAAAACTTGTGCATTTTAGTAATGCTGTCGATCTATGCATTTATGCTTTCGATCGACGTCCACATCAACGTGGCCATTATTATCTTTGGCACGTTCATGTCCTCTGCGATCGGGCTGGTCAGTTGGAAGCATTATTATAACCAGCGCACATTTGGCGATTCGGAACACATCATCGGCATCGAAAAAGGTGAGACAGTAGAGCACTTTAATCAGCGTCCGCATTGAACGTCGCAGCTTATAGTCGTCGGCCTAAATCCGTCCTGGCTCGTCCTGATTCCTTCAGTATTGCTCGCGACTACCTTGGCATGCGTGAAATTCGTAATTCATCTTTGCTCTTTTCCAACTTCGATACCCATTTCGGGCCTCGCGCCAGTGCCACGCCCACGGCCAGTGCATCCACAATCGTCAAATGAACAATGCGCGACGTCATGGGGCTATAGACTTCCGGATCTTCATCTACTTCGGCATTAAGCGTGATGTGGGATATGGCTGAAAGCGGAGAATGTGGAATTGTGATCGCAATAACGGTTGCACCCGCCTCCCGCGCCAGCTCAGCACTCCGACATAATTCACGGGTACGGCCTGAGGCAGATATTGCGATCACTACGTCGCCTTTATTGAGCAATGGCGCAGATAAATTATTCATATGCGAATCCGAATAATGAATGGCTGGCATGCCAAGCCGGAAAAACTTGTATTGCGCGTCTTGTGCGACAACCGATGAATTGCCCAGCCCGTAAAACTCAATGCGGGCAGCCTTGGTAAGCGCCCTGATAGCCGCATCCATTGCACGAATATCAAGCGCCTTGCCCACGCGCATGAGTGTGCCTGCGGCGCGATCAAATACCTTGGTGACAATATCACCAGGGCGGTCGTTTACTGTTACGTCGGCGTGCACATAGGGCACTCCGGGTGCAGAATCTGCCGCCAGGGTTTGTGCAAGTTTCAGCCGAAAATCAAGGTAGCCATTGAGCCCCAAAGACCGACAAAAGCGCACTACCGTCGGCTGCGAGACTGCAGCCTTCTTTGCAAGCAGGGCGATTGATGCATCAATCACCCACTGTGGGTGCTTCAACACCAGATCTGCGACCCGCTGCTCAGAGGCGGACAATCCAGACCGAAGGTTGCGCAATTTGGTAAGCATAATAAGCGTGTTTCCCGACGAAGATGAAGTAATTTTGAAGCTGAAAGTGTAGCGAAATTACATATTACGGCAATTATCGGTAAGAACAATAGCTAGCGCTTGGCCAAAGTTTGGCAAAGCTGCTGCTGGATAAATTATGTTATAAAATTACTAAAACTATTTGTATTACGTAATTTTACTATATAATTAGTTTTTGATAAATGGAAATTAGGTGTTGCCCATGAATCTTTTAAATCCCGTTGTGAAGCGCGTCACTGAGCGAATTCAGGTTAAAAGCACGATCAGCCGCGCAGCTTATCTTGCGCATATAGATCGTGCCGTCGCACACCGAAACGCAACGCGGCGTCAGGGCTTGTCTTGCAGCAATTTGGCGCATGTCGCCGCATCTGCTCCCGGTAACGACAAGATTTGGCTGGCACAGACAAAAGTACCGAATATCGGCATTGTCACGTCATATAACGACATGCTTTCCGCGCATCAGCCCTACGTACGCTTTCCAGATTTGATCAAAAAAACCGCGCGTGAAAACGGCGCAACTGCGCAAGTGGCAGGAGGTGTGCCGGCGATATGCGATGGCGTGACGCAAGGCCAGCTAGGGATGGAGCTGTCGCTATTTTCGCGCGACATCATTGCGCAAGCGACCGCGATCTCACTTTCTCATGATGCATTCGATGCAGTATTGCTATTGGGTGTGTGCGACAAGATCGTGCCGGGGCTTTTAATTGGAGCCCTCGCCTTCGGAAATTTACCTGCGATATTTGTTCCGGCGGGGCCAATGGCATCCGGCCTCTCAAATTCAGAAAAAGCCGCAGTTCGGCAGCGCCACGCGCAAGGCCTCGCCACTCGCGATGAACTTTTGCAAGCGGAAATGAGCGCCTATCACGGCATCGGCACCTGCACGTTTTATGGCACCGCAAATAGTAATCAGCTCATGATGGAAGTCATGGGCTTACATGTACCGGGAGCAGCATTTGAACATCCTGATTCACCCCTGCGCGACGCGCTGACCGCTGAGGCAACGCGAAAAGTGCTGGCGCTCGCAGCGAACAGGTCGCGCCTGGCGGATGTCGTGGATGAACGTGCCGTCGTCAATGCGATTGTGGCACTGCTGGCGTCTGGTGGGTCAACAAATCATACGATTCATCTGGTGGCAATTGCCGCCGCGGCAGGCATCTTGATCGATTGGAATGATTTTGCCGAGCTGTCATCCGTGGTGCCACTTATGGCGCGCATCTATCCTAATGGTGATGCTGACATCAATATATTTCATGCGGCTGGCGGCACCGGCTACCTCATTCGTGAGCTATTGCATTCCGGATTATTGCACTCCAACGTAAACACGGTTCTTGGTAGCGCAGACGGGCTGCATGCCTATGCACGCGATGCGAAGCTGTCTGGCACGGAGGTTGTTTGGAAAGACAGCAATGTCGCACCTGAACGTGCGAGCGGTCATCACGATGTATTGCGGCCCGCTGCAACCGCATTTTCGCCAGAAGGCGGGTTGCGCCTGGTAGCGGGAAATTTAGGCCGTGCCATTGTCAAAACATCGGCCGTCAAGCCGCAACATCGCCGTGTGGTGGCACCCGCCATAGTGTTTGAAACTCAAGAAGCATTGCTCACCGCTTTTAAAGCCGGCGAACTTAATCGCGATTTTGTCGCCATCGTAATCGGTCAGGGTCCGCGTGCGAATGGCATGCCGGAACTGCACAAATTGGTGCCTCCACTTGGCGCGCTGCAAGACCAAGGCTTTAAAGTTGCCCTCGTCACCGATGGCCGAATGTCGGGTGCATCAGGTAAAGTCCCTGCCGCAATCCATGTATCGCCTGAAGTGATGCTTGACGGCCCGATTGGGCGCGTCAGAACCGGCGATATGATCACACTTGATGCTGAAGCTGGTGTCCTGAGTGTTGATCTCGCCGAAGCTGAATTAAATCTGCGCAACGTGACCAAACCCATAACCGATCAGTACGGCATGGGTCGCGAATTATTCGCGGGTCAGCGCGACAGAGCGCTTACTGCGGAACAAGGTGCAGCGACATTTTCAATACATTACGCGGAGACAGTTTGATGGACGCTCAACAACTTTTAAACCTAGCGAAAACAGCGACCGTTATTCCCATTATTGTTATTGAAAAAATTGACGATGCCGTACCGCTCGCAAATGCCTTGGTGGCGGGCGGCCTTAATGTGCTTGAAGTAACACTTCGAAGCGATGCGGCACTGGGCGCGATTCGTGACATCGCCGCAAACGTCAAAGACGCACACGTCGGTGCCGGTACGGTGCTGGATGGAGCGCAGTGGCAAGCCGCAGCGTTGGCAGGCGCTACCTTCATGGTCAGCCCTGGCTTCACAGAAAATATTGACCGCATTGCAAAGAGCGGCGTGATTCCTTGGTTACCCGGTGTCAGCAGCGCGGCCGACGTAATGCGTGCACGCGATGCGGGCTATACGTTTCAAAAGTTTTTCCCGGCCGAACAAGCTGGCGGCGTCCCGATCCTGGCAGCCTTCGGAGGACCGTTTAGCGATATCGTATTTTGTCCCACCGGCGGGATTGGCATAGCAAATGCACCTTCATACCTCGCATTAAAAAACGTGGTCTGTGTGGGCGGGTCGTGGGTCGTGCCACGTAATTTGATCGCAGCGAAAAACTGGCAGGCCATCACTGAGTTGGCTACGGCAGCACAAAAACTAAGTCATGGACAGCAGGTGCGCTTTTAAAGAACTTTGGCAATTCACGCTTTGTACATTTGTCGTAGGTTACGAATACTGATGTCTAGTTGTATGTTTATTTTACTTAGATGTTGTTGAGTAAAATCTTATGATTTCGTCCAGTATGCAAACACGCAAAACACATCTAAAGGCTTCGCCATGAACAAGGCTCACACTGCTGCACTCGCACTTTTTCTGATGCTGCTCACCAGCGGAATAAGCAATAACGCAATATCAGCCGAAAAACTGGTGCCCGGCGACAGGCCACCCGAGGCACTTGGGCAAACAAGCGACGGCACCAAGATCGAAGTGACACAATACGCTGGCAAAGTGCTCGTCGTGACGTTTTGGGCATCCTGGTGTGGGCCATGCAAGAAAGAGCTCCCCATACTGGAAGCGATTCAACAAGTCGGCGGTAAAGACAAAATCCAGGTAGTTGCGATCAATATTGAGGAGCGACAGCAGTTCGCGAAACTGGCTAGAGCGCTCACCTCGCTAGCGTTGACACTTACTCACGACTCCCGAAAACAAAGTGCAGAAGCCTATGGCGTTCACGGCATTCCCCATCTCGTCATCATCGGGCGCGATGGCAAAGTGATCAATGTACATCGCGGCTATAGTGAAGAGGGTATTGACGCAGTAGTGGCCGAAATCAACGCCGCGCTTACCGCGTGCCATGACGCTGGTGCTATGGGCAAGGAATGTAGTAAAGCGTCAAGCTAAAATCTAAAAAATTCAACATCTGCATTTTTGTGATTGAGCTGCTTGAGCAATGCCTTGAGGCCAACAAAAATATCGCCCTCATCCATCTATATGTTGCCTTACATTCGCAAACACTGCGTGAAATGCTTCCTCCGTCAGTCGCCGCGTATTGGTGTTGTAGCGAGAGCAATGGTAGCTGTCAAATAAGGTACGCCCGTTCGGTAAATTATGTACGGCAGCATGCGCAAACTTTGCGGTACTGACTTTATAGCCTAGCGCGGTCAGCACCGCGTTATGCGCAATGGTTCCCAGCGCCAAAATGCGGGTGTCGGTATTCAACCCTGTCAGCTCATTTTTCAAAAACCCGTTACATGTTTTGATTTCATCCGTGGTCGGCTTGTTGGCGGGTGGAAGACATTTCACGGCGTTCGATATACGCGCATCCATCAGCTCCAGTCCGTCGTTGATATTGGCGGATATTGGATGTGAAGCGAAGCCAAATTTATACAGCGTTTCATAAAGCAAAATACCAGCATGATCCCCTGTAAACGGCCTGCCGGTGGCGTTTGCACCATGCATGCCAGGGGCCAACCCTACTACCAGCAGCTTCGGCGAAGCCACACCGAATGGCGGCACCGGTTTGCAAAAATAAGCGGGATATTCGGTTTTAACTTCATCCAAAAAAGTGGCCAAGCGAAGGCATTGGCGGCAGTCAGCATCATAGGCAAGGGTAGAGACAGAGACATTAGCCAATTGCATCATTTTTTTCCGCATTTTTTATTCATCTTTTCTGCATTTTTCTGCATTTTTCTTCATTTTTCTTCATTTTTCTTAATCGCTGCACACGTTTGCATGTATTTCTAAGGCTCGAAAACTCTGCGGAGACCAAATAAAAAAGGTACGGAAGTCCGTACCTTTTTTTATTGAATAAAATTCAAAACTAAACGCGGCGACGATATTCACCGGTACGCGTATCGACTTCAATTTTGTCACCATTTTCACAAAACAATGGCACCGAAACCACGAAACCCGTGCCCACCAGCGTGGCCGGCTTCATCACCTTGCCGGACGTGTCGCCGCGCACTGCCGGGTCGGTCGCGATTTCGCGCTCTAGCGAATTGGGTAGCTCAATGGAAATGGCTTTGCCATTGTAGAACGTCACTTCGCAAGCCATCGCATCCTGGAGATAGTTCATGGCATCGCCCATGCTTTCAGCTTCTACTTCATATTGATTGTATTCGCCATCCATGAACACGTACATCGGGTCAGAGAAATACGAGTAGGACACTTCTTTTTTCTCGAGTTGAACAGTTTCAAATTTGTCGTCGGCCTTGTAAACCGTTTCCATGCCGGAAGCAGTTAACAAGTTCTTGAATTTCATTTTAACGACCGCTGCGCTGCGCCCGCCTTTGTTGTATTCGGCTTTTAGTACCACCATTGGGTCCTTGCCGATCATCACGACGTTTCCGGCGCGGAGTTCTTGGGCAAATTTCATCATAAGTTAAGCTTTCGAGCAGTTAGTGAGTTCTGAATTCTGGCGATCTGGGCACTGATTCCGTAAATTAGCGTAGTGCCTGGCGCGCAATTATTGCCGAGTGTTTAGGGCAGCGTCAGCGGCAGTATCGGCATCAGTTATTTACGGTTTTACGCTTTAGTTTTATGCATAAAGCCCTCAATTTTAGCGCTTTTTTGCACAAAAGTCACCAGATTGGTCGCCAAATCAGGCTGTGCAGCCAGCTGATCAGCCCAGGCCCGTGCGTGCAAGTTGAGCACAGTGCAATGGCGCATAAATTCACGCCATGCTGGCGCGATTGCCACAGCATCTTCACTATTCCATGTGCGCCAGAGTTCTCGAACAGCGGCAGCGGCGGCGATGTTTAAATCGGCGCAATAACGATCCAGAAAGGCGTTGAGCTTCGTTAAATGTGCGCCGTCGCTCGTGGGGTATATCTGCCAAACAAATGGCTTGGCGGCCCACTGCGTGCGCACAAACGAGTCTTCGCCGCGAATAAAGCAAACGTCCTGCGACCATAAGAGCCCATCAAATTCAGATTGCGGAACAAATGGCTGGATATTGATACTTAGGCTGTCGGAAGACCGTAGACTTTTATCGTTCTGCCAGACCGTCGCATCTTTACCAAGCTTGCCGTGTGGAATGGTAACGACCGCTTTGGCATTGGTGCACTCGATAGCATTTAGCAATTCCGGCAGCGCCGCATTCGCATAACCAAAAATCAACACCCGCAGCTCGTTTGCATGTTGCCGGGGCACGGTTAGTTGCGCCGCGTCACGCCTCAGGAAAAGATCGCGTTCGCGCAGTAATCCTCCCGTCCCACGCTCAAAACCGGGAAAGAAAAAATATTTGTTGAGCGCTAATTGTGGATGCGGTGAAGGCAATAAGTGGTGCGCTACCACCCATGATTCTGCGCTGAGGTAATCAAAGTTTAGCCACACCGGTGCGACGCGGCGCAGCGTCATCGCATTTACATACTGTGGCGGCAGCGCGCACTGAAACGCCTCGATCACACAATTAGCAGGCGTTAAGGTGGACGTGGAGGTGGAAGCTAGATGGTCGCCAGGCCAGCCTCGAACCTCGACCCCTTCTACGATTTGCGATGATTGCAGTGGATCAAGCGCGGGTACCAGCACGGCAAGGCTGACAAGGTCATCCACGAATAAGCGGGTTGTGATCTCAAACTCGTTGCCAAGCTGGCGCGCGAGACGCCATGTCACACCCACATCGCCAAAATTATCGATTACCCGGCAAAAAATATCGCAGGTCATATTCAGTTTGTGTTCAGCTGATATCGCACAAAACCCGCTGCGCCACCCTAACAACGAGGGGTTGATTTAAACGATTTAAATTCCCGCTGCGGCTACCGTTTTTATTGCGGCCTTGTAATGCTGATTGTCAGCGAGCGATCCAAACAGGGAGCGGGCCCGCATGCGCGCAAGATGTTGTGACCGCTCTGATGTCGGCTTGAATCCCGTGGCGGCTAAACCTGCCAGCAATTCATCACATCGCGCCGCATCGTTGCACAGTAAAACCATATCGCACCCGGCGCTGAAGGCGGCTTCCGCCCTCTCAACAACACCACCAGCCGCTGACGCACCTTCCATCGACAAATCATCGGAAAAAATAACGCCTTCAAAACCCAGCTGTGTGCGTAAAATATCTTTCAACCATTTTGGCGAAAAACCAGCGGATTGAGCGTCTACCTGCTCATAAATCACGTGAGCGGGCATCACCGAATCAAGCTGTTTGGCGAGCGTTTTAAATGGCACTAAGTCGTCTCGCGCGATAGCGTCCATCATGCGTTCATCCCGCGGAACTTCATGGTGTGAATCGGCTTTTACAAATCCATGGCCCGGGTAATGTTTGCCGCATGACGCTACGCCAGCTTCGTGCAACCCCGCAATCAACTCGCCGGCTACGTTGGTGACTATTTCCGGATCACGACCAAATGCACGGTCACCAATCACACCACTCTCACCCCAATCCAAATCAAGCACGGGTGCGAAGCTGAAATCGATGCCGTGTGCGGATAATTCCGCCCCTATAATGTGCCCCAAAGCCTTCGCCAGTGCTAGGCCTTGAGCCATATCATGCTGGTATTTTTGGCCTAGAACGCGCATCGGTGGAATAGTCGTGAAACCCTCGCGGAAACGCTGCACACGGCCCCCCTCGTGATCAACTGCGATCAATAATGCGGGTGCACGAATCGCGTGAATGCTGGCGGTAAGTTGTTTAAGTTGATCCGGAGATTGGTAGTTTCGCGCAAACAAAATAACCGCCCCCATCAGCGGATGCTGAAGGCGCAAGATGTCATCAGTCGTTAATTTAAGCCCCGCAACGTCGCCCACCACAGGACCCAACGGTATTTGTAACGTCATATTCAAATTTAATTTAGTCAAGTTTCAATCACCACAAAAGCGACCGCGTGTTCAGATTCATCCGAAATAGAAATATGCGAGTTTTTAACGTCACATTTGGCAAGTCGCTCGCTCAATGCGGTCGAGGGTTTGATGATCGGCTTGCCGCGTTCATCATGTGCAACCGCCACATCGTGCCAGCCGATTTCGGCGCCAATACCAGTACCAAATGCTTTCGAAAACGCCTCTTTCGCCGCAAAGCGTTTGGCCAGAAAGCGCGCGGGCTGTGCCGATTGGGCATATTCACCCACTTCAGTTTCATTCAAAATGCGATGCAAAAAGCGATCCCCAAATCGAAATAGCGCATCTTCAATTCGCTTGATGCTGACAATATCGGTGCCGATGCCGTAGATCATTTGCAGCCTTCGACAATCGCTGCCTGATAACGCTTCACGGTCGCGGCAAGCCCCAGCTCGAGCGCATCCGCGATCAGCGCGTGGCCAATGGAGACTTCCCGCACGTGCGGCACATTGTGCAAAAAAGTGGGCAGGTTAGCGAGATTCAAATCGTGCCCTGCGTTCACACCCAGGCCCAGCTCATTCGCGACTGTTGCGGCATCCGTAAATTGTTTCAATAAGACCGCTTGATCATTCGTGCCAAACGCCTGCGCATACGGCTCGGTATAAAGTTCGATCCGATCTGTGCCGATATTTTTAGCTTGGCGAATTCCCTCGAGCCCAGCGTCCATAAACAAACTCACGCGAACGCCGAGCGCTTTTAGCTCATCAATAATAGGTT
>Ga0123339_10003554_pt1 | contig 10345 bp, 6 predicted proteins | sample lystaG_FD_89956 | JGI IMG/M metagenome (GOLD analysis project Ga0123339, IMG submission 89956) | Glacier valley bacterial and archeal communities from Borup Fiord, Nunavut, Canada, to study Microbial Dark Matter (Phase II) -... | ecosystem: Environmental > Aquatic > Freshwater > Ice > Glacier ... | reverse complement strand
CGAATGAAAGAAGGTGGAGTGGATGTGCAGATTTTCTCTATTTTTTGTGGGCCTGATCAAATAAGCCCCTTTGCATTTGCCAACAGGGAAATAGATTCTGTATATGAATGGGCCCGCCGAAATCCTGATAAAATGATGATTGTAAAAACACCGCAACAATTGCAAACAGCCGTTAAAGAAAAAAAACTGGCTGCCATGCTTGGAGTGGAAGGTGGCCACATGATTGAAAATGATTTAAATAAACTGGATAGCTTATTTAACAGAGGTGCAAGGTATTTAACATTAACCTGGAATAATTCTACCGACTGGGCCACTTCTGCGGCAGATGAAACTACCAAAGGCGATTCATTAAAACACAAAGGGCTTACAGATTTTGGAAAGCAACTGGTAAAAAGAATGAATATCCTCGGCATGATGGTAGATGTAAGCCACGTGGGAGAGCAAACATTTTGGGATGCCATTAACACCACTACCAAACCCGTTATAGCATCGCATAGCTGTGTATGGAATTTGTGCAGACACCGCAGAAATTTAAAAGATGAACAGATAAAAGCTATTGGTAAAAACGGCGGTGTTATTCACCTTAATTTCTACGCTGGTTTTATTGACAGCAATTACGAAAAAAAAGCAATTGCTTTTCTTGCACTCCATAAAGCATCAATGGACTCTTTAATTAAGATAAACATAACACCGGCATATGCACCCATTATGGTGGGAGAAATGTATTCGGAAGAAGTAAAGGCGTTTCGTCCTTCGCTTTCAGTTTTGCTTGATCACCTGGATTATATTGTAAAGTTAATAGGTGTTGACCATGTTGGTTTGGGCAGCGATTTTGACGGGATTGAAGCACCGCCATTAGAACTAAATGGGGTTCAGGATTTTCCACTTGTTACAAAAGCCCTGCTGGAAAGAGGTTACAGCAAAAAGGACGTAAAGAAAATATTGGGCGGTAATTTTATACGGGTGTTTAAAGCAAATGCTGCAAAATAAATAGTCAATATAAAATACAAATCCCTTTCTTATATTCCTTAACCCGGTAAACAATTACTAAAAACTTGTCAGTTACTTAAATTGATTGGGTGCTTTAACATACGGCTACTATGAAGTGCTTTTTTTTAGCAAAACCAATACTATTACCTGCATATAAAATGAGAATAATTTTTTGCTGTTTACTTCTTTTATTGACAAAAATTGGTAATGCACAGCTGGTAAATCTTTCCCGTACGCCACCTTATCGGCAGGTTTTTGTTGAAACGGATGCATTTGATTCCTCTTATTTAACCGGGCTGGAAAAAGCGTATGCACAAAATTTACCAGATACATTGAAACTAGCCATTGGAAACGACCTTGCCTACTACTGGCATACCCGTAACCTGGATAAAGCTTACTCGCTTGCTAATAAAGTGCTGGCTTTTGCAACTGCCGCAAAAAATAAAATATGGGTGGGCCGCTTACAAATTACACTGGGTGCAATATTGCTGCGCCAGGAAAAATTAGATTCCGCAGTTGAAGTATTGGAATCTGCCAAAACAAAACTGCCAAAAAAAGACTGGCCACTTTTGCTAACGCAGCTCGGTTATGTGTATGAAAGAAGAGGCCATCTTAGCAAAGCAGCCGATTATGCACTGGAAGGACTACGACTTGGCGATACACTGAAGGATTTAAAAACACAGGCCATGGCATACAGCGATCTCAGCAACCTGTTTTGGAAACAATCCAAATTTGATAAAGGCATTGAATATGGCTTACATTCAGTAGCAATTTTTAAGCAGCAGGGCATTTAGGGTATGGACTATAGTTTTACGCTTTATGTAACAGGAAACAGTTACCTGTCTATAAAAGATTATCCAAATGCACAAAAGTATTTTAAGCTGGCACTGGCACAAAGTGAGCGGTATCAGTTTTATAATAACCTGGCCGATATTTATATTGCGCTTAACGATTTGTACACCATTACCGGTGATTATGCAAAGGCAGCATTAAATGCAAAGCAAGCCATTAAATATTCTACCCTGCTGGATAATAATTTTATGCTGATGCGGTCATGGCTCTCATTGGCCAAATTACAGAACCTTATCAACCAGCCAGATTCAGCAATTAAAAGTTTAAACACCTGCTTGCAGGTAGCAACTGAAAATTTTGGCGACAAGTTTTTTTTAAACCTGGCTTACAAAGAATTGGGTAAAGCTTATGCCGCCACCGGCGATTATAAAAATGCCTATGCAGCCTTTCAAAAATATGACGTATTAAAAGATAGTGTATTTACAGCCGAAGCTGACCAACGGGTAGCCAAACTGCAAACAGAATTTGAAGTGGCGCAAAAAGAAGGCACCATCAAAACACAGCAGCTTTCTCTTAAGCAGCAGCATAGGGTGCAGTTATTAACGCTTGGTGCGGCAGTGTTACTGGTATTGGTTTTAGTGGGGTTGTTGCGCAACTATCAAACCAACAAAAAAGTAAATATAAAACTGGAAACACTCAATAAAGACCTTGAAAATAAAAATATCCAGTTGGATAAACGCAATGCTGAAAATGAATTACTGTTAAAAGAAATTCATCACCGTGTAAAAAATAATTTAGAAATAGTTTCCGGCTTACTTGCCTTGCAGGCTGCACAAATCGATCACCCTTCGGCACTGGACGTAATGCAGGCAAGCCAAAACCGGGTGCTGTCCATGGGTATCATTCATCAAAAATTGTATCAGAAAGGTAACCTTGCCGCTATTGAAATGAAAGACTATTTTCACAATCTTGGGGAAAGTATTCTGGATACTTTTAATGCAGCCGGCCGTATCAGCTTAAAATGCGATATGCATCCAATAGAACTGGATGTTGATACAGCAGTGCCCATTGGCCTAATTGCAAATGAATTATTCACCAATGCATTGAAGTATGCGTTTGCAGACAATCAACCCGGAGAAATATCAATCACACTAAAAGCAACACCCGTTAAAGAGGAGTTGGTTTTTTGTTTAGCCGACAATGGTATTGGCACACCTCATAATATTATTGCCAAAGGCACAGGATTTGGAACAGAATTGGTAAATTTACTCGTATTGCAACTGGATGGCCGATTAAGAGTAGATAGAAGCAATGGCACCAACATCAGTATACACTTTAAATACACTAAACCACACAATGGACACACTGATTAAAATACTGGTGGTAGAAGATGAAATGATTATTGGTGCAAAAATCTCCATGCAACTTACCAGCCTTGGCTATGAGGTTACGGGCATGTTGCCCCGTGGCGAAGAAGCCATCCTGCATGTGCAGCAAAATAAGCCCGATATTATTTTACTCGATATCAACCTAAAAGGGAAAATAGATGGGATAGAAACTGCCCGGCAAATTCAATTACAAAACGATATCCCCATCATTTACCTCACCGCCAATTCTGACGAAGCTACTTTTAACCGGGCTAAGCCTACCAGGCCGGCTGCATTTATTTCAAAGCCTTTTAAGCAATTAGATTTACAACGTGCCATTGAATTAACCATCATCAGAATGGCAGAACAAGAAAATGGCAGTCAACCACCAGAACACCCTGGTGACACGGAACAACCTTTTATTTTAAGCGACCGTATTTTTGTACGCCATAAAGAAAAAATGGTAAAAATTATGCTGTCAGATATTTTATATATGGAGGCAAACCGGAATTACAGTCGCATATTTACCCCTAACAAAGAATATGTTTTGTCCATTACCCTTAAAACAATTGAAGAGAGGCTTCCCGTAAAATTATTTCAAAGAATACACCGGTCTTACATAATCAACATTATGCATGTAGATGAAGTAGCCGAAAGCCATGCCATCATTGCACAAAAACCCATACCACTTGGCGTAGGCATGAAGGAGCAATTAATGCAGCGGTTGCAGACACTATAATGCGTCTGAATGTTGTTGTTTAAAAATAGTTTTAACTAATATGAAAAAAATATTTTTACTTTTCGTTGCAGCAATACTGTTTCAATACCATTGCTGTGCCCAAAAAAAAGGAAAATTCCTGGTAGATTCGTTACTTTCTGCATTGGCGAAATCAAAAGACGACTCAACGAAAATTAATTTGTATGCAGAAATTATGCATACACATGTTTACTACAAGCCCGAAGAAGGATTAACCTACCAAAAACCTGCACTGGAGCTTGCGGAAAAACTGAACTGGACAAGTGGTACTGCCCTTATAAAAAAAAGAACAGGCACGCTATATTGGCGGATGGGAAATTTTAAAGAAGCTTTGAAAAATCATTTTGAAGCATTGGATTTGTATAGCCAGGCCGATAAGAGCTATGTAAGCACTTCGCTGCTGAGCATCGGACAAGATTACCTCGATGGCGGCAACTATTCAGAAGCTAAAACTTACCTGGAAAAAGCTCTGGCTGCAAGCAAGGAAACCGGCAATGAAAAGAATATGTCATCTGTGTATGATGTGCTATGTTATATGTACGAACTACAGGGAAATTTACAGGAGGCAACCAATGTGCGATATGCCTATTTAAAATTAGTAGAAAAGAGTGGAGATAAAACTGTGATAGCCCGTGCAAATTCTTTGTTGGGATTCAGTTTTCAGGACCTGGGCAATAAAACACAAGCGATAAAATATCATAAAACAGGTTTAGAATTAGCAAAGGAGGTGGGAGACGAAATAAGTGAGGGTTACTCTGACAGCTACATCGCCACAATCTATTTAGAAGACGGTAAATTTTCTGACGCAGAAAAATTTTCCCTGGCAGCGCTTGCAATAGCAAACAGATCAAAAGATCCACAGTTCAATGCAGCTATGCATCAGTTAACGGGAAACGTTTACCGGGCGCAGGGCAGGTATACTGAAGCCCTGGAAAATTATAAGGCTGCCGAAACTGGCTATAAATCCATCTCCAACAAACAACAACTTTCAAGCTTGTACACAGAAATGGGAATGACGTATACACAGCTTAAGAATTATAGCCTGGCAAAAAAATCATTTGGCAATACCCAGCAGCTCTACAATGAGACTGGCAGCCGGCAGATCTCAATGATTGACTATTTTAATGGAATGCGTTTACTGGACAGTGTTACCGGTAGTTGGAAAGAAGCATACCAGCATTACCAGCAATACGTAATTCTAAAAGACAGTTCCTTCAATAAAGAGGCCCTGAAAAAATTAGTAGTTTCTCAAATGCAATATGAGGCCGAGAAAAAGGAAGGAATTGCAAAAGCGGCACAGGACAAAAAAGATCTTTTAACACGGGATGAAATAACACTCCAGCGGAATATGATGATGGGCGCTTTTTCAATAATGGCAGTGGTGCTGTTTTTTTCAGTTGTAGTCTATCGCCAGCGCAACAAACTTGCAAGAGAGAAGAAACGCACCGACCAGTTGCTGCTGGACAAAGAACTGCTGTTAAGAGAAATTCATCACCGGGTAAAAAATAACCTCGAAATAGTAAGCAGCCTGCTGGCCCTGCAAAGCGCCCAAATAGATGACCCCAATACAAAGGAAGCCATGCTGGCCGGACAAAACAGGGTACATTCCATCGGCATTGTACATCAGAAATTATACCAGGGCACAAACCTTGGGGCCATTGAAATGAAAGATTATTTCATCAACCTGAGTGAAAGCATTTTAGATTCTTTTGGTACTGAAAAAAGAGTATCCATTGAATGTGCCATGGATCAGTTAGATGTAGATATTGACACAGCTGTACCGCTCGGCCTGATTGTTAATGAGCTTTTGACCAACACATTAAAATACGCCTTTCCACAAGGCCAAGCCGGTAAAGTGCAGATTAAATTGCACAAACAGAAAGACGGCGTACTGCAATTAGAAGTATCAGATAATGGAGTAGGCAAAAGCGGTATTACCCATGGTACTGGTTTTGGCGGTCAACTCGTAGCACTCCTCACCCAACAATTAGGTGGCACCATGCGGGAAGAAACAAAAGACGGCACCCGTATTTATTTTGAGTTTAAAACTGCAAAAGCAGCCTGATGGTAATTAGAACTTCAAGTTTTTGCTTAAAAATAATTCTCTACAGCAAATTGGTATTGTGCAATAAATATTTCTTTGAATGCTTCTAAATTATTAAGCTCATAAAACAACAGGATAGCTTTTTTGTAGTCTGATGGACTTACACTCCTATACGAAAGTGGGCACATATTGGCACTCATAAGCAGAGCATTTGCAAGCAACCTTGCTGTTCTTTTATTACCGTCATCAAATGGCTGAATATAACTAATTAACAATACCGCTGCCAATGCCTTTTCATAATAATTTGTATTTGAATTGATATAACTACACAATTTCTCAAGCCCCTCCTCCACTATAAACTGGTTATCGGGCGGTGTATATTTTGTACCCGTGATGCGTACCAACCTTTTTCTGATAGTTTTTGAAATACCCATATCTTTAATAAGCAATGAATGCAAATCAATTATTTTGCTTACCGATATATTTTTAAATTCAGCAGCCTGCTCTCTTGAATATTCAATAGCATACTTATGGTTCAACAGCATCTTTGCCTCTTCTGCTGTATTACCGGCAGATGGTATATTGTATTTTAGCAATTGCTCTGTATCCAGCAAATCATACGTATTACCTTCTATTTGAGATGATTTCCATGACAATTCAATCATTAGCCGTTCAAATTCCTTTTTTAAATTTATTGAATTTGTCTCCTTAATTTTTTTTCTATATAGGCTGGTAAATTTATCTAACGCTGAAATTTCATTTTCGGAAAAGAGGGACATTTTTTGGAGTGTATCAATTATAAAAGGATTGAAACGTTCCATTACAATACGGTTATCTATATCTGTCTTAAAAAATAATGATGGGTCAATGTTAGCCTTTATTAAACCACGCAGATTGGCTTTGTACCTGGTGCCTGGTCCTTTACCCTCGGCCAAAATAAAATCATCCTGCTTTAGCTTTGCAAGTTCCCTGTTGAGCGTAGAGATAGAAATTTGCCCGGCTATTTTTTCCATAATAGCCGTAATACCTATAGCTTCATTTGCTAAAATAATACCCAATATCTCTATTTGTCTTTTTGTATCCATATTATTATCCTGTCACAAATCTAACATTATCCTCTCAAATTGACAGAATAATATCCCTTAGATGACAGGATAAATTGCAGAATTTATACTAACCTAAACTTAAATACTCCACGTAATAATGGGCAGACCCAAGCAGCTACTTTAGATGAGTTAAATAATAGTATTGGTAATATAAATGAATAGCCAAACACCTAAACTTATTTCTTTCATTTATAAGCGCTATTTTTTATGGGCACTTTAAACCTTCCCCGATAAATAAAACCGCTGCTTCGGACAGTTTTAGCGCCGCTTTATCATTTCTGCAACTTTTAATTGGTTTTTAAGGCCTTATTTTAAAGCGCCTGTAGTTTACTAAATGCATTACAGGCTTTTTTAAAGCAGCATTTCTTTAACATTAACCAATACAATGACACCAATCAAAACTAACCAGTGTATTAAAGCTATATTTTCATGTATACTTTATGTTGTTTTAACCAGCATCAATACATATGCACAGAACAATGGCAAAGCAACTATTACAGGATCCATTGCAGATGAAAAGGGAAAGGAGCTATCAAATGCATCTGTTGTACTGTTGAAGCTAAAAGACTCTTCATTGGTAAAAGGGGTAATCAGTAACACAGAAGGGAAATTTGCTTTCAATTATATACTACCTGGCAGCTATTGTATCAATATTTCTTTACTGGGGTATAAAACTGCTTAGATTGCTGCATTTACAATTAACGGAGAAGAAAAAATTGTAGTACCAACATTTAGAATTATTCAAGAAACAACTAGCTTAAACGAGGTAACCATCATTGCCAAAAAACCCTTGTTTGAACAAAAAATAGACCGGATGATTGTAAATGTTGCCAATAGCATTACCTCAGCTGGTGGCACTGCGTTGGAAGTACTGGAACGTTCTCCGGGTGTTACGGTTAACCAACAAAGCAATACCATTTCTATGAATGGAAAAACGGTGTAGTAGTAATGATTAATGGCAAAATAAACCGTATGCCTATTGAAGCGGTGGTTCAAATGCTGGCTGCCATGAGCGCTGATAATATTGAAAAAATAGAATTGATTACTACCCCACCTTCAAACTTTGATGCAGAGGGTAATGCCGGCTATATCAATATTGTACTAAAAGCAAATACACAATATGGCACCAATGGTTCTTATGCTTTTACCGGTGGATATGGCAAAGGTTTGCTAAGCGAAGGGAGATTCAACTTTAATCACAGAAAAAATAAATTGAATTATTATGGAGACATTTCACTATCCAATAGAAAATCATTACAGGTATTTTCTTTTTACCATAAAATAGTTAATACCGGAGATACTACAGAAACAACTTCCATCTCAAACACAGATTTTACACGCCTGTACTATTCGGGCAAAGCAGGGATAGACTACGAGATCAGTAAAAAAACAACCATCGGTGCTTTTTTTACCGGCTACGACAACAGGTTTTCCAATAATGCAACCAACAACACTAGTGTAGTTACCAATCAACAGTTAGATAGTTCTTTGGTCATTATCAATGATGAGGTTAATGACTGGTCCAATCTTTCTGCCAACTTTAATCTTCAAAAAAATGTTTCAGCAGATGAAAAAATATTGGTGAACGCCAATTATGATTATTATTACGATAACAATCCTAATAAATATGCAAATTCATTTTACGATAAAAATGGTAGTTTTTTATATAGCCAATTCCTGCGCAGCAGTAAAATAACCCCCATTAATGTATGGGTAGGAGCATTTGACTATTCAAAAAAAATCTCCAAAAAAATAAGTTGGGAAGCAGGACTAAAAACTACTTTATCTAAATTTAAAAACAATGTGCAGATAGACACTTTAATAAACAATATCTCCAAGATAAATAATACACTTAGTGCGAAATACTATTTAAAAGAAAATATTAATGCAGCCTATTCTGCCCTTAGTATTACACTGAATGAAAAAACAAGTATGAAGGTTGGGCTTCGGTATGAATACACTGTATCTAATTTAGGTTCGCAAGTAAAGCAAAATATTGTTGACAGACATTATGGAAAATTATTTCCAAGTATATTTCTGGCGCATACCATCAACGACAATCATTCATTTAATATAAGCTACAGCAAGCGCATTACCAGGCCTACTTTCAACGATATGGCACCCTTTCTGGTTTTTGTAGACCCTTATACTTTTTTCTCAGGAAATGCAGCACTGCAACCTTCAATAACAGATGCAGTTGGAGCAGCCTATGTGTATAAAAAAACCATACTATCCATCTCCTATAGTTATGAGGCAAACCCCATTACCAACTTTTCTCCTACAATAGATTCTGCTACCAATATAGAAACTTTGGCTGCAGATAACCAACGTAGCAAAAAATCATTTTCGGCTTCGTTATCTTTACCATTTACCATTACCAAATGGTGGAGTATGCAAAATAACCTGAATGCAGTATTTCAGCAACTAAATACTTCCTTTAATAAAACACCTGTAAGTATAACACAGCATAATTTTAGTATTTCATCTACGCAAACGTTTACGTTTCCTAAAGAAATTTCACTGGAACTTTCCGGCAACTACAATTCAAAGGCTTTGTTTGGTATTTATAAAGTGCAACCTTATGGAGAACTGAATGTAGGTGTGCAAAAAAAATTAACCAAAAAACGATCTGTTATTCGGCTAAATGCATTTAATATTTTAAACAGCATGGTTTTTAAACCAGCGGTAGATTTACCCAAACAAAATCTGGTAGCAAGTGGAAGACTTATTTTTTCTTATCCTTCTTTCAGGCTAACTTTTACACATAATTTTGGAAGCGATAAAGTGAAACTACAGCGTGAACGTTCAACTGGCAATGAAGAAGAAAAAAGCAGGGTACAATAAACCTATTGCGGTAAAGAAATACTTTATAAAAAAATAAATTGGTGTTAATATAAAACCATAACTCAAGCTGAATTAAGACCTACTGCATTATAGTATTACAGTAGTTTTTTTAGAGAAACCGGCTAACAGTAGGAACCGAAAAATAAATGCGCTCTGCATTTTGATAAATTGATTGTACAATACAATAGGCAAAACCTCACAATACAAGAAAAATTTTTACAACATAATTTCTCGAAAACATTGTAGATTTTTTTTCGATAAATAAAACCACAACTTCGGACAGTTTTACCTGCCATTCGTCCTCAATCACTTCTATATATTGAACCTATTATGTAGATTTAACTTGCTCTTTACTCATCCGTCTTCTATGGTAATTTTTGTATGTCAATCTTTTAAAACATCATAAAAACAAACACCATGAAAAAGAACATGATCTTTCCATTTG
>Ga0123339_10003553_pt1 | contig 10346 bp, 9 predicted proteins | sample lystaG_FD_89956 | JGI IMG/M metagenome (GOLD analysis project Ga0123339, IMG submission 89956) | Glacier valley bacterial and archeal communities from Borup Fiord, Nunavut, Canada, to study Microbial Dark Matter (Phase II) -... | ecosystem: Environmental > Aquatic > Freshwater > Ice > Glacier ... | reverse complement strand
TGCCGACGCCGGGCGTCCCGGCCGGGGGTGCGTTCATCAACGTGACGGGCACCTCCTTCACCGCGCTGCACGTAGAGTTCGACGCGGGCGCACCCCCCGGCGACGCCTGGGGCGTGCTGGTCCAGCCCGCCTGCACCCGCACGCTGTTCGAGGGCTGCTGCTTCCGCGGCGCCGCCGGCTCCACGCTGGGCAGCGGCCTGGTCATCCAGGCCCGTGACGGCGCGCTAGACGGCCCGGACGGCACCAGCCGCCACCAGGTCCTGCGGTGCGAGGCGCGGGACAACCAGGTGCACGGCATCTGGGTCCAGGCCGCGTCCGGCGCCTTGATCCAGGGCTGCCGCGCGCACAACAACGGCGCCTACGGCATCACGCTCGACTTCAACGACCCGGCCTTCCTGCAGGCCGCCCGGCACGGCCGCATCCTGGGCAACGAGGCCTGGGGCAACGGCACCGGCATCCACGCCGGCAACTTCAATGAAACGAACCAGGAGCCGCCGCGCTGGGGCCATGCCAACCCGGACGCCGCCGACGTGCTGGTGGCAGGCAACGTGTGCCACGGCAACCGGGACTGGGGCATCTCCGTGTCGGGCCGCGGGATGCTGGTGCTGGGCAACACCGTGGGGGGCAACGGCTCCGGCATCGTGTGCAACGCGGCCGGGTCCCGCGTGGCGGGTAACATGGTGGCGGCGCCGGGCTACTTCGGCATCGACTGCGGGGGCAGCCTGGACACCATGGTGGACGGCAACACCGTCAGCGGCTGCGCCGTCGGCATCAACCCGGGCGGCAGCCGCAACGTGCTGGTGTCCGGCAACGCCCTGCTGGCCAACGGCTGGGGCGTCACCGCCTATGACATGGAGACGGACGGCCACGGCACGCCGTTCGGCACGGTGTGCACCGGCCTGGTGATCGAGGCCAACCGCATCGTGCTGCGCGACGGCTCCGGCGGCGGGGTGCTGCTGCTGGACGGGCTGCGCGGCGCGAAGGTGGCGCGCAACGCCATGTTCCCCGGCCCCGGCAGCCAGCCCGCCCAGGCGCTGAACGCCAACACCGACAGCGTCATCATCGAGGGCAACACCTGGGACAACCAGGCCTCCCTGATCGTGAACCCCTCCGACCTCGGGGACCGGCAACAGATGCAGGTGCCGGACCTGCTGGACGGGGTGATGGTGACCTCTGCGCCGCGCGGGGTGGACGGCATCATCGGGCAGCACCAGGCGTCGATGGCCGGGCAAGTCGCGTTTGTGCGGCTGGCGGCAGGGGGCGCGGGCTACACCCGTGCCGCCGTCGCCATCACCGGCACTGGGACCGGCGCGCAGGCGCAGGCCTGGGTGCGGGACGGGGCGGTGGTGGGCATCACGGTCACGAACCCCGGCGCGGGCTATGCCGGCGGGCCGGTGCAGGTGGCCGTCAGCGGGGACGGGCAGGGCGCGCAGGCCGCCGCCACGGTGGGGCTGCCGGTGCCGCAGGGGCGGCGGTTGCGTGTGCATTGCAACGCCGCGACGCGATTCCGCCGGGTCGGCAGCGTGCCGTTCCAGGACAACTGGACGCTGCGGGACATGCAGGTGCCCGCCGCGACCGCGGTCGAGTGGATGGGCGCCTGGGGCGGCTGGCAGGCCGTGGCCTTCACCGCCGGGGACTTCATCACCTCGCCCGGCGACGGCAGCATGACGCTGCGCTCCCCCGCCGGAGACCTGGTGCTCCGGCCCGGCGGCGGGCGGCTGCACGTCGCGTCCGACGACGAGCCGACGGGATACGCCGCCACCCTGGGCCGCGGCTCCCCTGAGGGCGTCGTGGCCGCGCCGCCCGGCAGCGACTACCGCAACCTGGACGGCGGCACCGGCACGACGCTGTGGCTGAAGCGGTCCGGCACCGGCCCCACCGGCTGGTCCGCCGTGGCCTGACCGTCTCCCTCTCCCTCCGGGAGAGGGCCGGGGTGAGGGGGTCTGTCCGCCAGCGCCACCGCCGGGTCCGGACGGACAGAGTTCCCGACGCCGCACGGTCCGTCCCCAAGACCCCCTCACCCCAACCCTCTCCCGGAGGGAGAGGGAGCGCGTTTGCCCCCCCTGACCAGCGCAGGAGCATTCCATGCCTACCATCAAGCAGCTTCCGCTCATCACCCAGGTCAACCCGGCGGACGAGCTGCCGCTCAGCCAGGGCAATTTCACCGGCAGCGTCACCGTCGCCACGCTGCTCGGCACCACCCAGCCGGTGCTGACGCTGGCGCCGGGCGTCCTGCTGGGCCGGGTGTCCGCCGGGCCGGGCGGGCCGGAGGCGGTGGGCGTGGGCGCGGGCCTCGCCGTCGCGGGCGGCCAGGTGCAGGCGACCGGCGCCGACCATGCGGGCTTCCCGGCCGCGGCCGCCCTGGCGGCAGGCGATGAGGTCGTGCTGAACAGCGGCGGCGCGCCCCGGCGGTTGCCGGCCACCGCGCTGCGCGGCCTGTTCAGCGCCGGGCCGGGGGTGCAGATCAGCGCGGGCGGGGCGGTGTCGGCGACGCCGCTGGCCGATGCCTCTGCAGTGCTGGTGACGGCGCGCGGCACGCCCAGCCCGCGCGCCCTGCGGGACCGGGCGGCGGACCAGGTGAACGCGCGGGACTTCGGCGCGGTGCTGGACGGCGGCACGGACGACAGCACGGCCATCGCCGCCGCCCAGGTGGTTGCAGGCGGCACCGCAGTGCAACTCCCGTCCGGCACCGCCGCCATCGGCACGCAGCCGGACGCGGTGCAGGGCCGCTTCACCGGCGAGGGCCAGCTCCGCACCGGGGACGGTCACCGGCGCGGCCGCATGTTCGCCCGGCGCGCCACCGAACCCGGCCGCTACGGCTCGCTGGACGACATCAGCACGGCGTTCGACGGGGACCTGTCCACCGTGCAGCTTGCCATAGAGCACCGCGTGGACGGGGACGCGACGCTGACGCAACCCGCTTATGGCTATATGTATAAGCACGAGAACAGCGCCGTCAGCGTCTATTACCAGAACCGCTCCGGCTGGAACGCGGCCACCGGCGCGCAGGGCGGGCGCACCGGCTGCTCGGCCATCAACGGGCGCATCACGCAGGAAGGGCAGGGGGACGCCACGTTCCTGTCCGTCGCCGGCACGGTGTTCGGCACCAAGGCCGGCAGCACGCACTTCCTGGCCAACCCGGCGGTGCTGATCCTGGACGGCGGCCTGTATGCCTTCGCCGACGGCACGTATCAGGAGGTGGACGAGTTCAGCCACAACGACGCCGGGTTCGACGTGGCCGTCAGCAGCACCGTGCGCAACTTCTACCGGACCAACAGCACCGGGGCGAAGGGGGCATGGTGGCTCGGCAGCCGCTACCAGTCGCTGGGCAGCAAGGCGGTCGATGCGGCGTTCCAGGTGGTCGGCAAGTGGAACGGCGTGCTGGACACCTGCGCCGCCACCAGCGGCCCCAGCGGCGCGGTGGTGACGATGGCGGCGGGCCAGCGCATCTACCTGGGCGCCAGCAACGCCGACCCCTTCAGCAACCCCGCCGCCGTGCAGCCCGGCACGGAATGGCTGGACAGCGACCCGGCCACTGGCGCCGTGCGGATCGGCGCGGGCGGCCTGCCGGCGCTGGTCGTGTCCCGCATGGCCGGCGCCACCAGCGGCGTGCAGGTGGTGCCAGGCGCCGCTGCTGCCGGGCCGTCGTTGCAGCCCGCGGGCGCCGCCGCCAACATCTCGCTGCAACTCCTGGCCAAGGGCACGGCGGCCGTGCTGGCGCCGACGCCCACGGCAGGTGACAGCAGCGCCGCGGTGGCGACCACGCGCTTCGTGCAGGGCGCCATCGGCGCCGCGACGGGCGGCGCGGCGTTCGTCACGCTGCTGCAAGCCGCGCTGCCGCTGCTGCCGAAAGTCCGGCCGACGCCGGTGCCGGGCCAGTTGCAAGCGTGGATCAACGGCGACGCGATCTGCGTCGCATAGGGGGCCGTCCGATGAGCAACATGAAGTCTGCCCCGCTGCTCCCTCTCCCTCCGGGAGAGGGCCGGGGTGAGGGGGGCTGTCCGCCAGCATCAAAGCTGGGTGTGAACGGGCAGGGGGTGCAAAGCCGCAAGCTCCGCCTCCAAGACCCCCTCACCCCAACCCTCTCCCGGAGGGAGAGGGGGCTTGGCTGCCTGCTTGTGCCGGCCCTGTTGCTCGCCACGCCAACCGCCGCCCAGGCCCCGCAATTCACCCAAGGCGGCATCACCCTGTTGCAGGACCCGGCCGCCATCACCGACGCCGCCCGCAAGGGCTACGTGGACGCCCTGGTCGCCGCCGCCCGGGCCGCCGCGGTGCCGGCCACGGCGCTCGGCCAGCCCGGCGGCCCGGCCCGGCTGGGCGCCAACGGCACGCTGCCCATCGCGCAACTCCCGGTCGGCACGGCCGCCGGCACCGTCGCGGCGGGCGACGCCCTGGCCACCGTCCAGGCGACCGCCGCCGCCGCGCAGGCCAAGGCCAACCTGGCCGCCCCCGCCGCAAGCCTGGCGCCGGTTGCCACCAGTGGGGCGTATGCGGATCTGACGGGCCGTCCCACAATCCTGGCGCTGCCCACGTTGGCCCCCGTCGCGACCAGCGGCGCCTACAGCGACCTTCTCGGACGGCCCACTATTCCCGTCGTCCCCACGCTGGCCCCGGTTGCGACAAGCGGCGCCTATGGCGACCTGACCGGCCGCCCCACCATTCCGACCGTTCCCGCCGTAGGCACCGCCCCCGGCACCCTGGCCGCCGGCAACGACGCGCGCATCGTCGGCGCGGCGCAAGCGGCGTCGCTGGCGCCGGTCGCGACCAGCGGGGCCTACAGCGCGTTGTCGGGGACGCCCACTATCCCCGCCGACACCGGGCAGTTGACCAACGGGGCAGGGTTCGTCACGGCGGCAGGCGCTGCCGCGGCGTCGCCGGTGCGGACGGTTGCTGGCCGGACCGGGGCGGTCGTGCTCGGCGCTGCCGACGTGTCCGGGCTGTCGGCGGTCGCAAGCTCCGGCGCCTATGCAGACCTGTCCGGCAGGCCTGCCATCCCTGCGGTCCCCGCCTTCGGGACAGTGGCCGGAACGGTGGCACAGGGCAATGACAGCCGCATCCTGGGGGCTGCGCAAGCGTCGGCGCTGTCCCCGGTTGCGACCTCTGGCGCCTACGCCGACCTGTCCGGCAAGCCCGCGATCCCGGCCGTCCCGGCCTATGGCACGGCTGCCGGCACCGTGGCTGCCGGCAACGACGCGCGCATCACCGGGGCCGTGCAATCGTCCGGCGGCACCATGACCGGGCCGCTGACGCTGCCGCAGGTGAACATCGGCGGTGCCCTGGCGTTCTCCGGCGCGGACGGGCCGGGCAACCGCGGGCTGAACGCGGGCGCGACCCTGACAGGCACCGCGACGGACCAGCAATCCGCCGCCTACCAGATCCGCATCAGCAGCGACCAGGCCAGTGCGCCCAACGGCTGGATCGACCACCTGCAAGTGCAGTGCACGATGGGCGGCGGCGCGTTCTCGGGCCTGCGGGACTGCGTGCATTCCAGCGTCGGCTTCAACGCCACGCCTTCCACGGCGGCCATGTCAGGCGATACCTCGTCGCGCGACCTGGTGAGCACCTTGGCCGAGGGCTATGCCTCCGCCGGGTGGGGCGGGGCCGCAGGGCCGTATGCCGCGCGCGGCAACCTGACGGGCCTGAACGCCAACGTGCGGGTCACGTCCGGCGCCGCGTTCTGGAACCTGCTGGCCGGCACCGAGGTGAACGTGGAGGCCGGGGCGGGCGCCACCCTCGCCTCCAAGTTCGGCGCGCTGGTGTCCCAAACGGCGAACGACCGGGTGCGCGGCACCTATGACGACGTGGCGCTCAACTTCGCCAACCAGTCCGGCGCGTCCCGCTGGGGGTGCGGCATCTGCTTCGGCAACAGCTTCGCGCAATGGCCGGTCAGCGACACCGGCACCCTGATCGGCGCCGTCGCCGCCACGCGCACCGCGCCGACCGTCAGCCCGGCGGCGCTGAACGGCGTCGATTTCCGTGGGGTGGCGTTCGGGGCAGGGGGCTACGCCTTCGCGTCGCCGGGCTACACGGTCGATCCGGCGGGGGGCGTCGCGGCGTCCACGGTCAACAGCCCGTCCGTGACCTCCACCGGCAGCCTGTCGGCGGTGGGCGTCACCAGCAACGGGCAGTATCCCGCCAATGCCTGGCCAGTGCTGACGGTGGCCGCTCCCGGCGGTGCCGGATCGACGGCGACCGCCGTGCCGGCCACGATGGGCTGGACAGGCGGGCCGGGCACCTTCGTCAGCGGCGGCGCCGGGTGCAGCGTGAACGACGTGCTGACGCCCGCGGGCGCCACCGGCACGCCGTTCCAGTTGAAGGTCACGGCCGTCAGCGCCGGGGCGGCGACGGCGTTCGTGCCGGCGGGCAACGGCGCGGGCAGCATGACGGCGCCGTTCCCGGCCGCGAGCATGGCCATGACCGGCGGCACCTGCACGACGGCACCGGTGTATCAGCCGAACCTGTATCTCGCCTCCGTCACGGTGACGGGGGGCGGCAACGGCTACGCCACGCCCCCTGCCGTCACGGCCAGCGCCGGCATCAGCAACGCGACGGCGATCCTGGTGGGCACCATCGGCAACACCTTGACGGTCGCTGGCAACCGCGGGCGCGTGCTGATGGACGCCACGGGCACCCGGCTGGGCACGGCCGGCGTGGCTGGCGGCCCCGTCATCTTCCAGGCCGCCCGCGCCGACCAGGCCTATGCCCGCATCGTGGCCGCCAACGCCGGCACCGCGGCATTCGCCGCCAACGTGTCCGAGCTGTTCCTGGATCCGGCGGCCGGCATCACCACCTTCACCGTCACCCTGCCGGCCACCCCCGTGGACGGGCAGACGGCGATGGTGTCGTGCGGCCAGGCTATCACGGCGTTGACGGTGAACGCCGCCGCCGGGCAGGCGATGCGCCCCAGCGGCACCACCGCCGCATCCGCCTGCACCGCCGCCCAGGGCCACGCCTGGCGCTGGCGGGCCGCGCAGGCCGCGTGGAACGGGCTGTATTGACGCGGGATGCCGTCATTGCGAGCCGCTCTTGCGGCGCGGCAATCCAGGGGCCGCCAGCACAGTCCTGTCGGCCCCTGGATTGCCACGGCGCAAGCGCGCCTCGCAATGACGGAACTTTATGCGCGGCTAGTCGGTGATGCGGTAGTTTTCCAGCGTGCAGATGTTCACGTTGCGCTTCACCAGCGACTTGCCGCTCTCCATCACGGTCTTGAAGTCGAACTTGCAGTAGCCGGAGTTGTCGTCGAGGTTGATGACGACGCTCTTGCCCGGCGGGATCGTCCGGCGGCCCAGGATGTCCTCCTCCCACCGGTTGCGCCCGGTGTTGGAGGCGTGGAACTCCTGGATGGTCTCGCTGGATTCGTTGATCAGCCGGATGCGCCGGTCCAGCGCGTTGGCGTCACCCGCCCCCGCTGTCACGCCAACCAGCACGCACGCCGCAAGCACGCCCCAAGACGCAGACACCGACACCTTTTCCTCCCGATCCAGGCATTAAGAACACATTGCACAATCATACGATTCTAAATGCGGAACAAGGCGGTTTCTGACCCCCTGCTGTTTATTGATGCTCCGTCCGCACGATCCACAAGCCTCCGCCGGGGTTGCGCGATAGCGTGTCCAGCTGCGCCCGTGCGCCCGGTGGCCCCAGCCGGTGGAACATCGAGTTCCAGAACAGCACCCGGAACGCCCGGTTGAACATCAGGAACGCCCGCACCGCATAGGCCTCGTTCCAGGAGAAGTTCATGTCGAACACCGCCTCGGCCGGGTATTCGAACGGGTAGGCGCAGTCGTGGAAATGCACGATCACGCCCGGCGCCAGGATGGGCAGGATGTGGAACAGCTCGAAATGCACGTCGCTGCCGGTCTTCAGCACGTGGGTGCTGTCGATGAACAGCACGTCCCCGGCCTGCAACTCCCGGTACAGGTCCAGCGGTACGGCCTGGACGGGGTGCGGCAGGATGGTCACGGGGTCGGTTGCGCGCAGCAAGGCGTGCAGCCGGGCCGGGGCGGGTTCGACGCAGGTGATGTGCAGCGCGTCCAAACCCAGCCGGTCCCGCCAGTCCAGCATGGCGGCAGTGGAGTGGCCTGACCCGACCTCGATGATCCGCCGCGGCCGGAACGCGCGCAGGATGGCGCCCAGGAACACGGCGTCCCCGCCTGGGAAGGCGCCGTTATTGTTGTGGAAGCGCGTGGCGCCGGGTTCCTCCGGGAACGGGTGCGCCAGCAGGAACTCCGCGTGCTCCGCCCAGAACGCCACCATGCCCGGCAGGCTCAGCGGGATGCCGTGCAGCCCGTCCGGCAGGGTGCGCTGCTCCCGCTCCCAATAGGCGCGCACGTCCGGCCCGGGGTCCACGACCGGCGAGTAGTAGTGCCCGTGCGGCCAATGCGTGCCGACGCCCTCGCCCATGCCCGTTCCTCCCCCCGCCATCTCGCACCCAGGCCCCCGCAGGGCAAGAGGACCCCCATGACCCAAACCCACCTGCGCCGCCTGCTGGGCGACGCCCGCCTGGCGATCCATGCCGCGCTGACGACCGTGATGGCCTGGCTGGCGGTGGTGCTGGCCGCGCCCGGCGACACCTTCGGCACCAGCATCTCCTTCCGCGCCATGGCCGCGCTCGCGACCGAGGAGCATTGGAGCATGGCGTTCTGGCTGGCCGCCACGCTCGGCCTGATCGGGCTGACGACCCCGCACCGCGGCCTGCGGCTGGGCGCGGTGCTGGTGTTGGCCACCATGCACGGCGTCGTCGCCGGGTGCCTCGTGTTGGGCAACCCGGCCACCACCGGCACCGGCACCTACGCCGTGCTGGCCTGCCTTGGCTACTACCTGGCCTGGAGGCGCACCGATGAGGGACTGTAGCCCCCCGCCTTCACCCCCGCCTTCACCTGCATCCCGGCGCGGGTAGGCCTGCCATGGGACCCGATGCCAGCCCCTGGTGGGTCGTCCTGGCCGCCGCCGTCCCGTCCGCCTGCAGCGGCGCCTGGGTGGTCTGGCGCTGGTGGGCCGACCGGGATGACACCCGCGCCGCCCAGCAACTGACCCGCGACCAGGCCCTGCTGCGAGACTTGGAGGCCCAACGCGCGGCATTGAGCCGCGAGCACGCCGAGCTGTTCGACCGCATGCGCGCCGAGCTGCTGCGCTGCCAGGCCCGCCTAGCGGAAGTGGAGCACGACCGCGACCGCGGCTGGGACCTGGCGCGCTGGTGGAACCGCCGCGCGCACGAGCTGCGGCACGCCGGCGTCAACGCGCAGGCCGCCGCGCAGAACCTGGCCATCGGCGGCGGCCACCCCGCCCCGCCCTGGCCGGACATGAGCATCCCCGCATTGGAGGACCCACGATGACCGACACGTTCGAGCACGCCTTCCGCGTGGTGATCGGCGAGGAAGGCGGCTACACCGCCGACCCGGCCGACCCCGGCAACTGGACCGGCGGCGCCCCTGGGCGCGGTGAGTGCCGCGGCACCTGCTGGGGCATCAGCGCCGCCGCCTACCCCGCGCTCGACATCGCCGGGCTGGGCCTGCCCGGCGCGCGGGCCATCTACCGCCGCGACTACTGGGACCGGGTGCGCGGCGGCGACCTGCCGCCGGCGCTGGCCCTGCTGGTGTTCGACGCCGCGGTGAACAATGGCGTCGGCCGCGCCGTGCGCTGGCTGCAAGCCGCTGCGGGGGTGGCCGCCGACGGCGCGCTTGGCCCGGCCACGCTGGCGGCCGTGCGCGCCAGGCCAGGCCCGGCGCTGTGCGCCGAGGTGCAGGCCCAGCGCCTGGTGTTCATGGCGGCCCTGCCCACCTGGCCGCATTTCGGCCTGGGCTGGGCGCGCCGCCTGTGCCGGCTGCCGTTCGAGGCCGTTGGGATGGAGGGATGAGCATGGACCGCAATGTAATGGCCTGGGGTGCGCCGGTCGTCAGCGTGGTGGTGCTGGTGACGTTCGGCGCGGTGGTGTCGCTGACGCTGCTGCGCACGATCCCGCCGGGGTCGGAAGCGGTGCTGAATGTGCTGCTGGGCACCCTGGGCGCGATGGCGACGAACGTGGTCGGCTACTGGGTGGGCAGCTCCGCCGGGTCAGCCCGGAAGGACGACCGGCTGGCGGAGGCGGCGCGGGCCAGCCAGGGCTGACGGCCGCACACCCCCGTCATTGCGAGGAGCGTAGCGACGCGGCAATCCAGGGGCGGCCAGCACAGCACGTGCCGCCCCTGGGTTGCCACGGCGCAAGCGCTCCTCGCAACGACAGCGCCGCCGTCACCCGAAGAAGCTGCTATCCGCCCGCGCGACCCCCACAAGCTGGATGCGCGACCCGTCGCCCAGCGTCAGCACCGTCTGCCCGGCGCCGGCAACCTGCGTCGCCAGCGCCGTGG
>Ga0123339_10003550_pt1 | contig 10357 bp, 11 predicted proteins | sample lystaG_FD_89956 | JGI IMG/M metagenome (GOLD analysis project Ga0123339, IMG submission 89956) | Glacier valley bacterial and archeal communities from Borup Fiord, Nunavut, Canada, to study Microbial Dark Matter (Phase II) -... | ecosystem: Environmental > Aquatic > Freshwater > Ice > Glacier ... | reverse complement strand
TATGACCTTTCACTCGAGTATGGTCACTTCCTGCCTCCAGGCACAGAACTGCTGGACGTTGGCTCGGGGGGAGGTTTGCCAGGCATCCCATTGGCCCTCGAGCGACCCGACCTCAGCCTCTATCTGTGCGAGGTGCGCCAGCGCAAGGCGGCATTCCTTACCACTGCGGTTTCTCAGCTCAAGCTCGAGAACGTGCGGGTGTTTTCGGGCAATGTGCGGAGTTTTCCCTACACAGTATCCTGGGTCACAGCGCAGGCGGTGGCTGAAGTCCCGGATTTGGTCAAGATGCTCGAGCATGTGGTCGAAGATGAGTGGCATCTCATCTCGCGGCGCTCGAGTTCCTGGAAAATACCCATCATCAAGAAGTACCACATCACCGAGGAGCGGCGTCCACTCGAGCCGGATTCCGACCTGATTCACCTGACCTTGAGGAGAATTCCTTGAACATCATCGGCGTTGTCAATCAGAAGGGTGGGGTGGGGAAGACCACCACGGCGGTCAATCTGGCGGCTTATCTGGCCTCGAGCGGTAAAAAAGTATTGCTGGTGGATTTGGACCCGCAGGCCAATGCCTCGAGTGGGTTAGGGTCCAGGGGTGCGGAGCAGGGGGTTTACGAAGCCCTGACCGAGCCACACAGAACCCTCGAGCTGATAATACAGACCGAGCAAAAAAATTTAGACTTGCTTCCTGCCACCTCGAATCTGGCCGGAGCTTCTGTCGAGTTGACTGATGCTCCGTATGCACTCAAAGAGCTGCTCGAGCCGCTCACCGACTACGACCTGATTCTGATTGATGCTCCTCCTAGCTTGGGGCCGCTCACCGTCAATGTGCTAGCCGCGTCACACGCCTTGCTCATTCCGCTCCAGGCAGAATACTATGCGCTCGAAGGCATCGCTGGCTTGCTGGACAGCGTAGAGCGGGTGCGCTCGAGCCTCAATCCCAGGCTTCAGATTCTGGGCATCGTCATCACCATGCACGATGCCCGCACCAACTTGGGCCAGCAGGTCGAGGAAAACGTACGCGCTCACTTTGGCGAACAGGTGTTCTGGAGCGTGGTGCCGCGCAACGTCAAACTGGCCGAAGCGCCGAGCTACGCCAAGCCCATAGGCGGCTACTCACCGCTCTCGAGTGGTGCGGTGGCCTACCGCCGTCTGGCCGAGGAGGTGATGCAGCGTGTCCAAAAAATCTAGTCTGGGACGGGGTTTAGACGCATTGATGGGCAGGTCGCTCGAGGCTGCTCCACCTGCAAGTCCACTCACTCTCTCGCTCGAGCAACTGATTCCCTCGCCGCTGCAACCTCGAGTCAACTTTGAACCCGAGGCGCTGGCTGACTTGGCCTCGAGCATTCGAGAGAAAGGCGTTTTACAGCCCTTGTTGGTCCGCAAAGTGGGGGAGAAGTACGAAATCGTGGCGGGAGAGCGACGTTGGCGGGCCTCGTGTTTGGCGGGGTTGAGCGAGGTTCCGGTCATCGTGCGCGAGTTGAGCGACCTCGAAACCCTGGAAATCGCCATCATCGAAAACCTACAGCGCGAGGATTTGGGGCCGGTGGAAGAAGCCAGAGCCTACGCCCGCCTGCTCGAACACGGTAAAAGTCAGGAAGAAGTGGCGGGCGCGGTGGGTAAGGCTCGCAGCACCGTCGCCAACGCGCTGCGTCTACTGGCCTTGCCCGACGACGCGCTGCGGGCGCTCGAGAACGGAGATATCACCCCCGGCCACGCTCGAGCGATTCTGGCCCAGCCCGAGGAGGACCGGGTGTGGGCTTTGACTCAGATGCTCAACGGGGGCCTCAACGTGCGTCAGGCGGAGTCTTTGAGGCGAGAAAAGGCGTCCAGCGCCCAAGCGAACCCCGTTTTGAACCGACCTTTTGCGCCGCTCGAACTCGACCTCGGCCGCGCACTCGGGACCAAAGTTCGCATTGCGGGCAGCGATAAAAAGGGCAGGCTCGAGCTGAGCTACGGCTCGAGCGAGGAACTCCAGGGATTACTGGATAAACTAGGTTATGAGGGCTAGAGCTTAAGTGAGCTTGTCGTGCGCCTCCGGCGGGTCGCTGGGGGTCGGCTTAATATCAGTGTTGGATGCTTGAAAATAGACCGACGTTGAGCTGACTCGAAACCTGCCGAAGGCGTATACCGTTATGAAAAATGTCCATCTGCGCCTATACGATAAAACTCGAGAATATACCGCTCGAGCGCGTCTTGCTCCGTCTCGAGCACAAATTCCTGAAAGTGAGGCACGCTGGTTTTGAGCGCCACGATGAACTCTCCCAGCGCTTTTCCTTGCAAATGAGGTAGGAGCCGCATCACCAAATTGCCGCTGAACTTGGCCGCAAAATCCTTAGCCTGGGCTTCCTTTTGCTGCTCGAGCGCAATTTGCTCCTCGAGCCTCGCTTCTGGAAAAGTGGCTTTGATTAGAGGTAAGTAGTTTTCGCGCTCTTCAAAGTGTGGGCGTTGCGAGATGCCTTTGTGCTCGAGCCAGGACACAAACTTCTGGATGGTGGGGCGGTCTTTCATGCGCCGCTCGAGCGACCCCGAAAGGTCATCAAGATACGGAGCCACTGAAAAATACGGGCTGGCAATGGTCCACTCGAACAGAGACTCGAGCGTGTCAAACCCAGCTTCCCACCGTGCGTACTCGAGGCCCAGAAATTCGCAAACGCGTCCAAAGTCTTGGGTCAGCTCGAGGTCGGCTTTGTAGTGGCTTTCTTCGCGGCGGTACACGTAACTCAGCCCCTGTTCGCCGTACTTGAGGTCAAAGCGCCGCACCATGCGCCCCAGCAGGTTGCCGAGGTCATTGAAGGACATGAAGGTATAGGTGCTCTCGAGGTAGCGCTGGGGCACAAAAAAAAAGTCGGTTTGTAGGCCCCGGTACACCACCGAAAAAACGTGACCCGCCGTTTTGAATTCGGATACGCTAAGTGCTCGCATCAGCTCGAGCCGCCTTTCTCCCCAATCGGGCTGGGACTCGACCAACACGTCCATATCACCGAAATCCGGTTTATCACCGTAAAAGCGTGGAATGCAGTAGCGGCCTTCAAGCTGAACGTCCAGAAAACGCCGCAGTTCGATTTCTCGCTCGAGGTAATCGGCTCTAGGCATTCGGGGAAGGTTATAAAGTTTACCACCCATATTGAGGTAGTTTAACGCTCGAGGACACAGTGAACATCCGCCAGATGGCTCAGGTTAAAAAGAGCCTGTAGACCGGGTTCTCGCCCTCATCGGCATACGGGTAGCCCAGACGCTCGAGCGACTCCTCGAAGCGCTCGAGGTCGGAATCCTGTACCTGAATACCCGCCAGAACCCGTCCGTGGGCGCTGCCGTGGTTGCGGTAGTGAAACAGCGAAATGTTCCAGCGTGGCTCGAGGGCTTCGAGAAAGCCGGATAACGCGCCGGGGCGCTCGGGAAACTCGAAGCTGTACAGCCGCTCGTCCTCCACCTCTGGAGCGCGTCCGCCGACCATGTGGCGGGCGTGAACAATCGCCATTTCATTTTGGGTGAGGTCGGTCACAACATATCAACCTCGCTCGAGTTCGGCCACCACCTCCGCGCGCTGGGCCGCGCTCGAGACCTGCACCCCCACCATCACCTGGGCCAGAGAGCGGGGCGCGTAACGGTAGTTGAACTCGGTGACGGCGCGCTTTCCCACCACGCTAATCAGGCGTTTGAAAGCTCCGGCCTGCTCGGGGATGGTCACGGCCAGCAGCGCCTCGGATTGTTCGCCGTAGCCTGCCCGCTCCGCAATGTGACGCAGGCGGTCAAAGTTGACGTTTGCCCCGCAGGTCAGCGCAATCAGGGTTTCACCTTTCAGTTCATGCGCTCGAGCGTACTTTTTCAGACCCGCCACCGCCAGCGCCCCGGCGGGTTCCTGCACGGCCCTGGTGTCGTCGAACACGTCCTTGATAGCACTGCACACGTCGTCGGTGGAAACGCGAATAATTTCGTCCACGTACTCGAGCACCAGAGCGAAGGTGTGCTCTCCCACTTGCTTGACCGCCACTCCGTCCACGAAGATGCCCACCTGCTCGAGCTTGACCCGCCTTCCGGCCTGCACGCTTCTGAACATCGCGTCGGCGTCCTCGGGTTCCACGCCCACAATGCGAATACGGGGGTTGAGGCTCTTGAGATAGACCGCGATTCCGGCAATCAGGCCGCCGCCACCCACGGGCACGAACACGGTGTAGTTCGACATCGGAAGCTGCGTGGTCAGCTCGAGGCCGATGGTTCCCTGTCCGGCAATCACCAGTGGGTCGTCGTAGGGATGCACGAAGGCCAGCCCCAGTTCCTTTTGCAGCTCGAGCGCGTGCGCCTCCGCGTCCGAGTAGCTGTCTCCAAACAGCACCACCTCGGCTCCCCTGGCGCGGCAGGCGTTGACCTTGATGGCAGGCGTGGTGGCGGGCATCACGATAACGGCCCGAACCCCGAGTTTCTGGGCTGAAAAAGCCACGCCCTGCGCGTGGTTTCCGGCGCTTGCGGTGATGACCCCGCGCTCGAGTTCGGCGTGTGATAGGTGGGTCATCTTGTTGTACGCCCCGCGCAATTTGAAGGAGAAGATGGGCTGCAAGTCCTCGCGCTTGAAGTACACCTCGTTCTCGAGCAGCGAAGACAGGCGCGGCGCACGTTGCAAGGGCGTTTGAACCGCCACGTCATAAACCCGGCTGGTCAGAATCTTTTTCAGGTACTCGAGGTGAGCGGGAGGACTTTTGAGGATTGAAGTTTCAACGGTCACAGTCTTCATGCTTTCTTCCCACCTTTGGCTTGGCTCGAGTTTTTGGGCGCAGTTCCATCAACAAAAAACCTACCTTTGCAGGTAGGTCGAGGCAACGAACGCAGGGTTCGTTGCCTCAAGGAATGATGATTTTGCTCGAGCAAGCGTTCATGGCCTCGAGTGTACACGCTGCTCAGGGAGGGGTCAACGTAGAAACCAATTCAGGCTCGAGCATCCAATTTATTCAGTTCGTTAAGTATTGACTAAACGTTCCGAACGATGTAAAAATAGCTATGTTGAGCGCTCGAGAGAGGGTCATCGAAGATTTTGGGCGGTTTTTCGAGAACTACGGTATGGCCCGCAGCATCGGGCGCATCTACGGGTATCTGCTCACCACCCCGGAGATGGTCTCGAGCCTGGAAAGCATCGCGCGCTCACTTTCGCTCTCCAAAGCCAGCGCCAGCACCACGGTGCGAATGCTGGTGACGATGCAGCTCATCGAGAAGGCCAGCCTGCCCGGAGACCGCCGAGACTACTACCGGGTCGGGGCCGATGCCCACCTGAACTACCTCGAGGCGGGGATGCGGAACATGCTCACCTTCAAAACCCTGACCCACCAAGCGACTCAGCTCGAGGATTTGGCTCCCGAGGCGCGGGCGCGGCTGACCCCGATTGATGAGATGTATCAGAGGATGTCGCAGTGGATGGACCGCTTTTTTACCGAGTACCGCGAGGAAAAACGCTCCGAAAAATGAGCTGTGAATCAAAAGGAGTGGCTATGAGCACACTTTTGCTCGAGCAGGTTCGCAAAACTTACCGCAAAACCGTGGCCCTGGAAAACATCACGCTCGAGGTGCAGCGGGGCGAACTCTTCGGGCTGGTGGGCGTCAACGGGGCCGGGAAAACCACCACCCTGTCGCTGTTGATGGGCTTTGTGCAGGCCAGCAGCGGTCAGGTGCGGGTGCTGGGTGAAAACCCGTGGAACAACCCTGGCCTCCAGCGCCGTCTGAGCTGGCTGCCCGGTGAGGTGCGGCTGCCCGACGCTCAAACCGGACGACAATGGCTGAGCTATCAGGCTCGAGCCGCAGGGCACGGCCTCGAGCGCCTACCCGCCCTCGAGCGTGAGTGGGAAGCGGTGCTGGACCGCCCGCTTCGCACACTTTCCAAAGGCAACCGTCAAAAGGTGGCCCTGCTGCGGCTGCTCAGCGGAAACGCCGAGGTGCTCATCCTCGACGAGCCGACTTCGGGCCTGGACCCGGTGGCGCAGGAGCGGCTGCACGAGACACTACGAAAGCTGGCTCAGGCGGGGCGCACGGTGCTGTTTTCCTCGCACAGCCTCGCCGAAGTGCAGGCGCTGTGCGACCGGGTGGCGGTGCTGGACCGGGGCCAAGTGCTCCAGGTGGGCCGCACCTCCGACCTCGAGCGTCGCCAGGAGCGCACCCTCAAAGTGTGGACCCGCGACCCGGTGCCGCTCGAGTTGCTCACCGTGCTCGGCGGTGAGGCCGAATCTGCGCGGCACGCAGTGCTGCGGGGAAACCATCTGCTCGAGGACGCTCTGCCGCGCCTCTTTCCCTACGGCGTCGAGCAGGTGCATTACGGTGGGGAGGGTCTCGAGGGCCTGCTGGCCCATCTGCACGACGCCCCGCTCGAGCCGTCGGTTTTGAGCGGAGGCCGCGCATGAACGGGGTGGTGTTTCGTCAAAGCTTCGGGTCGGGTCGCCTGGGACTGGCGCTCTACGGGGTGGGCGTGCTGGTAGTGCTGGCCAGTGGCACCCTGGGCTACGAAGCCATCGCGCAGCAGGGCAAAGCGCTCAGCAACCTGCTGCGTTCGCTGCCCCCTGCGCTGATGGCGGGGTTTCAACTCTCAATGCAGAGTTTCAGCAGTCCGCTGGGTTATGTCTCGGCCCGCTCCCTGAGCCTGCTGTGGCCCATTTTAATGGTGGCTTTTGCCGCCGGAGCCGGTGCCAGCGTCGCCGCCCTGATTGAGCGCGGCACGCTGCACTACGAACTCAACCTGCCCATTTCACGGGTGAGCTGGTTCTCGAGCCGGTACGGGGCTGCCGTGGTGGGCGCTCTGGCGCTGGTGGGCCTGACCGGGCTGGGGCTGGCCTTGCGACTGGGGGTCAACACCTGGAGTTTCGTTGCGCTGGGTGGGGCTTTCACCCTGTTCTGGCTGGGAGTCTCATTTTTGCTGGCGTCCCTGCTGCGAGACCGGGGTCCGGTATTCGGCCTCACCTTCGGCCTGTTCGCGCTCGAGTTTTTTCTGACCACGCTGGGCCGTTCGCTCGAGGGGGCGTCCTGGCTCGAGCGCTTCTCGGTGTGGTCGCTGTACAACCCCGAATACACGCTGCGGCACGGCCCAGACGGTGTAGCGCTGGCGGTGCTGGCCGGGGGCGGGCTGTTGCTATTCGCACTGGCCGCTCGAGTATGGCGCGGGCGCGATTTTCCCGCTTGAAATGGGGGTGTGGCTCGAGTGCTGGACTTAAAACCTGAAATTGTAACGCAACGCTATCGAGGGCAGGACCAGAGTTTCGTTGCTAAACGTTCCGCTTGTAGAACTGGCGTCGTAAAGGTTGAAGTTGAAAGCTCCTACCCCAGCCTCGAGGTCGAAAGCGTTGTTTTCGTCGAACTGGAAGCGGTAGCCCTGATTCAAGTAAAAGGTAAAGGCTGGGGTTACAGTATTGATTCCGGCTCGAGCGCTCGTGTAAGGTCCCCCATCCGAGTCTTTCCAAAAGTAGGTGGTGCCCAGATTGGCAAAAGCCAGCAAGCTCACCCCCGCTGTGAAGCTCCAGTGCTCGCTCAGGTCATACTCGAACTGAACGGAGAGGGGAATCTGGTCCAGAGCCAGACTGGGACCAAAGCCAATTCCGTTCGCCCGTGCGCTCGAGCCGAACCCCAAAACCATCGCTGCAAGAACCATCAAACCTGCTCGAGTTCTATTCATAAAATCAGAGTACCTGCGAGTTTGCTGAAAAACCAAGTACGGCGGTACTTTCCCATCAAGCGGGAGGTACGGGGTAGGGGAGAGTGCCCTCGTAGAGCGCGCGCCCCACGATGGCCCCTTCGATGTGTAAACCCTCGAGTAGACGCACGTCCCCGACATTCGCCACGCCGCCGCCCACGATGAGTTCACCCTGCCACAAATCGCGCACTCGAGCCATGAGTTCCGCGTCCAGGCCGCGCAGGGTTCCGTCGCGGGTCACATCGGTGAAAATCAGGGTTCTCAGGCCCCTGTCGGTCATCTCCCGTGTCATCGCTCCTATGGTCACGCTCGAGCCTTGCGCCCAGCCGGACACCGCCACGTAACCTTCCCTGGCATCTAAACTCACCACGATTTTATCGGGGCCGTAGCGCTGGAGCAGCTCACTCACCAACCCAGGGGTTTTGACCGCCGCCGTGCCGATGACCACGCGGGAAACGCCGCCCTCGAGCAGAATTCTGGCACTGGCAAAGTCTCGAATACCCCCGCCCACCTCCACTGCCACGCTGGCTCGAGCGCAAATTTGGGCGATGATTTCCCGGTTCTGGCCGCGTCCCGTCGCGGCGTCCAAATCCACCAGATGAATGAGGGTTGCGCCCAGAGTTTGCCAGTGCAGCGCGGCCTCGAGCGGGCTTTCAAAATAGATGGTCTCCCGGTCAGGGTCGCCCTCGTAAAGTCGCACGGCGCGCCCACCTTGAATGTCCACACAGGGAATCACTCGAATTTCAAAAGAAGTCATAAGGGCTAGTCTACCGCTCAAAAATCGCAACCTGGCATAGCGTCTATTCAAGAACTTGAGGTCTGTGCTATACTCCTCAAGTTGCCGTCTCGAGACGCTTCGTGGCTTTTTCTCGAGAGACAGGCTAAAACTCTATATCAAAACCCCGTACACAGGAGTAAGTCGCCGTGAAAAAGGATATTCACCCCAAAGCCGTACCCACCAAAATTCTTTACCAGGGTCAAGTCATCATGGAGACCATGAGCACCCGCCCCGAAATTACCGTCGAAGTCTGGAGCGGTGTACACCCTTTCTGGACCGGTCAGCAGCGCTTTATTGATGCCGAGGGCCGCGTGGACAAGTTCAACAAGCGCTTCGATGCGGGCAGCTACCGCAAACCCAAGAAGTAAGCTCTTGCCGTTACTCAAGCCCGCCCTCGAGCGGGCTTTTTTTGTGGCCTCAAATCCAGCTCGACCACCGCTGTAAACTGGCAACATGAGTTTGCATTTGAACTATATCTACGCCGCTCGAGCCACTTTGCAAGGTATTGCTCAGGTCACGCCCACCCTGCGCGACGACGCCCTATCTCGAGAGTGGGGCGTGAACGTTTTTCTCAAAGCCGAGTGTCTACAAAAAAGCGGGTCTTTCAAACTGCGGGGGGCCTACGTCAAAATTAACGGTCTGACTGCTGAGGAAGCCGCTCGAGGGGTCATCGCCGCCAGCGCCGGAAACCACGCGCAGGGCGTGGCTCTGGCCGCTCAGTTGCGTGGAATAAAGGCGGTCATCGTGATGCCGACTTTTGCGCCGCTCACTAAGGTGATGGCTACCAAAGAATACGGAGCAGAAGTCATCTTGCACGGTCAATCTTTCGACGACGCGGCGGCGCACGCCCAAACTTTGGCGCTCGAGCACGGCTACGTGATGGTCCACGCTTTCAACGACTACGCGGTAATGGCGGGTCAGGGCACGGCGGGTCTGGAGCTGCTCGAGACTTTGCCTCAGCTCGATACCGTGGTCATTCCCATCGGCGGCGGTGGCTTGATTTCGGGCATGGCCACCGCTCTGAAAGCTCTGAAGCCCAGCCTGCGGGTGATAGGCGTTCAGGCGGCGGGCTGCTCGAGCATTTTGCCCTCGCTCGAAGCGGGCCACCCGGTGCAGGTGAGCGCGGCTCAAACCATCGCGGACGGCATCGCGGTCAAGCGTCCCGGCGACCTCACCCTGCCCATCATCCGCGACTTGGTGGACCGCGTGCTCGAGGTCACGGACGATGAGATTGCGCGGGCCATCGTGCATTGTTCGCTGAGCGCCAAACTGGTGGTCGAGGGCGCGGGTGCGGCGGGTCTGGCGGCGCTGCTGGCGGGCAAAGTGCCGCTCGAGCCGGGTGAAACCGTGGCCACGCTGCTGTGTGGCGGCAACATAGACGGCAATCTGCTCTCGAGGGTGATTGAGCAGGTTCTCACCCGTCAGGGACGCTATATTCTGCTGCGCCTCACCATCGTGGACCGCCCCGGCGCGCTGGCCCCCCTGCTCGAGCACATCAGCACGGCCCAGGCCAACGTGATGGATATTTTCCACCAGCGGGCGGCGTGGCTGGCACCTCTGGGCAAGGTGGGTGTGGAACTCTTGCTCGAGGTGCGAGATGTTCAGCACGGTCTTGAGGTGGTCTTAAAACTCTCGAGCGCAGGGTATGGCGTGGAGCGGGTGGAGCAGGGTCACTGGCCGGAGTGAAGGCGAGGATGGGGTTTAGCGGGTTGGGCTGCTCGAGTCAAATCTTTTGTATTCGTCTGAGACACAGTTCTATATTTTTTATAGAACTGCTCGAGAATATGCGGCGTTCGGGGGTTGACACAACCCCCCCAAGCGCAGTACACTTTCTTTCGCCTCCAAAAGAGGCCCCTCGAAAGAGGCGAGACGCATGACAACACAGCACATTTAGCCAAACAAGGCTTCACGACAGTG
>Ga0123339_10003549_pt1 | contig 10359 bp, 9 predicted proteins | sample lystaG_FD_89956 | JGI IMG/M metagenome (GOLD analysis project Ga0123339, IMG submission 89956) | Glacier valley bacterial and archeal communities from Borup Fiord, Nunavut, Canada, to study Microbial Dark Matter (Phase II) -... | ecosystem: Environmental > Aquatic > Freshwater > Ice > Glacier ... | reverse complement strand
CGGCCCCGGCTTTGACGCGCTCGGCATGGCCCTTGGCGTGGCCGACGAGGTCGAGGTGTGGGCGCTCGGATCCCCTCGCGTCGAGATCGAGATCGAGGGCGAGGGTGCAGACTCCCTACCGCGAGACGAATCGCACCTGATCGTCCGCGCGATCCGTGCCGCCTCTGACGCGGTGGGTGTGCCCCACACCGGGTTGCGCATCGTGGCCCGCAATTCGATTCCGCACGGTCGCGGACTTGGCTCGTCGGCCGCTGCTGTGGTCGCAGGGATCGCTGCGGTGCGCGGACTGTTGGCCCAGCCGGATGCCATCGACAACGAGACCATGCTGCGCCTCGCTACCGAGTTTGAGGGTCACCCTGACAACGCGGCTCCCGCCATCTGGGGCGGAGCCACGGTGGCCTGGACCGATCACGAGGGCACGCATGCAGTCCCGCTCGGTGTCGCCAAGGACATAGAAACGGCGGTGCTGATTCCGCGTGCGGTGCTGGCGACCAAAGAAGCGCGCGCGCTGCTTCCACAGCAGGTGCCTCACCACGATGCGGCCTTCAATGTGGGACGAGCCGCGCTCCTCGTGGCGGCCCTGGCCGGGCATCCCGAACGCCTGTGGGCCGCGACCGAGGACCGTCTTCACCAGGGCTACCGCGCGTCGGTGATGCCATCCGCTGCAGCCATGATCGCGTATCTGCGCGAGCGCGGTCTGCCCGCCGTCGTGTCCGGCGCCGGCCCATCCGTGCTCGTGATCGGCGCTGGCCTCAAGGTGGGCGGCCTGGCAACAGGAACACCTGAATGGGCCGAGGGAATCGGCGGTGACTCGTGGCGCTGCGTGCACACGGCGGGCCCGGTACCGGGCGTCTCGGTGTCGCGCTAGCGCGTCCTCTTCTGGGAGCTGCGTCTTTTCGCCCTTTCAACCCGCCCTCGCACCGGGAATCTCCGGAGTGTGGCGCTCAGGCCCACTCAGGCGCCCCCATGCATCTGTCGTGGCGCTCAGGCCCAGTCGCGCGTCGTCCCGCTGCGCCAAGGTACGTCTCACCATTTCGCGACACCACGGAGCCCGAGTCGTCAGATCGCGATAGGTGAATCGCAATGTCAGTATCCCGACGGACGCGAGCGCGGCGTCGCGGCTCACATCGCGGCCGCGATTCTTGCTGCCATCATGGCCAGTGTCGCCGTCGAGCTCTACGGCCGTGCGCGTCGTCGGGTGGTACATATCCAAGCGGTAGGGAGTGCCATCGCTGCTCAGCCGGTGCTGGCGAACGAAGTCCGCGAACTCCTTGGTGTGGAAGACGGATCTCAACCCGATGGTCTCGAGGCGGCTTTCCGATCCAGCTTTCACCGGAGACAACGTCGACATGAGCGCGCGCCTACTTCGCACGCCCTACAGAGTGGAGACAACGGCAGTGATCTTGGCTGGCGTCGTGAGGCGCCGCTGCACGGCTGAGCAGACCAGGCCATGGGCTCGATCGCGGGCCACGTGGCCGTATGCAGTGACGATCGACAAGGCAGGCAGTGAAACGGGGCATCCGTGCCACAGTGCGGACGGCGGGGGCTCCTCCGTACGGCGCAAATTCAGCCATGGAGGGACCGCGCGCGACATCCTTGGTGGCCCGGTGACGGTGATGCTGCTCGGGCTGTCGCACAGTTCCCAGGCCGACGCTGCCGCCACACCGAGCACCACCGAGCCGTGCCCCACCCAAGCCGTGGCCGCGTACGCGCGAGTGACCGTCGGCTCCGCATGTTCGGTCGCGGCGTAGTGTTCGGGCAGCACGCGCGTGACGGCCCCGGAACGCACCGCCGCACGTAGCGCTGACCTCGACCACCGTGACTCGATCATGTGACGGGTCGCCGCACGGGGGCTGCTTCGGAGAAAGTCGCTCAGGTCGTGTGCATCGTTGTTACGCATGGTGGAGGAGTAGCGCATGCGGGCGTCTCCTCGCGGCAGCCCATTGGCAATCTGTGGATGGTGATTGGTCACCAGCGCCACGTACGACGCAGGTGAGCGCTGGGAGTGGTTGCCATCGCCACGAATGGTCGACGGACGCCAACCCTGGTGACCCAGGGGGCGTGCCGCCCATGCGGGTGGTCCCCGCGTCACGCAGGGGGCGTGGTGCGGCGACGGTCCCTCGGGGACGGCTTCAGCGCCCGCGCCTCCCGGCGTTCAGCGCGCTTGCGCGCCAAGTCGTAGGCGTGCTTGCGAGGTTGAGGCACCGAGACGTGAAACAGGGGTCCAGTCAGCCGTACCAGCACCGTCGCCAGCACGGCAAGAGTGGTCGTCACAACGGGTCGGGTGCCCGTGTATAGCAGGGCGTATGTGATGGCTCCAGCTAAACCGGCAACGGCCTCTGGCGGGCCCACATACATGATCGAGGACGGCCGGCCTTGGAGCAGGTCCGCTGTGATGAGGCCGCCGACCGATGCGATCGTGCCGATGAGGATCGAGGGAAGCCGGTCGAGCCCAGCGAGCAGAGCCGCGTTGGTTCCCACCGATGCGAACAGGCCGACGATGACGGCATCGATCGCCCACAACACCCGACCGAGCTTGCGCAAGTAATACAGGAAGAGGGCCCCGATGCCCGTCGCGACGCCGGCGGTGAGCAGGTACAGAGGGTCCCTGAACGCGGCGGGAGGCAGGTTGCCGAGTAGCAGGTCGCGCACGATTCCACCGCCAAAACCCATCGCTGCGGCAAGCGTGAAGACGCCGACCAGGTCGGTACGGTCGTCCTCGCCGGCGCGCAGGGTGCCGCCGAGTGCGCCGGCGAAGACCGCAAGCAGGTTGATCGCCAACGGGATTTCGAGGACGTCGGGTGTGGGCACGCCACCAGGGTAGGCCCCGCTGGTCCCTGTTCGCGGCCGGTCGTCACCGGGTCGCAATGACCGGATCGCGGGGCCTGGTCGAGGGACGATGCGCGTGCTCCCGCCCGTGCCGATGCGCGCTCGCGAATTCGCGGTGCGCGAAACCCCTCCCTTAAGTTGCGGAGTGAGCACTCACTCACTTACTATGCCGGAGTGACGTCACCGATCCCAAGCAGGGCCCCACGCATGTCCGTCGAGGACAGGCGCGAGTCGATCCTCGACGCGGTCGTCCCTTTGCTTTTGAGCCATGGCGCCGACGTCACGACCAAGGACATCGCCGATGCTGCCGGCATCGCTGAGGGCACGATCTTCCGGGCGTTTGCCGACAAGGACGAGCTGATCCAGTTGGCGGTCGCCAGGTTCATGGATCCGGAGCCGACGTTTGTGGCGCTCGAGCGCATCGACCCCAGTCTCGAACTCGAGGACAAGGTCAGGGCGGTCGTCGAGATCTTCAGGGAACGATTCACTGGCGTCATGGGGGTGGTTGCCGCGCTTGGCCACCAGAAGTCACAGCGCGGCCACCACCGCAAGCCCGATTCCGACGCCCGCGGCAAGGCGATCTTCGACACGCTCTTCACTCCAGACGCAGATCGTTTTCGCATCGAACCCGACCTCGCGGTGTTCTTCATCAGGCTCCTGACGTTCGGCTCGGCCATGCCGATGTTCTCGTCCGATCGCGACCTGGACACGGATCAAATTGTTGACTTCATCATGCAAGGCATCATCAAGGAAGGTCACTAACACATGTTGTGGAAACTCCTCGTGCGCTCGGTAGCGCCCTATCGCGGGCTGCTCGCAGGTGTCGTGATCTTCCAACTCGCACAATCGATCGCCAATCTCATCCTGCCCGGCCTCAATGCCGACATCATCGACAACGGTGTGACGACGGGGGACACCGGCTATATCTGGCGCATCGGCTCGATCATGCTGGGTTTGTCCTTTGTGCAGGCCGCGTGCGCGGTGACGGGCGTTTACTTTGGCGCCAAGCTGGCGATGCGCGTCGGCCGCGACATGCGCGCACACGTTTTCGCCACAGTCGGCACGTTCTCTGAGAACGAGGTGCAGCACTTCGGAGCGCCTTCGCTGATTACGCGCTCGACCAACGACGTCCAACAGGTGCAGATGCTCGTGCTGTTGAGCGCGACACTCCTGGTATCGACCCCATTCATGGCGATTGGTGGCGTCATCATGGCGATTCGCCAAGATGCGGGCCTGTCGTGGATCATGGTGGTGGCGATCCCGGTGCTTCTTGTGGGAATGGGCCTCATCATCACGCGCATGGTGCCCCACTTCCGGCGCATGCAGAAGCGCATTGACGTGGTGAACAAGGTGCTCCGCGAGCAGCTCACCGGAATTCGTGTGGTGCGCGCCTTTGTCCGCGAGCCGGAGGAACGTCAGCGTTTCGCCAAGGCCAATGCCGATGTCACCGAGTCCGCGCTGTTTGCTGGACGTCTGATGGCCATCATGTTCCCGTTCGTCATGGTCATGATGAACCTCGGTTCGGTTGCCGTGCTGTGGTTTGGCGCGAGCAAGGTCCAATCGGGCGAGACCCAGGTGGGTGCGCTCACGGCTTTCCTCACGTATCTCATACAGATCTTGATGTCCGTCATGATGGCGACCTTCCTCTTCGTGTTGGTGCCGAGAGCGGCGGTTGCCGCGGACCGCATCGGCGAGGTGCTCGACACCGAGACCTCCGTCGCGCAGCCGCTCAACCCCGTCACTAAACTCGTGACGCCGGGAACCGTCGAGTTCCGCTCCGTGAGCTTCGCTTATCCCGGGGCCGAAAGTCCGGTGCTGGCGGACATCAGCTTTACCGCCAAGCCGGGCACGACGACGGCGATTATTGGATCGACCGGAGCGGGTAAGACGACGCTGATGAACCTCATCCCGCGCCTGCACGACGCGACGGGAGGATCCGTCCTCGTCGGCGGAGTGGAAGTTCGGGATCTCGACATGGACACCCTGTGGTCCGACATCGGGTTCGTGCCTCAGCGCCCTTACCTGTTCTCTGGGACGGTCGCCTCGACGCTTCGCTACGGAAAGGCAGACGCGACCGACGACGAACTATGGGATGCCATCACCGTCGCCCAGGCAAGGGACTTCGTCGAGGCGATGCCAGAGGGTCTCGACACTGCCGTCTCGCAGGGCGGCACCACGGTTTCGGGTGGTCAACGTCAGCGACTTTCGATCGCGAGGGCGCTCGTCCGCAAGCCGAGCATCCTGCTCTTTGACGACTCGTTCTCAGCGCTCGACACCGCGACCGATGCGCGCCTCAGGGCCGCACTCGGCAAGGCGGTCGCCGATGCCACCGTCATCGTTGTGGCTCAACGTGTGTCGTCGATCATCGGCGCAGACATCATCCTCGTGATGGAGGACGGGCGCATCATCGACCGCGGAACCCATGCTGAACTCCTTGAAAGTTCACCAACGTATCTAGAAATTGTATCAACGCAGTTGCGCGCGGAGGAGGCAGCATGAGCACCACCGAGAGGTCAGATGAGACGCCTCGCCCCCCAGTCGGACGCGGCCCAGGCGGTCACGGGCCGATGGGCGGCATGGCGGGCATGCCAGTCGAGAAGGCGCAGGACTTCAAGGGTTCGATGAGGCGACTCACCCGTCTGCTCAAGCCGGAGGCCATGATCGTCTTCGGTGTCCTTATCATCGGCGCGGTTTCGGTGGGTCTGTCGGTCACGGGACCCAAGGTGCTTGGCGAGGCGACCACGACGATTTTTGCGGGTTTTTTGTCGGGCCAGGGGATCGACTTTGGACGACTTCACCGCATCCTCATCGGCGTCGTCGCGATCTACGTGACCTCGTCACTCTTGGGCTACGCGCAGGGCTATATCCTCAACGGCATCACTCAGCGCACCATCTATCGCCTCCGCGAGACCGTCGAGTTGAAGATCCACCGCTTGCCGCTCAACTACTTCGACAAGCACCAACGCGGCGAGCTCCTGAGCCGTGTCACGAACGACATCGACAACGTGTCGCAGACGCTTCAGCAAACTTTGAGTCAGCTGTTCAACTCGCTGCTGACTGTCATCGGTGTGCTCTTCATGATGCTGTGGATCGATTGGCAACTCGCCTTGGTCGCAGTCGTGTCGATCCCCATCACGATCGGCATCGTCACGATGGTCGCCAAGCGTTCGCAGCCCAAATTCGTCGCGCAGTGGAAGCACACGGGAGCGCTGAACGGCATCATCGAGGAGGGTTACTCGGGGCACGCGCTCGTCAAGGTGTTCGGTCGCCAGCGTGAGGTCGAGGCGACGTTCGCCGAGAAGAACGAGGAGATGTACGAGGCAAGTTTTGGTGCGCAGTTCATCTCGGGCATCATCATGCCCTCGGCCATGTTCGTTGGGAACCTGGTGTACGTGGGAATCGCCGTCGTAGGCGGTCTCAAGGTGGCGAGCGGCAACCTCCCCCTGGGCGATGTCCAGGCCTTCATCCAGTACTCGCGCCAGTTCCAGCAACCGCTCACCCAGTTGGGGTCGATGGCTAATCTGCTCCAGTCGGGGGTGGCGAGCGCCGAGCGCGTGTTCGAGCTCCTCGACGCGGATGACCGGTCGAGCGATATCGAGGATCCGGAGTCGCCTGTCGAGTTCCACGGCCGCCTCGTTTTCGAGGACGTCTCCTTCTCGTACAACCCGGAGACCCCGCTCATCACGGGGTTGTCACTCACCGCGGAGCCAGGGAAGACGGTCGCGATCGTGGGCCCCACCGGCGCGGGCAAGACGACGCTGGTGAACCTCATCATGAGGTTCTACGAACTCGATGGCGGTCGCATCCTGCTGGATGGTGTCGACATTGCGCACATGACCAGGGACGACTTGCGCTCGCGTACCGGAATGGTACTTCAGGATGCGTGGCTCTTTGGCGGCACGATCCGTGAAAACATCGCGTATGGTCGGCCCACCGCCACGGAAGAGGAGATCCATGCCGCGGCGACAGACGCGTTCGTCGATCGCTTTGTCCACTCGCTTCCCGATGGCTATAACACCGTCATCGACGACGAGGCGAGCAACGTCTCGGCGGGCGAGAGGCAGCTCATCACAATCGCGAGAGCCTTCGTGGCCAAGCCGAGTGTGCTCATCCTCGATGAGGCGACCAGCTCGGTCGATACCCGTACCGAACTGCTCGTTCAGCACGCGATGGCGGAGCTTCGCAAGGACCGGACGAGCTTTGTGATCGCTCACCGCTTGTCAACGATTCGCGACGCCGACCTCATCCTCGTGATGGAGGAGGGAGCGATTGTGGAGCAGGGCACGCATGCGGAACTTCTCGCGAAGCATGGCGCTTACGCGCGTCTTTACGACGCGCAGTTTGCGGCGCCCATCGACAGCTAGTCGGTGCGGGGCAGCGTCGCAGATCTCCCCCGTCACAGTCGGTTAGAGTACTGCGCAGACATTCGGCTACTCAACTCTTGGAGTGCGAGACGATGATGCAAGAATCCACAGGCCCTGGCGCGACGCTCGCAAGTCAGGGCGGGGGTGACGGCACTGCCACGACGGTTGAGCGCTACCTCACCGAGGTTTCCACGGCCGTGCGCGCCATCGACCTTAACCAGATCGAAGCGGTGCTCGAGACACTCCTCGATGCCTGCCGACGCGGCTCAACCGTCTACACAATCGGTAATGGCGGGAGCGCCGCTCTTGCCTCGCACATGGCGTGCGACCTCGGCAAGAACACCTCGCCCGACTTGGGGACAGGGCCCGCCGCCCCCGCACAGTTGAGGCTTCGAATCGTCGCCCTGACCGACAACAGTGCACTCCTTACGGCTCTTGGCAATGACATTGATTACGCTGACGTATTCGTCGAACAACTGAAGTCTTTGCTGCGGCCGCAAGACGTCGTGATCGCCATCAGCGGATCAGGGGCAAGCCCGAACGTCGTGCGGGCTTTGCACTATGCGCAATCTGCAGGGGCGACCACGATCGGGCTGACAAGCATCCGCACAAGTGCCCGCGCAGCGCTCTCCTACACGGACATACCGGTGGTGGTGCAGACCGAGGTGATGGAACAGATCGAAGACCTCCATAGCGTCGTCAACCATGTGCTCGCAGTACATCTACGCGAGCGGATTGCCGCCGAAGTCTCGGCCTGATGACTCACGTCCTCGCCGTCGACATCGGTGGAACGAAGGTCGCGCTCGCCCTCGCCAACACGGACGACCTGTCCAATCCGAAGGTGGTGCGCTTCGACACGCCTGCCGACGGCCCGGCTACTTTGAGCCGGATCGTGAGCGAGGGCAAGGCACTGGTGGGGGCCATGGAGGCGGTGCCCGTTGGGGTGAGCTTTGGCGGCCATGTGAATGGCGAGCAGGTGCACTCCTTGCATGTGCCTGGTTGGGACGACGCTGGCTTGGTTCCGATCCTGCGTGGGGCTTTCGGCGGCCCCGTCCGGGTGGCCAACGACGCTGAGGCCGGAGCGCTGGCGGAGTATGCCGCAAGGGTAGAAGAGGGTGTGCGTGACCTCGTCTACGTCACTGTGAGCACCGGTGTGGGCGGCGCCATTGTGGCTGCGGGGCGAATCGTGCGGGGCAGTCATGGCCTTGCGGGCGAGATCGGCCACATGACGGTGGCCGATGCAGGGCTTTGTCCGTGTGGCGGTGTCGGTCACGTTGAGGCGGTCGCCTCCGGAACCGGGATTGGCCTGCGCGCGGCGCGCGAGGGTCTCATCGTGGAGGGCTCTGCGGCCCCCACTGCGCGCGACGTGGCGCGTGCCGCCGAACGGGGCGATCCGCTTGCGGTTCGTATCCTCGCCGACGCAGGCGATGCCTTGGGCAGGGCGCTCGCAATGACAGCGCTATGTGTGGATCCAGAGGTGATTAGCGTGGGAGGCGGCGTCTCCGGTGCGGGCGAGGCGTTCTGGGGGCCGTTGCGTAGTGCCGTCGATACGGCGACGTTGCGGCCCGTCACTGTCGAGATTGCAAGGCTGGGCGCTGACGCCGCACTGGCTGGCGCATTACTTCTGGCAGTCGACTCACCCCTCGCTGCAGACTAAGGCGCTCTCCGCAGGCTAAGCCCCTCGCTGGTTCGACCGGCTCGAACGCTGGCCGTCTGGCAGCGCGCTGAGCGGGGCGTCAGGGGTGTGCGGGTGCTGACGAGCCCCGCACGATGAGCGTCCCCGGCAGCGTAGTGGTGTGTGGAGAGGTCTCGGGGTTCTCGATGCGGTCCAGCAGCACCTGGACGGCGGTGCGCGCGATCTCGTCGAACGGCTGGTGCACGGTCGTCAACGTGACGGGGAGAAGTGTCGAATAGACCACGTCGTCGAACCCAACAACGGCGAGGTCCTCGGGTACGCGTCGCCCGATCTTTGCGAGGGTCTGAATGAGCAGCGCCGCTGTGTGGTCGTTCGACGCGATGATCGCATCGGGACGATGCTGTGCGAGCATTTGCGTGGTGTGCTCGGTATCGGTGGGGTCCCCTGTGATGTGCCAGTCACGCGGTAAGTCGATTCCCGCGTGCGCCAACGCGATGGCGGCCCCTGCTACCCGCAGGTCCGTGGTGGAAGGGTAGTGCGGACGCGAGAAGTAGCGCGGCCGGATGCGGCCAGTCGCGGCGATGTGCTTGGCAATCTCGGCGGACGCGCCCACGTTGTCGACCCCAACAACATCGAACCCGCTGCGCGCAGGGAAGTCGAGGATGTCGCGGTCGATGAGCACGAGGGGAATGTTGGCACCGACGAACAACTGCGCGATCGAGACGTTCTCTTTTTCCCTGTCTTCGACCACTTCTAAGGGTGAGAACAGCACTCCGTCAACGCCCTGAGCGACCAGGTTTCGCGCTTGAGCGACGGTCGATGCGACATCATCACGGGGCGCGGTCTGCCATCCCATTCGCACTGAAATCCCACGGCTCGAGCAGGCCCTGGTGAGAAGGGTGCTCAGAGGATCCCACACGTCGGTGGCGCCAAGCCCTGACAGCAAGACGCCGAAAGTCAGCGAGCGCCCCAGACTCGGCGCCTCTGCGACGAAGGTGCCGGAGCCGACGCGCCGCACCACGAGGCCCTCCGTGCACAGCTCGGAAAGCGCTCGGGCCGCGGTGGGGCGCGACACCTTGAAACGCCTCGACACTTGGTTCTCGCTGAAGAATCGCTCGCCCGGTCTCATGGCCGATAGGTCGTTGCGTAGTTCGTCGACGATTGCGGAGTACTTCGATTCACCCATAAGAGTTGTTATAGCAACTATTTAGCATTTAGGCAACATTTCGGGACGGGACGAGTGTAGCGTCGGGCGCATAGTTTGTTGCAGGGAAGCAATGGTTTGCCAGCTGAGCCTAGTTGCGATTCCACACTTGGCAGTGACATGTTCATAAAGTTGTAATAGCAAGTCGATCGGGAGGAATTGCTGTTGACCACGATCCTGGAGACCTCGCTCGAGGCCCGACTGTCCACATTCGGGAACCTGAGAGTGACGCTGTTCGGCGATTTTTGTGTCGATGCGTATTGGGATCTTGAGCCCGCGACGGACCAACTCTCAATCGAGACGGGCCTTCCTGTGCGTGAGGTGCG